>OLNJ01000138.1_pt1 | contig 70272 bp, 65 predicted proteins | sample 1672191 | NCBI WGS metagenome assembly OLNJ01 (sample SAMEA3136657, study PRJEB25190) | human gut metagenome | biome: human gut; feature: human-associated habitat; material: faeces | place: Austria | collected 2013
CGGAATGGCGCTCCGTTCCTCTGGAACGGATGCGCAGTTCTTGCGGAATATGCACTGGCACATTGTGGACCATATTTGTACGTGATAAAATGAAAAAAACTATCAATAAAAAGGAGGCCAGTTCAGTTTCACGCTGACCCCGAAGACAGAAGGCGATGAGAACACAGAGCAGACAGTAAAGAATGAAAATGGAAAGATCACATTCGCCAAACTGAGCTACAGCAAGGCCGGAACCTACGAGTATGAACTGAGCGAGGTACAGAAAGTACCGTCCGAATATACAGCAGACCAGACGAAACATAAAGTGACAGTAGAAGTAACAGACAACGGAAAAGGCCAGCTGGAATCCAAGGTAACGTATGATGCAGATGCAGATAAGGTCGTATTTGTGAATACTTATGCAGCAAAAGGAAGAATAAATTTAACTGAAGAGAAATTCCTGACAGGAAAGACGCTCAATGAAGGAGATTACAACTTCGTATTAGCAGATGCGGACAATCAGATACTTTCGAACAAGCAAAACGATGAAGATGGAAATGTGACCGATACATGGACATCTACGTTGAAGGATCATCCGGTTATTCTGGAAGCTGGAAGCTATAAGCTTTCTGGGTTCTGAACCGTCATTGCCACTGAAACAAAAAATATCAAAGAAATCCGGAAAAAACAGTTGACAAACACAACACACCATGGTATTCTCTTAGAGTACGTAGCGAAAAGAAAGCAGAGTTCACTCTCACCTCAGCGCTGAAGACAAGCGACTCAGGTCAATATTGCACAGTACTGCGAACGGATAATCCATCAGTGCGCAGGTGTAATTTTGAAAGTGTGGACATCTGTCTGCGCTTTTTTTGTGCAGGAGATCATCCTGGCACATCAATGAGAAAGAAAAAACGAATTCTATCATGTTCATGGAGGTGTACAACAATTAGCGGTTTAATGATTAACGAACAGATCAGAGACAGAGAGGTACGCTTGATTGGTCCGGACGGAGCACAGCTTGGAATCGTGTCCGCCAGAGAAGCGATGGCGAAAGCACAGGAGGCAGGGCTTGACCTTGTAAAGATTGCCCCACAGGCGAAACCGCCGGTATGCAAGATCATTGATTACGGTAAATACCGTTACGAGCTTGCCAGAAAAGAAAAAGAGGCCAGAAAAAAGCAGAAAACCATCGATGTCAAAGAAGTGCGTCTTTCCCCGAACATTGATACGAACGATTTAAAGACGAAGGTAAATGCAGCAAGAAAGTTCCTTAGCAAGGGTGACAGAGTTAAGGTTACACTTCGTTTCCGCGGAAGAGAGATGGCACATATGTCCAGCAGCAAACATGTGCTTGACGACTTCGCAGATCTTCTGTCCGATATAGCGACTGTAGAGAAGGCTCCGAAGGTAGAAGGCAGAAGCATGACAATGTTTCTGACTGAGAAACGGTAGATATCTCAGTCTTCACGGCAACAGCCGGGCAGAACGGGATGTTATATAAAATTTAGAAGTACCAAATCAAGGAGGAATTCATAATGCCAAAAATTAAAACTTGCAGAGCAGCAGCAAAGCGCTTTAAAAAAACAGGTACAGGAAAATTAGTAAGAAATAAAGCCTACAAGAGCCATATCCTTACAAAGAAATCTCAGAAGAGAAAGAGAAATCTGAGAAAATCTACTGTTGTTGATTCTACTAACGTAAAGAGCATGAAGAAAGCATTACCATATTTATAAGATAGAGAAGACGAACAGGAGGAGAATTAAGAAATGGCAAGAATTAAAGGCGGATTAAACGCAAAGAAAAGACATAACCGTACATTAAAACTGGCAAAAGGCTACAGAGGAGCCCGTTCCAAACAGTATAGAGTAGCAAAACAGTCTGTAATGAGAGCTCTTACAAGCTCCTATGCAGGAAGAAAACAGAAGAAACGTCAGTTCAGACAGCTCTGGATCGCTCGTATCAACGCAGCTGCAAGAATGAACGGACTTTCCTACAGCAAAATGATGCACGGCCTTAAAGTTGCAAACATCGACATCAACAGAAAGATGCTTGCAGAGATGGCAGTTAACGATGCAGCAGGCTTCACAGCACTTGCTGAGATCGCTAAGAAAGCAATCGCATAAGTAAAGTATTAAGAGACGAAGGAGTCCAGGGAATTTTTCCCTGGATTTTTTTGTAAAAAAATTCAGACAATTTGCCGAAAAACGACACAAGCTGTACAGCGGACAAGTGTCCGCGTTGTGCAATCAGACGAAAAACAACAGATAACTAAATTTGCCCTTGAAATAAAAAATATGCGATGCTATAATTTTACCATTAAACATTAGTAACGCGACAAAGCGCAGGAGGAGAGATTATTATGAAGAATTGGAAGAAAGTAATCGGCGTTGCATCAGCAGCAGCGATGACAGCAGCTATGATGATGCCTACATCAGTTTTTGCAGCAGATGAGACATTTAAGATCGGTGTGATCGGACCGATGACAGGTGATTACGCACAGTACGGTACCAACGTATACAACGCAGCCAAGATCGCAGCTGATGAGATCAACGAGAACGGTGGATTCAACGGATATAAAGTAGAGATTCTTGACGCAGGTGATGACCAGGGAGATCCGGAGAAGGCTGTTAACGCATACAATGACCTGATCGATAAAGGAATGCAGATGCTCTGTGGAACTGTAACATCCGGTTCCTGTATCGCAGTAGGAGCTGAGGCAGCTGAGGATACATTCCTCTTCACACCATCCGCAACAGCACTTGACTGTATCACAGCAGGAACAAACGAGTTCCGTATGTGCTTCACAGACCCGGCACAGGGAACAAAATCTGCTCAGTACATTTCCGAGCACAAACTTGCAACGAAAGTAGCAGTACTTTATGATTCCGCTGCTGACTACAACTCCGGTGTACATGACGCATTCGTTGCAGCAGCTGCTGATGACGGACTTGAAGTAGTTGCAGATGAGGCTTACACAACAGACAGCAACACAGACTATTCTGTACAGCTTGCAAAGATCAAGAAGAGCGGCGCTGAGCTTCTTTTCCTTCCGAACTACTATTCCGACAATGCGCTGATCCTTCAGCAGGCATCTGAGGCAGGACTTGACATTAAATTCTTTGGTGTAGATGGCATGGATGGTATCCTCAATGTAGAGAACTTCGATAAATCCCTTGCAGAGGGTGTTATGCTCCTGACACCATTCTCCGCAACATCCACAGATGAGAAGAGCCAGAACTTCGTAAAAGCATACGGCGATGCTCACAACGGTGAGATCCCGAACCAGTTTGCGGCAGATACATATGATGTACTTTACGCAATGCAGCTTGCAGCTGACGATGCAAAGATCACACCAGATATGGAAAATGCAGACATCAGTGCAGCAATGAGCGCATCCATGGCAAACATCGAGCTTGACGGACTTACCGGAAAAGCAAAATGGACTGAGGATGGCGAGTGTGATAAAGAGCCGAAAGCATTCGAGATCAAAGACGGTGCTTATGTAGAGATGAAATAAGTAATTTCTGTTAACGTTAGGGGTCAGGGGACGGTCACCTTTAGTGGGAACCGTCCCCTTTTTCCCTTATCAATAAACAATTAAAAGAGGTGCGTTATGAGTTTTATATCTTATTTAAAAGACGGCATCAGTCTTGGCAGTATCTATGCAATCATCGCACTTGGATATACCATGGTTTATGGTATTGCCAAGATGCTGAACTTTGCACACGGAGATGTTATCATGGTGGGAGCTTATATCATCCTTACCTGTATCACAAGAGGCGGCATGTCACCGATCCTTGCTGTGATCCTTTCCGTTGTGATCTGTACACTGCTTGGTGTTGTCATTGAGAAGGTAGCTTACAGTCCACTTAGAAAAGCTTCCTCAAACCTGGCCGTTCTTATCACGGCTATCGGTGTCAGTTATCTGCTTCAGAACCTGGCACTTCTGATCTTCGGCGCAGATGCCAAGAGTTTCGTAGCTGTTATCAAAGTTCCGTCCATCACACTGTTTGACGGTGAGCTTACCATCAAGGGAATCACCATCGTAACCATCCTTGCATGTATCATCATCATGGTGGGACTTTCCCTCTTTGTAAAAAAGACAAAACCTGGCCGTGCCATGCAGGCGGTTTCCGAGGACAGAGATGCGGCACAGCTGATGGGAGTTAACGTCAATGCGACAATTTCCCTCACATTTGCCATCGGTTCCGGACTTGCAGCGATCGCAGGCCTTCTGCTCTGTCAGACTTATCCGACACTGACTCCGTACACAGGAGCCATGCCTGGTATCAAAGCTTTCGTAGCTGCTGTATTCGGTGGAATCGGTTCGATTCCGGGAGCCATGGTCGGAGGCATCCTTCTGGGAATCATCGAGATCTTCGGAAAAGCTTATATTTCTTCCCAGGTTGCAGATGCGATCGTATTTGCAGTCCTGATCGTCGTGCTTCTTGTAAAACCTACCGGACTGTTCGGCAAGAACATCCAGGAGAAAGTGTAAGGTGGCCGATATGAAGAATATGAAAAACAAAACAACAAAAAATAACATGATCAACTATGGAATTGTCATTGTGCTTTTTGTGATCGTACAGGCACTTTCCTCAACTGGAAATCTTTCCAGACTTCTTATGGGACTTCTTGTTCCCCTTTGTGTTTATACCATTGCATCAGTTTCCCTGAACCTGGTAGTCGGTTTTTCCGGTGAGCTGAGCCTTGGACATGCGGGCTTCATGTGCGTGGGAGCTTTTTCCAGTGCCCTGTTTTCACAGGTTGCTGCAGACTCCATTCCGCAGGTTCCTCGCTTTATCCTTGCAATCCTTGTAGGTGCGGCAGTTGCAGCACTGTTCGGTGTGATCATCGGTATTCCGGTACTTCGTCTCCGCGGTGACTACCTGGCTATTGTTACACTGGCTTTTGGTGAGATCATCAAGAACCTGATCAATGTACTTTACATTGGCGTGGATGACAAAGGACTTCACGTTGCAACAAGTGCAGCCGGTCTTCATCTGGAAGCCGGCGGAAAGCAGATCTTAAAAGGCGCCCTTGGTATTTCGGGAACAGCAACTCTTTATAAAGATATCAAGAATTACTTTTTCCTGATCGGCGTGATCCTGCTTCTTCTCACATTGTTTATTGTACAGAACCTTGTAAACTCCAGAAGCGGACGTGCTATTATGTCAACCAGGGACAACCGTATTGCAGCGGAGTCTGTAGGAATCAATATCACCAGATATAAGCTGCTGGCATTTACCATTTCTGCAGCCCTTGCAGGAGTTGCAGGTGTGCTGTATGCACATAACCTTTCTCTTCTTAAGGTTTCTGTATTCGATTACAATATGTCCATTCTGGTACTTGTGTATGTAGTACTTGGAGGAATCGGAAATATCAGAGGATCTATCATTGCAACAATTATCCTCTATGCACTGCCTGAGCTTCTCCGTGGATTCGCAAACTACCGTATGCTGATCTATGCTATCGTGCTGATCATCATGATGCTCTTTAACTGGGCACCGGCGGCGAGAGACTGGAGAGCACGCATGGTAGAGAAATTTAAAGGCAAAAAAGCGAAAAAGGAGGTGGCCTGATCATGGCAATGCTGGAAGTAAATAACCTGTCTATCCAGTTCGGCGGTCTTCGTGCTGTTGACGGCTTTAACATGACCATTGAGAAAGGACAGCTCTATGGCCTCATCGGACCTAACGGAGCCGGTAAGACAACTGTATTCAACCTTCTCACAGGTGTATACAAACCAACAGAAGGAATCATCAAACTTGACGGCCAGGACATCACAGGAAAAAGCACCATTGAGATCAACAAGGCCGGAATCGCAAGAACCTTCCAGAACATCCGTCTTTTCAAGGATATGCCTGTTCTTGACAATGTAAAAGTAGGGCTTCACAATCATCATCCATACTCCACACTGACCGGGATCTTAAGACTGCCGAAATACTATAAGGTGGAAAAAGAGATGAACGAGAGAGCGATGGAGATCCTGAAGGTTTTTGACCTGGATAAAGAAGCTGACACACTGGCCGGCAACCTGCCTTATGGTAAACAGCGTAAGCTTGAGATCGCCAGAGCACTTGCCACAGAGCCGAAGCTTCTTCTTCTGGATGAGCCGGCAGCCGGTATGAATCCTAATGAGACACAGGAACTGATGGATACCATCCGTTTTGTGAGGGAACATTTTGATATGACAGTGCTTCTGATCGAGCATGATATGAAGCTGGTCGGTGGTATCTGTGAGGAACTGACTGTTCTGAATTTCGGTCAGGTACTGATCCAGGGTGAGACATCCACAGTACTGAAAGACCCGACTGTTATTACTGCATATCTGGGAGAATAAGGAGGACGAGACAATGGCAATGTTGGAAGTAAAGGACCTCCAGGTTTACTATGGTGTGATCCAGGCCCTGAAGGGAATTTCTTTTCATGTAAATCAGGGAGAGGTTATTGCGCTGATCGGTGCCAATGGCGCCGGAAAGACAACCACACTTCAGACACTTACCGGAATTCTTTCTCCGAAGTCCGGAAGCATTGTGTTTGAGGGAAAAGACCTCACAAGAACACCAGCCCATAAGATCGTAGAAATGGGAATGGCACACGTTCCGGAAGGAAGACGAGTATTTGCGGATATGTCCGTTTATGAGAATCTTCTTCTGGGGGCTTACACAAGAAAGGATAAGGCAGAGATCGCAGAGAGCCTTGCCGGTGTATACAAGAGATTTCCGCGTCTGGAAGAACGTAAAGGACAGCGTGCAGGAACTCTTTCCGGTGGTGAGCAGCAGATGCTTGCCATGGGGCGTGCACTGATGAGCAAACCGAGGATCATCCTGATGGATGAGCCGTCCATGGGTCTGTCACCGATCTTTGTAAATGAGATTTTTGATATCATCCGTGAGGTAAGCGAAAGCGGTACAACCGTACTTCTTGTTGAGCAGAATGCGAAGAAAGCACTTTCTATTGCTGATCGTGCTTATGTTCTTGAGACAGGAAGCATCACCATGGATGGAAAGGCCCAGGATCTTCTGAATGACGAAGCTGTTCAGAAGGCATATCTTGGAGAGTAGGGGGAAGATCATGGATAATTTCGTAATTACCATTGCAAGACAGTATGGAAGCGGCGGACGTACCATCGGAGAGGAGCTTGCAAAGAAATTAGGGATTTCTTACTATGACAAGGATATCATCCGTATGGCATCTGAGGAAAGTGGTATTCATGAAGAACTTTTTGGAAGAGTAGACGAAAATGTCAGTGCGAAGCAGAAGCTTTTTGCAAGATCCGGACTTTATAAAGGAGAGCTGATCCCGCCACAGAGCAAGGATTTCACATCGGACGAGAACCTGTTCAACTATCAGGCGAAGGTGATCCGCCATCTGGCAGAGACAGAGTCCTGCGTGATCATCGGACGCTGCGCCAACATGATCCTGAAAGAATACCCAAATGTTCTTCGTGTGTTTGTGTACGGAGACTGGGATTTCCGTATCTGCGAGGCGAGCAAGAAGCTCAGCGGCAGCACAAAGGATATTGAGAAATTCATGCAGAAGGATGACAAGCGTAAGGAAGACCTGTGCAGACGGTTCATGGGTGCTAACTGGGCAGATATGACGAAATACAATCTGTGCCTGGATAACGGTACTCTTGGATATGAGAAATGTATCGAAGAGATCGAGAGCGCACTTGAGATCCTGAAGAAATAAATCAGACGAAGCATATGGGAATTTCCCGGAAAGAGACTGGCTTCTGACAGTCTTTTCCCGGGAATTTTTTCATATATTGTGGAAAAGCAGGTTTAAATCCGGCGGGGAGTATGGATAAGCGAAAAAAATATTTCCAAGTAATGACAGTGTTAGGAATTGCGATGGCAGTCCTGGGTTATAGAGGAATAACTGACGGAGCGCTTCGGCTGCACGCAGATTCTGCAGTTTTCGCAGAACAGGACCGCCCGCGGGCAGCGCTAACTTTCGATGACGGCCCACATGCGAAATATACGCCAATGCTTCTGGAAGGCTTACGTAAGCGGGGAATCCATGCCAGCTTTTTTCTCATGGGAAAAAATATCGAGGGGAAAGAAAAGATCGTAGAGCAGATGCAGAAAGATGGCCATCTCATCGGCAATCACACATATGACCATGTGCAGCTGAATAAGCTTCCGGGTGACCAGGCCTGCGAACAGATCCTGAAAACCAACAATGCAATCTATGAGATCACGGGAGAGTATCCCACGTATCTGCGGCCACCCTACGGTGCCTGGCCGAAGAACCTGGAATTGTGTGTGACCATGCTGCCGGTGTTCTGGGATGTAGATACCCTGGACTGGAAAATAAGAAATGTGCAGTCCGTGGAAGAAATCGTGCAGAGGGAGGTGAAGGACGGTTCCATCATACTGATGCACGACTGTTTTGCGACTTCTGTGGAGGCTGCGCTTGAAGTTGCGGATGTGCTGAAGGCAGCAGGCTATGATCTGGTAACTGTGGATGAGTTGCTGGTTACATAGAGGAGCGCCAAACTTATATTTGCTTTTTCTGACATAAGCAGGTAATATTATAGAAATAAGAAGTTACAGGCAGGCTGCCGCAACAGATCAGGCAGCATATTTTGTATAAGCAACAGGAGTGAATACCATGGATCTATTTGAATACGCGAAATCAAAAACCCTAGATCAGGAATCCCCACTTGCATCCAGACTGCGCCCGCGGACTCTGGATGAGGTGGTAGGGCAGCAGCATATCGTAGGAAAAGATAAATTACTGTACCGTGCCATCAAGGCAGATAAACTGACCTCTGTCATTTTCTACGGCCCTCCGGGAACCGGAAAGACAACTCTGGCGAAAGTGATCGCCAATACCACAAGCGCCAATTTTACCCAGATCAATGCAACCGTGGCAGGCAAGAAGGATATGGAAACTGTGGTAAAGCAGGCCCAGGATGACCTTGGAATGTACGGAAAAAAAACGATCCTGTTTATCGATGAGATCCACCGTTTCAACAAGGGACAGCAGGATTATCTTCTTCCGTTTGTGGAGGACGGAACCATTATCCTCATCGGAGCAACTACTGAGAATCCCTATTTCGAGGTAAACGGCGCGCTTCTTTCCAGATCTATTATCTTTGAGCTGAAGGCTCTGGAGATCCCGGAGGTGAAGGAGCTGATTCTGCGGGCTGTGAACGATCCAGAGCGGGGAATGGGAAGTTACGATGCAGTGATCGATGATGATGCACTGGAATTTCTGGCAGACATGGCAGGAGGTGACGCCAGAAGTGCACTGAATGCCGTAGAACTGGGAATTCTGACCACACCCCGGGGAGAGGACGGAAAGATCCATCTGACCCTTTCTGTGGCTTCTGAGTGCATTCAGAAGCGTGTGGTGCGCTACGATAAGAACGGGGACAACCATTATGATATTATCTCAGCGTTTATCAAGAGCATGCGAGGTTCCGATCCGGACGCAGCAGTTTATTATCTGGCAAAAATGCTCTATGCAGGAGAAGATGTGAAATTCATTGCCAGAAGGATCATGATCCTGGCCTCAGAGGACATTGGAAACGCAGATCCCCAGGCACTGTGCGTGGCAGCGGCAGCAGCCCAGGCTGTGGAACGTGTGGGAATGCCGGAATCCCAGATCATTCTTTCCCAGGCTGTGACTTACATGGCCTGTGCGCCAAAGAGCAATGCGGCAGTCAACGCCATACAGGAGGCTATGCGCTGTGTGAAGGCGAAGAAGACTACCGTTCCGGTACATCTCCAGGATGCCCACTATGGCGGCCATGAGAGCCTTGGTCATGGAATTGGCTATAAATATGCCCACAATTATCCGAACCATTATGTAAAGCAGCAATATCTGCCTTCAGAGATCGAGGGAGAGCATTTCTATGAATTAAGTGACATGGGATATGAGAAGACGCTGAAAGAACATATGAAGAAGATACATGACGAAGCAGAATAACAGGTAAAAAAAGGAGGAGCTTTCTCAGAGAAGCTCCTCCATTATTTTGTCGTAAACGTTCTGGTATTTGTAAGGCCAGCTTTCACATACGGACTGTGCAGCGGGCAGATTGGGAACGTTGATGCTGAGATCTACAATGTTGACACCGCCTTCTATGATCCGGCAGCGGACGGAATAGCTGCCCTCTTTCGTCGGATAATAATCAGCAGGAGTGAGAAGATGCTCCTCAATCTTGCAGTGAAGAGAATTGAGATATTCTTCGACTTCTTTCTTGATATCTGAGGAAAGCTCTTTGGAAAAATATTTCAGAGTATTTTTTCCTTCATCAGTTAACCGGTAGTAGGTTCGGTTGGACTGGGAGGACATTTCCACCAGTTCGGCCTCCACCAGCTCGGAGACGGCCTGTTGGAGCTGAAAATAATTGGTATATTTCCGATCCAGGATAAAATCCGTGATCTGCGAATTGGTAAGATCTCCCTCAGAATTCTTCAGCATATATAAAATGATAAGTTTATAGGTTGTAAAAGGTGATGCCATAAAAATGCCTCCTTTTTACTGACGCAGGGAAAGAGGTTTAAAAGCTTTTCCCTGGAAGCTCTGCCGCTCCTTCATTCTGTGATGAAGAAGGTTCAGAACCTCGCGTTTACGACTGGCCCATAAAGGTGCGATCAGAAGTTCCTTCGGACCGTCGCCTGTTACACGGTGGATCACGATATCCGGACGCAGCTGTTCCAGACAGTCGATCACAAGATCCAGATATTCTTCTCTCTCATAAGTACGGAAAAGACCGGATTCATAATCAGCGGCAAGATCAGTACCACGAAGTACGTGGAGAAGCTGGAGCTTGATTCCCTGAATATCCATGGCATTGAGATAACGGATCGTATCCAGGATATCCTCGTGGCTTTCGCCGGGAAGTCCAAGGATCGTGTGGACGATCACTTCGATCCCGCCTCTGCGGAGACGGCTCACTGCGTCATCAAAGCAGGAGAGCGGGTAGCCGCGGCGGATATACTGAGCAGTTCTTTCGTGAATGGTCTGAAGTCCGAGCTCCACCCACACGGGTTTGATCCGGTTCAGGGAATAAAGAAGTTCCATGACCTCATCGCCCAGGCAGTCCGGCCTTGTTCCGATGGACAGTGCCACGATATCCGGATGGGTGATCGCCTCTGTGAAAATCTTTCGCAGATATTCCACCGGAGCATAGGTATTGGTGTAAGCCTGAAAATAGGCAATGTATTTGTGAATCGGTCTTTTGGCGGAGAGGCTTGCAATCTGTGTATCGATCTGTTCCGTGATGGAAAGAGAAGCACTTGCTGCAAAATCGCCGCTTCCTCCCTGACTGCAGAAGATGCAGCCGTTTTTTCCCAGAGTGCCGTCACGGTTGGGGCAGGACATGCCGCCGTTTAAAGCCACCCGGTAGACCTTTTCGCCGTAGCGCTCCCTGAGCATGTAATCCAGGGAATGGTACGGCTTGTCATTCCAGCGTGTTCTCATGCTTCTTCCAGTTCGCTTTTTTCGCTTTCGTCCTTCGGTATGTAGTTATCGAAGATCTTTACGAAAAGCTTGGATTTCCAGTAAGCCAGAGTCGCAAATCCCATCAAAACAAAGAGCATGATCAGAATGGAAAGTACCTGAGCCGCGCCTGTATAGGACATAAGCAGGAAAAGCAGTACCGGTGATGCGGAGATCAGGAGCATCAGTGCAGTCTGCGGAAGATGGCGGACTGACATCAGGAATGCGTTGACAAAGGTGTTCTTAATGGAGTTGTAAAATTTCGCAAGGATCGGATAAATGTACAGAAGGATCAGTGCATAGATAAATGCAACTGCGATAAACAAAGTGAAAAGTCCCTTGTACATTACACTGTCTCCGGCTCTTGCAATGCGAAGATCAACAAACAGAACACCGGCTGTAAGCAGCATAATAATATTTATGATGGTTGCCTGCTTGAAATTCTGCTTAAAAGCGTGGAAAAAGCTCCGGATGATATAGGATTCTTCGTCTCTTGCCATTTTCAGTGTAACGTAGTAAAGAGAGGTTATGGAAGCGCCTGCCGTAATGATCGGAATACAGCAGAGGATGCACAGAATGTTCAGAAGGATCAGGTCTGCCACGCGTCCCATAAACACGAAGAACTTATTATCCATGTTAAAAAAACGATTCATCTGATAAGTCTCCTTTTCTTTTAAAAATTATTATTTTAAGTATACCCAATCACAGAGGAAAAAGCAAACCCCAAATAGGATCGGAGAATAAATGCATGTGTCCGTCATGGAAAGACAAAAATGTGAAATAGTTTATTAAATTTCCCTAAAATGCTTGCTTATCACAATTTAGAGTGTTAAAATATCAGTATTGTATCAAACGAAAACTATGTAATTTCAAAGGAGCGTAACAATGAGCAAAAAAATCAGGACGGAGGCCGTGGATCACCTGTTTGAAGCGATCCTGTGCTTGAAAGACAAGGAAGAGTGCTATACGTTTTTTGAGGACGTTTGTACCATCAATGAGCTGCTTTCATTATCTCAGCGCTTCGAGGTAGCGAAGATGCTTACGGATAAGCGTACATACCTTGATATCTCAGAGAAGACGGGTGCTTCCACAGCTACGATCAGCCGTGTAAACCGTTCCCTGAACTATGGTAATGATGGGTATGAGATGGTATTTGCACGTATGAAGAAGAACGAAGAAGAGAACGATAAGGCTGAGTAAGGCCATAACGCAAAAAAAGAGACGGACGCGGATGTCTGTCTCTTTTCTTCTGCCCGGAAAAATGTTCCGTGGATCATTTCTTTTTTTCTTTGTGGTGGGAAGTCTCGTCTTTCTGTGGAGTCATCTGATCGATCATGTTCTCAATGATCATCTTCTTCATATAAACATCGAAGCTTAACAGACAGATAAAGGAGAACTGGTGGAGAAAATCCTTATCCTCCGGATCAGCGTTCTGGAAGATTTCACCTGCACTCTTGAAACGACGAAGGAGATCTTTTTCGAGGTAACGGATCTGGTTCTGCTCCATGCTGAAAACCTCCTGATAGATGTAGGTCATATCCTTGTCAGTCATGGACTTGAAATATTTATCTGTGATAGGTCCGAGAAGCGTCTGGATATCACTGATAGAAAGAATATTCTTAAAATAATAGATAAAGATCAGCATCAGTAGATGCTCTCTGGAATAGCGTTTCTTCTCGGGGGGCGGGAGAAGCCTGTTCTTGGCATAATTATTGATCATGGTCTTGGTCAGGATCTTATCATTGTCGTGACGTTTGGTGGAAGCAAGATTCTCTTCCATAAAAGTTGTCACCTGATCCATGTACAGATCAATGTTCGGGATATCATCGGGTTTTATATAATCAAGCTCAGCTATTTTTTCGAAAATGCTGTGCATCATGTCTTTTTCATTATTTGTCATCGCATTTATCACCTCTGCTCCCTATTATATAGTTTTAAATACTACTTGTAAAGAAACTTTTTTTGAAGGGCATAATGTTATTCGTGGAATGAATTTCCGGGTTTACCGGTGAGGAAAGACATGATAGTATATAAAGATACGATTGGAACTTATTAAAAACAGATACCTGTTGCCGATATAAAAAAGAAATGGAGATCAAAATGAGTATACATGAAGCGTTGGATACACTAAATCCCATGCAGAGGGAAGCAGCTGTACATACAGAGGGACCACTGCTGATCCTTGCAGGTGCCGGTTCCGGAAAAACAAGAGTGCTGACACACAGGATCGCCTATTTAATGGAAGAAAAAGGAGTAAATCCGTGGAATATCCTGGCCATTACTTTTACCAATAAGGCTGCAAATGAGATGCGCGAGCGTGTGAACCGGATCGCGGGAATGGGAGCGGAGAGCGTATGGGTTTCTACTTTTCATTCTGCCTGCGTGAGAATCCTGCGCCGTCATATTGAAGTGCTGGGATTTAGCAGCAATTTTACTATTTATGATGCAGATGACCAGAAGACAGTCATGAAAGAGATCTTCCGGAAATTTGATGTAAATACGAAAATATACAAAGAACGTGCTGTTTTGGGAGAGATTTCCCATGCGAAGGACGAACTGATCACGCCGGAAGAGCTGGAGCTGAATGCAGGCGGTGATCCGGATGCACGGAAGATCGCAGGCATGTATAAGGAATACCAGTCCATTTTAAGGGGAAACAATGCACTGGATTTTGATGACCTGATCATGAAAACGGTGGAGCTTTTTCAGCACAATCCGGATATCCTGGATTATTATCAGGAACGGTTCCGTTATATCATGGTGGATGAGTATCAGGACACCAACACGGCACAGTTTAAATTAGTAAGTCTTCTTGCTGAGAAATACAAGAATCTTTGTGTTGTAGGTGATGATGACCAGTCTATTTACCGTTTCCGCGGGGCAAATATCGGAAATATCCTTGGCTTTGAGAAGGTTTTCCCGGAAGCTAAGGTGGTGCGCCTGGAGCAGAATTACCGTTCTACCAAGAACATCCTTAACGCAGCCAATGAGGTGATCGTCCACAATACAGAGCGTAAGGAAAAAACTCTCTGGACAGAGAACGAAGAGGGGGATAAAGTCCATTTCCGTCAGTTCAACAATGGTTTCGAGGAAGCGGAGTATGTAACCGGCGAGATCATGCAGGGACGCAGGAGCGGCAGATTCCAGTACAAGGACTGTGCAGTACTTTACAGAACCAATGCCCAGTCACGTCTTTTTGAGGAAAAATTCCTCCTGGCGAATGTTCCTTACAAGATCGTTGGCGGGGTTAATTTCTATGCGCGCAAGGAGATCAAGGATCTTTTGAGTTACCTCAAGACTATTGATAATGCAAGTGATGACCTCGCAGTGCGCAGAATCTTAAATGTGCCAAAGCGTGGAATCGGAGCTACCAGTATCGGTCGTGTCCAGGATTATGCGGACAATATGAATTTAAGCTTCTATGATGCGCTCCGAGTGGTTGAGGAAGTGCCGTCCATTGGCCGCGCTGCTTCCAAGATCAACGATTTTGTTTCCTTTATCCAGGGACTTAAGAGCAAGGCGGAGGCTTATACAGTCCGTGAAACTCTGGAAGAAGTCATTGAGCTTACCGGTTATGTGAAGGAACTGGAGGCAGAGAAAACGGAGGAGGCCCAGGCGAGGATCGAAAATATCGATGAGCTGATCTCCAAGACAGAATCCTTCCAGGAAGCCATGGAGGAGGCCGGACAGCCGGCAACACTTTCTGCATTTCTGGAGGAAATCGCACTGGTGGCAGATATCGATTCTGTTGATCCGGATCAGGATTATGTGCTGCTGATGACCCTTCACAGTGCCAAGGGACTGGAATTCCCAAATGTATTTATCGTGGGAATGGAGGACGGTGTTTTTCCGGGATATGCTTCCATCTGGTCCGGTGATCCGTCGGATATCGAGGAGGAGCGAAGGCTCTGTTATGTGGGGATCACCCGTGCCATGAAGGAGCTAACCTTAACCTGTGCAAAACAGCGGATGATCCGTGGGGAGACTCAGTATAATCGTGTGTCACGTTTTGTAAGGGAGGTTCCACGGGAGCTGGTAGATCTTGGACATACCATTCAGGAGAAAAAGCCCAGAGTAGATGATATCGTATCTCCGAAAAGCACCTATGCCCAGATGAAAATGAATTTCCAGGCCAAGAGCACCCTGCAGAAAAAAGATTTCACAGTGAAGAAGGCGGACAGCCTGGACTATGGTGAGGGAGACACGGTCCGTCATGTGAAATTCGGAGTCGGTATCGTAAAAAATATCGCAGACGGCGGCAGAGACTACGAAGTGACGGTAGACTTTGACAAAGTCGGTGTGAAAAAAATGTTCGCCGGTTTTGCCAAGCTGAAAAAGATCTGAGAGGGATCTCTCCGGGCAGACTATTTCTGCAAAAAACTGTAAAAATCCGGCCTCAAGGTTGTAATTGGAAAACCGGTATGTTAGAATCAGTATCAGCGTAATTGAATTGCTGTGAAGTGAACAGTATCACCGGCACATATGCTGCCGGATACTGTGAGAGGGAATCGGGTAAAAAGCCTGAGCGGTTGCGACCACTGTATACAGAAGAAGGGATTTCACATGCCATTGCAGAAACTCATGTGAGAAGGCGAAATCCCGATGTCAGAGAGATTCTGGAGAAAATTCTGATACATCATTCATGATCGGCTAAAAGATGAATGGTGTATCAGTTTTTATTTTGCGGAGTTTTTTCTGAGTCTGTAAGTCAGGAAACCTGCTTGACAGTATGTAAGTGGGAGCTTCCGTACAAAGTGTTCCGTGCAGATTTTATGAAGCCCCATCTTTTCGGTTACCCATAGGCAACAGGAGATAAAACAGGCGAAAAGAGAGGAAATGAAATGAAAAACAAGTATGTATCCACAAGAATCATGGCAATGGTAATGGCAGCGGCAATGACCGTATCTGCAGCTCCGGCTGTTTATGCCGCAGAGAGAGCAGACTCCGAGACCATCAAGGAAGACAACCAGCCGGCAGCAGAAGACAGTACAGGGTCTGCAGACACCGAAGATTCTTCCGCAGAGGCAACCAAGACAGAATATCCTCTGACCATCACAACCTATGATTACGATGGAAACGAAATCGAAACCACTTATGAAAAAGCACCGGAAAAAGTCCTTGCTGTATATCAGGGAAGCATTGAGACTATGCTCGCACTTGGTCTGGAAGACCACCTGGTAGCTACCGCAGGTCTTGATAATGAAGTTCCGGAAGATCTCAAAGAAGCATTCTCAAAAACAAATTATCTTGACGAATTTACCCCATCCCTTGAAACTGTAACAATGCTGGAGCCGGACATGATCTTATCCTGGAGCTCTCTTTTCTCTGATAAGAATCTGGGAAATGTAACAGACTGGATCGACAAAGGCTGCAACACCTACTACAACACCAATACTCGTCCGGACGGCGACAGAACACTGGAAAATGAATTCACAGATATCTTAAATATCGGAAAGATCTTCGATGTACAGGACAAAGCGCAGGCTATCGTTGATGATGCAAAAGCAGTGATCGACAAAACTCTTACTGCAACTGCAGATGTAAAAGACAAACCAAGCGTAATGGTATTGGAGCCTCTTGGAGATGACATCACAAACTATGGCGTAAAGAGCCTTGGCGGAGATATGGTAACACAGTTAGGCGCAACTCTTGCAAACTCGGATGCTTCCACCGTTGGAAAAGAGGATATCATCGCAGCCAACCCTGACGTGATCTTTGTGGTTTACATGCCATATGCAGGAGATGATCCGGAAACTGTTAAGAACAGCCAGCTTGCAGTGATCCAGGATGATGAGTCCTTGAAGAGCCTTGACGCAGTAAAGAACGGACGTGTTTACCCGATTATGCTCAGTGAGATGTATGCAAGTGCAACACGTACCCAGGATGGAATCGAAACTTTTGCAAAGGGATTATATCCGGACGTAAATCTTGACTGATCGGAGAAAATGCAGTGAAAGAAACAGCTTCACAGAGAAAAAAAGATAAGGTGCTCAGAACATCCATGTATGTGGTAGTTCTCATCGGACTTGCAGGATTCCTTATTTTTTCCATACTTGCAGCCATCACTTTTGGAAATGCGGATCTGTCACTGAAGGATGTATACAGCGTTATCGCTTATAAATTGTTTCATATAAAAAGTCTGTCCGCCTATGCGGAAGGCGCAGTTCATGATGTTGTGTGGCTGATCCGGCTGCCTAGAGTCCTTCTGGCTCTGGCAGTTGGAATGGCTCTTTCCGTGTGCGGCGTGGTGATGCAGGCTATCGTGCAGAACCCGCTGGCAGACCCGTATGTGCTGGGTATCTCATCTGGTGCATCTCTGGGTGCCACACTGGCCATCATGCTTGGAATCGGAAGCTTTCTTGGCGGAAACTCTGTGGGAATCACAGCTTTCATTGGCGCGATGATCACTTCTTTTGCGGTGATCGCCATTGCAAACATGGGTGGAAAGGCAACTTCCGCAAAACTGATCCTTGCGGGAATGGCGGTCAGCGCAGTCTGTTCTGCTTTTTCCAATTTTGTCATTTATATTACCAATGACAAAAATGCGGCAACAGAAGTTATGAAGTGGAGCATGGGAAGTCTTGCCGGAGCAAGCTGGACCAGAGTGGGTGTAATGCTTCCGGTCACGCTGGTGTGCGTGGCTGTTTTCTGGACGCAGTACCGGAACCTGAATCTGATGCTTCTGGGAGATGACGTATCCATTACCCTTGGAACAGATCTGCACAGACTGCGGACTTTTTATCTGATCGTTGCTTCTGTTATGATCGGATTTGCCGTGTACTGTGCCGGTGTGATCGGATTTGTGGGACTGGTGATCCCTCATGTGGTCCGGATCCTTTTTGGAACAGATCACAGAAAACTGCTCCCCTTAAGTGCGCTTCTTGGTGCATCGTTTCTGATCTGGTGCGATGTGGCATGTCGTGTGATCCTTAAAAATTCCGAGATGCCCATCGGTGTGCTGGTATCCATTATCGGTGCTCCCTGCTTTATTTATCTGCTTGTGCGGAAATCCTATGGATTCGGAGGTGCCCGGTAATGAAGATCACCACAGAAAATATTCAGGTTGGCTTTCACGCCAGACAGATCCTGAAGGGAATCTCCATGGAATCCCAGGATAAGGAACTGGTAGGAATCATCGGACCAAACGGAAGCGGAAAATCCACTTTGCTGAAATGCATTTACCGTATTCTGAAACCAGACGCAGGAGCCGTGTATCTGGACGGCGAGGAGCTCCATTCCATGAGTGTTCGAAGCTCTGCGAAAAAAATGGCCGTGGTGGCACAGCACAATTATTATAATTTTGATTTTACGGTCCGCGAGGTGGTTCTTATGGGGCGTGCGCCTCATAAAAAGACTCTGGAACGGGACAATGCAAAAGATTACCAGATCGTGGATGAAGCGCTGAAAACCGTACAGATGGAGGCGTTTGCAGACCGTACCTTTTCCACTCTTTCCGGAGGAGAGCAGCAGAGGGTGATCCTGGCAAGAGCACTTGCCCAGCAGACCTCTGCACTGATTCTGGATGAGCCTACCAATCATCTGGACATTACCCACCAGATCATGCTGATGGAGCTGGTGAAAAAACTTAATGTAACCGTGATCTCCGCTATTCACGATCTGAATATTGCAGCAGCATACTGTGATAAGATCTATGTACTGAAGGACGGAGTTCTGGAAGGTTACGGAACGCCGGAAGAAGTCCTGACCCCGGAGCTGATCCGCAGGATCTATAAAGTAGAAGCGGAGATCGTTTACGACAGCCACGGAAAGATGCATATTTTGTTTTTATGATTCTGGCTGTGAGGCGGGATGCATAGAGGGAAAAAGATGAAAAAGATCGGGATTTTGACATGCCTTAATTCCAATGATGTGTGTACCAGGGCAGGATGTCTGTCTGCATTTCGGGAAAGAAGAGATTTTTTTTCCGGCTATCCGGAAGATACGATTCTGGCAGCTGTGATGACATGCAACGGATGCAAAGAAACCAATGCAAAAGAACCTGCTGAAGATGAGGGAATTTTGGAAAAGGCAGACCGGCTGGTCAGTGAAAAGATCAGCGCCATCCATGTCGGGGTATGCCGTCTGAATGAGGAAAAAAAGGAATGTCCGCGGATAACACAGATCTGCGGTCTGATAGAAGAACGCGGGATCAAAGTGATCCGAGGAACCCATAAAGAATAAGAGAAAACCGCCGTATCTTTCCGGAAATGCCGGAAATACGGCGATTTTTTTACAGAATGTTTATTATTAAATTTGTGTAAGTTCTGGTAAAACCAGACATATGGTGGTATAATAAGAACATTAAAAAAAGGCTCGGGTGCAGCGACCTCAAAAAACGCTGCGCTGTAGATTTACTGACAGAAAGTACAGCCGAACAGAAAGAAAGGATGGTGCAGTGTTATGAATTTAAATACAACAAAACTTGAAGAACTGCTCGCAACACTGAAGAAAAAAGAAGAAGAGAAAGATAAGAACACAGTCCTTTGGGTACTGGCGATCATCGGTGCTGTTGCAGCTGTTGCCGGTATTGCGTTTGCAGTATACCGTTTCTTCGCTCCGGATTATCTGGAAGATTTTGAAGAAGATTTTGATGATGACTTCGATGATTATTTCGAGGATGAGGAAGAGTAAGAACTTTCACTGCAGAGGCTGTTTTGAGCAGATCAGAATGGCAGTCTGTTATGTATGAATATGAGAAGCGGATAATTGAAGCCCCGGCGCGATACCGGGGCTTGATTTTTGAAGACGGACCGTGAAACGCTGTACTAGTTATAAAACAGAAAGAGGATTTATGAAAAAAGGTGAAATTTACGAAGGTATTATAGAAAAAGTGGAATTTCCAAACAAAGGTTTTGTTTGGGTTGATGACCAGAAAGTAATTGTAAAAAACGGAATCCCGGGACAGAAAGTCAGGTTTATGATCAATAAGAAACGTTCCGGCCGGGCGGAAGGACGTCTTCTGGAGGTCCTGGAGAAATCTCCGCTGGAGACAAGAGAACCTGCCTGTCAGGAGTTTCCGGCATGTGGCGGCTGCATGTATCAGACCATGAGCTATGAGGCACAGAAGGAGATGAAGGAATGTCAGGTGAGGGAACTTCTGGATGGGGCAGTGAGAGAAAGTCTGGCTAAGATCGGGAAGAACAGTGATGTGACAGAAAAAGCTGAGGCTGCGGATCGTTTATATCACTGGGATGGGATCTATGGCAGTCCCATTGAGTTCGGGTACCGCAATAAGATGGAGTTTTCTTTTGGGGATGAGTATAAGGATGGGCCGCTGTCCCTTGGACTTCACAAAAAGGGAAGCACTTACGATATCCTGAATACGGATGACTGTAAGCTGGTCCATCCGGATATGACAAAGATCCTGGTCTGTGTGCGGGAGTTTTTCCTGGAGCGTAATGCCAGCTTCTATAAAAAGCTGCAGCATGTGGGGTATCTTCGACATCTTCTTCTTCGAAGAGGTGTTACAAGTGGTGAGATCCTGGTCCATGTGGTAACCACCACCCAGGAAGAATATGATCTGGAGCCTCTGAAAGAACAGCTTCTTGCACTTCCGCTGGAAGGGAAGATCGTGGGGATCATGCACATTTTAAATGATTCTTTATCTGATGTAGTGCAGAGCGACGAGACGAAGATCCTTTACGGAAAGGATTATTTCTATGAAGAACTTCTTGGACTGAAATTTAAGATCAGCACATTTTCCTTTTTCCAGCCAAATTCCCTGGCTGCGGAGATTCTGTATTCCAAGGTACGGGAATATGTAGGAGATACCAGAGACAAGGTGGTGTTTGACCTTTACAGCGGAACCGGCACCATTGCCCAGCTTGCGGCGTCCGTTGCCAGCGAGGTGATCGGTGTGGAGATCGTGGAAGACGCGGTAAAAGCCGCCAGAGTAAACGCTGCACTTAACAGCATCAATAACTGTCGTTTTATTGCCGGAGATGTGCTGAAGGTTCTGGACGATGTGCCGGAGAAACCGGATATGATCATCCTTGATCCACCAAGAGATGGCGTTCACCCCAAAGCCCTTCCAAAGATCCTGGCTTACGGCGTAGACCAGATCGTATACATTTCCTGCAAGGTTACAAGTCTTGTGAGAGACCTCCCGGCATTTTATGAAGCCGGATACGAGATGACCAACGCCTGTGCAGTTGATCAGTTCTGCCAGGGTGTCCATGTCGAGACAATCGCACTTCTTTCAAGAAAAAATAAATAAAGATTACGGGGCTGACGCTTCACGATTTATTAATCGTTAAAGCATCAGCCCCGTGTTTTTCTGTCGGAGTATTATTCAGTTTTTACCTCTCCATCATGCTGATAGACTCAATTCCAACACTTCCGCCACGAACTACTTCGATCTGCTTAAACTCTTCCTTGATCAGTTTGATAACAGCATCGTTCTTGGTTGCTGTCTGAACAAATTCCAGAAGAAGGCTGTCCTTGCCGTAGTCGATGACACGGGCCTTGAAGGTCTCAGCGATCTGGAAAAGCTCTACTTTATCCTCAGGAGAACATCCCTTGACTTTAATATAAAGAATCTCTTTCATTCTTACGAACACATCTGTAAAATCAATAACCTTGATGACTTCGATCATACGGTTCAGCTGTTTTTTGATCTGCTCAAAAGTCTCATCATCACTGACAGTAGCGATAGTCATTCGTGAAACGGTCGGGTCTTCAGTAGTTCCAACCGTAAGACTGTCCAGGTTATAGGACTTTCCGGAGAAAAGACCGGAGATCTTGGAAAGAACACCTACCTGGTTTTCAACGTAAAGAGAGATCCATCTTTTTTTCATTCCTTTATCCATGATACATTTCCTCCTAACAATCCATGATCAGGTCAGCCAGAGTTCCGCCCGGCTTAACCATCGGGTAAACCATTTCCTCCGGATCAATGATAAATTCGATGATCGTAGGAGTTTTTGTGTTTTTCTTAGCCTCTTCGAAGGCAGCTGCGATCTGGTCTTTTTCTGTGACGCGGATTCCCTTTGCACCGTAGCTTTCTGCAAGACGGATGAAATCCGGTGTATATTCCGGCGGATATTCCTCACCGTTTGTACGGCGGGAGAGTGCACCAGCCTTTAAATTGGTCATGGAATAGCGTTTTCCGTAGAAAAGCTTCTGCCACTGACGGACCATTCCAAGATATTCATTGTTGAAGATGCAGCAGATGATTGGAAGCTCTTCCAGAACTGCAGTGGCAAGCTCCTGGATGTTCATCTGCATACCACCGTCACCAGAAACGGAAATAACAGGTGTGTCCGGATTACCGATCTTGGCACCGATGGCACCCGGGAGACCATATCCCATGGTACCCAGTCCGCCGGACATAACCAGCTGGCGTTTTTCGGTAATGTCTGCATACTGGCTCACCAGCATCTGATGCTGACCTACATCGGTAACAAGAATGGCCTTGTCAAACTGGCGGTTGATCTCGCCGATGATATCCAGCGGTCCCATAATACCACGGTCCTTCATGGTAAGCGGATGCTCCTCTTTCCATTCCTGAATCTGTTTCAGCCATTTGCCGGTGTTACATTCCTGTACATATTCATCCATCTTTGTGATCGCTTCTTTTGCGTCAGCAACGATCGGAATGTCTACATGGATGTTTCTGGAAATAGAAGCAGTATCAATATCAATGTGTACGATCTGGGCATGCGGAGCAAACTCGTGAAGCTTACCAGTGATACGGTCATTGAAACGGGTTCCGATGGAGAACAGGAGATCACATTCATTTACAGCCATATTTGCCGCATAGGCACCATGCATACCAAGATTTCCGATGAACAGAGAGTTCTTTGTGGAAATGGCGCCACGTCCCATAACGGTTGTGACAACCGGGATCTGAGTTTTCTCAACAACCTGGGTAAAAATCTCCTGCGCGCGGGAAATGATCACACCGCCGCCAGCAAGAAACAGAGGTTTTTTGGCCTTCTGCAGCATTTTGAGGGCACGCTTCAGCTGTCCGATGTGCACGCTGGTGTTAGGCTTGTAGCCACGGATATTGACAGTCTTCGGATACTCAGCACTTCCCAGCTCGGCCATTACATCCTTTGGAAGGTCGATGAGAACAGGTCCCGGACGGCCGGTACGTGCGATGTAAAAAGCTTCTTTAATAATGCGGCCGAGGTCTTCACGGTTTCTTACGGTAACACCGTATTTTGTGATGCTTCGTGTAATGCCGACGATATCAACCTCCTGGAACGCGTCGTTGCCGATGAGATGACGGGCAACCTGACCGGTGAAGCATACGAGAGGAACACTGTCGTAGTTGGCAGTGGCAAGACCTGTGACAAGGTTGGTGGCACCAGGGCCGCTGGTTACCAGGCATACGCCCACCTTTCCTGTAGTACGGGCATAGGCATCTGCCTCATGGACAAGAGCCTGCTCGTGACGTGGCAGGATGATGTCGATGCCGCTCTGTTTATATAATTCATCACTGATATCGATGGTGCAGGCACCAGGATAACCGAACAGAACATCAACGCCTTCTTCTTTTAAGGCTTTTACAAGCAATTTGTTTCCGGAAATCTGTTTCATGAATTGGTTCCCTCCTTTGATGATGTGAAAATGATAAATGGCTTTTGCAGAATTTTTTTCCAATAAAAAAGTCCCGGCATATCGGATAAAATATGCTCAGGACGGATGATTCCGCGGTACCACCTGTTTTCAGAGGTAAAACTCTGCTCTCTGCCAGTACGAAAAATATACTGCCTCCCTGTAACGTGGGAATGACGTTGAAGCCTACTGCATGAAGATCCATGGTTCAGTCCACTGCTCGAGGGCTACTTCCATAATCCTGTCACGAAGATTCTCACCGACCATCTTCTCTCTGGGCATCCGAAGAATATGTACTATTCCCTGTCATTGCATTTAGTAAATGTGAATAAAAATTTTAAACTATTATAATATAAAATAGCGGAACTGTCAATGAAAAATGACAGCTCCGCTAAAACTGGTCTTCGTAATCAATCTTCGGTTTTTTCAACTGTTTCCGGACTTTTTTCCGGAAGATAGACATGTACCTTCTCGATACGGTTCTTATCCAGCTTTTCCACAATGAGACGGATACCTTCGTCTGTGATCACTTCGTCACCGGCTACCGGGAGACGGTCCAGATGTTCAATGATAAATCCGCCAAGAGAATCATAATCCTCAGAATCCAGCTCCGTGTGAAGATGATCGTTCACATCGTCCAGATGCATGGAGCCTTCAATGATATACTCGCGGTCAGAGATCTTCTGTACAAGCTCATCCTCTTTTTCGTCGTATTCGTCATGAATCTCACCGACGATCTCTTCCAGGATATCCTCCAGTGTGATAAGACCTGCCATATCGCCGTATTCATCCAGAACAATGGCAATGTTGAAGGTGGAATCCTTCATTTCAACAAGAAGATCGGAAATGCTCTTACGCTCGTAGGTGAAGTGCGGTTTTCTGAGAAAATGTTCAATATCAAATTTTTCATCCTTATTATAAAGAAGAAGATCCTTCATGTTGATGATACCAACGATATTATTCTGGCTGTCCTTATAAACCGGGAGACGGGTGAATTTATCTTCACGGAAGATCTCAATCAGTTCATCGTAAGTGGAATTCACATCAGCAAAGGTTACATGTACTCTCGGTACCATGATATCTTTTGCTGTAGCATCTCCGAGATCGAACACGTTATAGATCATTTCTTTCTCGTCCGATTCGATAACTCCGTCCTCATGGCTGACATCTACGATGGTACGAAGCTCTTCCTCAGTCATAGCTTTGTTCGCGGCATCCGGGTCCACACGCATGAGACGCATCACACCTCTGGAAAATAGATTGATGATAAAGATCACAGGTGTCATGATGTTCATGAGAAATTTGAAAACCGGAATGTAGCGGAGAGTGATCTTCTCAGCATTGATGGTCGCGTAGTTCTTCGGTGTGATCTCGCCGAAGATTAGGATCAGCACAGTAAGGATGACTGTGACAATGCTGACCATATATCCGCCAAAGCTGTATGCAAGTGTAGTTGCAAGGGAAGATGCCGAAATGTTCACAATGTTGTTGCCGATGAGAATCGCACTGAGAAGTTTCGGGGTCTGGTTCTCCAGAATATCAAGAGCCATAGCCGCCCGCTTGTTCCCTTCGTCTGCCAGGGAGCGGAGACGGATCTTGTTTACCGACATCAGCGCGGTTTCGTTAGATGAGAAAAAGGCTGACAGTGCCAGCAGAATAAGTAATATGATTATCTGGTAAGTGTCGCTAGGGTCCACTTTAAATGTTCACTCCTTTAAATTTGAAAAAAATATACAGATACCCCCACATTATATACTTTTTTACCGGTTTTGGCAAGGGCAGCGAGAAGTGTCCCGGGAATCTGTTTTGTTACTGATCACGGAGTAAACAGCAGCTGTATTTACGAAAAATCTACGAAAACGGAGGCAACAGCTTGACAAAATAGTAAGCCTGGACTAACATGACTTTAAAGGTATCTTGTGGAAGGAGAAAATATATGTTTCTGGAGATAAAAGGAATCAAAAAATCCTTTGGGACAGGTGAGAGTCATGTGGATGTCCTGAAAGGAATCGAACTGGAAATAGAAAAAGGAGAATTCTGTGTTCTCTTAGGCCCGTCCGGTTCCGGAAAATCTACACTTCTGAATATTATCGGGGGTATTGACGGTGCAGATTCCGGGAGCATCACCATTGAAGGTGAGCGTCTGGAGGATATGAAAGAAAAGAAGCTTTCGGTTTACCGCAGAAAGCACCTGGGATATATTTTTCAGATGTACAATCTGATCCCCAATCTGACTGTGAGGGAGAATATTGAAGTGGGCGCTTACCTGAGTGACCAGCCGCTGGATGTGGACGAGCTTCTTACTACGCTTGGACTTTACGAGCATCAGCGGAAGCTTCCGAATCAGCTTTCCGGAGGTCAGCAGCAGCGAACAGCTATCGGGCGTGCTATTGTGAAAAATCCGGATATTCTCTTGTGCGATGAGCCTACGGGAGCCCTGGATTACAACACCTCCAAGGAAATCCTCAAGCTGATCGAGACCGTGAATCACAAATATGGAAATACGATCGTCATGGTCACACACAATGATGCCATCAAGGATATGGCAGACCGTGTGGTGAAGCTTCGTGATGGTATGATCCGAAAAAATTATCAGAATGAACACAAGATTCCGGCAGCAGAGCTGGAATGGTAAGGGGGACGGTATGAAGAGTCCTTTACGAAAGCGTATCCCCAGAGAGCTGAAAGGGGAATTTGGAAAATATCTGGTGGTTTTTCTACTGATGGTGCTGACCATCGGGTTCGTTTCAGGCTTTCTGGTGGCAGACGGAAGTATGCTGACAGCTTACAACGAAAGCTTTGCCAAATATAACATCGAAAACGGAAATTTCCGCACAGCAGAAAGAATCTACAAATCCCAGTGGAAGGATATAGAAGCTGCCGGTGTAAAGCTTTATGAGAATTATTACATAGAAGAAGACCTGGACAATGGAAGCACCATGCGTTTCTTTAAGAACCGGGAACAGGTGAACAAGGTCTGCCTGATGAAGGGAGAAATGCCCTCCAGAGAAAACGAGATCGTCATTGACCGTATGTATGCAGACAATAACAGTCTTACAATTGGCGACACCCTTACAAAAGGAAAAAGATCCTGGAAGATCACAGGTCTGGTGGCTCTTTCTGATTACAGTGCACTGTTCCAGAATAATAACGATTCCATGTTTGATTCCGTGAAATTCGGTGTGTGCGTAACAACTCCGGAGGGATTTGATGCCCTCAGTCAGGATAAGCTTCAGTACAACTATGCCTGGATCTACAACAAGCAGCCAGAAGATGAGAAAGAGGAGAAAAAAATCTCCGAGGATTTTATGGAGGACATAGGAGATGTTGTGACCCTGGAGACTTTTGTGCCGCGTTATCTTAATCAGGCGATCATGTTTACCGGGGATGATATGGGCAGTGACAAGGCCATGGTGGTTATGCTGCTCTATATCGTGATCGTGATCATGGCTTTTGTATTCGGAATCACCATCAGCAATACGATCCGCAAGGAAGCCGGTGTGATTGGTACCTTACGTGCATCCGGTTACACAAGGCAGGAGCTGATCCGGCATTATATGACTCTGCCGGTGCTGGTAACTCTGGCCGGTGCACTGATCGGAAATATTCTTGGCTATACAGTGTTCAAGGGTGTCTGTGCGGACATGTATTATGGAAGTTACAGTCTTCCAACTTACGTGACCATATGGAATGCGGAGGCGTTCCTTCTGACAACGGTGGTGCCGGTGGTGATCATGGTACTGATCAATTATGCTGTGCTCCGATACCGGCTGCAGCTTTCCCCGCTTAAATTTCTGCGGAGGGATTTTTCAGGAAAAAAACAGAAACGTGCGGTTTACCTAAGCCCGAAGATCGGAATCTTTTCCAGGTTCCGCCTGCGTGTGATCTTTCAGAACACCAGCAATTATATTGTGTTGTTCATAGGAGTTATTTTTGCAAATCTTCTGCTGTTTTTCGGAATGCTTCTGCCGTCTGCGCTGGATCATTATCAGCAGGAGATCCAGGATAATATGCTGGCAAAATATCAGTATATGTTATCAGTGCCTGCAAGTGTGTCATCCGGAAACAAGCTGGATGGAATGCTCTCCCTGCTGGAATATTATATGGATACCAGAACGGATAATAAGGATGCGGAAAAATTTTCCGCCTATTCGCTGAATACCCTGCCTGGCAAATATAAAAGCGAGGAGATCCTTTTATATGGAGCGGAGCCGGAAAGCCAGTATATCCATGCGGATCTGTCCGGTGACGGCGTATATATTTCCAGCGCCTATGCAGACAAATACCGGATAAAAAAAGGCGATACCATAACTTTGAAGGAAAAATACGAGAAGGATGAATATTCCTTTAAAGTGGATGGAATCTATGAATATACGGCAGGTTTATGTGTATTCATGGAGCGAAATAAGCTGAACGAGATCTTTGATCTGGGAGATGATTATTTTGGCGGATATTTTTCGGACACGAAAATCACAGATATTGATGAAAAATATATCGGTTCTGTGATCGATCTGGAATCCCTGACCAAGATATCTAGGCAGCTGGATGTTTCTATGGGAGATATGATGGGAATGATGTACGGGTTTGCGGTGATCATATTCCTGGTTGTGATCTATCTTCTTTCCAAGGTCATCATCGAAAAAAATGCCCAGGCAATCTCCATGACGAAGATCCTCGGTTACACGGACGGCGAAATCAGCAGGCTGTATATTCTTTCCACATCTCTGGTTGTGGTAATCTGTCTGCTCTTAAGTCTGCCCATTGAGCGGCAGGTGATGGAGGTACTGTTCCGTGAGATGATGCTTGCCAGCATATCCGGCTGGATCACCATGTGGGTAGACCCAATGATCTATGTAAAAATGATGGCGATCGGAATCGCGTCCTATGCAGTGGTCGCAGCCCTGGAATTCCGGAGGATACGTCACGTTCCGATGGATGAGGCATTAAAAAATGTAGAGTAAAAAATAAGGAGTATATGCGATTAAGTGCAGCAGATTTACGTTTCTGCTGTGCAGATGAGTTATCTGTGAATAATTGCATATACTCCTTAAATATTTATAAATTTTCTGAAATACTGGAAATATTACTACAAACTTGATATAATAAACGCAACAATCCTCTGATGCACGAATACCTGGAGCACAGGGGATAATTCACACAGGAAATCAGGTGAGGAACATGGCAGACAGGAAGAAAGATTCGCTGTATAAGAGCTTTGGTTATGCTTTTGAGGGCATTTTTACCTGTATCCGGAAGGAACGCAACATGAAGATCCACTGCACGGTGGCTGCGCTGGTTGTGATCGCGGGAGTAATCCTTGGGCTTTCGGTGACGGAATGGTGCATCTGCCTTGGCCTGTTTGGCATGGTGATGTCACTGGAACTGGTGAATACAGCTGTGGAAGCAGTAGTGGATCTTGTGACCAGTGAACGTCATCCGCTGGCAAAAATTGCCAAGGATACAGCAGCCGGAGCGGTACTGATCGCTGCGATCATGGCGGCAATCGTGGGGCTGATCATTTTTGTTCCCAAAGGACTTGCTTTTCTGGGAATATGCTGAGAAACAGATGGAAACAGGAACCCGGCGCAGGGCTGGTCGAAGCGACCTGACTGCTGTGGGTTTATGAAAGGAGAATGCACTATGGAATTAGGAGACGGACTGAAGAAAATCTTACTGGCAGGTATCGGTACTGCAGCAGTGACAGCAGAGAAATCCAAGGAAATTCTGGATGAGCTGGTTAAGAAGGGAGAACTTACGGTTGAGCAGGGCAAGGTTCTCAATCAGGAGCTGAAGCACAATATCAAGTCAACCGTTAAGACTGCCGCAGATTCTGTGAAAGAATCCGCAGCCAGAAAGAACGAGCAGGAGGAGCTTAAGGCGACGATCTCCAAGCTGACACCGGAGCAGCTTGCAGCTGTGAAGGCACAGATCGAGAGCATGCAGGCTGAGGCAGATGCAAAAGAAGAAGCCGAAGCACCAGCGACAGAGCCTGCTGAGGATGCAGCCACAGAGCCTGTAGAAGAAGAGAAAACAGAAGCAGCCGGCGGGAGTGAGGAAGCTCCGGAGGCATAATAACGGGGAACTTCGAAGAAAGCAGCAGAATTTATGGAAGAAGCCGGACAGAATAAGACGGTGGAACAGGAACAAAAGATAGTTTAAGCGCAAAGAGGAAGCTTGAAAGCTGTCGGATAATTGATAACGTAAACGGAGAATTTTATGACCAGAGAAGAACAGGAGAAAAAAGAAAAAAGCGGATATGGAGAACGGCTGAGAGAAATCACAGCCGTTCTGAAAAAGCATGCCATTACCCGGGGTGTTTCTCCTGAAAAACTCCGGCTCATACTGGAAGACCTGGGCCCGACTTATATCAAGTTGGGTCAGATTATGTCCCTGCGTTCCGATATTTTGCCCAAGAGATACTGTGATGAGCTGATGAAACTCTGTTCCGATGTGCCGCCCATGCCTTTTTCACAGGTGATAGAAGTTCTGGAGGAATCCATGGGCTGTCCATGGCAGGAGGAATTTCAGCGCATTGATGAGAAGCCCCTTGGAGCTGCATCCATTGCACAGGTGCACCGGGCAACTCTGAAAACAGGGGAAGAGGTTGTGATCAAGGTTCAGCGAAAAGGAATCTATGAGACTATGGCCCGGGATATCGGACTGATGCATAAGGCTGTGCGTCTGATGCCACCAGTAAGTATCAAGGGCATGGTAGATCTGAACATGGTCTTAAGTGAACTGTGGACTGTGACCCAGGAGGAGATGAATTTCCTGACGGAAGCTGCAAATATGGCGGAATTTGCGAAGAAGAATAAAGATGTGGCATTTGTGAAGGTGCCTGTTCTTTACCGCGAATATATTTCACCACATGTTCTGGTAATGGAATATATTGACGGCTTTGCGATCAATGACCGGGCAGATCTTTTGGCGAATGGATATGATCTCAATGAGGTCGGAACGAAATATGTGGATAATTTTATCAAGCAGGTGATGGAAGATGGTTTCTTCCATGCAGATCCTCATCCCGGAAATGTACGGATTCAGGAGGGAAAGATCGTCTGGATCGACATGGGAATGATGGGGCGTCTTACAGAACACGACCGTCAGCTGATCAGCGAAGCCATAGAAGGCGTTGCCATGAACAACATCGGCAAGATTCAGGATGCGGTTCTGGCTCTGGGAGATTTCAAGGGAAAACCGGATTCCAGCAAGCTGTATGAGGACATCCGTGGTCTGATGGAGAAATACGGAACTGTCGATATGGGAAGTATTGATGTGGCAGAGGTAATGGTGGATCTGATGGAGGTCATGAAGGAGAACAAGATCATGATGCCTCACGGGCTTACCATGCTGGCCAGAGGACTTACCCATGTGGAGGGTGTTCTGGCGGAGATTAGTCCGGAGATCAACATGACACAGATCGCGGCAGCCAGGATCAAGGAACAGTTTCTGGCCAACGGAAACTGGAAGCATGAGCTGAAAAAGGGCGGAAAAAATCTTTTCTGGTCCATGAAGCGGGCAGTGGATATCCCTTCTCTTGCAGCGGATTTTCTGCAGGGCTGTATGAAAGGACAGACCAAGATCAATCTGGATCTGCATGCGTCAGATGATATGGCATGGCTTTTAAGAAGACTTGTGCGGAACATTGTGATGGGGCTCTGGGTGATGGCACTTCTGATCAGCTCCAGTATCATCTGCACCACGGATATGAAGCCGAAATTGTGGGGAATTCCGGCACTTGGTGCTTTTGGATATATATTTGCGTTTATTATTGTTTTATATGTATTTATCAAGCATTTCTTTTCACGGAAATAGAGATGGCAGTGCTACAGAGTATATTAATATGGGAGGATTTTTGCAATGGGAGTAAGTGAGGCAAAAACAGCGATTCTTGAGAATCGTACAGCACTTGGAATCGAGTTCGGTTCCACAAGGATCAAAGCAGTTCTGGTGGATGATAAGAATCAGCCGATCGCATCGGGTGCTTATGAGTGGGAAAACCAGTATGTGGATGGAATCTGGACCTACAGCCTGGAAGAGATCTGGAAAGGTCTTCAGGGAAGCTACCAGGACATGGCGAAAGATGTGCAGGAGAAATATGGTGTGGAGCTGACAAGCGTAGGTGCTTTTGGTGTCAGTGCCATGATGCACGGATACATGCCGTTTAATAAGGCGGGAGAGCTGATGGTTCCGTTCCGTACCTGGCGAAACAATATTACAGGAGAGGCTTCGGAGAAGCTGGCAGAGCTTTTTCATTATAATATTCCTCAGAGATGGAGTATCGCACATTTGTATCAGGCGATCCTTAAAGGCGAGGAGCATGTAAAAGATATCAATTATATCACAACCCTGGAAGCTTATGTACACTGGAAGCTGACCGGAAAAAGAGTTCTTGGTATTGGTGATGCGGCAGGAATGTTTCCAATCGACAGTGAGACGAAAGATTATAATGAGGAGATGGTACAGAAATTTGATGAGCTGATCGCTCCTTACGGTTTTTCCTGGAAGCTTCGTGATATCATGCCACAGGTTATGGTAGCAGGACAGAATGCAGGATACTTAACTGAAGAAGGTGCGAAGCTTCTGGATGTAAGTGGAAAGCTGAAAGCAGGAATTCCGATGTGTCCGCCTGAGGGAGACGCTGGAACCGGCATGGTTGCAACAAACAGTGTACGCCAGCGTACCGGAAATGTTTCCGCCGGAACCTCTGTCTTCGCAATGATCGTTCTGGAAAAAGCACTTTCAAAACCATATAAAGAGATCGATATGGTCACAACGCCTGCCGGAGATCCGGTTGCCATGGCACATTCCAACAACTGCACCTCTGATCTGAATGCGTGGGTGAATGTATTTAAGGAATTTGCAGAGGCTATGGGCATGGATGTGGATATGAACAAGCTGTTCGGAACCCTTTATAATAAAGCACTGGAGGGCGATCCGGACTGTGGTGGCCTTCTTTCTTACTGTTATTTCTCCGGTGAGCATATGACCGGTTTTGAAGAAGGACGCCCTCTGTTCGTGCGTTCCCCTGAGAGCAAATTTACTCTGGCTAATTTTATGAGAAATAATCTCTATACCTGCCTTGGGGCCATGCGTGTGGGTCTGGATATCCTTTTGAACCAGGAGCATGTAAAAATCGATAAGCTTCTGGGACATGGCGGTCTTTTCAAGACAAAAGGTGTCGGACAGCAGATCCTTGCAGATGCGGTAAATGCACCGGTTTCTGTTATGTCAACTGCAGGAGAAGGCGGAGCCTGGGGAATCGCACTTCTGGCTTCCTATCTTGTTAATAAAAAAGATGGCGAGGATCTTGCAGATTTCCTGGATGAAAACGTATTCAAGGGAAATGAAGGCAGCACACTCGCACCGGAAGAAGAGGGCGTGAAGGGCTTCAATGCTTTTATGGACCGGTATATGAAAGGCCTTGGCATTGAGCGTGCAGCTGTAGAGTCGGAAATCTGGTAGATTTACAGGCTGGCTGCCAGCTTTTTAATATCTTCCAGTTGCGGACAGGCTTTCATGCTGCCTTTATCCAGCATATTCGGGACGGTGATGATTCCTTTATCCTCCCACTTGAGATAAGCGGTCATTCCCTTGTACTGTGCAATGGCTGCGTCAAAAACATGATCAGCGCCTGCATCAAGAAGAAGTGCAGTTTTGTTAAAATGGAATCCTGTGCTTCCGCAGGCGTACAGACGGTCAATAACGGTCTTAAGCTGTGCGGTCATATCGAACCAGTAGATCGGTGATGCAAAAACAACCATATCGGTGTCGGAAAGCTCTGCGAGAACGTTTTTCATATCGTCATCCTGGACACACTTTCCGCCGTGGGAGTAGCAGTATTTGCATCCGAGACATCCGCGGATGTTCATATTTGCGATATTAAGGATATTTACGGTGTGACCGTTTTCTCTGGCAGTTTCTGAAAAAGTATCTGCCATGATTTGTGTGTTACCGTTGTGGCGTGGACTGCCGTTTAAGATTGTGATCTTCATTTTGAATTCCTCCGTTTATTATGTATAGCCGAAGCAAATGCAGAAAAAAATCTGCATTTGCTTTGGCTATATTGTAACACAAAAATATAAAAGGAATAAAAAAATTCGGGTATAAGCTGGTTATTATATAATAAATAACCGTATATTGACACTTGCATCAGTGTGGTAATATAATCATTTTATAGATGACTAAAAATGTCAGAAATGGTCAAAAAAGGAGGAAACAGATATGAAAAAGTATTTGACAAAGATCAGTGCGGCATTACTGATCATGGCTATGTGCATTATAGGATTTGGTGTAGTTTCGGTACAGGCCTCTATGAACAGTGAATCTATAGACTACAGACTGGGAGAAACCTGTAAGGGAAAACATCATTCAAATGCATATTACAAATTTGTACTTAAACAGAAATCGCATGTCTCATTAAAAGCGACGACATTAGATGGGGAAGTATTGTTTTCAATATATAATTCTTCAGGTAAAGCAGTTATGGTGCCTGGTAATGTAACATTCAAGCAGAATAATGCGACTGGAAAAGGTAGTGCGAGGGTATCCAAAACTTTAAATGCAGGTACGTATTATCTGGAGGTATATGCCTGGGATAATGTTTATAGTGACCGGGAATACTATTTCAAAATCCAGGCAGAACCGTTGATCACTCTTTCACGTGGAAGTATTACATCGCTTAAAAGTAAAAAAGCCGGACAGGCAACGGTTGTCTGCAAAGCAGCATCCAATGCGATTGGATATAGAATTCAGTATTCTACGGATTACCGCTTCCGCAAAGGCGTAAAAACAATATATTCTCCCACAAGAACCAAAACCCTTACCAAACTGGCAAAAGGAAAAAGATATTATGTAAAAGTTTGCCCGTTTACCGTATATGATGATGGTGAATATGTTTTTGGGATGAATTCTTATGTGAAAGCAATATACGTGAGAAAAAAGTAAATTTTATTGAAAATAATTCTCCGTAATGATATCATGAGACACGAAAAACACAGAAAAAAATAAGAGAAACCGTACATATACAGGAGGAGAAAAAACAATGAAATTAACCATGCTTGGAACCGGAAATGCTCTGGTAACTGAGTGTTACAATACCTGCTTTGTGCTCAGCGATGAGTATGGACATTTTCTGGTTGACGGAGGCGGCGGAAATACCGTGCTTTCCCAGCTGAAAAAAGCAGGCATTGATCTGATGGATGTTCATGAGATCTTTGTTACACATAAGCATGTGGATCATATCATGGGAATCGTGTGGGTGATCCGTATCATCTGTCAGAACATGAAGAAAGGTACTTACCAGGGTGAGGCGAATATTTACGCTCATGACGAAGTGATCGGACTTCTGAAGGACATGGCATTCAAGCTTCTTAATAAAAAAGAGACTCAGTACATCGGTGACAGACTCCACCTCATTGAGGTAAAAGACGGCGAGGAGAGGACCATCCTTAATAAAAAAGTGACATTCTTTGATATCGGTTCCACAAAGGCGAAACAGTTCGGCTTCCAGATGATCTATGGAGACAACAAGGTGCTGACCTGCTGTGGAGATGAGCCGTACAACGAATGTGAGGAGAAATATGCCAAAGGTAGCGACTGGATGTTCCATGAGGCATTCTGTCTGTACGGACAGCGTGATATCTTCAATCCTTATGAGAAACATCACTCCACAGTCAAGGATGCCAGCGAGCTCGCTGAGAATCTTGGCGTGAAGAATCTTGTCCTGTATCACACAGAGGATAAGAACATCAAGAACCGTAAAGAGCTTTACGGAGCAGAGGGCAGAGAGTACTATCACGGAAATCTCTTTATTCCGGATGACCTTGATGTGATCGAGATGTAATAAAATATGTAAAAGTGACCGGGGATACTGTGATGGGTATTCCCGGTCTTTGTATATACATCCAGGCATTTCACAGGAAAAGCTCAAGTCCAATCATTCATTAAAAGAAATTCCCGGATATTTTTGTGTTTGATCCCGTTCTGACTCATATCAATTTCATCCATGGAAACAACGTATTTAGGAAAATTATCACGTATGGAATCATAAACGCCGAATTCCCGTTGGATTGTTGACTCAGAGGCAAGCAGGTAAGTAACCTGGATGTAAAGTTTCTGAGACTGTATCTGACATACAAAATCTATTTCCTTTGAGCCGGATTTTCCAACGGTAACAGAATATCCGCGGCGCAGCAATTCCATAAAAATGATATTTTCCAGAATAAGGTTTATATCTTTCATATTTCCACCGAATACCGCCTCGCGTAATCCATGATCTGCCATATAATATTTTTCGTTGGTAGCCAAAATTTGTTTTCCCTGCAGATCCTGACGTTTAACCTGATAAAAAAGATAAGCGTTTGTACAGTAATTTATATAATTTAAAACCGTTTCCGGTGAGACTTTACGTTGCTCATTTTTCATAAATTTCACAATAGAAGATGATGAAAAGGTAGAACCGATGTTTCCAATTACATAAGAGACAATGCGGGAAAGCATATCCACATCTCGTATTTTGTTCCGTTTTACGACATCTGTAAGGACTACGGAGTGGTAAATATCAATCAGATACTGTCTTGCGGGTTCTTCCATAAAACGGAGGTTAGCCAGATAGGGCATACCACCTAAAAGAAGGTATTTTTGAAAAATGACAGTGTCAGAAGAATCCGGAAAAACAGAAAGATACAATTCGCGAAATTCAGAAAAAGAAAAGGGATATATGGTGAATTCCACATAACGGCCACCCAATACAGTCGCAAGTTCTCCGGAAAGAAGCCTGGCATTAGAACCGGTAATATAGATATCACAATCCAGCTCCAGGCGGAAAGAATTGATACATTTTTCCCAATGCTCAACTTCCTGAATTTCGTCAAAAAAAAGATATATTTTACCGGAAAGATTCCGGGTACGCTGTATAACTTCATCATGAAGAGCCTGGGCTGTACATAAATGGGAATTTCTCATATCTTCAAAATTGAAGGATAAAAACTGTAAATCGCTGATGCCGATATTTTTCAATTCTTCTTTAATAAGCTCAAGCATAACAGATTTGCCACAACGTCGGATACCGGTCATAACTTTTACAAGATCTGTGTTGATAAAAGGACGAATACGTTGCATATACATTTCACGCTTAATCATGATAAACACCTCCTATATATAGTATATCAAAGATATACTGGAAAATTCAAATAAAATTATTAAATTTTTAAGTTATAACTGAAAAATTTGGAATAATAATGATTTTATAAGTTATAATAAAAATAGTGCTTGTAAATTTATTAGTGATAATGGAGTGACAGAAAACACTTGTACGTTTCATAGCTATCGTTTACAATATGGTCATGATAATTTTGGTACCTGCAGGTAAGTAACGTGAAAATTACATTTGCCTGCTATATATAATAAGCAGCGAGGTGACAGAATATATGCCAGTAACAGATCGAATCACCCTTCAAAAAAAATATCAGAAACTTCAGGAAATCCTTCGTTCCCTGGGAAGCGTTGCTGTAGCTTTTTCCGGTGGAGTGGATTCCACATTTCTTCTGAAAGCAGCACAGGAGACACTTGGCGATAAGGCTATAGCCATTACGGCATGTCCCTGCTCCTTTACAGAAAGAGAGCTGAAGGAAACAGAGGATTTTTGCAGAGAAAATAATATCCCGCAGGAGGTATGCAGGATCAATGAATTCGAGATTCCCGGATTCCGCCAGAATCCGCCGGATCGCTGCTACATCTGCAAAAAAGGTATTTTCACAAAACTCTGGGAAGCTGCGAAAGAAAAAAATATCAATATGATCGTGGAAGGTTCCAATATGGATGATCTTGGAGACTACCGCCCTGGGCGTCGTGCCATTGTGGAGCTGGGAGTGCGAAGTCCGCTTCAGGAGGCTGGACTTTATAAGGACGAGATCCGGGAGCTGTCGAAAGATATGAACCTTCCCACCTGGAACAAGCCGTCTTTTGCATGTCTGGCGTCCAGATTCGTATATGGGGAAACGATCACAGAGGAAAAGCTCCGCATGGTAGATCAGGCAGAGCAGTTTCTCATGGAGCTTGGTTTTCATCAGTTCCGGGTGCGTATCCATGGAACCATGGCCAGGATCGAGGTTCCGTCTGAGGATATCCTTAAGATTGCAGATAATGAGGCAAGAGAGAAGATCACGGAGAAATTCCGTTCTCTTGGATTTTCCTATGTGACACTGGATCTCCAGGGCTTTCGTTCCGGAAGCATGAATGAAGTGTTGGGAAAATAAGAAAAATAAAGAATAAATTAAAGTTCCCGGAAATACTGAAAATAGGTATTTCCGGGAACTTTTGCTATAAATTTACATATAATCTTTCAGAACATTATGATCACGAAGCACCTTCTCCACAACCGTTCCTTTTACAACATTGAGGAGCGGTTTTTTCAGTGCGTTCAGTGGTCCGGGCAGCTGGATCTCAAGCGGAGATTTTCCATCCATCAGCTTCACGCTGCTGTCAAGAAGCTCACGGATATCGTAAACACTTCCCCATACTTCCGGAACACCACGATCTACACCGAGAAGACCATATACAGCCTCCATTGCGGTACGCACGGAATATTCTGTGGTGAATACAGTATCACGAGGAGTCTCAGCAAACTGACCGAGGAAAGCGAAGTTCACGCAGCCATCCGGAATAACATCCGGGCGGTCGCCCTTGGTACGTGGCATGAAGAATGCAGTGATATAAGGCATCATGGTCGGAACGCAGATGGCACTGTTTTCAGCCATTTCGTCGATCTGCTCTACCGGAACGCCGAGATGATACAGCCACTCAGCAGTGATCTCTTTACCGGTGCAGTCCCTCATAGGTTTCTTGATATAGTCACCAGGAACATCGGTGAACAGTCCGTATACCCATACGCAGACCTTCTTCGGATCCTGTTCCTTGAACTGGCCCTGACGGTTGATGGTCCAGCTTAACAGCCATTTGGAATCCTGACAGCTGACGATACCGCCGGTAACAACCTTGCCGGAGCGGGGATCACGCTGGCAGATATTGGTAATATACGGGATGATGCGGTCATCCAGTGTGGTGATGGTAGCGGATTCCCAGTTGGTTTTCTGGATATCGGAGCAGAATTTTTCCGGATGTCCGAAGGACGGATCCTGTGCGGCAATGTTTTTCCACAAGGACCATACACCACTTGTACGAACTTCGGCATCTCCGTTTGGAGCATGGTTCTGGTCGCCGTAAATAGTGCCCTCTGTGCAGCTTCCGTTTGTGACGAATACAAGATCGTTTTCTGTAAGAAGGATGCCCTGCTCTACGCCTTTGACTTTGCACTCAATGGCAGAAGCGATCTTTTTTCCATTTTTGAAATCGAAGATCACGTTTGTGACCTCTGTATTGAACTGGAAGTCAACGCCTGCATCCTCCAGATATTTCTTCATAGGAAGGATCAGGGATTCGTACTGGTTATATTTGGTGAATTTCAGGGCACTGAAATCCGGAAGTCCTGCAATGTGATGGATGAAACGCTGGAAATAAAGCTTCATCTCCAGAGCACTGTGCCAGTTTTCGAATGCGAACATGGTGCGCCAGTACAGCCAGAAGGTAGAATCAAATACCTCATCATCGAAAACATCCTCGATAGTTTTGTCGTAAAGATCCTCGTCCTTTGTCATGAATAGTTTCATGATCTCCATGCAGCCCTTCTGGCTTAAATTAAATTTGCCGTCTGTGTGTGCGTCCTGGCCACGGTTTACAGTTGCACGGCAGAGAGAGTAGTTCGGGTCGTGCTTGTTCAGCCAGTAGTATTCATCCAGAACAGAAGCACCTGGTTTTTCCAGGGAAGGAATACTGCGGAAAAGATCCCACAGACATTCAAAATGATTCTCCATCTCACGGCCGCCACGCATGATATAACCTCTGGACGGATCGAAGATTCCATCGCAGGCACCACCGGCGATATCCATGGCTTCCAGAATGTGGATATGATCTCCAGGCATCTGTGCGTCTCTTACCAGGAAGCAGGCAGCTGCCAGGGAAGCAAGGCCGCTTCCGACGATGTAAGCATGCTTTTCATCCACGCCTTCCGGTTTCTCCGGGCGGGCAAAGGCTTCGTAATTACCATTGGAATAGTAGATACCCTTGCTGTTTTTGTCATAACGGCCGCGCTCTGTATTGCGGTAGTTCTCAGTTGTTTCTTTTACGTGGAAGCTTTCTTCCTCATTGATCTCTTTCGTTTTTTTCATCAGCATGGCTGCGCCTGCTCCGGCTGCTGCAAGTGCTGCGAGTCCCATGAATCCTTTTTTATCTGACATATGACATCCACCTTTCGTAAATGAGATACTGTTTTGTATCGAATCAACGGTTCTTTGTTTCTGTTGAGGCTATGATAGCCCATCCGGGAAAAAGATTCTATTTACAAAACACCGGGAATGTTCAGTTTCTTATCATTATGCCACTTTTGATAAGTTTTTATTCTGCTGTGATAAGTTTTTTATGTCAGAGGAGCGGCTTCTGTGGAAAAATTGCGGATTGCGTTGTCAATGCTTCCATATAAAGCGGTAGCGATATCATCTACGATCACATGATAATCCTCCTTCATTCCATTTTTGATCCAGTCCAGCATAAGTCCCACAAAGCTGTATTTGTAGAGATTTGCGATAAAGATCTTCTGATCGTTGGTGATGGAGCTGTTCTGGGATTTTTCCTCCACAACGCCCATGAGAAGGTCAAAGGTAAGGTGAAACAGATAATTTTCGATCTGTTCCCGGCCTACACAGCGGTAGACATTTAAAATAAAGGGTTTGTTTTCCATTACGGCATCAAAGATCTGAAGAAGTCCCTCCTGCCAGGTAGAAGAGGTCTTTTTTCCCTGAAGGGCAATCCTGGCATCCTCAAGGCAGGACCATTCCACCAGATCATAGATATCCTTAAAATGATAATAAAATGTCATGCGGCTGATTCCACAGTCCGCGGTCAGATCGCTGATGGTGATCTTATCCAGCGGTTTTTTGAGAAGCAGACGTTTCAGGGATTCCTCAAGGGCAGATTTTGTTGCATTTGTCATGATTTTCTCCTTTATAAGATGAGTGGTATGAGCTTTTTGAGTTTTCGGTTATTGTTATTAATATAACATGAAAATGCACAGAAAATCTATGCGAAACAATGACTTTTCTGTGAAAATATGATAAACTAGTTACTGTTTATTTGAATTTCGAGTATCTATAAAAGAAGGAGTCTCTCCGCATATGAAAAAGAAACCAATCTATATCCTGCTGATATTTGCGGCAATAGCACTCCTTGTCTATATGACAGGAGAATCCTATTACAACGGTATTATTGAAAAAGCAGGACTGGATAAAAAAACAGAAAAAGTCTATCAGTATAAATACGATATGATCGTGGACAGTCCGGATTCAGAGTTCTGGCAGGAGGTATACACAAGTGCAAAAAAGACAGCAGCCGGGAATGATGTGCTGCTTGAAATCATGGGAACAGACCGTGGAACTTCTTATAATAAGCTGGACTATATGAAGATGAGCATTGCTGCCAAGGTGGACGGGATCATCCTGCAGTACAACGGGGAATCCGGACTGGAGCAGGCCATCAATGATGCAGTGAACAGTGGGATTCCGGTCGTGACGGTGATGAGTGATGCTGTGCACAGCCACCGCCAGAGCTTTGTGGGCGTCAGCGATTATCAGCTGGGAATGGCTTACGGCGAGATTGTTTCCAGATATGTGGATGAGGATACACAGAAGATCCTCATCCTTCAGAAAAGGGACATTGATGATATGAACGAAAGTCAGATCTATACCCAGATCAGTAATGCAGTACAGGCAGAGACAGGTTCCGATGAGATTTCCATCAGGGGAAAAAATCTCCTCTCAACAGGAACCTTTGAGACAGAGGAGGCTGTCACCGATATTTTCCAGCAGAAACGAAACATTCCGGATATTCTTGTGTGCATGGACGAGGAAACGACAGAATGCGCGAGACAGGCAGTTCTGGATTTCAACCTTGCAGGTAAGGTGAAGATCATTGGCTATTACACCTCTGAGGATATTCTGGCAGCAGTGGAAAAGGGCGTGATCTCTGCCACCTGTGACATGGATACCACACAGCTTGGACAGTACAGTGTGGAAGCCCTGACCAATTATATCAAGGATGGAAGAACCAATTCCTTCTATAATGTGGATATTAATTTCCTTGACAGGGAAGCAGTGCAGCAGATGAGAAAGGAGGCGGCCACAGATGAAAAAGTTCCGGTGGAGTGACCTTTCTCTGGTAAGCAAGATCGTGATCGAGGTAGGCGTGCTGGCTGCCCTTCTGTTTACGATCAATATGCTGTTTTATATGCGGATCAACAATTCCATGCAGGAGATGGATGATGTGTACGCCAGCAACGCACAGATTACAGAGCTGGGGCAGGTTTTTGACGATGTGCAGGACAGCATGTATCAGTACCTTAAGGTAAAAAGCTCTCAGGCACTGATGGATTATTATCAGAATGAGGCGAAATACAGGCAGGAGCTGGATAAGCTTAACGACCAGAACATTGAGGATTCTGTAAAGCTTCTGGAAAAAAAGATCCGTAAGATGTCCGAATCCTACCTTTCCTGTACAGCGGGAACTGTTGCTGCCAAACGAGGCAGAAATGTAGAAAAATACAAACAGAAATATGATGACAGCCTGGAGCTTTACAGTTATATCCAGAGTTCCATGGATGAACTGAACAAGCAGCTTTTTAAAGAGAACTCCCAGACCTATGGAGCACTCCGGGCTGTGATGAAATATCTGGAGATCAGTAACACGGTGATCATGCTGCTGGCTGTTGCCTGCGGAATGGTTCTTCTGATCATGGCGACCAAGGGAATGTTCCGGCCTCTGACCAGTATGGCGGAAACAGCACAGCTGGTAGGCCAGGGGAATTTTAATGTGAAGATGCCGCCTACAGATGCGAGGGATGAGCTGGGTGAAGTAACAAGAGCGTTCAATACCATGGTGGAGAACCTGGCACTTTATATTACAAGGACAAAAGCCAGCATGGAAAAGGAGCAGCAGATGATGGAGAGGGAGCTTCTGATGGAAACGCATCTGAAGGAGGCCCAGCTGAAATATCTCCAGTCCCAGATCAATCCGCATTTTCTTTTTAATTCCCTGAATGCGGGTGCCCAGCTTGCCATGATGGAGGATGCGGAAAAAACAGGGATTTTTGTGGAAAAGATGGCGGATTTTTTTCGATATAATGTAAAAAAAGGCGAGGAAGATGCTTCTCTTGAGGAAGAGCTGGAGGCGGTAGATAACTATATCTATATCTTAAATGTGCGTTTTGCGGGGGACATTCATTTTTCAAAGAGAGTGGATTGTGATGTGGAAAATGTGCGTGTTCCCAGCATGATCCTGCAGCCGGTTGTGGAAAACGCGGTGAATCACGGAATACGCAATATTGACTGGGAAGGTCATATCGATCTGAGTGTGGAACGCTGGGACGATCACATTGAGGTCAGTGTCCGGGATAACGGATTGGGAATGACAAAAGAACAGATCGAGAGAGTACTGTCCAAAAAAGCGCACAGCAGTTCCGGTGAGGGTGATTCCACAGGAATCGGAATGAACAATGTGATCAGCCGTCTTGAATTGTATTATCAGCAGGACGGACTGATGGAGATATACAGTGAAGGCGAAGGAATGGGAACAGAGGTTGTGATCAACATTCCTCTGGAGAGGAGCGAAAAAAATGTACAGAATTCTGCTTGCTGATGATGAGGGAATCATGCTGGAATCTCTGAAGAGCATCATCAGTTCGAATTACGGAAATGAATGTGAGATCCACACTGCAAAAACAGGCCGTGCAGTGGTGGAAGAGGCGGAGAAATATCCGCCGGATATCTGCTTTATGGATATCCAGATGCCGGGCTTAAGCGGTATTCAGGCGATCCGCGAGATTCAGAAATTTAACAGATCTGTAGTGTTTGTGATCATCACAGCCTATGATAAATTCAATTATGCAAAAGAAGCGGTAAACCTTGGAGTTATGGAATTTCTGACCAAGCCCGTAAATAAAAAAGTGGTTCTGGAAACCTGTGCAAAAGCTATGGAAAAGGTAGACTCCACCAGACAGAAGAGAAGTGATGATCTTCGCATTCGCGAAAAGCTGGAGACAGTTGTGCCCATGATCGAAAGTGGCTATATCAATAATATCCTGCTTCAGGATGATTTTCAGACATATCAGGATAATTACCGGGAGCTTCTGGATATTCAGCAGGAGTACGGATATATGATTGTGGCAGAGTTTGGAGATTCCATGGAAAACGGAGTTCTCACGAATGCGGTAGGCGCCAGCGTCAAAGCCAATAAATTCTATTCTACCTTCCGAGAAATCGCCCAGGGATTTTTTGAATGTCTGGTAGGACCGATCATGGGAAACCGTATCGTGCTTCTTGTTCCTTACAGGAATGCAACAGAGGATTATGAGGAAAGAGTGGAGATCGTAACCAGAACCAGAAACATGGTACATAAGCTGGAGAGCCGGATCGACAGCAAGTTCCGCTGTGGAATCGGAAGAGTGAAAGAGCTTGGAAGCACCATGAAGGAATCCTTCAAGGAGGCCATGATCGCACTTCGTGAAAGTACAAGCCATGTGATCCATATCGAAGATGTTCCGGCAGCCCAGAAGTATGACGGGGAATATCCGAGAGACCTGGAGCGGCGCTATGAGAAACGCGTAATGGATAAGGATGTGGCAGGCGCTTTGAACTGTGCAGAAGAATTTTTCCGGTGGATGGAGAACCAGCCGGGAGTCAGTACTGAGGATATGCAGATCAAGGTTCTGGAGCTTGTGATGGGCGTGGAAAAAAAGGCTTTTTTCGAAGGCGCGGTGAAATATGCGATCGGTTATCGTAGGAATTATATTCATGAGCTGCAGGCATGTGCAGGTATGGAAGCAATGAAAAAATGGTTTCTGGATAAGACCTCGGAGATCTGCAGCAACATGGAGAGTGCCAGGGAAAAAGAGGCAGTGTCCATTATTGAAAAAGCAAAGTCCTATATCCGGGACAATTACAAAAAAGATATTTCGCTGGACGAGGTATCCAGGGAGGTAGATATCAGTCCATATTATTTCAGCAAGCTTTTCAAGCAGGAGACGGGTGGGAACTTTATCGAGTATCTTACAGGGGTACGTCTCAGAAATGCAAGAGAGCTTCTCAAGGATTCGGAACTTTCCATCAAGGAGATCTGTGCGGAATCCGGATACAGCGATCCCAATTATTTCAGCAGAATATTCAAAAAATATGAGGGCGTGACACCAAGTGAATTCAGGGAGAGATTGAGGTAGAACAAAAATGAGTTGCGGAAAAGGTATAAAAAATCTTGTGGTTTTTCTTTGTATGTCGGCACTGATGCTGACCGGCTGCACAACGGAAAAGACAGAGCAGACAACAGCGCAGGAAACAGATACTCAGGAGAAAACAGGGGAAAAGAAAATTCAGATCGGTCTGACAGTGGATTCTTTTGTGATTGAACGATGGATCCGTGACAGGGATGTTTTTGTGGCAACAGCCAGAGAACTGGGGGCAGAGGTGAATGTGCAGGATGCAGGCGCTGATGCAAAGGAGCAGATCAGTCAGATCGATTACTTTATCAAGAAGCATATGGATGTGATCGTAATTATAGCCAGGGACTGCGGGGCACTTTCGGATGCGGTGGAGCGTGCCCATAGTGCGGGAATCCGGGTGATCTCCTATGACCGGATGGTTCAGGATGCAGATACGGATATGTACATATCCTTTGATAACCGTAAGGTTGGTGAGATCATGGCACAGTCCATGCTGGAAGCAATTCCGGACGGTGGAAAGATATTCATGATCCAGGGCTCTGCCACAGATAATAATGTTGCAATGGTAAAAGAAGGCTTTGAAGATACATTAAAGGGCGGAAATCTGCAGGTGGTATATGAAGCCAACTGTGAGGGCTGGACTGCAGAGCTTGCGGTGGATTTCGTTGAGGAAGCCCTGGAAAAATATCCGGATGTGAAGGGAATCATGTGCGGAAACGACGATATTGCAAGTCAGGTGATCCAGGTCCTTGCCGAGAATCAGCTTGCAGGAAAAGTGATCGTGGTGGGGCAGGATGGTGACCTGGCGGCCTGTCAGCGTATTGTGGAGGGAACTCAGTATATGACTGCGTTCAAATCCATCGAGGATCTGGCCCGCCAAGCAGCGGAATATGCAGTAAAGATGGCACAGGAGGGAAAGGTTCCCTCTGATGTGACAGACACCATGAATGACGGAAGCTATGAGGTTCCGGTCAAAATTCTCGCGCCGGTAGCAGTTACCAGGGACAATATTGACGAGGTGATCATCGACGGAGGCTTCCACAGAAGGGATGAGGTGTATCTGAATACCGATTATGATACAGATTATGACAATTCAGAAAGCTATGCACAATAATACAATATTATGACAAAAATCAATAGCAGATTTTTGGCACAAAAATGTCTTGCTTCATGCAGGGCATTTTTCTTTTGCAAAAAAATGTCTTTGTCTTTGCCAACTATGTCCAGATAGAGCTGTGCTATAGTAACATCATCAAAGGAAACGTGATTCCAAAAATGAAACGGAGGGTTTTATAATGAAAAGAAAGATGGTATCTGCAATTCTTTGCGCGTCAATGGTAGCTGGTATGGTAGTAGTTCCTGCAGCAACAGCACAGGCAGCAGACAAAAAAGTGATCGGTGTTACCATGCCGACCAAGGATCTCCAGAGATGGAACCAGGATGGCGAGAACATGAAGAAAGAGCTTGAGGCAGCCGGATATGAGGTTGATCTTCAGTATGCATCCAACGACGTAAGTACACAGGTTTCTCAGCTTGAGAACCAGGTAGCAAACGGATGCGACCTTCTGGTTGTGGCATCCATCGACGGAAGCAGCCTTGGCGAGCCACTGAAACAGGCCAAAGAAAAAGGAATTCCGGTTATCTCCTATGACCGTCTTCTTATGAATTCCGACGCAGTTTCCTATTATGCAACATTTGATAACTACAAAGTAGGTCAGAAACAGGGCGAATATCTGGTAGATGCACTGGATCTGGATAATGCAGACGGACCGTTCAACATCGAGCTGTTCACAGGTGATCCTGGTGATAACAACTGTAACTTCTTCTTCGGCGGTGCAATGGATGTTCTTCAGAAATACATCGATGACGGAAAACTTGTAGTAAAATCCGGTCAGACAGAGTTTGAGCAGGTTGCTACAGCGAACTGGGACAGCGCAAAAGCTCAGGACAGAATGGATACCATCATCGCAGGTAACTACTCTGACGGAACAAACCTTGACGCAGTTCTCTGCTCCAACGACTCTACAGCACTTGGTGTTGAGAATGCACTGGCAGCGTCCTACACAGGCGAGTATCCGATCATCACTGGTCAGGACTGTGATACACCGAACGTTAAGAACCTTGTAGCAGGAAAACAGGCAATGTCCGTATTCAAAGATACAAGAGCTCTTGCATCTGCAGTAGTAAAAATGGTTGACTCCATCATGAAAGGTGAGGAGCCGGAAGTTAATGATACTAAGTCCTATGACAATGGTACAGGCGTGATCCCGACATACCTTTGCGATCCGGTTGTAGTTACAACAGACAACTACAAAGAGATCCTTATCGATTCCGGATACTACACAGAGGATCAGATCAAATAAATAAAAAATAAATAAAATAAATTTTAAATGCAGGTGGGATCTATGCCCGCCTGCATAAACAGTGGAAAGGGAGGGAAATTTAAATTGGCTAAGATACTTCTGGAAATGAAAAATATCACCAAAACTTTCCCCGGTGTAAAAGCGCTGGACAACGTTAATCTCCAGGTCGAGGAAGGCGAGATTCACGCACTTGTAGGGGAGAACGGTGCCGGTAAATCTACATTAATGAATGTATTAAGTGGTATTTATCCCTACGGTTCATACGAGGGAAATATTATTTATAATGGTGAGATCTGTAAATTTAACACCATAAAGGACAGTGAACAGAAAGGTATTGTTATCATTCACCAGGAGCTTGCGCTGATCCCGTATATGACCATCGGCGAAAACATGTACCTGGGTAATGAAAGAGGAAAAAGCTTTTCCATCAACTGGAACGAAACCTATGGAGAAGCGGATAAATATTTGAAAATAGTGGGGCTGGAGGAATCCTCCAGAACTTTGATCAAGGATATTGGTGTTGGTAAGCAGCAGCTGGTTGAGATCGCGAAGGCTCTTGCGAAAAATGCAAAGCTTCTGATTCTGGATGAGCCTACTGCATCACTGAACGAAGATGATTCCAAGGCTCTTCTGGATCTTCTTCTGAAATTTAAGAAGCAGGGAATGACGTCTATCATCATTTCCCATAAATTAAATGAGATCTCCTATGTGGCAGATAAGATCACGGTTATCCGTGACGGTTCCACGATCGAGACTCTGGATAAAAAGAAAGATGATTTCTCTGAGCAGAGGATTATTCAGGGAATGGTCGGACGTGAGATGACAGACCGTTTCCCGAAACGCCCGGATGTGAAGATCGGGGATGTTTCCATGGAGGTTAAGAACTGGAATGTTTATCATCCGCTGTACACAGAGCGTAAGGTGGTAAACAACGTATCCTTCAAGGTACATAAAGGTGAGGTTGTTGGTATCTCAGGTCTTATGGGTGCCGGACGAACCGAACTGGCTATGAGTATTTTTGGCAAGAGCTATGGAACAAAGATCTCCGGACAGATTTTTATGAACGGAAAAGAAGTAAAGCTGAACACGGTTCAGGAGGCCATCGACAACAAGCTTGCCTATGTTACTGAGGACCGAAAGGGAAACGGACTGATCCTTTCCAAGTCCATCAAGATGAACACGACTCTTGCAAATATGTCCGGTATCAGCAACGGAAAAGTGATCGACACAGATAAAGAGTATGCGGTTGCTGAGGAATACCGGAAGAAGCTGAAAACAAAATGTCCGACTGTTGAGCAGAATGTAGGTAACTTAAGTGGTGGTAACCAGCAGAAGGTTCTTCTTGCGAAGTGGATGTTTGCAGAACCGGATATTCTGATCCTGGATGAGCCTACAAGAGGTATCGATGTAGGTGCAAAATACGAGATCTACTGTATCATCAACGACCTGGTCGCAGCCGGAAAATCTGTGATCATGATCTCTTCGGAGCTTCCGGAAGTTCTTGGAATGTCAGACAGAATTTATATCATGAACGAGGGCAGATTTGTAGGTGAGGTGAGTGGCAAGGAGGCTACCTCCGAGCTGATCATGTCCAAGATCGTGAAGTCAGGTAAAGGAGAGTAAGAAGATGGAGAAAAAGATTAGTTTTTCAGAAATATTAAAGAAATATACCATGGTCATCGTCCTGGTATTTGTTGTGATCATGTTTTCTGTGAACACGAAGGGTGTTATGCTTCTTCCGCAGAACGTGAATAACCTGGTAGCGCAGAATGCGTATGTATTTATTCTTGCAACTGGTATGTTGTTCTGTATCCTGACCGGTGGTAACATCGACCTGTCTGTTGGTTCGGTTGTTTGTTTTGTTGCTGCTGTCGGTGGTAAAATGATGGTTCTTAACAGCATGAATCCGTATCTTACCATGATCGTAATGCTTCTTGTTGGTATTGCGATCGGTGCATGGCAGGGATTCTGGATCGCTTATGTACGAATTCCTCCGTTTATCGTTACTCTGGCTGGTATGCTTGCTTTCCGTGGTCTTTCCAATGTTGTTCTGGAAGGTCAGACATTGGCTCCGATGCCTGATGGTTATCTGGCTCTGTTCAATAATTATATCCCGGATTTCCTTGGCGGCGGTGAAGGTTTTAACAGAACATGTTTTGTTGTTGGTATTATTGTTTGTATCGTTTATGTTGCTGTTGTTATGAAGAATCGTGCGGATCGTGCGAAGAAGGGTTACAGTGTTGAGGCCTTTGGCGGTGTTGCAGTGAAGATGGTTCTGATCTGTGCGGTTGTTCTGGCATTTATGTTCAGACTTGCTCAGTATAAGGGTATTCCGAATTCTCTTCTCTGGGTTGCTGTGATCATTGCGATTTATACTTATATTGCTTCCAAGACTACTACTGGTCGTTATTTCTATGCAGTTGGTGGTAATGAGAAGGCTACAAAGCTTTCTGGTATTGATACCAATAAAGTTTATTTCCTGGCTTACCTGAATATGGGTCTTCTGGCTGCTATTGCAGGTATGGTTACTATGGCGAGACTGAATTCGTCTAACCCGCAGGCTGGTACGAACTTCGAGATGGATGCGATCGGTGCCTGCTTTATCGGTGGTGCTTCTGCTTATGGTGGTACTGGTACTGTTCCTGGTGTTATCATTGGTGCGCTGCTGATGGGTGTTCTGAACCTTGGTATGAGTATTATGGGTATTGACCAGAATATTCAGAAGGTTGTTAAGGGTATGGTTCTGCTGGCAGCGGTTATCTTTGATGTTGTTAGTAAGAGGAAGTCTTTTATTGTTAAGTAAGTGAGAGTGGGACGTGAAAAGGGACGCCCGGGAGGGCAGTGTGTTTTCCTTGCTGTTTCGGAGCCCCGATAGTACTAAGGCCCCGGTGATTTGCTAAAACCATTCTCAAAATTCCGGAACTCGCGGCTTGGCCGCTCAGACAGCCGGAATTTTGAGAATAACGCAAATCCCCGGGGCCTAAGTACTGTCAGGGACTCCTGCAAAGGCTGCGGAGAAACACACTGTCCTCCCGGGCTGTGCTTTGGGCGTGGAAGGGATGGGGTGACGGGCTGTTGCCCTTCGGGCAAAGCGCCTGCGGAAATTCTGACGAAAGTGTGGTGGGCCATCGGGCGCTGCGCTGGATGGCTGCAAGGGCTGAGTTTGCGTTTGCCTGACGGAGGGGTGGTGAGCCGAGGCGCTGCGCTGTCGGCTTGTAGTGTGTGGTGAGGTGTTGTGCTGTTGGTTTGTGGATGTTGAGATGGTTTGCTGTTGGTTTGTGTGAGATTTTTTTGTCGAGTTTCTTGGTTTTGTGGGGGTTTTGCTTGTTTTTGGGGTGGGGTTATATTATAATGGGTGGTAGTTATTGAAGTTGTGGTTGCTGTTCATTGGTGGCATTCTGTGAAGTGTATTCGGAGTGGACAGTAACAATTTTTGTTTCGGGAGGCTGCGATGGGGAATACGGTGACGATTTGTTTTGCGAATAATAAGGGCGGCAGCGGGAAGTCTACGAGCTGTTCTAATGTGGGGGCGGCTCTTGCCGGGATGGGTAAGAGGGTGCTTCTTGTGGATGGTGATATGCAGCTGAATCTTTCGCTTTCCTTTTTTGATGAGGAAGAGGTTCTTAAGATGGCTGCCAGTGAGAAGAATCTTTATTATGCGATCGGTCATCAGTCGGATCTGACGGATTTTATCGTGCATACGAAGTATGAGAATCTGGATCTGGTTCCGTCTTCTACTTTGATGAGTTCTGTGGAGTATGAGCTTTTTACGAAGTGGCAGAGGGAGTTTATCCTTCGTAAGTGCCTGCAGAAGGTGAAGGATTCCGGGGTTTATGATTTTATTCTGATCGATGCGCCGCCGACTCTTGGTGGCTGGGTGATGAATATTTTGTGTGCTTCGGATTTTGTTCTGGTTCCGGTGGAGGCGAGTCCCTGGGGGATGTTTGGTCTTGCGAATATGTTTGATTTCCTCAATGAGGTCCGTGAGATCGCTCCGGCGCTTCAGGTTCTTGGAATCGTGGTGACGAAGGCGGATGCCCGGAAGAATTATTTTAAACAGACGATGGAGACTTTGAAGGAGATGGAGGGTATCTATCTGTTTGAGTCTTTTATCCGTGTGGACAGTTCTATTGAATGGTCACAGGACAGCAGCGAGCCGGTTGTGGAATTTAAGAAGAGCAGCCGTAGCGCAAAAGAGTACAAAGCATTGGCAGAGGAGGTAATGAATCGTGTCAGTAGGTAAAGCAAGTATCCAGAGAGCAGTGAATGCAGAGAAGACAGCAGAGAAAGTTACAGAGGTGAAAGTAGCTGTGAAACCGGCAGAAGTAAAGGCAGAGCCGGCCACAGAGAAAGCTCCGGCAGAGAAGAAGACTGCAGCGAAGACTTCTGCAAAGAAGACAACTGCAAAGGCTCCGGCAAAGAAAGCTGCAGCAACGAAGACTACAGCGAAGAAGACCACTACAAGAAAGACTACCACAAGAAAAACAGCTGCAAAGAAAACAGCAGCAGCTGAAAGCACAGGAACCGTTGCCCAGAATGTTATCAGCGGAGGAAACGCTGACGAGCTTCAGGCTAAATTCCTTACCCCAAAGAAAGAAGAACCGGATAACAACCAGCCGGTAGGAATTAAAGAAGAACTTCCGGTTTATCTTCTGTAATTATAATACAGAAGAAATATTCACAAAGTTCATTACAAAAAACTGCCGCAGACTCTGTGCTATAATTCAGACACAGCGTTTGCAGCAGTTTTTTACATATTGTAATATGCAGAATACAATCCACCTTTTTCCAGCAACTCTGCATGCGTACCGCGCTCCGCGATACCATCCTCAGTGATCACAATGATCTCGTCTGCATCCCGGATCGTGGACAGGCGGTGAGCGATCGTGATCGTGGTACGGTTCTTAGAGAGCTCTTCCAGGCTCTTCTGGATCCAGCGTTCGCTTTCGTTGTCCAGGGCGCTGGTGGCTTCGTCAAGGATCAGGATTGGCGGATTTTTGAGGAAAACTCTGGCAATGGAGATTCGCTGTTTCTGGCCGCCGGAGAGGCGGGTTCCGCGTTCTCCCACATAAGTGTCGTAGCCGTCAGGCAGCTCCATGATGAAATCGTGGATGCTTGCACATTTTGCGGCCTTGATGATTTCTTCATCTGTGGCATTTGGTTTTCCGTAGGCAATATTATCCTTGATGGTTCCGTCAAAAAGATAGACATCCTGCTGTACCATACCGATCTGGCTTCGGAGACTTTTTAAGGTCAGGTTCCGGATATCTTTTCCATCGATGGTGACGGCACCTTCCGTTACATCATAAAATCTGGGCAGAAGAGAGCAGATCGTGGTTTTTCCGCTTCCGGAAGGTCCAACCAGTGCGATGGATTTTCCGGCAGGGATATCGATGGAGATATCGGAAAGCACTGTAGTTTCATCATCACTGTAATGGAAGAAAACATGATCATAACGGACATGACCTTTCACATCAGTAAGTTCCACAGCATCCGGAGAATCCTTGATCTCGGATTCCGTTTCCATTACATCCAGGAAACGTCGGAAGCCGGAAAGACCTTTCTGCATCATCTCCACAAGTTCCACCAGAATCTGGATCGGACTGATAAAGATTCCGATGTACAGCGCATACATGGCAAGGTCAGCAGTCTGCATCTCGCCCTGGGCGATCAGATAACCGCCGTAGACCAGTGTTACCAGATACATCATACCCTGGAAAAAAAGATTGGAGCTCATGAAGCCACCCATGCAGTGATAATTGTCTCTTTTAGAAACAAGAAAAGCTTCGTTGCTTTTTTTGAACTTGGCGCGCTCAATGTCCTCATTGGCAAAAGACTGCACCACACGGATACCGGAAAGTGTATCCTGCAGACTTGCATTCACATCCCCGATCTTCCGACGGTTTTCCATGAAGGTTTCCTGCATTTTTGCGTTCTGGCGGAAAGAAAAAATAAACATTACGATCACCAGGATGATCAGTGGAAGTGCCAGCTTCTTATTGATAAAGAACAGGAAGATAAAAGCACCGATAATTTTTACCAGGGAGATAAAAAGATTTTCGGGGCCATGATGTGCAAACTCGGAAATATCAAAAAGATCACTGACCAGCTTGCTCATCATCTGACCGGAATTGTTCTTACTGTAATAGGAAAAAGACAATTCCTGGTAATGGTCAAAAAGCTCCCGGCGCATATCACGCTCCATCTGAGCACCCATCATATGTCCCTGATAGGTTACATAATATTTGCAGAGACTCTGAACAATGTACATAACAAAAAGAGAAAGTGCGATCACAGGGAGAGCATGAAGAATGATACTTTTATCCTCTGTGAAGAGTGTTTTTGTCATAGTACGAAGGATCTGGGGATAGGCAAGATCCACCAGACTGATGATAGCCGCACAGATCAGGTCAATAAAAAAGACCGCTTTGTACGGGCCGTAGTAGCGGATGAATTTCTTAAGTGTATTCATCGGAAAAAGTACCTCCGTTTTTTGAAATATGTAGTGCATTATTAGTAACAGAGAAAGCTCTGACACTGACACAGTATCTTCATCTTAACATAACAGAAAAGAAAGTCAAGGTAAGGAAAATACGCAGTTCGCTAAAACTAACATAAAAATTTAATTTTCACCTTGACATATCCGAATAAACCTCGTATAGTGTATTTCAGATTTGGTGTGTAACTGATAAGCAGGCATTAACCAGTCATAAATGTTATTATTTTTATTTGACGTTTATGGGGGTTGGTGTCTTTTTTTGTTGTCCACTTGGAAAGACATGCTCTCCCGAAACGTCAGAGGAAAAGGAGAGAAAAACATGAAAGACAAGATTTTCGGAGTTTTGCAGCGTGTGGGACGATCCTTTATGCTTCCCATTGCAATTCTCCCTGTGGCAGGCCTGCTTCTTGGATTCGGCAGTTCTTTCACAAATGAGACAACCATCGCAACCTACGGACTTCAGGGAATTCTGGGAGAGGGTACCATTTTAAATGCTCTTCTGGTCATTATGAACAAAGTAGGAAGCGCGGTATTTGATAACCTGCCCCTGATCTTTGCAGTGGGTGTAGCCATTGGTATGGCAAAAAAAGAGAAAGAGGTTGCAGCTCTTTCCGCACTGATCGCGTATTTCGTTATGAACGTAGCGATCAATGGTATGCTTGTTGTAAACGGCAAGATCACAGCTGACGGACAGCTTGCAAAAGGCGTTCTGGAAGGTACGGTAACTTCTGTCTGCGGTATCCAGTCCCTGCAGATGGGTGTGTTCGGCGGTATCATTGTCGGACTTGGTGTGGCAGCTCTTCATAACCGCTTCCATAAGATCGTGCTTCCAAATGCACTTTCTTTCTTCGGCGGTTCCAGATTTGTGCCGATCATTTCCACGATCGTATATATGTTTGTGGGAATTCTGATGTATTTCGTATGGCCGGTAGTCCAGAACGGTATCTATGCTCTGGGCGGTCTTGTAACAGGCAGCGGTTATATCGGAACTCTGATCTTTGGTATTATTAAACGTGCCCTGATCCCATTCGGACTTCATCACGTATTTTATATGCCATTCTGGCAGACTGCAGTTGGCGGAACCATGGAGGTTGCAGGCCAGATGGTACAGGGCGGACAGAACATCTTCTTCGCCCAGCTGGCAGATTCCGCTCATGTGGCACATTTCAGTGCAGATGCAACAAGATATTTTTCCGGAGAGTTCATTTTCATGATCTTCGGTCTTCCGGGAGCAGCTCTTGCCATGTACCGCTGTGCAAAGCCTGAGAAGAAAAAAGCAGCAGGCGGACTTCTTCTTTCCGCAGCTCTTGCATGTATGCTTACAGGAATCACAGAGCCACTGGAGTTCTCCTTCCTGTTTGTAGCTCCTGCATTGTTTGCGGTACAGGTTGTTCTTGCAGGTGCGGCTTATATGATCGCACATATGTTGAATATTGCAGTAGGACTTACCTTCTCCGGAGGTTTCCTTGATCTGTTCCTGTTCGGAATCCTTCAGGGAAATGCAAAGACAAGCTGGTTCAGGATTATCCCGGTAGGTATCATTTACTTTATTCTCTACTATGTGATCTTCACCTTCCTGATCAAAAAGTTCAACTTCAAGACTCCGGGACGTGAGGATGACGACACAGAAACAAAGCTTTATACAAAAGCAGATGTAAACGCAAGAAAAGAAGCCGGAAAAGCCGGTGAAGCAGCAGGAAGTACATCCACAGACCCGGTAAGTGAAGCCATCACAGCCGGCCTTGGAGGAAAGAAAAACATCAGTGATGTGGACTGCTGTGCAACAAGACTTCGTATCACCGTTCATGATGCTGCAAGAGTCAACGACGATATTCTGAAAACAACAGGTTCCAGAGGAATCGTGAAAAAAGGCCAGGGTGTTCAGATCATCTACGGACCACAGGTAACAGTCATCAAGTCAAAGCTTGAGGATTATCTGGAAACAGCACCGGATGAATACTTCGAAGGTGCAGACAAAGCTGCCGGTGAGGCAGACACAGCTTCCGTATCCACAGAGAACGCAGCGCAGAATACATCCGAAGCAGCTGCACAGCCGGAGAAAAAAGTTCTTAAGACAGCTATTGTGTACAGCCCGGTAACCGGTATCGCTGCAGACCTTTCCACAGCGCCGGATGAAGGCTTTGCGGAAGGAATGATGGGAGAGGGTGCTGTAGTCACACCGAAGGACCCGGTGATCTGTGCTCCGGAAGACGGCGAGGTAGAGTTTATTTTTGACACAAAGCATGCCATCGGATTCCAGACAGATACAGATCTTCCTATGCTCCTCCATATCGGCATTGACACTGTAAAGCTGGAAGGAAAAGGCTTTGAGATCCTGGTAGAGCAGGGACAGCATGTAAAAAAAGGCGAGCCGTTGATGAAGATTGACATCCCGTATCTTACAGAAAACGCTCCGTCCTTATGTTCTCCGATCCTTTGCACAGAGATCGAGGATAATCAGAGAGTACGCCTTCTTGCCAATGGAGAGATCAAGGCAGGAGAGCCTCTGTTCGCAGTAGAGACTGTGGAAGAATAGGAAATTTTTCAGCAATAATATAGAAGATTGGTTTTGTGAAAAGCGCGCCTAATGCCCGGGCGCGCTTTTCCTGTGGCAAAGAAAATAACTGTCTGTCAGAAGGGCTTTACACAAAAGAAAGATTCTGTTACGATAAAGAAAATCAACAGCTGCAGACAAAAATGTCGACTGAAAATCCGGGGCAGACAGTGGTGGAATGTGGAAAAGCAGCAGGATATATAAAAATGGTGGGGAAAAAGATGTACAGAGTGAGCAAGGTATTGAACAATAACGGCATCATTGCCATAAATATGGAAGAAAACCAGGAATATGTACTTCTGGGAAAAGGTGTGGGATTTGGAAAGAAGGTCAGCCAGCGTTTTGAGGCTCCGGCAGACTGTACTATTTACAGGCTGGCTCAGGAGACAGAACGTGGCTCAGCAAAAGAACTGGCAAAGAGCGTAGCACCGGAATTTCTGGAGATTGCAGATGAGATATTGAGAGAAGCTGAGAAGACCTTTGGGGATACCATAGACAGAAGGATCCTGTTTCCCCTTGCTGATCATATTTCCTTTGCAGTGGGACGTATCCGGAATCATGAGCAGATCAGCAATCCTCTGACTGATGATATCAAGGTGCTTTTTTACAGCGAATTCAAGGTGGCGGAGAGATTGAAGAAGATCCTGAAGGAGCGGATGGATATTGAGATCGACGAGCATGAGGTGGGATATGTGGCACTTCATATTCACTCAGCACTTGGAGATGAAAAGGTGTCTGTTGCCATGCAGACAGCAAGAACGGTACGGGAATGCATCGCCATGATCGAGATGGCCACAGGAAGAAAGATCGATGTGATCTCCCTGTCCTACAACCGTATGATGAACCATATCAAATATATGGTAGCCCGTGTCTCCACAGGGGAGACACTGAAGCTGGATATGAATGAATATATAGAAGAAAAATATCCGGAATCCTACAGGATCGCGGAGGATGTATGTAAGAGCCTGGGCAAAAGCCTGGGTAAAGAGCTGGATCCTATTGAAATTGGTTATCTTGCCATGCATATTGAGAGGACAGTGGAACAATAAGCATAAATGGCTGATCAGTCTCAGAGATTTACACAATAAATTCAATGGCTTTTTTGACAGCAGTACTCATGGTAGTACTGCTGTTTGTGACTAGGCAGACCTCCCTCTGGGGGAGCGGCTCCTTAAGCTGAAGGGCAAAAATCTTCCCGTCATTGATCACTTCCCGGGCAAGGGGCTCGGGGTAAAAGCCGATTCCCAGATTGTGGACGATCATGGGAAGGACCTGGTCTGTAGTTGCTGCCTCGATGTCAGGATGAAAAGAAACACGGTTTTCCATAAAGTAATTCATATACATTTCTCTGGTGCTGGTCCCTTCCGCAAGACCTACAAAGGGCAGATCCTGAAGCTCATGGATGCTGATAGGGGCAGTGGTCAGATCCTTATATTTGCTTCCGCATACAAGGATCTCCCGGTAACGCAGGAGACTTTTTTTCTGTAAAGGCTTGCGGATGGAGATCGGAGTGGTGACAATAGCGAAATCCACCGCATAATTTTTCAGTGCCTGTACTGCCTGAGGAGTAGAATGGTTAAAGAGGCGCAGGCGAACATGGGGATATTGCTCGCGGAACAGCTCCAACTTTTCCAGAAGGATCAGACGCAGGGCATTTTCGCTGGCGCCGATGGAAACCAGACCATGTTCCAGCTCTCCGTTCTGGCGGATTTCCTCCTCGCCGATGGACAGCTGCTCAAAAGCCAGGGCAACGTGTTCATAAAGCTGGCGGCCTTCCGGTGTAAGTGCGATTCCCTTGTTGGATCGGAGAAAGAGCGTACATTTCAGCTCCTGCTCCAGGTTGTTCATACAGCGGGTGATATTTGGCTGGTTGTTGTGAAGAGCTCTTGCTGCCTTGGTAAAGCTCTTATACTGGGCTACATAATAAAAGATCCGGTAGTAGTCGTAAGTGATCATGTATTGTCTCCATCCTGTGATATGATTTTAATATGTTTACGATATTAATAATACTTTTTACATTTGCTTCTGAGCAAACTATAATACACCCGAGGAAAAAAATCAATGACAGGAGTGATTTAGAGTGGTTTCAGGAGGCGGAAAGCTGCAAAATGCGGACCGGCAGATGTCAGAAGCTTTTATCACAAGTGTATTTCTGGCAATGTCCGGCGGATTTCAGGATGCCTACACATACTTTACAAGAGATGAGGTGTTTTCCAACGCCCAGACAGGCAACGTGGTTCTGATGAGCCAAAATTTTATGACAGGACAGTGGGGAGAGGGCTTAAGGTACCTGTTCCCTGTTTTAGCCTTTGCCATTGGTGTTGTAGCGGCGGAGCGGATCCAGAGTACCTTTAAATATGCAAAAAAACTTCACTGGAGGCAGATGATCCTGCTGATCGAGATCCTGATCCTTTTTGTTGTGGGATTTATGCCGGGAGAATTGGATATGCTGGCAACCGTACTGGTATCCTTTTCCTGCGCCATGCAGGTACAGACCTTCCGGAAGGTGGGCGGTTATTCCTATGCAAGCACTATGTGCATCGGAAATTTACGAAGCGGCACGGCGGCGTTGTCCGTGTATTGTCGTGAAAAACGTCCGGAACAGCTGAAGCAGGCTCTTTATTATTTCGGAATAATTTTCTTTTTTGCCATTGGAGCCGGTGGCGGAGGAAATCTGTCCATGAGGCTGGGGATCCCGGCAATCTGGGTATCGGATGTTTTGCTTCTGCTCAGCTTTATTCTGATGTTTTCCAGTAAACATAGAGATTAGAAAGGGTGAGGAATTGTGGAAAACAGCACATTATTTCCAAGAGAGGAAAAGGCGGAGCTTTTATTTGAAAAGATCCTGAAGGATCCGGAGGCGTGCAGACGGCTGACGGAGACCTTCTATGAATCCATGGATGCGGATACAGACATAGAATGCGGATATCTTCCTCCGGAAAAATTCGCCTATGCATTGCTGGACGCATATAAAAACCGTGATCTGACAGCTCTCCTTATGGCGATCTGCCAGAACAGTATGTTTGATCTTCTGCGAAATTCTTTTCTGGCACCGTTCAGGTTCAATGCAGATGGACAGGAGAATCCGGTGTTTCTCACAGATGAAAAAGGAAATTTTCTGCGGGAAAAGGGAATTCATGTAAGTGACAGGGATTACGACCGGTTCCGCAGGATATACAGGGAGAAACCTGGTGTAAAGATGTATCTGGCGTATGGCTACCGGAAGCGACATGCCTATGATGAAGCTACCATGGAAGTAGAAGAGTACAAAATGGGCGAACATATCGGTGTGTTGCTGGTGTATGAGCTTCCGGACAGCGTAAAGGAAAAAGAAACGGAGGCACAGGCCTATGCGGCTGTATGGGATATCATGATGGCAATTCAGAAGAAGCTTCCAAGAGCCTTTGTGTATTATGGGCAGGATTCTGTGGAGGATGGTGGCAAACGTTATGACGGACTGGGCGTTTTTCTCCCCATCCATAAATTTGCGGACCGCCTGGAAAAAATGATCGGGATCGCTGATGAGATTATAATGAAATAGCGCACATCTTTCAGAAGCATCCGTCAGGATCGCCATATTAAAAAGGACTGCTTTTGCATTGCTCAGGTTATCAGAAAGATATCTGATGACCAGGCGGTGCGGAAAGCAGTCCTTTTTGTATGCCCATCAGGTGCAGTAGCGGAACATTTTGTCCGTAAGGATCCTGGCGAAAATAAGACCCAGGGGAAGAGCAACGATGATCAGAATCGCAGCTGCAAACCAGGAGGCGGAAACATTCAGGGACATGATCCCCAGATTGTAGATCGCCCGGTAGAGATAAAGCCCGGGAACCATGATCACAATGGATGGTACGGTAATGGAAATCCTGGGATATCCCACTTTTGTTTTGATGAGGGAGGCCAGAAGTCCGGCTGTCAGTGCTCCGAAAAAAGCCGCGGCAGCAGGTGGGAAACCGGCAAGATCAACAAGCTCCAGACGCAAAGTGTTGGACAGTGCGCCGATGAAGGCGGCAGCTGCGGCAAGCGGGACAGGGCTGTTGAACATGACCGAAAAGCCGAATACCCCGCAGAAGCTTGCCAGAAGCCGGAACAGGATCCTCTGTGCTGCCGAAAGCTCCAGAGGCAGAAAATCCACAGGCTTCAGATGAAGGAGCAGTGCCATCAGCCAGGCAGAGACAGCAGCCACCATTACAACAATAATGGCGTAGGCCAGTCGTTCCAGCCCGGAACGCATATCCAGTTTGGCAAGGTCGATCCCGCTTGTGATAAACGGAAAGCCCGGAATGATAAACAGCATGGAACAGATGTATCCGGCCTCATGCTGGACGGAAATGTGGAACAGAAGCTCCGCAAGCTTCAGGAAGCCTGCATATACAAGGCAGGCAGAAGAAACGGAAAGAGCAATGCACATAAAAAGAGTAAAATGATGCTTGCCAAGCTTGCAGCGGATGGCGTTTCCGATGCCCGCGCCTGCAAAAGCCAGAATCATTTCCAGCGGGCCACCGCCCAGAAGAAAAGTAAATGCGCCACAGGCCAGTGCAGAAGCCAGTCCCAGGGCTGCAGGGGAATAAAGCCCGTGGATCCGCTCGATTTCATCTAACTGACTGTGCAGTGCTTCACCGCTCATATGGATACCTTCCGCAGGAAAATCACTGACAAAATGTTCCAGCCTGTTCAGCCTGGAAGTATTTACGCCGGTGGTAGTCAGACTAAGTGCATGGGAAAAACTGCTCTCACCGTCAAAGCAGGTGTAGCTTATGGACATCAGTCCGATATCTGCGGAGCAGGTGATGCCAAGTGCTTCTGACAATGTATTCATGGAACTCCGTACCCGCCAGGCACCGGTTCCGCAGGAGAGAAGCATCATGCCTGTACGGCCGATCAGGGAAGCTTTTTCGGAAAGAGAGGCCTCGGTGATGGGCTGGCTGTTCCTGGTACTTACGTAGTTGTGCCAAGGGATTTCCATATGATTACGTTTGATCAGAATATCTGACATAGAAATCACTTCTTTCTATATATTAAAATCATATAGTTGCTATTATAAATATATATAATAACTATAATCAGATATATTGTAGCCATTATTCTGAAAAAGTCAAGTATAGATGGAGCAAAATCTGACAGTACCAAAACGCCACTGTTAAAGATTTATCATTTTTTTGCGGAAAATGAATTTTTTTGGTTGCTTTTACGTACAATTTATGTATAATTGTGGATAGGGAAGTTGGAATGACCAATTCCTTTGGCAGGATGACGAGAACCTGCAATAGTAGGTGGCTATCATAATTACTATTAAAGAAGAGAGGTAAATGTTAAGATGGCAAAAATCGATTTAACAAAGTATGGTATTACCGGAACAACTGAGATCGTGTACAATCCTTCTTATGACACATTATTCGAGGAGGAGACTAAAACAGAGCTTGAGGGCTTTGAGGTTGGTAAGGTCAGCGAGCTTGGTGCTGTCAATGTAATGACAGGTATCTACACAGGACGTTCTCCTAAAGATAAATATATCGTTATGGATGAGAACTCTAAGGACACAGTTTGGTGGACATCCGATGAGTACAAGAACGACAACCATCCTGCAACTCAGGAAGCTTGGGATGCAGTTAAAGATCTTGCTAAGAAAGAGCTTTCCAACAAGAGACTTTTCGTAGTAGATGCATTCTGCGGAGCAAACAAAGACACACGTATGGCTATCCGTTTCATCGTTGAGGTTGCATGGCAGGCACACTTCGTAACAAACATGTTCATTCAGCCGACAGCTGAGGAGCTTGAGAACTTTGAGCCGGATTTCGTTGTTTACAACGCATCCAAGGCTAAAGTTGAGAACTACAAGGAATTAGGACTTAACTCTGAGACAGCTGTAATGTTCAACATTACAAGCCGTGAGCAGGTTATCGTTAATACATGGTACGGCGGAGAGATGAAGAAAGGTATGTTCTCCATGATGAACTACTATCTGCCGCTTAAGGGCATCGCTTCCATGCACTGCTCTGCAAACACAGACCTTAACGGAGAGAACACAGCAATCTTCTTCGGTCTTTCCGGAACAGGTAAGACAACACTTTCCACAGATCCTAAGCGTCTCCTGATCGGTGATGACGAGCATGGCTGGGATGACAACGGAGTATTCAACTTCGAGGGTGGATGCTACGCTAAGGTTATCAACCTTGATAAAGAGTCTGAGCCGGACATCTACAACGCAATCAAGAGAAATGCTCTTCTTGAGAACGTAACACTTGATGCTGAGGGCAAGATCGACTTCGCTGATAAGAGCGTAACAGAGAACACACGTGTTTCTTACCCGATCAACCACATCGAGAACATCGTTCGTCCGGTATCTTCCGCACCGGCAGCTAAAGAGGTTATCTTCCTTTCCGCTGACGCATTCGGAGTACTTCCTCCAGTATCTATCCTGACACCGGAGCAGACACAGTACTACTTCCTTTCCGGATTTACAGCTAAACTTGCTGGTACAGAGCGTGGAATCACAGAGCCTACTCCTACATTCTCCGCTTGCTTCGGACAGGCATTCCTTGAGCTTCACCCGACAAAATATGCTGAGGAGCTCGTTAAGAAAATGGAGAAGAGCGGTGCTAAGGCATACCTCGTTAACACAGGATGGAACGGAACAGGAAAACGTATCTCCATCAAAGATACTCGTGGTATCATCGATGCAATCCTTGACGGATCTATTCTTAAAGCTCCGACAAAGAACATCCCATACTTCAACTTTGAGGTTCCGACAGAGCTTCCAGGCGTAGATCCTGCAATTCTTGACCCACGTGACACATATGCAGATGCAGCAGAGTGGGAGACAAAGGCTAAAGACCTTGCAGCAAGATTCGTTAAGAACTTCGCTAAATATGAGGGAAATGAGGCTGGTAAAGCACTCGTTGCAGCTGGTCCTCAGGCATAATCAGCCATTTCAACTGAATACAGATCGTAGACTTAACCGGGAGCGGATTTATCCGCTCCCGGTTTTTTGACAAACTATCCATCTGTAAAATAAAAAATCTTATGCTTGACTAACATAATGTTCATGGTGTATCCTTGCTGAGAAGTCGGACGGGAGACCCGTAAGACTGTAAAAATTCTCTTTGCACTGCATTACATTCGAACAGGATGCGAGATCAACAGTACAAACTGAGCAGGCGATGCTTTTCGGAATCGAAAATAGCTGTCCGAAGGCATGGGGCCGGGCCGCAGGAAGCGGCAGCGGATATGGAATGTGACTTTGCTTTCAGACATATCTGCGGGACAGTGTATGTTTCGCAGGTATGTCTTTTTTACTGCAAAAATATGGGAATGCTTGAAGAATGGTAGAAGCTTGAGGCAGAACCTGAATATGTAAGAAGGAACACCGGCGGAAAATCGCACTGCAGCGAGTAGTGAAAGAACCGCCGGTTTTTTCACGGAAAATGTATGTGACATAAGAAGAACCTGACAATATATTATAGTATGCTGTGAAGCATTTATGTGCAGTTGCTGTAACATCAAAAAAGGAGGTCCTGTTTATGGAACACACAGAAAATAAAACATTACAAGACACAGAAAGAACAAGCTCATGGGAACAGCAGACAGCCATGAAGGTATCCGGAGTCAGCATTTTCGTAAACCTTTTGCTGTCAGCACTGAAGCTGATCGCCGGTATTGTGGCACATTCCGGAGCTATGATCTCAGATGCGATCCATTCTGCATCTGATGTAGGAAGTACATTTATTGTTATTGTGGGAGTGAAGCTTTCCGCAAAGAAATCAGACAAAGAGCACCAGTACGGACATGAGAGAATGGAATGCGTTTCTTCTATTGTTCTTGCAGGCATGCTTCTTGTGACCGGACTTGGTATCGGCGTTACAGGTGCCCGCGATATCGTAAAAAGTACATCCGGCGGAACAATCGCCGTTCCGGGAACACTGGCACTGGTTGCAGCAGTAGTTTCCATTGTAGTAAAAGAGTGGATGTTCTGGTATACAAGAGGTGCTGCGAAAAAGATCAATTCCGGAGCACTGATGGCAGATGCATGGCATCACCGTTCTGATGCACTTTCTTCCATCGGAGCATTTGTCGGTATCCTGGGAGCAAGACTTGGTTATCCGATCCTGGATCCGATCGCCAGCATTGTGATCTGCGTTATGATCGCGAAAGCAGCCATTGACATTTTCAGAGATGCTATCGATAAGATGGTGGATCATTCCTGTGACGAGCAGACAGAGGAGCGTATGCGCCGTGAGATCAACAAGGTTCCGGGAGTCCGGAGAGTAGATCTTCTCCGTACCCGCCTTTTCGGATCCAAGATGTATGTGGATATCGAGATCGCAGCGGACGGAAGCATTTCCCTTCACGATGCCCATGATATTGCGGAGAATGTACATGACACCGTAGAAAATAAATTCGCAGATGTAAAACACTGTATGGTACATGTAAATCCAATGAGTAATTAAAGAGCAAGCCGCCAGACTAAGTGAAAGGTCTGGCGGCTTGTTTTTCTGCATAGAGAAATACCCGGTAGGGGAGCTACCGGGTATTTCGAGGGGAGTATAAATAATTAAATAAGGGGTTATGTAAAAAAAATTTTTGAAGGGTAAATTCTTTTTACAAGAATGATTATAATATAAACTGGAAAAAAAAGCAATATGATTTTGGCGAATAATCTCCAAACTTTTTGGGATAATATCTTCTGTAATAAAAAGTGGCAGAACCGTTTAAAAAAACGTTTAAAAGCCACAAAACCAACTTCATCAGGAGGTAATCAGAATGGCAAAAAACTATGAAACAGACAGAAATGAATCCAACTATGCAGGAAAAAATTACGGGGAAAGTGATTCCAGAAACTGCGGCAAGAACAGCTCTCGGAACAGTTCTAAAAATACTTCCCGAAACAGCTCAAAGAATGGCTACAGTAACAGTTACGGAAATAAAACATCTGACGAATACGATTCAGAAAAAAACAGAGAGTCTGACAGATATTGACTCTGTCAGAAAAACAAAGGATAAGAGCAGAAAGAAAAATGTACAGGAATAGCAGATTTGAAAAAATAATCAAAGAGTTTCTGTAAATGAACGAAGAGACAGGGCAGAATAAAGTCGGAAAGAGGCTTTTTCTGCCTTGTTTTCTGATGACTGGAAGAGCAGAACAAAGCACATCTGAAATGAAATTTCCATATAATAAACCAAAAAGAGGAGATTTTTCCATGTTTCAGATTGAAACCATCTCTGCCAAGATGCTGGATTATTATGTAGAGCGCAGCGACGCTATGATCATAGATCTCCGGGATCCTGAGTCCTACAGAAAAGGACATGTCCGGAGTGCGGTAAATATTCCGTATAAAGAGCTGGAGGAATGTTCATTTCAGAATCAGTGTAAGCTCCCTGATAAAATTCTCGTATTTTACTGTGACCGGGGAGGAGCCAGCATGAAAGCCGCCAGAATTTTTGCCAGACAAGGTCATCGTACCAGATCTGTAATCGGAGGCTTTGCGGCATACAGAGGAAGAAATCTTGTGGGATAGCGAAGCGAATTGCGAATGCCTGAAATATAAGAAATCTTGTATTTTACACAGAATCATGATAATGTAAAGAAAGTAAATCAGGATACTACAATTATATACAAACCACAAGGAGACACGATTATGAAATATATGTTTGCGTCAGATGTACACGGTTCGGCATATTATTGCCGAAAAATGCTGGAAGCGTATGATGAGGAGAAGGCGGAGAGACTGGTGCTTCTGGGAGATCTGCTTTATCATGGACCGAGAAATGACCTTCCGAAAGAATATGCACCAAAGGAAGTCATCCGCCTTTTAAATGAGCGAAAGAATCAGATCTATGCAGTACGTGGAAACTGCGAGGCTGAGGTGGATCAGATGGTCCTGGAATTTCCGGTAATGGCAGACTACTGTATTCTTGCCCTCGACGGAAAAACCTTCTACGCTACACATGGACACATCTATAACAAGGATCACCTTCCGCCGATGATGGACGGAGATATCCTTATTCATGGTCATACACATGTGCTGAAGGCTGAAAATATGGGAAATTATATCCTTCTGAACCCGGGTTCCGTATCCATTCCGAAAGAAGGCAATCCGCCAACCTATGCGGTATATGAAAACGGAATCTTTACAATCAAAGATTTTGAAGGAAATACAGTACGGGAGATTACTTTATGAAGCTGTGGGAATTAACTGCGCCCTGCCATTTTGGAACAGAGGCGGTACTGAAACGCGAGATCATAGATCTCGGATATGAAGTAACAAAGGTGGAAGATGGAAGAGTAACTTTTCAGGCAGATGCCCAGGGCGTGGCGGATGCCAATATGTTCCTCCGTACCACAGAACGCGTACTTCTCAAGGTAGGCGAAGTAAAAGCTGAGACATTTGACGAGCTTTTTGAAAAAACAAAAGCGCTCCCATGGGAGAACTACATACCGAAGAACGGTAAATTCTGGGTAGCCAAGGCAAACTCTATCAAGAGCAAGCTTTTCAGTCCGTCTGATATCCAGTCTATCATGAAAAAAGCTATTGTAGAACGTCTCAAGGGAATTTACGGAATCTCCTGGTTCCCGGAGGATGGCCCGGAATTCCCGATCCGCGTGGCTTTTATGAAAGATATTGCACTAATCGGAATCGATACATCAGGCGTTTCCCTTCATAAGAGAGGATACCGTCAGATGACAGTAAAAGCGCCGATCACGGAGACTTTAGCCAGCGCACTTCTGATGCTTACCCCCTGGAAAAAAGACCGCATTCTTGTAGATCCGTTCTGCGGAAGCGGAACTTTCCCTATTGAGGCGGCGATGATGGCAGCTGACATGGCACCTGGAATGAATCGTCATTTCCTTGCTGAGAGCTGGGAGCATCTGATTCCGAAGGAATGCTGGGACGACGCGAGAGAAGAGGCCAGAGACCGTGTAAACCTTGATATTGAAACTGATATCCAGGGCTTTGATATTGATGCAGCGGCTATCAAGGCGGCCCGCGCTAACGCAAAAATGGCAGGTGTGGACAAGCTGATCCATTTCCAGCAGCGACCGGTCAGTGAGCTTCGTCATTCCAAACCGTTTGGTTTCATTGTAACAAATCCGCCTTATGGCGAGCGAATCGAGGAAAAATCTAATCTTCCGGCACTTTACCGGGAGATCGGCGAGAGCTATGAGCACCTGGATCGCTGGTCCATGTATCTGATCACTGCTTACGATAAGGCCGAGAATGATATCGGACGAAAGGCGGATAAGAACCGAAAAATATATAATGGAATGATGAAAACCTACTATTATCAGTTCCTGGGACCACGTCCGCCGAAGAAAGGAAGTATGAAATAATGAAAAAGATCATTTTTGCCACAGGAAATGAGGGTAAAATGAAAGAGATCCGCAGGATTCTTGCAGATCCACAGCTTGAGATCCTTTCACTGAAGGATGCCGGAATCCATGCAGATATTGATGAGAATGGAAAAACCTTCGAAGAAAATGCCATGATCAAGGCAGAGGCTATCTGTAAGATGACTGGCGAGATTGTTCTGGCAGATGATTCCGGTCTTGAGATCGATTATCTGAATAAGGAGCCGGGAATTTATTCTGCGCGTTATATGGGAGAGGACACTTCTTATCATATCAAGAATGCCAATCTGATAGAACGCCTTGCGGGTGTGCCGGATGAGAAAAGAACAGCAAGATTCGTCTGTGCCATTGCCGCAGCTTTTCCGGACGGAAGAAGAGAGACGGTACGTGCTGCAATGGAGGGACGCATCGGTTATGAGGAAAAAGGCGAGAACGGCTTCGGTTATGACCCGATTTTTTATCTTCCGGAGTATGGCTGCACTTCCGCAGAGCTTTCCATGGAAGAGAAAAACAAGATCAGCCACCGTGGAAAAGCTCTTCGTCTAATAAAGGAAGAGCTTGTATGAAGGTACTGATCGTAAGCGACACTCACGGAAGAGATGAAAATCTTGAGTTGGCGGTAAACCGGGAAGCACCTTTTGATATGCTGGTGCATTGTGGAGATGTGGAAGGAAGGGAATTTTATATAGAAGCTCTTGCTGACTGTCCCTGCAGCATTGTATCCGGAAACAATGATTTTTTTTCGGATCTTCCAAGAGAAGATGTAATTGATATCGAGGGAAACAAAGTTCTGGTGACACATGGACACTATTACGGTGTGTCCATGGAGTTTGACCAGCTGGTAGAAGCTGCCCGGGAAAAAGGCTGTAACGCGGTATTTTTCGGGCATATCCATGTGCCGGTGCTTGAAGAAGAGGATGGAGTGCTTCTGGTGAATCCGGGAAGTCTTGCATTTCCGAGGCAGAGAGGACGCAGACCAAGCTATGCGGTGCTGGAGACTGATGAAAAAGGTGGAATGCACGTGGAGATCCGGTATTTGTGACAGCGAGGAACCAACGTTGGCTCCCGCCCCCGTTGGTTCTCGTTAGTTATTTGTCGTCCCCGGTAAGACGCAGCACATCCCGGATCTCATCTACGTTCATATCCAGGATCACAGCCAGTTCGTCGATAGTAAACTTCGTGGTGTCGTCATCGTCAGTAAGCTCTTTTACCGCGGATTCCAGGTTTTCCACCTTGGATACCAGGTAGTCATCGCGGAATTTCTGCTGTGTCTGCTCCTCGATGGCGTGGAGAATTCCGCTGCGGATGCGTCCGCGAACCCATTCGTCGTTCTTCTCTTGTGGTTCGGCTTCCTTAAGAGCTGCCAGAAGGGCCAGATTCGCTTCTTGGATCAGATCTGCCAGGTAGATCTCCTCGCAGTTCAGTTCAGCCGCCATCTGGGCAGCAACCGCCATATAGAACTGTGTCAGGGCACTCTCGGCAGTTGTATCGCCGCTGGCAAAAGCCTGGAAGAGAGCAGTAAGATCATCAGGATCAAGCCCCTCCGGGGAAAGGCTCTCCATATATTCGGTGAGGTAATCCTGCTCCTGTGCGGTAAGCGCAGCGCGGGTACCTGGAAGCTCTTCCGTACCGGTACCTTTTTTGGAAGCGCTGTCTGTGGCAGAAGCAGCGTCAGCAGCCGCCTCATCAGCCCCCTCAATGGTGATACCCTTCAGGCGAAGATACTGAAGAATCTTCACAAGCTGGGAAGTGGTTAAGTCAGATTCATCAAAATGCTCACGGATCTGCTGCTGGGAAAGCTGCTTGCCGTTCTCCTCGGCAATGTCACAGATATCATTGAGTTTCTGCTGAAATAATTTTATATCCATATAAAAAACATCTCCTTGTTAAATTTCGTATTGACTTTGATAACAGTTTTATGATAACATAAGCAAGTCGCAAATGACAGGAAAACCTTTGAATAGACGGAAAAAACGTGAAAAAAAGTTTTTTTAAAAAAATTCAAAAAAGGTGTTGACATTTGTAGATTGCTATAATATAATATCACTTGTCGTCAGGCAAGAGAGATAAGCAAGAACGACAACAACTTAATAAAGACCATAAGTAAATGGTACATCGGGGTGTGGCTCAGTTTGGCTAGAGCGCCTGGTTTGGGACCAGGAGGCCGCAGGTTCGAATCCTGTCACC
>OLNJ01000140.1_pt1 | contig 69537 bp, 60 predicted proteins | sample 1672191 | NCBI WGS metagenome assembly OLNJ01 (sample SAMEA3136657, study PRJEB25190) | human gut metagenome | biome: human gut; feature: human-associated habitat; material: faeces | place: Austria | collected 2013
CCATTGTCTCAGCACCGTAGCACCAGCATGGTGTAACTGTAAGAGTGATATCTACACCCTCTTTACGGAATTTGTCAGCACATGCAGCGCTCTCACCAACACGTCCGATGGTGGTATCAGCAATAACAACTTTCACAGGCTCACCATTTGAATATTTCAGGTTCTCCTCGAAAAGCTTTGCTGCGGATTTGGCCATGTTCATAGTCTGGTCTTCCAGAGATCCTCTTACATCGAGGGCTCCTCTACGTCCATCGATGGTTGGTCTGATACCGATAACCGGATAGCTGCCTACTAATCTGCTCTTTGCCATAGTAACAATTACCTCCTACATATATATTCGTTATTAATATAAACTTACTTCATGCTGTCAGACAATGTATGTCTGACCGTTGATTTTATTATACGATTGCATCTTACAAATTACTTGTGTTATAATAGCAAAAAACAGTACAATATTCACTTTTTCATACAAGTTCCTTAAAAAACTATAAAATTTATGAAAGAAGGGTTTTATTTTGCACGATCTTGGAAGAAATGAGGACCGTCTCAGAGGTACCTATGAATTTCCTTTTGAGTTTCATCATATCGACAGCTCCCATCCCCGTTATGTAATGTCATACCACTGGCATGTGGAGTGTGAAATCATGCGGATCATTCAGGGCACTCTTACCGTCACTTTAGACGAAAAAAGTTTCACAGCAAAAGCTGGAGATGTGATTTTTATCAACAGCGGAGTTCTTCATTCCGGAATTCCTCATGATTGTATCTATCAGTGCATTGTTTTCGATATGAACATGTTTTTGAAATTTAATTCTGTGTGTACGGAATACATGCAGAAGATCAGTCACCAGGAGCTTCTTATTTATCATCATTTTACAGAAAAACAGCCGGATATCCAGCGTGCGATCAACTCTCTTTTTGACTCCTTCTGGCAAAAGAAACCAGGATACGAGCTGATCGTATTTGGACAATTTTACCACTTTTTCGGATTGGTTTTTGGTAATCATTACTACCTTGAAAGTCTCCGGAAAACACGCCGTGATTACAAGCGTATCGTCCAGCTGAAGCAGGTTGTAGAATTCATCGAAAAGAACTATGCAAATCCCATCACCCTCCAGGAGCTTTCCGCCTCTGTATCCATGTCGCCGAAATACTTCTGCAGATTTTTTTCTGAAATGACACATCAGACTCCTATGGATTATCTGAACCGTCAGCGGATCGAACAGGCCTGCTGCCAGCTGGCTACCACCGACGATTCCATCACTGAGATCGCATACCGGAACGGATTTAATGACCTGAGTTACTTTATCCGTACTTTTAAGAAATATAAAGGTGTTACACCTGGTAAATATAAAAGGCGCTGAATATGACAAAAAGCAGGATTTTCCTCATTCGCGGATATCCTGCTTTTTTAAAGAATTGCTTCCCGTTTTTCACGGGCTACGTTCATGTCTTAAGAATACACGCTACTCTTCTGTATGAGAAAAAAGTCGGCATGACAGATCTTCTACATGAAAAAGCTCTAACTATCAAAGGGATTCCACGGTTGCATAGAACTCTGCTTACGAAATGCCTGTGCGCTGCACCGGAACATGCAGCAGACAATATGATAATACAGAAAACATTCCGGCCGCAAAGCCATCCAAATCTTTTCTGTTTGTCTTATTCTAACAAAATTCAACTTAATATGCAAGAAATTTCAGAACATTTCGCTCTCCATATTCCGACGGCAAAATCCCATTTCCTACATATTCTGCACCGCATCAATAAACCTTTTTCCGTATTTTTCGTATTTATGTGCACCTACTCCTGTCACATTCAGCATTTCTTCTTCGTTTTTCGGCTTCAGGATGCACATGTGTACGAGGGTTTTGTCGGAAAATACCATATAGGGAGGAATTTTTTCCTCTCTGGCAATCTCCAGGCGGAGGGCACGAAGTTTCTGGAAAAGCGGCTCGTCCTTCTCACCAAGTTCTCCTGCACTTGCCTTTGAGAGACGGCTGCGTTTTTCTTTTTTGCGGGTCTCCTGTTCTTTCGGAAGCTTCATGGTGATGTGAGCGTTATCCTCCAGCAACTCTTTTGAAGAAATAGTAAGCTTCACGATCGTATATCCGTCATCCGATAGATAAAGATATCCTCTCAGCACCAGATAATTAAAGATCTGTCTCAGCTTATGTGCCGGCATCTTCGCACAGACACCGTATGAAGGATTTTCTTCCATATGATACTGACGGATCTTTGCCGTAGAGGCTCCACGCAGCGTATCCAGGATCACATTGATCCCATACCGCTGCCCGCAGTTCTCCACGCAACGCACCATAGCCGCCGCTTCTTCTGCCACATCGTACTCCTCGAATTCAGTCTGACAGTTCAGACAGTTTCCGCAGTAGCTTTTTCCATATTCTCCAAAATATTTCAGAATGTATTCTCTGAGACAGTCATGAGTAAAGCAGTAAAAAGTCATCTGTTTTAACCGCTCCTGATCACGTTCCCGGACAAGACGCCAGGTGGCTGCATCCATCTCCTGATTGTCCTGGCTTCGCTCAATAAGATACTGGTTCGTCACCACATCCTTTCCGCTGTAGAGCAGGATACACTCTGCCGGATCTCCGTCACGCCCTGCGCGGCCTGCCTCCTGGTAATAGCCTTCCATGTTTTTTGGCATATTGTAGTGGATCACATACCGCACATCCGACTTGTCGATTCCCATTCCGAAAGCATTGGTTGCTACCATCACATGACACCGGTCATAAATAAAATCATCCTGATTATTCCGGCGCTCCTCATCCGAAAGTCCGGCGTGATATCTGGTGGCGGAGATTCTATCACGGATCAGCTTCTCCGAAACCTCCTCTACAAGTTTCCTCGTCAGGCAGTAGATAATGCCGCTATCATCCGGATGCTCCATTACATAGTCATGAACTTCTTTATATTTATCCTTCGGCGTTTTTACCGCAAAGTAAAGATTCTCCCGGTCAAATCCTGTTGTCGTGCAAAAAGGATCCTGAAGTCCCAGAAGTCTTGCAATATCCTCTCTGACCTCTTTGGTTGCAGTTGCCGTAAATGCACTGATCACCGGTCTTTTAGGAAGCAGTTCTATAAACTCAGCGATTTTGAGATAGCTTGGCCGGAAATCCTGTCCCCACTGCGACACGCAGTGTGCCTCATCCACTGCGATCATGGAAATTTCCACATTTCGCGCAAAATCCAGAAATGCCTCCGTGGTAAGACGTTCCGGAGCAACATAAATAATAGGATACCTGCCAGCTTTTGCATAGCGCAAAGCAGTGAAATACTGTCCCTGTGTCAGCGAGCTGTTCAGATACGCTGCCGAGATACCCGCCTGATTCAGGCTTCGCACCTGATCCTTCATAAGAGAGATCAGCGGTGAGATCACCAGTGTAATCCCTTTCATCATCAGCGCCGGTACCTGATAGCAGATAGATTTTCCTGCTCCCGTCGGCATTACAGCCAGAACATCTCTTCCCTCCAGAAGTGCATCGATTACTGTCTCCTGACCTTCTCTGAAAGTATCATACCCGAAATGGGTCTTTAAAAGTTCCTGTTTCGTCATATATCGACATGATCCTTTCCTTTTCTGTGTGCGGATATTCGGATCCGCCTGTTTTCTTTTTATAAAAATCCCCAGTGTTTTCTGAATATTTTATTTTATCATATTTTCACAGCAATTTCCAATTTCCTTTCCGGCTTAGTATTTTTTCCGATTGACAAACAGACATTTTCCACTTACCATAATTTATAAATATCTGTAATCTTATATCATTTAACTTTTAACTAACGAGGTTGAAAATGGCCGAAAGTCTTGATCTGAATCAGCTATCTAAAAGTACCAAAACCAAATATCGCCTGGCGCACGCCATGAAGGAATGTATGAAAATCACTTCCGTAGAAAATATCACCGTGAAACAGATCACTGAAAAATGCGGCATTACCAGACAGACTTTTTACCGGAACTTTCTGGATAAATATGATCTCATCAACTGGTATTTTGATATACTTCTCGCGAAATCTTTTGAACATATGGGGCAGGGAAAAACGGTTTATGACGCTCTGGTCAAGAAATTCTCTTACATCGAAGAAGAACGTAATTTTTTCGCAGCCGCTTTCCGCTATGATGAGCAGAATTCTCTTCGCCAGCATGATTTTGAACTGATTCTTCAGTTTTATGAGCATCTGATTTGTGAAAAAACTGGCAAACTTCCCGACAAAAATATCCATTATCTTCTGGAGATGTACTGCCAGAGTTCTATCTATATGACAGTCCGGTGGGTGACCGGTGCCTTAAGCTTTTCTCCTACTGAGCTTGCCTCTGTTCTGGTAGATGCAATGCCTGCAAAGCTTTCGGAGCTTTTTATCTCTCTTGAGATTCTGAGCTGATTTTTCCCGGGTCATGCTTTAATAAATTCAGAAAGTTACAGAAAACGTTACACTTAACGACTTCTGTAACTTTCTTTTTTCGTGCAAAATTGTTAATATAATAACAAAGATATGGCGTATGAAACGCAGAAAGGAATGTCACAATCATGGCAAACAGAATCAATTTAAACGGAACTTCCTATCACGGAGCAGGTGCGATCGCCGAAATCGCAAACGAAGCAAAAGCACATGCATTCAAAAAAGCATTTGTATGCTCCGACCCTGATCTGATCAAATTCCATGTTACAAGCAAAGTAACTGATATTCTCGAGAAAAACGGCCTGGAATACGAGATCTACTCTGATATCAAAGCAAATCCTACTATTCAGAACGTACAGCACGGCGTAGAATCCTTCAAAAAATCTGGTGCAGATTATATCATCGCAATCGGCGGTGGCTCTTCCATGGATACCTCCAAAGCGATCGGAATCATCATCGCAAACCCGGAATTTGAGGATGTAAGAAGTCTTGAGGGTACTGCTCCTACAAAGAATCCTTGTGTTCCGATCATTGCAGTTCCTACAACAGCAGGTACAGCCGCTGAGGTTACGATCAACTACGTTATCACAGACGTTGAGAAAAAACGTAAATTTGTATGTGTTGACCCACATGATATGCCGATCATCGCAGTTGTTGACCCGGAGATGATGTCCTCCATGCCAAAAGGTCTGACCGCTTCCACAGGTATGGATGCCCTGACACATGCTATTGAAGGATATACAACAAAAGCAGCATGGGAAATGACAGATATGTTCCATCTGAAAGCAATCGAGCTGATCTCCAAATCTCTTCGTGGTGCTGTTGAAAACACCAAAGAAGGACGTGAGGGAATGGCTCTTGGACAGTATATCGCAGGTATGGGCTTCTCTAATGTAGGTCTTGGTATTGCACATTCCATGGCTCACACTCTGGGCGCTGTTTACGATACTCCACATGGTGTTGCATGTGCTATGATGCTTCCGATCGTTATGGAGTACAATCAGGAATGCACCGGTGAGAAATACCGTGAGATTGCACGTGCAATGGGTGTTGAAAATGTAGATTCCATGGCACAGGAAGAATACAGAAAAGCAGCTATTGATGCTGTCAGAAAACTTTCTGTTGATGTGGGAATTCCTACCAAACTGGAAGCTATCAAAGAAGAGGATCTTACATTCCTTGCAGAATCCGCTCATGCAGATGCCTGTGCACCTGGAAACCCGAAGGATGCAAGCGTAGAGGATCTGAAAGCTCTGTTCAGAAAGATCATGTGATCAAAGTACGAGCAGAAGCGAATTTTCGCTATTTATCCTTAAGTAAATAACTGCTTCGCATTTTATCAGGAAACATTTATGTCCTCCTGATACAGGCAAGTCCCTGAAACACTGCTCATTGCTCTTCGCAGTCTCTCATAGGACTTGCCTGATTCTCTAAAAAAAGAACAGGTTATGAATATCACACGCCTTCATAACCTGTTCTTTTTATATTCATGTTTTCTTGTCTGTTTTATTATCCGCTTATCTGATCTTACAGTACATCCTTCAGAATCTGCAGACCATACTCCGCAAGGCTGTTATCCTCTTCGCCTGTACCACCGCTGATGCCAAGACCGCCAATGATCGTATCTCCGACTTTCAGAGGAACTCCTCCTCCGAAGATCACAATATTATCGCTCATCTTACCAAGTCCGTAAAATGTCTGTCCCGGCTGTGTGAGCCTGGAAAGCTCCATAGTGGACATCTTCACTGCAACCGATGTGTAAGCCTTCTTCATAGCCACATCAAAGCTTACCAGATAAGAACCATCCATCACATGGACTGCAACAGGATTTCCGTCAGGTCCGCATACCGCGATCACAGAAGGCTTATTTCTACGCAGTGCTTCCTGCTCGATCTTCTCGATCAGACGCTTGGCCGAATCCAGTGTGATACGTCCCTGAATTCCCATACGTCTCAGCACTTCCTGGATCATCGCTGTATTCACTGCCATACTGTCATTCTGTGCCATAGCTGTACTTCCTCCTGCTGTCGCTGTTACCGCCTGCTGTTCCGGTACGTTTTCCTGCTGTACCGGCATCTGCTGACTCTGAGCCGCTGTAAATGATGGCGCTGCGTTCTGTGTATGTACATTCTCTGCATTCAGATCATTGGCTGTTTTTCCAGAATTTTCTGCTGCGGCTGTTTCTGACTCCACCACAGTTTTCTGTTCTTCGGCCAGATCTTCTTTCTTCTCTGAAGCTTTCACAACATCCACATATCTCGCCAGCACATAAAAATAATCTGACAGACGATTCATATATTTCTTGGCTCCGGTATCCGATCCAAATTTCACACTGACCAGTGCAAGCTCTCTCTCAGCCCTCCGTGCCACTGCCCGGGTCACATCAATCTCAGCAGCAGCGCGAGAATCCCCCGGCAGAATCGGAAGTTTCGCTCCATGAAAAACCTCCTCCATACGCCGGATCTCCTCCTCCAGAAGCTCCGTCCTGTCTTCACTGATCTTAAACTCCCGGTTATAAGGATCCGAAACGCCATCTATGATCTTTTTTAACGTATCCTGGATCTTTTCCAGCATCCGGATAATATCCCCATCCTTAACCAGCACCCGGATCAGCCCGATATGACTGCAAAGTTCCTCCACAGACCCCATCAGACAAATCCTGTCATCCGACTTAGACACATTCTTCGTATGGGAAAGATCCGTCATCCCCTTATCACCATACCCGGTATAAACCTCCATCACAGTTCGACCTCCCAGTAAAAATCCTCTCGATCCCTTTTCACAATCCCCGACTGATGTGTTGCACACAACCTCTCGCATCTAAATACGCTCCACCTAACTACATACAGTGTTACACATCCACAATACTCTCGTCAAACCAGGCGCGGCGTTTACAAACGCGCCCCAGCCAATAACGCAACACAGCCAAGGCGCCAATGGCGCCACCTCGGCACAACGTCCAGCCTTCAACAAACGAAGCATACAGACACAAGTCAACAACTTACCGTCCATAACAGTCAGGCACTCTAAAAAAAGCCCGAAGGGTGTGCAGAGGATCCGGGGCTTCGGACCCTCTGCTCTCCTCTGCGGTTTCAAATCTTCCCAAAACCTACACCAGTTCTTAGAAAGACCACAACTTCGTGTAAATCTTAACAATATCCTCCTTCTTAGGCACACGAGGATTAGCGACAGTACAAGCGTCAGCTAACGCCATATCTGCCATCTTATCAACCGCTGCAAAATAAGCATCCGGTGTGATAGTCTTCATCTCTTCGATAGTAAGAGGAATATTCATCTCTTTCTGCATAAACTGGATCCAGTTTACAAGAGATCTTACGCTCATAACCTCATTATAATTGCTCAGTCCAAGAAGATGTGCAATATTGGAATATCTCTTTACAGCCGGAAGATATTCTTTCTGGCTTCTGCTGCGTTTATTGATATTCGCATTATACTCAACAATATGCGGCAGTAACATCGCATTTGCTCTTCCGTGAGGAATATGGAAAATAGCACCCAGCTGATGCGCCATGCTGTGTGTGATTCCAAGACCAGCTGCATTGAAAGAAAGTCCTGCCAGACAGGATGCTACATGCATTTTCTGTCTTGCATGCATATCATTTCCGTCAACATATGCACGGTACAGATATACACCACAGATCTCGATTGCCTTCTCTGCAAGCGCGGAAGTAAACTCGTTATGGTTGATGCTGACATAAGACTCAATTGCATGTGTCAGAACATCCATACCTGTATCTGCTGTAATAGCAGGCGGAACGCTTCGTACAAGCTCTGCATCCAGAATCGCTTCATCTGCTGTCAGGCTCTCTGAGATCAGAGGATATTTTACATGTGCCTCTGTATCATTTACAACAGCAAAGGATGTAACCTCTGAGCCTGTACCACTTGTTGTCGGAATGGCAACAAGGCCTACTTTTCCGTAGTTATTGATCTTCAGTGCAAATTCACGGATTGCTTTTGAAGAGTCAATGGCGGAACCGCCACCAACTGCAACGATTGCTTCCGGCTGATACTGAAGGAATTTTTTTACTCCCTCTGCAATCTTTCCTACCGGTGCATCCGGAACTACATCACAGAAAATATCAAATTCTTTTCCGCCGGCCTGTAAAGGCTTTGTGATCATATCGATCATTCCGCTTTTTACTACGAACGGGTCTGTGATAACAAGAACTCTCTTGTATGGAATCTCTTTCAGTCGTCCAAGGGCATCGTCTCCAAAATGGATGGCTGTCTTCATTTCAAATGTATTCATAGAAATTGCTCCCTCTCGTCATACCGGATCACCGGACTCTTTTGTCTGCCTGTGACCGGATCTACGTTCAACCTATTTCGGATAAACGCACTCGATCTTATGCTCGCTGAAACGGCGAAGCCATTTCTCAGATGGTTTTTTGTCTGTGATCACCATCTCTATATCCCGCAGCTGTCCTGCCACGGAAAAAGCAGTCTGATCGAATTTTGTGCTGTCTACCACCAGAATACGCATTTTTCCGGAACCGATCATGGCCTTCTTTGTTGTTCCGAAGGCTTCCTTGGACTCCATGATCCCCATTTCCTCGTTTAATGCCTTACAGGAAAAAATAACCTTGTCCACATAATAGGAACGGATGACTTCTTCTGTCCGTGCGCCAAGAAATGCAAGATAGCCCTCTTTCATAACGCCGCCAGTGGAAATGATGTTCCATCCGGACACATCTGCAAGCTCAAGCAGGATCTCCATAGAATTTGTCACAACAGTAAGGCGTTCTTTTTCTTTGAGAGCCTTTGCCACAAACACTGCTGTGGTACTGGCATCCAGAAAAATATGGTCTCCGTCATTCACCATGGAAGCTGTAAGCTCCGCCATCTTCTGTTTTCCCTGTACATTCTGGTTTTTACGAATGTTAAATGGTAAGTCAATGCCGACATCTTCATTGATCACCGCACCGCCGTAACTCTTCGTGGCAAGTCCTTCTTTTTCCAGCTTGTCCAAATCACGGCGGATGGTTTCTTCTGAGACACTGTAAAGCTGGCTTAGTTCACTTACAACAACCCTTTTCTCTTCCTGTAATTTTTCGAGAATCAGATTTCTTCTTTCTAACGCTAGCATAAAATGCCTCCTTTTTTCGGATGTCATTCGGGATATCCCATTACAGGATATCCCGGTTAAACAGACAATATTAAAGGATCGTATCGATCATTCTCTTGTCCGGATGAGCGATCACTGAGGAATCCATGTACATTCCTTTTTCAGCTACGAGCTCTTTTGCTCTTTCGATTGAAGCCTCTACTGCAGAAACCTCACCTGTAAGGAGCATGTAGGATTTACCGCACATACCCTTTGCAATACGAAGCTCGATCAGATCAACGATTGCTGTCTTTGCAGCCTGATCTGCTGCCTCGATAATAGATGCTGCATCATAAGTTTCAAGAATTCCCAGTGCGCTGATCTCCTCAACCTGTGTGGTTCCGTAGATAGCCGGGAAAATGGACTCATGTGGATTACCCAGTACAAAACTGTCAATGCATTTGTCCTCATATGTTGTTACCGCTGCATCTACAGCAGCTTTAACCGCGCTTAAGTCTCCGGTGATAATTGCAATATATTTTCCCGGACATACTGTCTGCGCCTCCACGATCTCTACTTCAGATGTCTTAACCATGGCATCTGCTGCAGTGATACCAGCTGGTGTGGTTTTAAACTCAATCATTCCGATTGCTCTACTCATTTTGTGCACGTCCTTTCTAATTTCTTGCAATTACAACATGGCGGTCTGTTACTTCTGTAACCTTACCGCTGATAGTTGCATGGATTCCAACACTCAATCCCTGTGCAGGCTGTGCGATCATCTGACCTTCTGTTACCATATCGCCTACTTTTACGATTGCCTGTGCCGGTGCACCGATATGCTGGCTTAAGAGAACTTTTACTTTGGATACATTTACAAGCTCTTCCTGAAGCGGTGCATCCTTGTCGTATCTTGTAAGTCCGAGACGAGCCATCAGGCGCTCCTCAGGAACTTTACGGTATTCTCTTGACTCCTGTACCGGTTTCGGCTGAACACCCTGAGGTGGTCTGATTCCGGCTTTACGAAGTCCGCCCTTCATATCTGCAAGCAGTGTTCTCGGAGCCAGGCTCTGCGGACACGCATACATCTCGCAGACACCACAGGAGCTGCAGAATGCAGAATTGATATAAGGATTTACATTTCTGAAATCCTGATTGGATGCTGCCATCATGAACATTGCCGGATCAATCGGATGTCCCAGATTATGTCTCGGGCAAAGATCTGTACATGTGTGGCAGTGGCAGCAGATAGATGCTGCTCTCTTCAGATCTATAGAAGAAGTCCGCTGCTTCTTCATGACAATAACATGGTCCTTTGGAAGAACCAAGATTGCGTTCGTTGTTTTTGTTACCGGGTCGGAACCTTTTCCGATACGTCCCATCATAGGTCCGCCTACGAAATATACAGGCTCCTTCACTGTTGTACCGCCGGCCTGAGCTACAACCTCATCCAGTGTGCATCCTAACGGAACTTTCACTGTGACAGGATTCTCAACCTCTGCAACAACAGAAACATATTTGCTTGTTACCGGTTTCTTTTCTTCTACTGCGCGGTATACATTGTAAAGAGTCTCTACATTAAATACGGCTACTCCCTGCTCGATCGGCAGTCCTCCCGGCCGTACCACGCGTCCGGTTGCCTCATAAATAAGAACAACCTCATCACCCATAGGATAAACCTCATCAAGAAGATGGATCTTAACCCTCGGGAATTCTTCGATATGCTGATTTAAGGCATTGATTGTCTGTACATAAGATTTTTTAATTCCGATGATGGCCTGTGAAGCTCCTACCGTCTCCGCAACCATATCGAATGTTTTCATGATCTCATATGCGTGCTTCTCCAACAGCTGTCTGTGTAGCTTAAGTAAAGGTTCGCACTCTGCACAGTTCATGAGAATCGTGTCAGCCTTGTCGGTCAGCTTCATGTATGTAGGGAAACCTGCTCCACCTGCTCCGACAACACCATTCTCCTGCATAATTTTCTGTAATTCTTTGATATCCATGGCGTTACTCCAATCCTGCACCGTCATCTACGATTCCGACAATTGCGGCATCTACCGGTGCTGTTTCTACGCCGCAGCCAATTCTTGCTGCGCTTCCTTGTGCCACCAATACATACTCGCCGATTCCTGCTCCGATGATATCGATAGCAACAATCTGGCTGTGCTCGGCTTTCATATGATGCACCGGCTCTACAATCATGAATTTATTTCCTATCAGTTTTTCACTTTTTCGTGTGGAAACAATGCTTCCAACTACTTTGCCTACGATCATATGAGCCTCCGTTTTTCTCTATATTCTCCAATAGGGATGCCGGAATCAGGCATCCCTGAAGGAGGAATATTATTTGATTATGGTAACTGTATTGCCTGTGGCAATTCTTGCTGCATTTGCTTCATCTGTATCAATATGCATTTCCAGTGTAAAGCTGTCGTCCACACGGATCTTAACCTGGTTAAAGATCGTTCCGCGCTCATTATCAGCCTTAACGGAAACAATATCACCATCATGTACACCCGCAGCCTGGGCATCCTTCGGAGCCATGTGAATGTGACGCATAGCCACAATACATCCCTCTTTCAGATAGATGGCTCCTTTCGGTCCCACGATCGCGATCGGTGCGCTTCCTGCAAGGTCACCGGACATACGTACCGGAACCTTCATTCCAAGCTTGATCGCATCCGTAGCTGAAACCTCAACCTGTGACTTGCTGCGGACAGGTCCGAGGATTCGCACATTCTCGATAGCACGGAGCTTCAGTCCTACGATAGTAACTGTCTCATTAGATGCAAACTGTCCGCCCATCAGATCTTTTTTCTTGGTGAGCTGATAGCCTTCTCCGAACAGTGCTTCCACGTGCTCCTGTGTCAGGTGAATATGTCTTGCGGAAACTCCGATAGGTACAACGAATCCATTGCCCTTATCTTCGTTTTTATTTATCGCATCAATCACCATTTTTGTGATCATTTCAATGTTATTCGTTTCCAAGAGTACACCTGCTTTCTTTCCGTTTCAAACTGAAAAGCACCGGCCGTAAGCCTTAATGGCCCTTCGGCCGGTGCATATCAGTACTAATCAGCTAGATTATTTAAGAACCGGAAGGATTTTCTCAACATCTGTATGAGGTCTCGGAATTACGTGTGTAGCTACGAGCTCTCCAAGTCTGGATGCTGCTGCGCTTCCGCTCTCTACTGCAGATTTAACAGCTCCTACATCTCCACGAACCATAACAGTTACAAGACCGGAACCGATCTTCTCTGTTCCTACCAGTGCAACGTTAGCTGCCTTGCACATCTGGTCAGCTGCCTCGATAGCTGCTGTAAGTCCTCTTGTCTCAACCATTCCTAATGCTTCCTGTGTCATGATTATATCCTCCTTATGGATTGCTAATGCATTGTTTTTATTTCGTATTTACTTCTGATCTGGTGCAGCCGCTTATTTCTTGCTGCTGTTTTTGCTCTTCGGTGCAGCTTCCGGCTTCTCTTGTTTCTTCTTCCACCGGCTTGCACTCAGCTCAACCAGTTTGACGATCTCCTCGTGAGGATTCGCAATTACCGCATAGCTTGCAGGCTTCTTGATGGCCTGCTCAACCGCTGCATTTACAGCTGCTGTAACTGCTGATACATCGCCTTGTACGATCAGGGTCACCAGTCGTCCGCCCAGCTTACGCTCCCATGACGCCAGCTCAACGTCTGCCGTTTTGCACATGATGTCCAGGGCATTGATTGCCGCAACCACACCAGTGATTTCTATAAATCCATATGATTTTCCCATGAGCGAACTCCTTAACTAATTTCTGTTTCTCTCAAAGCCTGAATTAGAGCTTCGGAAGAATCTTCTCAACATCTGTATGAGGTCTCGGGATTACGTGTGTAGCTACGAGCTCTCCAAGTCTGGATGCTGCTGCGCTTCCGCTCTCTACTGCAGATTTAACAGCTCCTACATCTCCACGAACCATAACAGTTACAAGACCGGAACCGATCTTCTCTGTTCCTACCAGAGCAACCTCTGCTGCTTTTGTCATTGCATCTGCTGCTTCGATTGCAGCTGTGAGGCCTCTTGTCTCAACCATTCCTAATGCTTCCTGTGCCATGATTCTATCCTCCTGAATCTTACATTCGTTACTTTTTTATCATATATGATTCCGACACTTTTGTAAAGTGTACTTAGGGGAATCCTTTAATCTTTATCCAGGGCGCTGATCTTCAGCATCTTCTGTGTACCTGGTTCCGGGTTGGGGATTATGTAATGCTGTACCACACCTGTCATGCTCTCTGCGACTTTCATGCCGGCTTCTACCGCTGCCGTGACATCTGACACGCTTCCGCGGTACTTGATGCAGACAAGAAGCGGTACTGGCAGGCTGTCCGCATTCGCCGGTTTATTCTTATCGAATACCTCCAGGTGGACATTTGCAGCCTTGCACCCGGCGTCAGCTGCCACAAAGGCTGTCGCAAGTCCGAAGACCTCCAGAATTCCTACAGCTTCTGCCATGTTGCTTCTCCTTTCCCGTTAAGGTTATTTGTTAACAACCGCAATCTTAAGACCTGTCATTGACAGGTTCTTCTCAAGTGCCTCGTTGATCTCTTCCAGCGGATACTTGTCAGTGATCAGCTCAGACATTGGAAGTCCGATTGCTTTTGCTCTCTTAAGGAAATCAAATGTTGTTGCATAATCTCTGAGGTTGTATACCCAGGAACCAACAAGGTTGATCTCTTTGGAGCAGAGGTCGAAATGCGGGTTGATGGTTGCATCTCCACCATTGATGAAGAATCCAAGCTCGCAGAGGCCGCCGCCGTTGCGGATGAATTTGTAGATATTGGAATGAGCATGAGGATTTCCAGTGCACTGGAAAGCGAAATCTGCAAGATGTCCGCCCTGAGCCTCTTTCACAGCCTCAGTAAGTGCCTCAACACCCTTGAAGTTCATAAAGTTTACAGTTGTAGTTGCGCCCATTCTCTTGGCGAATTCAAGACGCTGCTCGTTTCCGTCTACTGCACAGATGTTGTGAACACCCATTGTATGAAGAACGGCGATACAGATCAGACCGATCGGTCCGCAGCCCTGAACAACAACTCTGCTGTTGAATTTCAGGATTCCCGTTGTTTTTGCTCTCTCTACTGCATGTACAAGTACTGCACATGGCTCGATGAGGATACGGGAATCAAGATCCAGATCACTTACATTGAAGAATGTGGAACCGAAGCTTCCGCCTCTGATGAAGATGTAATCAGCGAACCATCCGTTGAATTTAACATCATCGTCCGGAAGAAGTCCGTATACGTCAGCGCCGCCTACGTTTTTCTTGTTGAGGTCGAACATTGTGATTTCCGGATCATCTTTGAAGATCATACATGTAACGATCTTATCGCCGACTTTAACTGGTTTACCAGCTGTATCAACGGTAACGTTCTTACCCATTTTTACGATCTCACCAGTTCCCTCATGTCCGAGAACTACCGGAATAAGACCAAACGGATCATTTTTGTACTCATGAGCATCTGTTCCGCAGACACCGCATCCCTCAACTTTTACAAGGATGTCGTCATCTCCAACTTCCGGAAGGTCATACTCCTGAAGCTCAAAATGTTTCTTCTCTGTCATCATTGCTACTCTTGCTTTTTTAGGAATAGCATTTCCTGCCGGAGCAGCCGGAGCGCTTGCAGCTGGTGTTGCAGCCGGAGCGTTTCCTGTCATGCCGGAGAGAACCTGTTTAACGATTTCTTCGATATTTACATTGTTCATATCCATTGTTTATGTTCCTCCTGATTAACGAATGCAAAGGCTGTCTGTCATTACGCAGCGTCTTCTCTTGGTGAATGTGCTTGCGCTTGTAAGTCCCTCACCGGTACGGCTTGCAATGGTAAATGTACAGAAGCCTTCTCCACCGAATCCAAGCGCGGAATAGGACGGGCCGTTCTTTACAAGGATTGCTGTGTCGATTGCTTTCGCATATTTTGTAATGTTATCAATATTCTTGGAATGAATATGTGCGGAATGACGGTTGCCATGCTCAAGCCATACAGCCTGCTCTACAGCGTCATCAAAATCCTTTGCTCTTACGATTCCGAGGATCGGCATCATAAGCTCTGTTGTGATAAGCGGATGCTCCTTCGGTCCCTCGAAGATAATGCAGCGGGTGTTTGCCGGTGCCTGAACTCCGATCATGGAAAGAAGTGTCTTCGCATCACGTCCTACACATTTACGGTTCAGCTTGCCGCCTGCAAGTACAGTTTCAACAAGCTTATCCTGCTCTTCCTTGGATGCAAGGTAGCAGTCATTTTCTGTAAGCATGTAGTGCATTAACTCATCAACTACGGAAGATACTGCAACAACTTCCTTCTCTGCAATACATGGAAGGTTGTTATCGAATGTACATCCGTTTACGATATCCTGAGCTGCCTTACGGATATCAGCAGTAGCATCAACCAGTGCCGGCGGGTTTCCTGCTCCTGCACCGATTCCTCTCTTACCAGAGGAAAGAACTGCTGTCACAACACCAGGGCCTCCTGTTGCTGCGATCAGATGGATATCTTTATGTTTCATCATAATATTGCTTGTCTCAAGGGTTGGTTTCTCAACTGTGACAGCGATATTATCCGGGCCGCCTGATTCCAGGGAAGCCTCATTTAAAAGATTGATTGCGTAAATAGAAGTTTTAACTGCTGCCGGATGTGGGTTGAATACTACTGTATTTCCGCCTGCCAGCATACCCATTGTGTTGCAGAGAACTGTTTCACTTGGGTTAGTGCATGGTGTGATCGCACCGATAACACCAAACGGTCCCATCTCGATCAGAGTCAGTCCTCTGTCTCCGGACCATGCAGTTGTTGTAATGTCTTCTGTTCCAGGTGTCTTGTCTGCTACCAAGTGATGCTTCAGGATCTTATCTCCCACATTACCCATACCAGTTTCCTCAACACCCATACGTGCCAGTACTTCCGCATTTTCTTTGATCTTCTTGCGGATGCAGGTGATGATCTTCTCTCTCTGGTCCATAGACATTGTCTTAACTACCTGCTGAGCCTTCTTGGCTGCTTCGATAGCATCATTCATATCCTTGAAAACGCCATGTTTTCCGGCCGGAGCATCTGCAATCTGCATCTTTGCCATAACTTCCTGTACAATTTCCTGTACCATATTCTCACTTATTGGCATGAGATTGTCCTCCTTAATTATTCCGTCAAAAGATTATTTCAGGCCAAGCTGAACCATAACCTGTTTTGTGATCTGAGCAACAAGCTCTGCATCGTTGTTAGCCGGTGCTTCTGCTGGAGCAGCTTCTTTATCACAGTCTTTTCCAACGAAATCATACTGATATCCTGGGAACTGTTTGTAATCATCATTGTGGCATGCGCCGCCGCAGTTGTGGCAGTTCTTTCCGTCTTTGTTCAGGCAAAGGCTTGCCGGATGTTTACCAGGCATACCGAATTTACGACGGATAGCGTACAGTTTCTCGATGTTCTCTTTGTCGAATTCCTTCGGGCCACCAAGAAGTTTTGTCTGATACAGAAGCTGTGCGTAGAACTCTACAGACTCCATCTTCATGTATGCAGCGTTAAGGTCTGTGCTCCATGTAAGTGCTCCGTGGTTCTCAAGAAGTACTGCATCGAAATATGGAAGGTATTTCTCAAGGTTATCCGGAATCTCCATTGTGGAAGGTGTACCGTACTCAGCGATCGGAACACATCCAAGAGCGATAACTGCCTCTGGCATGATCGGCTGTGTAAGCGGAATTCCTGCGATTGCGAAAGATGTTGCATAGATCGGATGAGCATGTACAACAGATCCTACGTCCGGTCTCTTCTCATATACTCTCATGTGCATCTTGATCTCAGATGATGGTTTGAATCCCGGGTTAGCCTGGATTACATTACCCTTGCCATCTACTTTACAGATGAACTCTGGTGTCATGAAACCTTTAGATACACCTGTTGGTGTGCAAAGATACTCGTTCTCTGCGATCTTAACAGAAAAGTTTCCGTCATTTGCTGCAACCATGTTACGGTTGTAGATTCTTTTACCGATGTCACAAAGCTGTTTTTTGATTTCAAACTCGTTTACCATGCTTAATTTCCTCCTTGAGCATTGGATTGCACTATTTTGTTTCTGTCAATATTTTACTCCATACCACAGAATAAGTCAAGGGCAATCCGTTGTTTTATGTTGGTTTCTTGTTGCTTTTTATGTTGTTTTTATTGTTTTTTATGTTTTCTTTTGAAAAAGGATCTCATTCTTTATAAAGTGCTGTTTTTCAGCCTCCGATCTGGCAGTCCAGGCCGCATACAGCATGTACAGCACCCTTAAGCATCTGCATATGTTCGGCAGTCGGTGGAAGAATTCCTTCCATTAAATAGGGTCTTCCAAGGCCTTCATACTTATCCTGTCCAAGTCTGTGATAAGGAAGCAGATGAATCTTATTTACGCCCGGAAGAGAATCCGCAAATCTGGCGATTGCCTGGATCTCTTCAACAGAATCATTAAATGTAGGAATAACCGGGACACGGATCACAAGCTTTGTTTTTCCATAGAGGGCAACTTTTCTTGCATTCTCCAGCATCAGTCCGTTGGCGCGTCCTGTGAATTCCTTGTGTTTCTCCTGATTCATGTGCTTGATATCCATCAGATATACATCCAGATACGGAAGAACCTGCTCGATCTTTTCCCACGGGGCACAGGCCATACTTTCTACGGCTGTATTGATACCGCGTTCTTTGGCTGCCCGTAGCAGATCTCTGGAAAAATCTGCCTGACACATACATTCACCGCCGGAGAGGGTGATTCCCCCTCCTGAACGGTAATAATATGCACGGTCTTTTTCTACTTCCTCGATCATTTCACGGACTGTCACATCACGGCCGATCACCTTGTCCTCTCCCAGTACTTTCATGTTCTGGATCCTGTACTCCTGCGATTCCGGATTACAGCACCAGCGACAGCGAAGGACACAGCCTTTCAGGAATACGATAGTACGGATTCCCGGACCGTCATGCACCGAATATTTCTGAACATCAAAGATCCTGCCCTTTGTATCCAAATAGTCCATAATTTACCTCTTAAATCCGGTTAAAATCCCTGTTCTGTACGGCGGATGATGTCATCCTGCAGAGAACGGGAAAGAGTTGTAAACAATGCACTGTAACCTGCAACACGTACGACCAGATGTTTATATTTCTCCGGATGTTTCTGTGCATCCAGAAGTGTCTCTCTGTCGACAACGTTAAACTGCATGTGCATACCCTTCTGATCGAAGTATCCACGGATCAGTGCCACGAATTTCTCCAGGCCTTCTCTTCCGGCAAGTGCTGACGGATGGAATTTCTGGTTGAACAGTGTACCGTTAGATACGATGAAATGATCCAGACGGGATACAGAAGTAGCTGCCGCTGTCGGTCCCTTCACATCCTTGCCTGCTGATGGAGAAACGCCATCTGCAACCGGTGTATGTGCATAACGTCCATCCGGTGTGGCACCTGTCTGTCCGCCAAGAGGAACATTGGCTGATACCGGATAAAGTCCTGCTTGGTAATGGCCGCCTCTCGGGTTCATATATTTCTGGATCGGTCTTGTATAGGTATAAGCCACATCTCTTGCAAAATAATCCACATCCGGAATATCGTTACCAAATTTCGGAACCTCGTCGATCATCTTGTGGATTTCTTCGAATCTTGCTTTCTTCTCCGGAGATGGCTCTGTTCCCATAGCTGCTGTCATAACAGCTTTAGCCATGTCTGCATTTACGCTGATGCCATTCTCCTGAAGCTTCTGCATTACAATGGTAGTGATATCGGCTGCTGACTGTGCATCAATACCTTTACCATAGTTCCATGCCAGAGCTTCCTTCAGCTCTTCCATGGTCATCTTCTTCTCTTCGTATACGAGCTGGCGGATCGCATACAGGGAGTCAGCCATGTTAGCGATACCAAATCCCTGAGGGCCTGTAAAGTTGTATACAGCTCCGCCTTCCTGAACAGATTTGCCACGTTTCAGGCAGTCATCCACCATACAGGAAAGGTAAGGAAGCGGACATCTCTCAGCATGGGCCACATCAATGGCATTATCTGCATTTACAAGAAGTGAGATGCAGTATTCCATCTGTTTCTTATAAGCATCGTAAAACTCATCGAATGTCTTCATCTCTGTAACATCACCAGTCTGGATACCGACCTGAACGCCTTTATCCATACCGTTGGAGAAAACAAGCTCCAGCGGGCGGCACATGTTAAAGAATGCTGCGTCATGCCATCCGTCTGTCTTACCGGCTTTCTGCGGCTCAACACATCCGATGATATTGTACTCTCTGGCATCAGCAAGAGTCAGACCTCTGCTCTGCAGTGCCGGAATGATAACCTCATCGTTATAGTAAGCCGGAAGTCCGATTCCTGTTCTGGTAAGCTCGGCTGCCTTGATCAGGAATTCATGAGGAGATCCGTTCCATACCCTTACAGAAAGTGACGGTGCCGGAAGATGTACATGCATGGATGCCTGGATACACATAAAGGAGAGATCATTGGTCACATCCTCGCCATCCTTATTCTGTCCGCCTGCGATCAGGTTCTGGAATAAGCTGTAGCCGGCAAAGCCTTCTGCGGATGCAGCATCACGGCATTTATTCAGGTCATTTAATTTAACCCAGATACAGTCCATAAGCTCCTGAGCAAACTCTCTGGTAAGATTACCTGCCTCCATATCACTCTTATAATATGGATACATATACTGGTCAAAACGTCCCGGTGAAATAGAATGTCCGCTGCTCTCCATCTGAATCAGCTGCTGTACAAACCAGAAGGACTGGCATGCCTCATAGAAGTTACGGGCGCCCTTCTCCGGTACACGTGTACAGTTGGATGCGATCTGAAGAAGCTCCTGTTTTCTGGTCGGATCCTGAGTCTCATATGCCATCTTCTCTGCAAGCTCCGCATAGCGGTGTGCATAATCGATAACAGCCTGACAGCTTAAGATCACTGCATTGAGGAAGCGTGATTTCTTCGCATAATCTCCATCTCCCACATTGCACTCATCCAGTTCCTTCTGCGCCTTGGCAATGATTCCCTCATAACCGATAGCCAGAACCTCTTCATATTTGACTGTCACATGGCCAACGCCATTGTAGAAATAGTTACCCGGTGTAAAAATATTGTGATCGATCGCACGGATCGCTTCCGGTGCCATATAGGAAGTTGCAAGTTCACTTGTAGTCTTACCCTTCCAGTATTTATGTACCTCGCGAAGCTCTGCCTTGGTCTCCTCCGCAATATAAAATGGATCTGCTGTTCGTGTAGCTACTGTATCCAGCTCATCCTCCAGCCACTGGAAAGAATATTCCGGGAATGTCTGACATCCTCTCGGTGCGATAGTACTGCTTCCGACGATCAGCTCCTCATCACGGATGATGATCGGAATATTACGAAGAATATGAGCAAAAGCTTTCGCCCTTCTCGTAATGATCGGCTCATCTTCAGTTTCTTTGTAAGACTCTGTGACAAGTTTCGCTCTGGCAGATTCGATCACCGGCATCTTCGCATAAAGATTATCAACAAGATGCGTGATCCTGTCTGTTTTCGGGATATCTGCTATATGAAATTTCTCCATGATTCTCCTTTCTCACAACCGGCTGTTTCTGGTGATCTGTCTGCCTCCACGCTTCCAGAACCGCTCCTGTCCGGCTATGTGCTCATGTACTTTCATTATACCTTACCCCCACTTTGATGTCAACGAAATCCAACATGTATTCCTTGCCGTTTTTGTGGTTTTTGTAGGTTGAATTCTGTGAGTTTTATTTGTTTTTCGTGTAATTGAGATTTTTTCTATTGACTTTATTTTTCCACTCTGCCATACTTGTTTTATCAGAATTCATTAGAAAACATATCCGTTCCCAATACAGGAAACGAACTGTAAAAGAGGTGTATTTTTATGTATCTTTCCGATATGCACACCCATTCCATTGCCAGCGGACATGGCACGGAATGCACGATCACCAACATGGCGCGGGCTGCCGCAAAAAAAGGGCTCCGTCTTCTTGGCATCACGGATCACGGTCCCGGAACGCTGGCTGCCGGAACTTCTTCTTATTTCCGCAGTCTCACCTACTCTCCGAAGGAGCATTTCGGAGTTGAGCTTCTCTACGGGATCGAGCTGAACATTCTTGACCGGAATGGCACCGTAGATCTGAATCAGGAATTATTAGGTAAACTTGACTATGCAATCGCCAGCATGCACAGCTGGAACTACCGCTGTGGTACCCGTAACGAGAACACTGAAGCTTTTATCAATGTAATGAAAAATCCCTGTGTCAAGATCCTGGGACATAGTGATAATACTCATTATCCTGTTAATTATGATATCCTTGCCAGAGCCGCAAAAGCAACCGGCACGATCTTTGAGATCAACGAAGCATCCCTGGCGCCTTACGGATATCGCGGGGATACCAGAGAAAACTGTTTCGAGATCCTGCGCTGCTGCCGCAAATATGATCTCCCGCTGCTTCTTTCCAGTGACAGCCACGGGCCGGAACACATCGGTGACTTTACATATGCTGCTGATTTTGTTCATCAGGCCATGTTTCCGGAGCGTCTGATCCTGAACAATCAGCTTCCACGGCTGAAGGTATTTTTGCAGACGCATGAAGATTCTGTTCTTTCACAATTGTAAATCTCTGCAAAGAATTTCAGCAGCTTCCTGTACTGATTTTCCAATAGTCCTGTGAGAGCCAGGCTGACATTTTTTTGTCAGTACCGGCTCTTTTCATTTGATGCTGCAGCATATTTCGTATTCTTTAACGCATCAAAAAAGCCAGGTCGACATTTTTCCTCGTCAACACTGGCTTTTATATACCCACTTCTTATATTTATCATACCTTAATACGGTTTCTTCACATTCTCTTCCGTATTCTCTCTCTGCTTACGCACAAGATCTGCAAGTTCTTTATACTTACCTGTAATATATCCGTAATTTTCTCTTCTGTGTGGAAGCTTACATCTGGAGCAGTCCTTGATGCCGCTGTCCAGGAACCGGAAATTACCGCCGCATTTATCTCCCAGCGCATATAACGGGCAATAGCAGAACAGGCAGTTAAAATTGTCCGGGTCTGCTCCCGTATGGCATGGAAAATACTCACATTTCTTATGACTGTAATAAGAAAATTCCTTGCCCTCCCAATATGGTTTTGCCATGACCACAACCTCCTCCCAAGGTTATGCACTCATGATTTTTCCCATAAAAAAAGAGGTAGCGATGCCACCCCGGGGTAGAAATATAATCCGTTCATGAGTGCGCGGAGGGAACGAATGTATCCGGAGTAGTATCGCCTGCCATTTAATCATGTATAATTCATATGAACAGGCGCATTCCATAAAAAAATGCCTACTCTCGTAAAAAAGTAGACAACGTTCCAGGGGTGCGGAGTCCCTGAAATGGTTGTTACACTTTACACGGAAGTTTAACCTCGCCATAACAAGCAGGTTTCCTGGCTCCGGGATCATCGCTCCTCTCTCCTTCTCATACTTACGTACAATGGATTCTGAGATTCGCTCCTCCGTTACAGTGACCGGATCGCTCAGGTTTCTCACCTGATTCCCTTTTCTGCTGGTCTCTGATAATTATCAGATAACTGTCAGACACCCTCAGCACTTGCTATGTTCAATATGGAATTATACTGACATTATAATAACACCATGTTAATTCTGTGTCAATACCATTTGCTTATTTTTTTGAAGTTTTTCAACAATATATAAAATCACGCAAAAACAGCCCGATGAATTGCTTTGGCTTTTCACCGGGCTGCTGTATTTCTTAATTCAGGCTGATATTTATCTGTCTCTTTTTTCTTATACGAGACGTCTTACAGATACGATTGTTCTGTATGTAGCGTCATTGCTGACCTTGATACCATCCTGGGAATTGGAAGCATGAACAATCTGACCGTCACCCATATAGATAGCAACATGTCCGCCGTAGCAGATCAGATCTCCTGGCTGTGCATCTGCGTAAGATACCTCTGTACCTGCATTCTGCTGCTCATACGATGTTCTCGGAAGGCTTACGCCAAAGTTCGCATATACGCTCTGCACAAAACCGGAGCAGTCTGCACCGTTGGTAAGGCTTGTTCCGCCCCATACATACGGATTACCTACAAACTGTGTTGCATAATCTACAACAGATGAACCGGATCCGCTGCTGTAGGAAGAAGAGCTTTCGCTGTCAGAAGAAGTATCTTCTGAATTATCCTCTGACGCATCTGCTGCTGTTTCTCCGCCTTCATCGTAATCAGCATTGTCTTCTGCTGTATCTGTATTATCACCATCAGTATTACCGGACTCATCTGTTATCACATTGCCATCCTCATCATACTGAACATCTTCATTTTCCCCGGCATCCGTATCTTCATCTGTGTTCTCGATCACATTGCCGTCCTCATCGTACTGAACATCTTCGCTCGCATCTGCTTCATTCTGCTGTGCCTCAGCCTCTGCCTGACGTCTTGCTTCTTCCTCAGCCTCTGCCTGTGCTCTTGCAGCCGCTTCAGCTTCTGCCTGACGTCTCGCTTCCTCCTCAGCAGCAATACGCTCTGCCTCTAATCTCTGAAGCTCTGCTGTCTGCTCTGCAAGAAGATTCGCATAATCAGTAGCCTGCTGCTGTGCATAAGCGATCTCATTATCATAATCTGCAGATGTTGCACGTTTCTCATCCAGCTGTGCCTGAAGATTCTGGGACTCTGCCTCATATTCCTGCTTCATTCCCTCGAGTTCAGCCTTCTCCTGTGTATACTGTGCTTCCAGGCTGGCTACCTGCTCGATTGTGTTGGAATATTTCTCAAGGCTCTTTCTGTCCTGCTCATATGTCTTCTGTGTATACTCAGCTCTCGTAAGAAGCTCAGACAGATTCTCGGCATTGAGCATCATCTGAAACCACGCATCATCTCCACCTTTCTCATAAAGGTACTGAATACGTTTCTTCATCGCCCCATACTGCTTCTCCTTAGCATTCTTCGCTTTCTCAAGGTTAGTCTGTGTAGATGCAATGTCGGCTTCTTTATTGGAGATATCTCCTTCCAGCGTCTGAATCGAAACCATCACGTTTACAAGATTCGCGTCTAGAGTTGAAATTTCGCCTTCAATCTGCGATTTCTGTGCAGAAAGCTCATCCAGTCTGGAATATGTTGCATTCAACTGCTCGTTGGTTGCATCCATCTCCTGCTGAAGTGCTGCTTCATCTTCTCTTGTTGCGCTTACGCTGACTACCTGTGCTCCGCTGATGATGAGCGCCAGTGTCAAACATAATATTCTTTTCTTCATGACTGTTCACCCTCGCAATCTGATTCTGAATTCTGATTATATGGCGGATATTCCTGATCCGCTCTACTACCTATTCATGTCTGCTGTTATTTCATCTGTCAGCAGTTCATGTAATATTTCTGAAATATCTTGTTTCAATCTTTGTATATATTAACACAGTGTTATTTGGATTGCAAGGATTTTCTATTATTTAGTTTAAAATTTTGTAACATTTATTAATGTTTTCGACATTAAAAATGGGAAAATCCTGTTTCTCAAGGATTTTCCCATTTTGTTTGTTACATATTTTTTTCATTTTTTCACAAGATCTGTACAGATCAGAACAGATCTGCAAGAATCTGATTCGCAGTTTTATTCAGATATCCGTCCGGATCAGAAAGTGTGTTTCTATTCCATCTGAAATATGCTCCGTTACGAATGTAATTGCCGCTTGACTCATGATAATCATATTTAGCTGCGCCCGGATACTTGGCCATGTAAAGTTCTGCAAGTTTGATTGCCTGGCTTCCATAGGTTCCATTTGGTGTCGGTGTACCGGAAATCTGAACACCTGCATTCGGTGTACAATGCAGAATTACAACACTCTTATCTGCACACTGTCCGAGAACCATCCATGTATGACCATCATTATATCCGATATCTCCAGGATAAAGCTTATATCCTGAGCTTGCAAGTGATGCCTGGGAAACAATAGTTCCCAATCCCTTTCCTGTGTACAGCGATCCGATATCTCCTGAAACTGTTGTGTACATTACTCCACCGGATTTGTTCTGCATAATCTGATAAACAGACCAGCCTACATATCCGGAACAGTCAAGACCTTTCTGCTCTGTACTCTCGCTGAGATCCATATAATATCTGTAATTATAGGAACTGGAATTGCTGTTATACCATTCTTTCCATCTGGAACTTACACCCTTTCGGGTCGCATCAGACCAGTTATGTCCGCCGCCCCATACATACAAGGTCTGTCCCACAGGCTTCAGCGCATTAGCCAGGAAATTTTTGATCGTCTTTGTTCCTGTGGAAGTCGCCGTACCCGGGTTATTATTCACCTGAAGAATTCCACTGCTGCTGAATGTATACTGTTTTCCGCCGATCGTCTTCGTACCTGTCGCCATCACACCGGTAGAAGTATCAAAATAATATTTATGTCCTTTGGCTTCATTCTCCACCCAGCCGGTGGCCATATATCCGCTTCCTTTGTAAAAATAATATGTATTGCTGCCAATTTTTTTGAAGCCTTTATACATCGCACCTGTGCTCGGATCAAAATAACGTTTCTGTGACTTGGAATTTGTTGCCCAACCGGTAGCCATAAAACACTTACTTGTGAAATATCTGGTCACCTGCTTGGAATCTGTAAGAAATTTACTCTTGGCCGCAATACCGGAACCATTGTAAAAATAATATTTCTTCTTACTGATTGTAGCCCACTTGGTCGTCATATAACCGGTACTTTTGTTAAAATAACGGGTATTCTTCTTGCTGTCAGTAATCCATCCGGTAGCCATATAACCTTTCGCCCCGTTGGCATTATAGAAATAACGTTTGCCCTTACTATCCTTTACCCAGCCCTTTACCTGTACTCCTGTGGACGCATTAAAGTAATACTTCTTGCCATTGAGAGTAAGCCAGCCTTTTACTTTCTTACCGTTCTTGTAATAATAGGACTTGCCATTCTCTATCTTGAAACCGTTCTTAGTCGCTGCCTGTACTTCTGTAGTTGTTGTGTGTACAGTCGCGCCCGCTGCAAAAAGCATCAAGATCAAAAAAAGTCCCCAAAGTTTCCAATTTCTGCTTAATTTTCGCATACATACCTTCCTTTGATAGATAATTGATATTTACTATTTCTGAAGTCCGGCTGATCGTTCGCTTCTGCCAACCTCTCGGTCAGCATTCATTACAAATTTGTTACAAATTTACGTCCATATTATATAACATTCTTTACGTTCCGTCAACTCTTTCCGCTTTTTTTCCAGTTTCCACATAACTATAACCAGGGGTACTGTTCATTTTGTGACCAGTGCCACGCTCCGTGATATACAGAAATATCCCCGGAACATCCAAGCGATTTACAGATATTCCGGGGATATGATCATTAATGCATTTGTATCAGCATTTACAATGGTTTCGCTTCTGCCTCTTACAGGAATTTTTTGCGAAGCTCTGCTCCGTCAAGTGCACTTAAATATGCAGGTGCAACATCAAATACAGTCTTGCAGCCCTTCTGTCCTTCTTTGTTCATACGGTATGCAGCTCTTGCATAGGCAACGATAACAGAGGATGTGAATTCCGGGTTGGAATCCAGTTTCAGGCTGTACTCGATCACATGGCTGTTCTCATTGTTCCAGCCTGTTTTTCCGCTGCGGATCACAAAACCACCGTGAGGGATTCCGCTGTGATCACGGTCAAGCTCTTCCTGAGAGATAAAATGTACGGTTGTATCATACTCATCAAAGTAGTTCGGCATAGTCTTGATTTCTTCCTCGATGCGGGCAAGATCAGCTCCCTCTTCAGCAACTACAAAGCACTCTCTTGTGTGTTTCTGGCGTGTGGTAAGCTCCGGATTCTCTCCGTTTCTTACAGACTCCAATGCTGCCTCTACAGGAATTGTGTACTGTTTTGCGTCTTTTACGCCCTTGATACGGCGGACTGCATCAGAATGTCCCTGGCTTACACCTTTGCCCCAGAATGTGTAGTCGTTTCCTTCTGTAAGAATCGCATTTGCGTACATACGGTTCAGAGAGAACATTCCCGGGTCCCAGCCTACGGAGATGATTCCCACATGGCCAGTCTCTGTTGCTGCCTTGTCAACATTTGCAAAATGCTCCGGAATTCTCTTATGTGTGTCAAAGCTGTCCACAACATTGAAATATTTCACATACTCCGGTGTCTGTACAGGAAGGTCTGTTGCGCTTCCTCCGCAGATGATCAGAACGTCGATCTCATCTTTATGCTGCTCAGCGTCTTTTACAGAGTAAACCTTTGCGGTCTCTGTAAGGATCTTTACAGTTTCAGGATCACGTCTGGTAAATACTGCAACCAGCTCTGTATCCGGGTTGTGTTTGATGGCGCACTCTACGCCTCGTCCCAGGTTACCATAACCTAAAATTCCAATTCTTATGCTCATAACGATTTCCTCCTCTTTTTTTTCTGCAGACAGGAAAAATCCCCTCTGCACTCTATATCGCAAAACAGATCTTCCTGATCTGTCTTACAGGCATTTTTTTATCAGCAGCAGAAAATTCCACCCGGCCAGCACATGGCACAGGCCATAGTCCTGCAGCATGCATCACACATATCACCACCCGCGGAAGGCATTCCGCCGAAAGGATCCTGCTGCTGTTGATACCAGCCGCCGCCACCTTCCATACGCTGAAGTAACATACGGTACTGCATGTTATTCGGTTCCTGTCTGACCGCCTCCCGGATCTGATCCAGTGCTGTCACATTGTTTCCAAGTCCCATATTGGCCATGGCTGCAAGGTAATACCATTCGCCATTCTTCTGTCCAAGAGAGTTCAGCACATTCATAGCCTCCTGATAGTGGCCGCTCTGCACATAATTGGCTGCCGCACGCCTTCGCATGCTCTCCTCATCCTGGTATGTGCTCTGTCCGGCACCACTATAACCGCCATAATTACCAAAGCCTCCATAGCTTCCATAACCGCCGCCGGAACTTCCGCCATACTCTCTTTCCTTCATGATCTGCTCATAGGCCTGCTGGACTTCCTTGAATTTCTCCTCAGCCTGATCCTTATTCGGATTATTGATATTGGCATCCGGATGGTATTTTCTGCTGAGCTTCCGGTATGCTTTTTTTATTTCATCATCTGATGCGCTTCTGGGAACTCCCAGCACACTGTATGGATCTAACATTGTCTTTCTTTCTCCCGTTCTCCCCTGCGTTTCTCACCGATTGCTGTAAAGCGGCACCATACGCCGGAATACAAAATATTTCGAAGGATATCTCCATAGCGAATGATCGGAAGCTTCTCAAACTCCCTGCATGCCTCGGAAAGCATCATAATCAGCATTCCGCGCACCTCCGCCTCGAACCCTTCCATCTTATATTTTTCAAGAAACGGATTGTAATTTCCGTTTTCTGCATCTTTTTCCACATCATCATAGGCATCCAGGATGTAGATGAATTTCCCCAGATAAAAGCCCATTCGGCGCAACGAAGCCTCCCACACATCCTCGTGAAATGCAAAAACCTCTTCCATGATCCTTCCGGAACAGCCGGCAACCAGATCCACATCCGTCTCCCCCTGCTTTTCCAGCCTGGAAAGTTCTTCAAGGGCTTCCCTGATCCGGTGCATCTTCTCCGGATAAGCAGCCATGTGTTTCTTTCCACTGTTTTTCAGAAGCGTGGCATAGGCGCGGCGGATATATTTCCGTTCATCCTTCCAGTCGTCCATGCATTTATAATAAGAAAGGATCACATTCATATCTGCACAATACTCTGTCACAGCATTCTTGCGAACCGGCTGTGGTTTCAGCGGATGTACCGCGCACCGGGATTTTCCTTTTCTGGTCGGCGGCTCATAAAGTCCGCTGAGAAGAAGAACCACAAACGTCATATCATAGGTCAGGGAAATCTGTCCACTGATTCCGTAACGTTCACGAAGCTCACGGCAGAGCCCGCAGTAAAAAGAGCGGTACATATCAAAATCCTTGAATTTAATTTCCGGCTTATTGACTGTCACATATCCGAACATGTCAGCTCCTCTTTACGAATTTTGTGTGGCATTTCGGACATTCGATCTCGATCTTACCTTTTCCTTTCGGAATACGGATCTTCTGTCCACAGCCGGGACAACTGTAAATATGGTGCGTTTTTCTCTGCTGCATCAGATTTTTTTCTTTATTGAAACGAAGACGGAGCTTCGATGTCATCTGAAGATATTTCTGATTTTCTGCATAACGCTGCTGGATGTTCCTGGAAAAAATCCGGAAATATGCATAAACGATCGCTGCGATTCCAAGAAAATCGAGAATGCTTCCAAGGCTGCGGTTCACCATGCTGACAAACATGGTCAGTATGATCAGAACCAGAGCAAGTCCCATGGTAAATCTGGAAAACTCATCCACTCCATAACGTCCCTGCATGAATTTATTAAATTTGTCTCGCATAATATCTGTCTCCTTTTCATTTACCGGCCACAGCTATAAGTTCAGCTGTTTTTTCCGATAACTACTATCGGTCATTGCAGACCTGGAAAATGTAGAATTTCAGATAATAGGATTCATCAGCAGACCAGAGGATCGGATGATCCGGTGCCTGTGTACGGTATTCCACCTGACGAAGTCTCTTGTGTACATTCTTCGCCGCCTGGCCGATGGTCTGTGTGAAAAGCTCGTATGTCATAAAATGAGAACAGGAGCAGGTTGCCAGAAAACCGCCGTCTTTCACAAGGCGCATGGCACGAAGATTGATCTCCCTGTAGCCCTTTACTGCATTCTTCACAGAGCTTCTGGATTTCGTAAATGCAGGCGGGTCAAGAATGACCACGTCAAACTTCTCACCTTTTTCTTCCAGCTCCGGAAGCAGTTCGAAAACATCTTCACAGATGAATTTCACTTTTCCGTCCAGTCCGTTAAGTTCTGCATTGCGTCTGGCCTGTTTAACAGCTGTCTCAGACGCATCTACACCGATAACACTCTTGGCGCCTGCAATTCCTGCATTAAGCGCAAAAGATCCTGTATGTGTGAAGCAGTCCAGAACTTTTGCATTCTTACAAAGTCTCTGGATCGCCAGACGGTTATATTTCTGATCCAGGAAAAATCCTGTCTTCTGTCCGTCCTTGATATCCACCTCATATTTGACACCGTTCTCTTCGATCTGGACGATCGTCGGAAATTCCTCTCCGATAAATCCCTTGGTAAGTTCCATACCTTCCTGGCGGCGTACCTTTGCGTCACTTCGTTCGTATACACCACGGATATGGATTCCGTCTTCTTCAAGAATCTCCTTCAGTACACGAATGATAGTTTCTTTCAGGCGGTCGATTCCAAGAGCCAGAGACTGCACAACCAGTACATCCGAAAACTTGTCCACAACAAGTCCCGGGAGAAAATCTGCTTCGCCGAAAATAATACGACAGCTTCCGGTATCTACCACCTTCCTGCGGTAATCCCATGCGTCACGAACGCGCTGTCTGATAAATTCTTCATTGATCTCTGTATGTTCATCTCTGGTCAGCATACGGACTGCGATCTTGGAATTGGTATTGATAAAACCTCTTCCCATAGGATAGCCGTCAAAATCGTGAACCAGCACGATATCTCCGTTGTTGAAGCTTCCCATGATGCTTGCGATCTCATTGTCATATACCCAGAGTCCTCCTGATTTCAGGAATCTGCCTTCGCCTTTTTTTAATGTTACTACTGCCAGGCTCATAAATTCTACCTTTTCCCTTTCTCATTTCCCATGACAGACAAAAGCGGCTATTTCTCACCGTCTTCCGCTGTCTTCTCATAAACCGATTTAAGCACAATTCTATCACAGAAGAAATCATTTTTCCAGTGCTTACCCGAATCCTTAATATAAATCACAGAATTTTTATAAAAATCCTCAAAAAATACAGCACAGCAAAGATATACACAAATTCTCTGCTGTGCTGGTTCTCTTATCATTCAGTTAAGTATTCATCATAGTTCTGCTTCACATTCTTCCATCTGCTGACTGCAGAATGAAGATCGTATCTGAAGCTTATTCTGCTGCAGACTCATCTGCAGAAGCTGTATTCTCACCGTAAAGTCCGGCAAGGAACTGCATAGTATCACTGTATAAGGTCTGCTTATCCTCCTGTGGAACATCCGCAAGAAGTGTTGCTGTCTCATCAACTTCTCCATTGCTGTCCTCTGTGCTGTCTGCTTCGTCAATACCGAACAGCTTCTTAAGCTTCTTATCCATCATATTCAGCTCAGTACTCTGGAAGCTTTCGGTTCCGTCTGCTACATAGGAATCTGTTCCGTCTTTCAGAATATCATAGTAGTCCTTCTCAACGATCTGTGCCAGATCCTTTCCTGTCTGCTCATCCAGTGTTACAGTTGCCATTTTTTCGGTATCTTCTGTTGCTGCTAGGAGAGAATCTGCATCACCCTGATATTCTCCCTTTGCAAAAAGTGCCAGCTTATCGTAATTGTTCTTTGCATCCTCACTGAGTACGGAAGTATCGATCTCAGTGCTGTCAGCAGCTGCGGACTCATCTGTGCTCTCGTTCTCAGAAGAATCTGCATCCTCTGTTGCTTCCGGAATTCCGGTCTCGTCAGATGCCGCTGCATCTGATGCCTCATCAGCGCTGCTTTCATCTCCTGCTGATTCCTCTGCACCGCTCTCATCTGCTGTGCTCTCATCTCCTGTGGATTCCCCTGCACTGCTCTCATCTGATGCACTCTCATCGCCTGTGGATTCCTCTGCACCACTCTCATCTGATGCGGATTCCTCTGTGCTGCTCTCATCTCCTGCTGACTCATCCGTGCCACTCTCACTATATGTTCCGTCATCGGTTGCTTCCGGGATTCCGGTTTCATTATTATCACTGCCGTCTGTGGAATCGCCAGTCTCCTCCTCAAGTGTCGGATCCTCTGTAGAACTCTGGATGACATCATCACCAAGTACACTGTCATCTACATTATTCACAATATCGTCTGAAGAGTCCCCGTCAACCTCTACCGTATCATCACTGGTTTCTCCGTCAAGCGCTTCATCAGCCTGACCGGTTGTGTTGGCATTTACCTGCTCCAGAGTATCTTTTACATCGTCGTAGTTATAACCCTGCTCTGCGATCTTCTCAAGAAGAGAAACGATCTTGTCAATCTCCTCCTGGCTTACAGATACGTTATTCTGCTCTGCAACATTCACAACAATGTTCTGAATCTCATCTGCGTTCTGTACGTTGTTCTGGATCACATCCATCTTGGACTGGTTCACAACCGTTGTTGCCTCATTCTTGCCAACCTGGTCTGCAAGGTTTCCGGTTACTACCATCTCCTCGTTTGCAAGCTTGGTCTTGGTCTCATCCAGCTTCTGCCCGCTGGCCTTCTCATAAGCCATCTGGATACCGGTAAGCGCGCCGGTTCCGGAAACCTCCATCGGGCAGGCTGCAACAACTTCGCAGTTCTTCACACCGGAAGTAGAAAGTGTTGTGGCGATCATGTTTCCGGTTACCCAGTTAAGATTTGCAGTACGCACCTTAATTCCACCGGACTGTGTCGGTTTCACATATGCACAGCTTAAGGTTCTGGTACCGATCTGGGACTGTGGTGCGATATTATCCAGGTGGTTATGCTCATCCTGGTTGGTGATCGTCATAACCTGAACCTGGTCAGCACTTACATTAAAATATTTCATCATAGTCTGTTTCTGTGCATCAGTAAGGTCTGCGCCAAGTGTTACAACCTTTGATGCATCTGCAAGTACAGGATTTACACTGCCTGCAACAAGGCATGCACTGCAGAGTAATGCAGCGATCAGATTTCTTTTCTTCATTGATTTTCCCTCCATATATAATTTACTGAATTATTGATCTTGTCACCATTTTTCTGTTTCATATTATAACACAGATATATAGATATTTGTAATTTATATTGTCTCAATTTTCTGTATAAAAAAGACCATTCTGCAGATATTTTTTCTCAGACTGATCTGTACACCTGCAAAATGGTCTTTCGTTATTTTTATATATGTTTTAATTTTCCGGTTTTTTCTGCTTCTTCCAATAATTTCCGGTTTCCGGCATTCATGGTACCAAAATCCTTCAGCGGGCAACAGACTTCCCGGCATTTTTTCATAGCTTCCAGTGCTTTCTGATAAGCTGCATCGGAAATACACTCAAAAGGCTTCTCCGTGATCACTTCACATGCGAGCTCTTTTGCCACCTGATAATCCGCATCATTGGTATGAAGAACTCCTGTGATAAATGGAATTCCCTGGCGCTGCAGCTTCCGGTATACGGGAATACCACTTCCGTTGCCTCCAATGATGAACACCTCCGGTTCTCCGGCCGGCGGTTCCATCTCCACACAGCCAAACTCTGCGTTATAGCTTCCACGTGTGATTCCATAAAGTTCACAGATATATTCCGATGTAAAAATCTCCTCCGGTGTGCCGTATTTTTCGATGTGATCGCCATGAACACAGATCACCTGATCGGATATCTTCTGGGCAAGATCCAGCTCATGAAGTGACATGATTACTGTAACTTTTTTTTCCAGAACCATTTTTTTCAGGATGGCAAGAAGCTCCAGCTTGTGCCGGATATCCAGAAATGAGGTCGGCTCATCCAGAATGATGATTTCCGGCTCCTGACAGATGGCACGTGCAAGCAGAATTCTCTGACGCTGTCCGTCACTGATCGCAGTAAAATCCCGGTCTTTTAAGTCCCAGGCATGAACCATCTCCATGGCATTGCGGACTTTTTTCCTGTCCTCCTCCGAAAGGATTCCAAGAGTTCCCGTATAAGGATAACGGCCGGTCGCTACCACATCCTCGCAGGTCATAAGCTCCGGGCGCATCCGTTCTGTGAGCACTACAGCCAGCTTCTTTGAAACTTCCTTGTTGGTCATCCTGCTCATTTCTGACTGTTCCAGATATACCGTTCCGCTGATCAGGGAAAGCTGTCTTGTGATACTCTTGAGGATCGTAGATTTTCCGGCACCGTTTGGTCCGATCAGCGTCAGGATCTCTCCTTTGTTCAGTTTGATATTGATCTCACGGATCAGAGGCTTTCCATCATAACCAACGGTAAGCTGATCCGTATAAAAAAAGTATGATTTCATTTTTATATCCTCTGCTGTCTGTGAATCATGATATAGATAACCACCGGTGCTCCGAAAACGGCTGTCACAGAACTGATGCTCAGCTCTGTCGGGGCAAACACTGTTCTTGCGATAAGATCACAGAACAGGCAGAACACTGCGCCACCCAGGAAACAGGCCGGAATCACCAGAAGCGGCTTTGCTGTCTTCAAAAGGCTTTTTGCAATGTGCGGAACTGCGATTCCCACAAAAGAGATCGGTCCCGCAAAGGCCGTGACACAGGCAGACAGAATACTGGAAAGCAGGATCAAAAGAATCCGGAATGCCTTAATATTTACTCCCATATTTTGTGCATATGTCTCTCCCAGCTGATATGCGCTGATGGGTTTTGACATAAAGAATACGATCACCATGGTAACAAGCACCACCACTGCCATGGTTCGCACATTTCCCCAAGTCATTCCGGAAAAACTTCCCAGTGACCAGTTATGAAGATTGACGATATTGGAATCGTCTGCAAAGGTCACCACAAAATCCGTGATCGCCGAGCAGATATATCCGATCATAACACCACTGATAACCAGCATGGACATGTTGTGAACTTTTTTTGCCACAAGGAGCACAAAGCCCATGGAAATCATGGAGCCTGCAAAAGCCGCAAGGATCATAGCTCCGGATCCGATCGCAACCGATCTGCTGAGAAGAAAGATCATCAGAAGTGCCACGATCAGCTTGGCTCCGGAGGAAATTCCCAGTACAAACGGACCTGCGATCGGGTTATTGAAAAACGTCTGCAGCAGAAAACCTGAAACGGAAAGCGCGCCGCCCAGGATAATAACTGCCAGAATTCTCGGAAGACGGATCTCCCACACAATATTATAGGAAGTTTCATCTCCCTGATGCCGGAATATGATATTCAGAATGTCTTTCACAGAAAGATGGATACTTCCGGAATTTACATTCCATATGAATAAAATGATCAGAAGTACTGCAAGGATCACAAAAGCGATCCCATACCGGACTGTTCTTTTTCGGTCGTGCATTTTTTATATATCCCCTTCCGTGTTTATCTTCCACAGGATCATCTGTGCACAGTGATCCGCCCTCGACAGATATCTTATTTCAGCCGGTGCATATAAGTCAGCTCATCCACAGAAGCATCGTCACTGGTCAGCATGGTATGAATATCCTCGATCATAGTTCCCAGTCCTGTTGTCTCCTGGAAAAGATTTTTGCCTGTGCACCAGACATTCCCATTCTTAACTGCCTTGAAATCTGCAAGGAGCTCGCTTTTTTCAAGAAGTTCATCAATCGTCTGAAGCTCTCCGTCGATGGTGCTGTTATAGATAATATAATCCGCATCCTTCGCTTTTGCATAAAATTCTTCCATCTGCATGTTCATGGTAGAAAGCGCATTATCGTTGGCTCCTGTATCCTCCGGAACATATTTGCCACCTGCCAGGGAGATCATCTCGGAAACATAATCTCCGCTCTTTCTTACATTCACAGCACCTGTGGAATTGATGTAAAAGAACGCTACGGTCTTATCCGTCTTGTCCGCTGTGAGGACCTTATCCAACTTGTCTGTCTGTTCCTTGAAAGCTTTTTCTGCAAGGTCTTCTTTTCCAAGGAGAACGGCGTAAAGCTTCATCCACTCTGTTCTTCCAAGTGGATGGCTCTCGTAACTGGAACGCTCCACAAGAACCGGAATTCCGAACTGTTCCAGCTTCTCTTCCACCTCCGGATTGTGATGAATCATGGTTGACTCGATTGCCAGGTCGCAGCCTTCATTAAGGATCAGCTCATAATCCGGCGCGCTATATTTGCCTGCGTAGATCATCTTCTTCTGCTTCATGGCATCTTTGGCTTCCTGGATATACCAGCCATCCTCCTTCGTTCCGGAGAGATGGATGCTGTCGATTCCGTCAATGGCACGAAAAAGATCCATGGCAGAAGTCGCAACCATATAAATATTGCTGATCGGCTGTTTCAGAACTACAATATCCGAAGGCAGGCCTTCCGGTGCTTCTTTTCCTTCCGGAACTACCAGAAACTGTCCTTCCTGATCAATAGTGATCAGTGCGTAACCTCCCTCGTAATAATCCACATTGAATTCCTTTGCATAAGAAAGCTCCATGCTGTGATCAAAAGTAAGATCCTTAATCTCTGTCGGTTTATGTTCTGTCTCTGCGGCCTGCACTCCCACGGTCATTCCCAGAACAAGAAGCATTGTCAGAACCAGATATTTAATTATTTTTTTCATTTTTCTGCCTTTTTCATGGATGTGGAATCAAAGGTCAGCGTGTAGTCGATCTCATGAGGTGTACTCATGGCTACGGTATCTGCTGTCACTTCCATCTCTGCATCAAAAACGGTGACCGGAATCTCAAATGTGGAATTTCCGTCTTTGTTTACCGGTGTGTATTTCTCGCCGTCAACGATCATATAATCATAATTCGGGCTGCTCCAGATGATGGTTGCTGTAGCTTCCTTGTCCTTGATCTCTATTTTTGCAGGAGACTCTACCGTTGCTCTTCCTGAACCGCCGGCAAGTGTTACATCTGTTTCATAAGTTCCGTCCTCAAGCTTCAGGTCTTCCAGCTTCTTACCGTCGGATTTTTCAGCAGATTTCTTGCTGTCTGTGCTCTTGTCTTCCTTCGCATCATCGGATTTTTCTTCTTTTTTATCAGATGCTTCCGTTGTCTCTTCTGCTGCTGTATCATCCTTTTCCGGATTCTTGACGCTGACCTTATGGTCGTACCATTTTCCCTTCTCACCGAGGATTGCCACATCAAACTCCTCGTCAATAGCCGGTACCGGGATGTCAAAGCCATATACCTCTTCTGTATAACCATCGCTGTATTTCACAGTATCAGTGGTCGGCTCAATGATCTCGGCTCCGTCCTTTTCGGCATCCTCTGCTGTTCCCTGGAAAAGATTTACGATCTTTTTGGAAACCAGACTTACGTGAATGGTCATTTTTCCATCCTTTACTGTCAGTGTTCCCTTCTTGTCATTTGCCTCGTTTACATGAAACATACTGCTGTCTGTATCAAATTCTGCCTGGTAGGTACCATCCTCCAGTGTGCTTTCTTTGGCAGTATCTGTCTCCTTCTCGTCCTCTGCCTTGGCATCTTCACTGGATTCTGTCTTTGCGGAATCATCTTTTGCCATTACCGGCACAGATGCAAGCATCATGGCAGATGCACTTAACATTGCAAGAAGCAAATTTACATAACGTTTTTTCATAATTAGTTTCTCCCTTCCTTATGTAAAACATTTTCTTAATATGAAGCATTTTTCTTGTATATACAGCATTTCAGGAAAGCACTCCATAAGCTCCTGTCTCATGCAGTACTCTCCTGAACCGCTGTTTTCAATAGCAATCTGCCCGGAAGACAGTCTTCCTGGTCTTTCCGGGCAGTTACATTCATTTTCTATTTTTATCTGACTGAAGATCAGATATATATTTTTATTCTGCGGAATCCTCAGCGGAATCTGCGGATGCGTCAGACTCTGCAGAAGCATCTGCGTCTGCGGACTCATCGGAGCTTCCAAGAGAATCGATTGCAGCTTTTGTATGATCTACATAGATCTGCTCAACAGCTTCAATTCTTCCAAGACCCTCGATCTGGCAGTCTACCTTGTCGAAGTCTCCGGATGCTGTAAACTGGCTCTTCCAGGAATCCTCATCATCACCGGCCATATCGTTGTTTGCATGGTCACCGGCAACAACCATCAGCGGACGAAGAACAACGTTCTTGTATCCTGCCTCTTTAACTTTCTCGATAACCTTATCACATGCGGTATCTTCCGGCTCACCCTCTACAGTACCGATGAAAGCGTTCTTGAATCCAAGGTCTTCCATCTGTGTCTGCATCTGATCATATGTAATATTGGCTGTATGGGAAGTACCATGTCCCATGAATACAAATGCTGTACCAGCCTCTGCTGCTGCATCCATGCTGTCGAAACCAGCTTCCTTGCATGCTGTATCTGTGATAGCCTGTGCAACAGCTTTCTTATCATCGTTGATCACAGTTGCATCGTCACCAACCTCACCAAGCATTGGCTCTGCAATTGCTACAGACTCAAATTTATCTTTATATTCGTTGATTGCTTCTGTCATCTCATCATACTCTGCGCCATGCATCAGATGTGTCGGCTGAACAACCAGATTCTTAACACCGTTTGCAACTGCACGGTCAAGTGCCTGCTGCATGTTATCAATGTTCTCTCCGTCTCTTGCCTCAACATGGTTAATGATGATCTGTGCTGTGAAAGCTCTTCTTACAGACCAGTCCGGATATGCTTTTGCCAGGGCATCCTCGATTCCCTTGACATCCTCTGCACGGCTGTCGTTGAAGGATGTACCAAAGCTTACTACCAGAAGCTCGTTCTCTCCGATCTCATCCTGGTTACGCGGATCATCCTTGGAAGCATCACCTGTGTCACGTCCGAAGTAATCCGGATCAGCATTCTCGCCCTCTACCAGCTCTTTCTGTGCGTCAGTAAGTGCATCCCATGCTTCTTTTGCTGCCTTGCAGTCCTCATCTGTTGTATCTGTTCTCTCCTGAACATAGATCTTATCGATCAGGGAAGCTACATTGTCTGCTGCTTCTTTATCTGCATCAGAAGTCTCTGTTGTAGTGTCCTCAGCGCTCTCCTCTGTTGCGGAGTCATCTGCTGCCATTGCTGTTGTAGCTGCACCCATGGAACATGTCATGGAAACTGCGAGCATCAGAGCTAACATAGTTTTTCTTTTCATTTCTTATCGTCCTCTTTTCATGTATTTTCCAGATCTGCGATACATACAAAAAACGGCTGCTCTCCGCGGCCGCCTGTCTTACATAAAGGATTCTCTTCGCAATACATAAAAAGAAGTTCTGTATTGTTATGGAGAATACAGATTCGTAAACCGCGAATCTAGGATCTCTCAATAAGGCAGTTCTCCTGACTTGGTTCAGCGCTGCTTTTCCTTCCCGGTCTCCCAGTGGTTTCAAAAACAGCTCCCCTTTCACAGTGACGGTATCGTTCCGGATTCCCACCGGATTCTCTTTTACGCATCAGATCTGATGCAACCTTATCGCTATAACATTTGCACATATTCAATTTAATCTGGATGTCTCTTTTTTACCACAAAATTACATAAATGTCAAGCCGACTGTCCGATTATTAGGAGCTTTTACCTTGAATCTGTCAGTTATTATCTGACTGTATATTTTATTTATGTGAAAAATATATAGTTGATTTAAAATTATATTTTTTATTTATAGTTTATATTTCCTGTCCTGTTTTCAGAACCAGACCTGCAGTTCATTTCCAAATAGAAAAAGCCCCTTCCCATATATAACTATACATAAGAAGAAGCTTTTTCCTGATTTTATATTCCACTATATTTATTTACCAAAATATTCCTGTTCCAGATATCTGGCCACATAAATTCCGCTGGCAGATGCATGGGAAAGGGAATGGGTCACGCCGCTGCAGTCTCCGATAACGAAAAGTCCCTTGTGACAGGTCTCCAGATTTTCATCGATTTCAACTTCCATGTTATAGAATTTAACCTCCACACCATAGAGCAGTGTATCGTCGTCTGCTGTACCCGGCGCGATCTTATCCAGCGCATAGATCATCTCGATGATTCCATCCAGGATACGTTTCGGCATTACAAGACTTAAATCTCCCGGTGTTGCGGAAAGTGTCGGTGTCACAAAGCTCTCCCCGATACGGGCTTTTGTGCTTCGTCTTCCACGGATCAGATCTCCGAAACGCTGAACCATAACACCGCCACCAAGCATATTGGAAAGTCTGGCAATACTCTCGCCATATCCGTTACTGTCATGGAACGGCTCTGAGAAATGCTTGGATACAAGAAGTGCAAAGTTGGTGTTGTTGGTATGTTTGGCCGGATCCTCGTAGCTGTGTCCGTTTACTGTGATGATTCCATTGGTATTCTCATTAACGACAACGCCTCGCGGATTCATACAGAAGGTACGTACCATATCCTCGAATTTCTCGGTACGGTAAACGATCTTGCTCTCATAAAGCTCATCAGTCAGGCGGCTGAACACCTCTGCCGGAAGCTCCACACGAACACCAATATCCACACGGTTGGAAAGTGTCGGGATCTTAAGATCTGTACATACGGACTCCATCCACTTACTTCCGCTTCGTCCTGCGGAAATGATACAGTAAGTTCCCTCGTAACGCTGATCATTCACAAGAACTGCGTAACCGTCCTCTGTTTTCTCAACCTTGTCTACAGAAGCATCAAAATAGAAATCTACATGCTCCTTCATCTTCTCATAGAGATTCTGCAGTACCACATAGTTGATATCTGTTCCAAGATGGCGGACAGAAGCATCCAGAAGATGCAGTCCATTCTGAAGACAGAGCTTACGGATCTCACTGTTTGTTGTAGAATAGAGCTTCGTTCCCTCTCCGCCGTGCATCAGGTTCAGCTTATCTACATACTCCATCAGCTCTGTGGCAGTATCCTTGCCGATATGCTGATACAGAGTTCCGCCAAACTGATTGGTGATGTTATATTTTCCATCGGAAAAAGCACCGGCACCACCAAAGCCTTTCATGATCGCACAGGTCTTGCAGTGGATGCAGGATTTTATTTTTTCACCGTCGATCGGGCATTTTCTTTTTTCCAGAGGATGACCGGCTTCAAATACCGCGATCTTTTTCTCCGGGTCATTATTCATCAATTCATAGGCTGCAAAAATCCCTCCAGGACCTGCACCTACGATAAGTACATCATATTTCATAAATAAAAAACTCCTTGTCTTGTGTGTGAAGCGGACAGGTTCATCCGCATTCTTGTTTCGTTTTTGCACAAACCCTGACTATTCTACAACAAGTCTGTCCAAAAGTCACTTGTTTTTTTCACGTTTTGGATTATTTTCATAAAGCTGAAGCTTTTTTCCATCTGTCTCCAGTGTGATCGCACCGTTTTTCATGGTATATTCCACCTGGGAGCCACATGCTTCCAGACGTTGTATAGTTTCCGGTGAAGGATGACCATAGGTATTCGTAGACGAACATGAAATAACGGAAATCTCCGGTTTCACAGCAGCAAGAAATGCCTCAGAGGAAGAATACCGCGAGCCATGATGTCCCACTTTCAGACAGTCCACATCCTTAAGTCTGCCTTCGGATAACAGTTTTTTCTCCGTTTCTTCTCCGATATCCCCTGTAAAAAGCATTTCGAAATCGCCATAAATAAGCTCCATTACCATAGCTTCCTCATTGACATCCTTCCCTTCCGCTCCTGCTTCCGGCCACAGAATTGAAAAGCTTATGGACGCCGAGGGGAACTTATCTCCTGCATTTGCAGTCACAACCTTCACACCTGCACGTTCTGCTGCACCGGCCAGTTCCTTCCACGCCTCCGGCTGCTGTTTCCCACCATTCCAGCCAGGCAGGATCAGATATCCCACATGGATTGTGGTGAGTCCTTTTTCTATGTATTCCAGAAGCTCCTGCACGCCACTGATATGGTCCAGATCTGTATGGGAGATAAAAATCCCGTCCAGATAAGAGATTCCCTGATTTTTCAGTGCAGGAAGCAGGCAGTATCTTCCCAGCTCCTTCTGGCTGCTGCTGCCGCCATCAATAAGATAATGCCGGTTCTTTGGTGTCTGTATCAGAATTCCGTCCCCCTGTCCCACATCCAGACAGATGATCTTTAAATTACCGGATAGATTAATAAATGCCGGAAGGCTTATTACAAAAAAGCCGCCGCTCAAAAGCAGCACAGCCGCAAGCCGTAATCCCCACTTCTTTCCCCTGTCATTTTTCTGCTCTTTTTTATCCTGCTTCAGCTGTTTTATATACTGTCCCATAAACAGGACTGTGGCTAATATTCCATAATATATCATGATCTGCCAGCTCTTCGGTTCCCCTCCGATCCAGGTACACCACCGTGTGCTTCCCGCCCAGACACAAATCTTTTCATAAAGAAATAAAAGTGCTCTCGCCGGTGCGACTACCACCCTGGCCACCGGAATACTGACAAATCCCAGAAGCACAGCCGCCACTCCGCCGGCCAGCACTACTCCCACACTTGGGAGTATGAGAAGGTTCAGAACAAGTCCTGCCAGTGATATCTCCCCGAAAAATTTCAGCATCACAGGCAAAGTCACAAGCTGAATCGCAGCAGAAGAAAAAAACGCTCTCGTAAGCTTTCGTTTCGCCCCTGCCAGCGCACAGACCCGGTCTGCCGCCACGCAGATTCCCATCACACACCCAAAGGACAAAAGAAATCCACTGTCCCGGATATAAGACGGTGACTCTGCCAGAATCAGCATGGCAGTTATAGAAAGCGCACTTGGCAGATCATAAATCCGCCCGGTGATCCTGGCTCCCATGGCGATGAGAAACATGGTAACTGCCCGCATAGCTGAAACACTTCCACCTGTCATCATTTCATACTGCAACATTATAACCAGCGAAAAAATCCCTGCCGGCCAGATTCCAAGTCCCACTCGTTTCAAAAGGTTATAAAGGCCCATTCCCAGAATGCTGATATGCAGGCCGCTGATTGCAAGAATGTGCACGATTCCTGCCATCTGGTAACGCATACGCAGTTCCGGATCCAGACTGGTCTTATCTCCCAGCACCACCGCCTCAAAAACCGGCGCACTCTCTCCGGCAGCCAGTTCCAGCCGCTTTTTACATGCTTCTTTTATATCAGATAGCGTCTGACGGTATCCGGAGTAATTTTTTGTTTTTTTCAGAATTACGCCTTTTTTCATAAAATAGTAAATATGTCTGCAGGCGTAGTATTGTCTGCTGTTAAAACCTCCCGGGTTTGTGGGTGCCTCCACTCTTTTCAGTGTTCCTTTTATAAAAAGGCTCATCCCTGTTTTCAGTTCTTCTTCATTATTCAGAAATACTCTTACGTTATAAATTGGAAATTTTTTTGATTGATAAATAAGATATGTTTTTTTCAGATAAACAGACTGGGAAAATTCTGTGTTTTCGTACCGCTCCACCTCCCCGCAGATTCTGGAAGCGGGATGTGCCTGTATCCATCGCTGCACATTATCAGGAAGGGGATTCCCCGTAGCCAGAGGAATCCCCGTCAGATCTGACATGCCAAGAAACAACATCATCAGAAAACACAGAAGACACAATGGACGTTTTTTCATATGTGTCCTCCCATATTATGATTGTTATTTAATTAAATTTTTGTTCCACTCATAAAATTTGTATAGCTGCATATTTTTCCCGAAAGTCACTTCCTTGTTTCCCTCAATGGAAATCTCCACCTTGTCAGCACCTGTAGCAGCGATCAGGGTGTTTACCACGGAATAAATTGGAATCTGCTCATCTATATTCAAAGCATAGTCCTGAAATACAGAGTTATAATCTACATAGCAGATGCCATTGGCCCTTGTCAGGGAAAGCACTTCGGAATTCTCCGGAATTGTAGGATAATGGCCTTTTTCCAGCGGACCTCTTGCCAGCTGTTCCAGAGCCACAGTCGCCTTGGGAAGGTTTCGCCTGTAACGAACGCTTCGCTGTTCTTCCACTAACCTGTCACCATTTTTATTTGTAAAATATAAAGTAAAGGTATCGTAACTGTAAACATCACTGTCAGAACCGGAAAACTCCACAAACGTGTCACTGTTCATGACACCAACCTCTTCTCCCTTCGTATCGGTAAGCGGTTTTTTCCCCACATAAATCTCCACGTAATCAATTCCGGGAACCTGGATGAATAATTTCACTACTCCATTTCGCACAAGAAGCTCCCTTGTACGCGACATTTTGCTGTAGGCATCGCTGAATTCCAGCCGAAGCACACCATCTTTAATCGAATATGAAGAGATTTTTACGCCTTCGGGAAAAAGAGAAATCCCATCATCACGTGTCTCACGGTTATTCAATCTTTCTGAAAAATCCCGTAGCATCACTTCCGCAGTTTCTTCCTCCGGCTTGTAGGTTTCTTCCTTAAGTTTCGTCTCTTCACTGTTGATATAATAAAAGCTGTATTTCTGCTCTGTGTTCGGATTCTTTCCTGCCAGAGTCAGATATGCCACCAGACCGAGAAGGATACAGGCAGCAGTCAGGCAGATGATCCAGATTGTTTTTTTCATGCTGTACCTCCTAGGATGGGATATAGGAGAGAGGAATCTTCACATTGAATGTGGTTCCCTCGCCTTCTTTACTGGATACCTTGATTGTTCCATGGTGCATCACAATGGAACTTCTGGTAATAGCAAGACCCAGACCGGTTCCGCCGATCTCCCTGGAATGTGATTTATCCACCCGGTAAAAGCGCTCAAAGATCCTGTCTATGGAATCCTCTGGAATTCCCAGTCCGGAATCCGCTACTGTCACATAGAAATATTTATGGTCTGCATCCAGTGTTACACGGACCCATCCCTCATCTACGTTATATTTGATTCCGTTCTCCACAAGGTTACTGATCGCCAGTGTAAATTTCACTTCATCCACATCTGCATTCACCGGCCGGAACGAATCCAGGATCAGATCAATGCTTCTCTGGTCTGCGATGGGACGGAGACGTTTCAGAATGTTCTCCAGCAGGTCATTGATGTTCATGTTGGTGATATTCATATCTGCTGCTTTTTTGTCCATTTTTACCAGGGAAAGAAGATCTGTGATGATCTTGTTCTCACGGTCGATCTCCTCCGTAATATCAGAAAGAAATTCCTGGTAAAGCTCCTCCGGAACGCCCTGCTGCCCCACCAGAGAATCTGCCAGAACCTTCATGGATGTCATCGGAGTCTTCAGCTCATGGGACACATTGGACACAAATTCCTGTCTGGACTCATCCAGTGTCTTCATTCTGGAAAGCATCTTATTGAACGCATCTGTAATCAGTGCTGTTTCCGTATAATCCGGAACCGATATCTCTTCATTCTGATATCCGTCTGTCAGATCCTCAATTGCCTTCGTCACTCTCGCAAAAGGCTTCACAAGTACAGTAGACAGAAGATATCCAAGGAAGATCGCAAGAACTACAATAATTCCGATGATCAGGATTCCCTTCTGTTCCAGCTCGCGGATCGTCGCTGTTACTTCGCTTGATGAAGCCATGATCATCATGGCTCCCTGCACCTGATTCACATCCGGACTTTTGACCGGAACTGCCAGGATCAGCTTCTGACTGTCAGAATCATAACGGTAAGCATCCTCTCCCTTAAAGCAGTTCACTACTTTCTGGGATACAAGAGTTCTGCCCTCATCCACGCCGTAAGTATCCTTGATGATTCTGAAATCCCTGTCTACAATGAGAATTCTTCCGCCATAGATATTAGACAACAACTCCAGCTTGCTGTTTACAGTCTGCGAGCTGGAGTCATTCAGGTAATTCTCTTTGATCAGCAGGTCGCACATGATGTCACAGATATTTTCCATGCTCTGCACACGGTTGGCAATGGCCCGGTCCTCATAATTGGCGATCACCATCTCCGTCACTATGACACTTGGTACGATTCCCAGTATAATCAGAATGATCAGAATACGAAAGCGAAGACTTTTAAAAAATTTTCCGCTTTTTTGAAATTTCATGGGTTACGCCTGGAAATAATATCCGACTCCCCATTTGGTATGTACATATTTCGGCTCACTGGGATTGGCCTCGATCTTTTCTCTTAAGCGTCGGATGTGTACATCCACGGTACGCACATCTCCCGGATATTCGTATCCCCATACGATATTCAGAAGATTCTCTCTGCTGTATACCTTATTCGGATTGAATGCAAGAAGCTCCAACACATCGAATTCCTTGGCAGTGAGATTGATCTCTTTTCCGGAAATGAATACGCGGCGTCCTTCGCAGTCCAGCTTCAGCTCACCTGCTTCAACCGTCTTGGCTTTTTCTTTCTTTTCCTGGCTGCTTCCTGCACGGCGGATGATTGCCTTAATACGTGCCTTAACCTCCAGAATATTAAAAGGCTTGGTCACATAATCATCTGCACCATATTCCAGTCCCAGGATCTTATCCATATCTTCGCCTTTTGCGGTAAGCATGATGATCGGAACATTGGAAAACTCACGAATCTGCTGGCATACCTCAAGACCATCCATCTTAGGCAGCATCAGGTCAAGAAGAATGATATCGTATTCCCCTGCCTTCGCCTTCTCCAGAGCTTCCTCTCCGTCATAGGCACAGTCCACTTCCATTCCATCCTGCTCCAGGCTGAAGCGGAGTCCCTTGACAATCAGTTTCTCATCGTCTACTACCAATACTTTCCTGCTCATTTAACGCTCCTATTCTATTGCTATTTTATCCTTGATCTTCTCATAGGTGCCTTCCTTGATCCCGGGCACATTCATAATGTCCTCGACGGATGTGAAGGGACCGTTCTCCTCCCTGTAGGCAATGATTGCCAGGGCCTTTGATTCCCCTACACCTGTAAGAGTGGTAAGCTGGGATACATCAGCTGTGTTCAGATTGATCCGGGATGCTTCGGAGGTACTCTGGTCGGCGCTTTCCCCGTCGGACGGAACTTGTGTATCTATCATAGTTCCGGATGTCTGGCCATCTGCACCGATACCTTCTGCCTGGCTTCTCTCTCCATTCTGGACATTTCCATCCTGGGTCTGGGGAATCATCCGGCTGTCTACCTCTTCCTGGGTCGGCACATAGATCTGCTGACCATCATTAAGACTTCTGGCACGGTTAAGATAGCTCGCTGCAGCCTCCGGAAGATAGCCTCCGGCTTTCTCAATGGCCTGAAATACACGGCTATCCGGCGAAAGCTCATAGACTCCCGGCTGTGCCACAGCTCCGCAGATGTCCACATAGATAGACTGCGGCACTGTTTCGGCAGGTTCCGGCGTCTGAGAAGCTTCCTGGACTGCCGATTTATCTGAGTCCTTATCTGCACTTTTTTCGGATACCGATATTTTCTCAGTTTCCATGTCTTTATGATCTTCCGGTTCTGCATCCGCATCCACTGTCTCAGAGACTTCTTTCTCCTCCGTCAGCTCCTTTTCCAGAAACTCTGCATTGTCCTTCCCACAGCCTGTCATTCCTGCAGTCATCACAAACATAAACACTGAAAAAATAAACTGAACACTTCTGATCTTTAACTTTTTTCTCATGGTATGATGGTTCACTCCTTTCCGCATATGCGGCGGTAAGTGCTCCCTCACTCATACAAAACCATATCTTATTTTAACGAAATATTACAAATATTACAATACTTATATTCTATTTCCATTTGAAAATCACCACACCGGCAATGCAGATCAGCATTCCCAGCAGCTTTCTCCACTCAAAATCTGCCTTCTCCACACCGAACATTCCCAGAAGCTCTATAAAATACGCAACGGCCAGCTGTGAGATCACAATCAGCATAACTGCACGGGCAGGGCCTAAGCTTCCCATACTCTGGATCACGGTTATGGTAATAAAGGCACCGATCACACCGCCCAGCAGCGTATATTTATTTTCCACCTGCCACAGGGCGCTGATGCTTTCCCGTCCGGTAAATAACCATGCGATCACGCACACCAGAAACGCCGAAAACTGCACCCAGCCTGTAGAAACCCACAGGCTCGTCTGTTTTGTTACATTTGTATTAAATACTCCCTGAATGCTCATCAATGCCCCTGAAATCAGTGCTGACAAAAATCCCCACATAAAAAAATCCTCCATTTTTCTTTCTGCTCAATCGGTCAAAAAGGCGCTGCATATTCTGCAACGCCCCTTTTTATTTCTTATATTTTATGTGGTTTTCCGGAAATTATACCTATGTTATTACTGCCAGTCCTCTTCCTCTTTATAGTATTTCTGAGCAAGATCACGGAATTCTTCAAACAGTGGATAATAAATTTTTATGATATCCTGAAATTTCTCTGCTGCAAAAGTTCCGTCATAATCGTGTGCAGGGTCTGCATACCTGCTCTTTTCCAGGTTTTTCAGGCTTCTGCAAAAAGTAAGGTATCAATTAATAAATCTGTTTACCATATTTTTTTATCTCCTTAAGATATATCCTTCCGGAAAAAGCAATGTGAGGAAGTTCATGAAATTCTGCGCTTTCGGGGCAGATCGGACGGTACAGGGGATCTGCCAGGATATGCTTTGCTGTTTTCAGTTTTTCTTCCATGGCTTCTTCTCCCTGAACGGCCTCATCTCCCGGACGGAGCAGGCCCGCCGTGATCTCAAGAGGACAGAGAAGCTGAACTCTTTTTTTATATTTTTTTTCGATCATTGCTGCAAGGGAGCCCATGGTGACAGGCTCTCCGATGATCGTAAGCTCCGGGGAAAATTCCGTACCCGTTCTGTATTGTAAATCAGACTGGGCATTCAAATATATTACCTGCTCCGGTGTGACTTGCCATAATGCTTCCGTCCTCCCGGGCTTCTCCTGATCCAAATTCACTTTTTGACAGCCCATCTGATTCTGTTGAATCTGTTCTTCCTGATCTCTACTTCTGTTCTCCTTCACAGCATTCCAAAGTGCTGCACAGATTTCCTCCATACAGCCATCCAACGGCGTTCCCACCACAAACGGCGTTCCGAATTTTTCCCGCAGCACATTTGCAGCCGGGATTCCCACTGAAGACACCACAAGATTCACATCCGCTTCTCCTGCCTTTGCAAGTGTCTCCAGTGTATCCCCCATAGCCCAGGTGGAAAGCACCTCAAAGCCAGACTGCTCCAGTCTTTTTTTCATATCATCCACTAACAGTTGCGGACCGAAATCCAGAGGTGTCACTCCAAGGAGATTTACTTTCAGTCTCTGTATCTCTTCCTTGTCGGGCAGCACTTTATCTTTATTTTTCGCTTTCACAAAAAGCCTTGCGATCTCCGCCAGGGCAAGTCCTGCCCCGTATACATAATCATGCATTCCGCTGGTGGGAACAGAAAACGCAGGGATTCCCGTCTCCGCAGTAAGGGCACGGGCAAGCCCTAGAAAATCCGTTCCGTTCATAAAAGGTATCGGCGAGCTTGCCAGGGCAATAAATTTCGGCTGCAGCTCCTCTGCCGCTTCCCGGATATCCGCAAGAAATTTTTCATCGTTTCCCATGATCGCGTCAATGTCCGTTAAACCGGATATAAAGATCAGACTGTCCTGCTCGTACCAGCGGATCTCGTCATGTGTATTGTAGGTAGAATTACAACCGGAGGGATCATGCATCACGGTCATTCCCCCAAGCTCATAAAGTGCGGAGCAGACGCCCGACACATCTGCGGTATAGATCGGTATGATTCGATATGCCTGTCTCATATGCAGCTTTCGCACCCCCATCCCTTGCGTACGATCAGATTCTCCGGATCTTTTTCTGTTTCAAAAGCCTCTGTCATCAGCTGTGCAGTACGACGTATTCCATCGAACCCATAAAGCTCGCCGCCCTGTACCATGTTGACAAAATTCCTGCTGCCCGTAAACCAGGCTGCTTTCTGCCCGATAGCAAGCACCTTTTTCTCCGGATGGCGGGATCTTACACGCATCTCCGGACGTATGGTGGAGATCAGCATAAGCTTCGGATAGTTTTTCTTCAGCCAGAAAAACACCTCTTTTTCCTCCGGGCTGATACTGTCCAGAAAAACGGACTCTACCTGGAAACCATGGGTAAGGAGAAGCTTCGCAAGCCCCAGCGGCCTGGGATGAAAAAGATAGTCCAGCGCAATAGGTGTGTCACCGATGATCTCATGTGCATGGGAAAGCGCAGTCTCACAGTCCTGAATCTCACGCATAATATCCAGCCCAGCTGTTTGTTCTGAATCAATACCTGTTTCTACTGCCACGCTCCCTGATGTATCATTCTGTTTCTGCCCGTCTGTTCTGCTACAGTTCATTCGTCTCAAAGCTTCAGTCAGCTGTTTCTCCTGCTCTTCAATTTCCTCATAATCAAAGCTTCCCGGCAGATACAAAAAAGGCCGTTTCCATCGCTCAGCCTGAATAGAAGCTCCGAATTTTCCGGCAGGATAGCTGTCAAGAACCAGACTTCCTTCTCCAAGGCTCTCATATTCTTCCCAGTTTTTACACGCGGCGATTTCCCGAAGCCGGATTCCGTTTTTTTCCAGAATACGCCGGATATCTGCAGTCTCATCCAGTGCAAAATCACTGCCAAGAATCGTCACACTTGCCGGATCTGCCTCCCTCACCGGCACTGCGTCATACATGGCACGGCGCAGCTTCTGATCCGGTGTGGGGCCTGTTTTCTGCATGATCGGGTCCATAAAACACCGCATAAAAAAAATATCCGGAAAGCGCCTTTCCAGTTCCCCATAGATCCGATCCAGATCACTTCCCAGAAAATGATGCAGACACACCGTAAAAAGCAGAACCGCTTTCGGCTTTTTCGTAAGACGGTTCAGAACATCTGTCACTCCCTCGATGGTCACATCCTCCAGGTTTCCTCCAAGGAGATCCTTTTCCTCCACGATCACAAAGGAAAAACGGTCTGCCGCATTCATCTCCGCTGCCGTGAGCACAACGCCACGCATGCAGTTATCTGCGCAGACATAGATCTGCTGTGCCTCCGGAACCAGCATCCCGGTATGCACGATATTCCAGTTTCCATGAGCCGGGGAATTAAATTCCAGTCCTGCTGCAAACGGTGCCGGAAAAGCCGCCTCTCCAATCGGCACCTCTGTTTTTTCCCGGATTCCGACACTTCCAACTCTTTTCAGCATAAGGTGTCCTCCCCGCAGGCTTTTAAGATCTGTGCTGCCAGCGTCCGATATTCCCTGGCCATCTCACTGTCCGGAAAAGCTTCCAGAACTGTTTTTCCCTGCTCCTCTGCTTCCAGTACAAGTGCACTTCTGGAAAGGGTTCCCACAATATCCGTATGAAAATCCTCCGCCAGTTCCTGCACTTTTTCTTCTTCCCTGGGCACATTCCGTCGGTTCAGGATAATACCTCCAAGAGTTGCATAGCCTCTGTTCCGAAAATTTTCTACTGCCATGGCAATGTTTGCGCCTGCATGGATCGCCATATTTTCTCCGGAGGTGATGATAAATACCTTATCCGCGTAACCACCACGCATGGGCATGGAAAAGCCGCCGCATACAACATCTCCGAGCACATCATAAAAAACAATGTCCGGTTTATAGGACTCATACGCACCTGTCTCCTGAAGTTTTTCCAGTGCTGTGATGATGCCCCGTCCCGCACAGCCAAGTCCCGGCGTAGGGCCGCCGGCTTCCACGCACACCACGCCGCCGTATCCTGTGGTAGTTATATCCTCCAGTTTCAGATCCTGTCGTTTTTCATTATAAAGATCCAGCACTGTGGAGATTTTTTTTCCATGACGAAGCAGGATCGTGGAATCCGCCTTGGGATCACAGCCAATCTGCATCACCTTCATTCCTTTTTCCGCAAGGGCAGCTGCCATATTGGAAACAGTTGTGGATTTTCCGATGCCGCCCTTTCCGTATACTGCGATTCTGATCATTTCCTGTCCTCCGCTTTTGTGATCACATTTGAATAGGCTGTTTTTGCAGACACCCCTTTGAGACGCCCGATCTTTCCGGATAAAGAGCTGATCACATCCTGCGGCGCATCAATGGCAATGCTGATAATATTGATGCCTTTTTCCCGGTAGGGAATTCCCATTCTCCCGATAATATATTTTCCCGCTTCGTGAAGAAAACGGTTGATATCATCGATCACGTCGTTGTTTTCCACGATGATCGAGATCAGTGCCACTCTCGTATCCATAAAAAGCTCCTTTCCGGTCAGACACTTTTATTTACTGTCCCATTTATCGTACATATAAAAATCAGCAGATTCTTGGCAGAAGCTCTCCTCCCGGCTGTGGAAGAAGCGCCTGAGTTCCGATCTCGGTGGTCATAACAACCTTTCCCGGCTGGTCAGCTGTGGCCTCACCGATGATCGCTGCGTTTTCGGAATATGGACATTTATGAAGTGCTTCCACGATCTTTTCTGCCTCTTCCCTCGGTGCCATGATCACCATACGGCCTTCACAGGCAAGATAAAGGGGCTCCAGTCCAAGCATGCCGCAAACACCCTTTACCTCCGGTGCCACAGGTACTGCTGCCGCATCCAGACGGATTCCCACATTACTCTGACCTGCAATCTCATAGAGAACCGTTCCCACACCGCCTCTTGTGGCATCACGGATCACGTGAAGCTCATGCGTTGCATTCATCACTTCTTTTACTGTTCCCCATAACGGAGCGCAGTCACTTGTCACATCTGCCTCGATTCCGAAATCCTCTCTTGCCAGAAGAATGGTACATCCATGGCGTCCCACATCACCGGTTACGATAATGGCATCACCGGGCTTCGCAAGCTCGCCACCCACCTGAACGCCTTCCTGGATCTCACCCATTCCTGTAGTTGTGATAAAGACTCCGTCAACCTGTCCTTTTCCTGCCACCTTGGTATCACCGGAAACAATACGCACGCCTGCTTCCTTCGCTGTTTTTTCCATGGCAGAAGCAATCTCCTCCAGTTTTTCCATAGGGAAGCCTTCTTCGATCACAAAGGCACAGGTAAGATACAGAGGCTTCGCCCCCATACAGGCAAGGTCATTGACTGTTCCGCATATGGAAAGCTTTCCGATATTTCCTCCCGGAAAGAATGCCGGTGAAACAATAAAGCCATCGGTGGATACTGCCATTTTTCCCACAGGCGGAGCCAGAACTGCCGCATCATCTGCAGTAAGATCCGGGTTTGCAAAATGTGCTTTAAATACCTGGTCAATAAGTTCTGAGGTCTGACGTCCTCCGGCACCATGTGCCATTGTCACTGTTTTATTTTTATTCTCCATGATCCTCATCTTCTTTCTGTCTTTCATTCATTTCCATACATAAAATATGCAGAACAGGCTCCTTCATTAGATACCATGCAGGCACCTACCGGATGCTGCGGTGTACAGACCTTTCCAAACACCTTACAGTCGGAAGGCCTGCATTTTCCCTGAAGCACATCCCCGCAGCGGCATGCAGGATTCGGTTTTCCCTGGATCGGTGGCACTGCATATTTCTTTCTGGCATCAAAAGCTTCCCATTCTTTCCGGAGCTCCAACCCGGAATCCGGGATCACTCCCAGCCCCCGCCATTCCGAATCGCAGGGCTCCATCAACTCTTCCATCAGTTTCTGTGCCTGCGGGCTTCCTTCGCTTTTTACCACACGCGGGTAGCAGTTTACAAAGAACGGCTTTCCTTCCTGGAATCGCACCAGGGCAACAGCCAGCGCTGTAAGAAGCTCTTTGGCTGTAAAGCCTGCAACAACGCCGCTGATTCCTTCTTCTGCCAACTGCTCACAGAGCGTTGTTCCTGTGATCGCGTTCACATGTCCCGGATAAAGAAAAACATCTGCGCTTCCTTTTAATGCCTGATAAGCCTGTGGCATGGTCTTGTTTGCCACCAGCAGCGAATAGTTGGAAAGCCCGTCCTCCTTCGCTTTTTTCACGGAAAGACATCCCGAGGGCGTGGTCGTCTCAAAGCCTACCGAGAGAAATACCACCTGCTCATCCGGATGTTCTGCGGCGTATTTTTCCGCATCTGCCGGAGAATAGACGATGCGGATCCTGGCTCCCTCTGCCCTGGCGTCTGCAAGACTCTTTTTTGTTCCCGGTACACGGACAAGATCTCCGAACGTACAGATCGTCACCTGCTTTTCCAACGCAAGATAAACAGCCTCATCAATAAAACCTACCGGCGTCACACAGACCGGACAGCCTGGTCCTGAGATCAGCTCCACCTGGGGCGGAAGAATCTTACGTATTCCCAGCCGGAAGATCTCATGTGTATGGGTTCCGCACACCTCCATGATCCGCACTGCAGGTCCACGGTAGTCTTCTATGATCTCTTTTGCGGTTCTTTTCTTCTCTTCCATCACAACAGCTCCTCCATCAGCTGATCCGTTTCCTCTTCATCATCGTCTGTGATCTTTGCGATGGCCACTCCTGCATGAACCATCACATAATCTCCCGGTTCCAGATCCTCAAGAAGCTGTGCACTGACCTCACGTTTTGCTCCGCCTGCATCCACTACTGCAGTACCGTCGCTGATCTTTACTACTTTTGCTGATAATCCTACACACATATCAAATTTCCTCCTTCTCCATGGCGGAACTCACATCCCCTGTCCGCTTTGCATTCAGATAAGCCATACCGTAAGCTACCTGTCCCAGTGCGATCCCACCGTCATTTGGCGGGATCAGACTATGTTTGAGTACCTGAAAGCCTTTCCTTAAAAGTCCCTCATCTGTCAGCTTGAGAAGCAGCCGGTTCTGAAAAACTCCGCCGCTTAAAGCAGCTTTTCGGATTCCTGTTTCTTTTTCCGCCGCCTCACAGGCTGAGATGATCTGTTCCGCCAGACCTGCATGGAACTCATATGCAAGCTGCCCGGAATCCACACCTTCCAGCCTTTCTTCCACCAGATACCGGACAAGTCTGTCTGTATTTAAAACAAATTTTCTTGTATCTTCTGATTCTGTCAGATCCGATGAATCCGGATTCCATACCATTACTTCGTTCTCTCTGACAGCATTCCGATTCTTTTTTTCCAAAAGCTCCTGTGCTTCTTTTGGATTATTTTTTTCCCATTCTTCGGCTGCAAACTCCAGTGCTGTGGAGGCTTCGCCCTCAAAGGTTGATGCTCTCCGGATTCCCAGGATCGCGCTGACCCCGTCAAAAAGCCGTCCTGCACTGGTAGATGTTACTGCATTGATCTTTCTCTGCGCCATAGCCACCAGCACCTTGCATTCCTTCTCTGTGCAAAGTCCCAGTTTTTGGACTGTAATAAAGGTTTTTTCCTGATCATCATAATTCTGCCCGATCAGGGAAACCGCGATCCGCCATCCTTCCTTTGCAGAAAGATCTCCACCCACCTGCGTAAACGGCTGAATGCTTCCAAGTCTTGTAAATCCTTCATGATCTGCCAGCAGAATCTCTCCGCCCCAGATCGTTCCGTCCGTTCCGTAGCCGGTTCCGTCAAAAGAAACGCCGATCACTTTTTCCTGGCAGTCGTTCTCTGCCATACAGGATAAAATGTGTGCATAATGATGCTGCACCTTCAGAACCGGCAGCCCTGTTTCTTCTGCCACTACTGTGGAATTGTACCGTGGATGCAGATCACATACCACCACCTCCGGCTGAACCTCCAGAAGAGTCTCCAGTCTTCCCATTGTCTCTTTCAGGGCTTTTACTGTGCGGATATCCTCCAGATCTCCCACATACGGGGACGGATAAAAGCGGTTATCCACACCAATGCAGAAAGTATTCTTAAGCTCTCCACCTGCTGCGATCACCTGTCCCCTCCATGGTGTGGAAACCATGAACGGAAGCGGTGCATATCCGCGTGAACGCCGGATCATGTACGGCTCCCCTTTATAAAAATCCATCACTGAGTCATCTGCCCGGATACGTATCTTGCGGTTATGGGAAAGAATACAGTCGCAGAGATGAGAAAGCTCTGCCTCTGCCTCCGCATCATCCCGGCAGATCGGCGCACCGGATGTATTTCCACTGGTCATCACCAGAAGCTTCGGCATTTCGATCCCGTCATCATAGCAAAAAAGAAGAAGCTGCACCGGCGCATAGGGAAGCATCATGCCAACCTTGGGATTCCCCGGGGCAATGCTCTCGCAAAGCTTCTCAGACGCATCGCTGTCTCTCTCCGAAGATGAATCGTATTTATCCAGCAGAAGAATCGGCTTCTGATGTCCGGTAAGGATTTTTTCCTGTTCCTCACTGACCTGGCACACTGCCTTCACCGTCTCCAGATTCTGGGCCATCACTGCAAAGGGCTTCACCGGCCGCCGTTTCCGTTCCCGGAGAAGCTTTACTGCCGTCTCACTGGTTGCATCACAGCAGAGATGAAAACCTCCGATTCCCTTGATCGCCACGATTCCCCCGGAAGCGATCACACGCCTGGTTTCCGTGATCGCAGCACGCCCTTTCTCTTTTCTTCCAAGAAGATAAACCTCCGGTCCACAGTCATTGCAGCAGACAGGCTGGGCATCGTACCGTCTTGTGTCCGGATCATTATACTCGTCCGCACAGGACGGACACATGGGAAATTCTTTCATGCTGGTCCGCTCCCTGTCATAAGGAAGAGAATCCAGGATCGTCAGCCGCGGCCCGCAGCAGGTGCAGTTAATAAACGGATGCAGATACCGCCTGTTTTTCGGATCAAACATTTCTTCTTTACATTCATCACAGATCGCGATATCCGGTGAAACAAAGATCTCGCCCTTTGTCTTTTCACTCTCGATAATATCAAACTGTGTAAATTCCGGTGCATCCTCCACCGGTTCTGAAAGAAGCTTCAGGATTGCGGCACGTTTCGGTGGTCTGTTTTCAATATCTCCGATAAACTTCTCCACCGCTTTAGCTTCTCCCTGGGCAAAAATCTCCACATAAGGACCTTTATTGGACACACTTCCCCCGATTCCCCTGGCTGCCGCATGCCTGCTCACAGTGGGACGAAAACCCACACCCTGTACGATCCCGTAAACGCGGATCATTTTTGTAATTTCATGCTCCATATCGTTCTCCGTTCCCTGTAAAAACTGCCTTTTATCTGCACTTTCCGGATACTGCAAAATGCACCGCATCCACAAACTCTCCCTGAAATCCCGGTGTCATCCGCTTCATACAGGGATCTGCAAAGATCACATCATATCCCCCGTTTTCCACAAGAGAAATGTAATCCTCCTCATCGCGAAGTGCCACATCTCCCTCTTCAAGGAGCTCTTTTTCCATGGAAAACCAGCTGGCCACGGTGATCTCTGTTTTCCCTCCACGCTGCCTTATCACATCACGCATGGAGTTCGCGATCACCTGCTGCTGAACAATAAGAGCCTTTTTTCCGGAATAATCCATATCCGGCACCAGCTCCTCTGCCAGCGGATATCCCACCTCGTAAGGTGTCCCGAAAGTTTTCGCAAGATATTTCGCACATTCCAGTGCCGCCGGTGAAACTACGATATTTTTTTCCGCAGAAGAAGCTTTTTTCACCTGGGAAAGCCCGTCTCCCATTCCGTAGCAGACTGCATTCCTTCCCTGTGCATGGAATCTTTTCCGGATCTTATCTGCCGCGTCGGTGTCACTGACATCCTGCGGCGTCATTCCAAGAATCCCAACTCTTCCAGGTTCTACAGGAAGCTTTTCCTTCGCAAAAGTCTTAAACAATTCCAGATAGGCTTTTCGCTCCCCTGCATCATAAAGTTCCATTCCGTCTGTATCTATGGCCAGGATGGGAAGCTCTGTCTTTTTTTCGCACATGCGTCTGAGTGCCCGATAGTCTGTTCCGATCACAGCAGGCACCGGTGTTCCGATCACCGCCGCAAAACCTGCATCGATTTTTTCCGCTGCATCCACAAGCTTGGCGACCAGTCGATCATCCCGCCCCAGGATCGCATCCATATCCCGGAGCCCTGCACTGAATACCGCACTTTTTTTCCCGAACCATCTGGGCTCATCAAAGCCGCATACATTTCCTGTGCATCCGCCGGCATCACAGATCACAAGGATTCCGCCGAATTCATACAAAACAGACACTGCCCCGGACTGATCCGGCGCAAAAGGTGTCAGATATTTCCGAAGTCCTCTCATGGCTTTTCCTCCCTCTGTTCCATCACAGTTTCCGCAAGTGCCTCAAACAGCCGCCGTACACCTGCATATCCGTAAGGCTGCCGATCCTGGTTCCAGACCACCCCCGGCTGCTCCGGGTGATAATACAGCGCATCTTTTCCTATGGTCAGATTGACTCCGCTCTCAGATGGGTCATAGTACAGCATGGTCGGTTCCATATTGGAAAAAATCTTCGTCTTCGGGCTTAACTCTGCCAGCTTTCGTATGTATACAAAATTCTCTGCTGTAATGGTTCCGTAGATTTCCCGCACCGCAAAACCATATCGCACCAGTGCCAGTGCCAGCTCAAAGGGATCACCGTTCATACACTCTCCCACTGCAAAAGCAGCATCCGGACAGACTTCCCGGAAATGTTCCACCGCAGCTTCCGCCTCTGCCCTGTATTTTTCCTGGTCAAAGGAAACGCCCAGAACCTGTCCCAGTGCCTGGTACTGGTTCCCGATCTTATCCATCTGATAAAGTCTCTTCAGTTCAATAAACGGGATCTTCAGACGGTTATGAAAATCCTCCGCCGCAAAACGTGCCTCCGGGTGCAGTACCAGATTGAAATTAGCCTCAGCCATAGTCTGATATTCCTCATAATCCTTACATCCGGAAATTTCATGGATCGTCCTGACTCCTGCCTGATGCAGCAGATCATAGAGTTCACAGTCATCCACAAGCGGAGAAAAAAATCCCAGCAGATTGACCACGTTTCCTTTTTTCTTCCGGTGCTCCAGAAGGGAATACAGCGACTGCCGCACATGTACCATAGGCGGCTTTCTTCCCTCACGGGTCAGCGCATACATATAGCAGGGACGCACCGGAATATCCACCTTCTCCTCTGCCTTCCTGCAGACACGTTCCATATCCGTTCCAAGAAGTGCATCCACACAGGTGATGCAGATCATTACCACAGAAGGCTTCTTCTCGCAGAAGTCGCAGATTTCCTTCACTGCCTTCGGGATTTTTTTCAGATGGCGCCCTGTGACAATATCCGTCTCATCCATCATCAGATAAAAAAAACGGTCATTGTACTCCGGCATGGAACTGATGAGAGATGTATTTCTTCCGCAACAGCCTGGTGCCACGATCAGCATAATGGAATCCGGCACTGCAAGTCCTGCACGCTTCACACCGAAGCCCTCTGCTCCCGGAGAATTAAAAGCCAGTGTAGCCGGTGAGCTGTAGATCAGATGCTTTCCGGAGATCATCTGCGGCGGAATCTTATCTGGCCCAAGCTGTTCCAGTTCTTCTGCTGTTGCAAAATATGCTTCCTGCTTCATACGTCCTCCTTTTCAGCCACATCCGCAGCACCTGACTCCGTAATTTCATCTGCATCAGCCTCGGCTGCATCATTTTCCAGTAATTTCCTTGCCAGTGCAAAAAATCTTCCGCTGATCTCAGACTTCTCATCTCCTTCGATCACCGTTTTTCCCTGATCCTCCCAGCGGATGATCTCATCACTACGCGGAATCTCCCCAACAATGGGAATGTTGCTTTTCTCTGCAAAAGCCTTCACCTTCTCTGTCTCATTCTCCACATTTCTGTGGTTCAGCACGATACCGAAGATCCTGGCGTAGCTTCGGTCCTCAAAATTCCGCACAGCCCTTGAAATATTGTCAGCTGCATAAAGTGCCATCTTCTCACCGGATGTAACGATGAGGACTTTTTCCGCATAGCCCTCACGGATCGGTGCCGCAAAACCGCCGCACACCACATCTCCAAGCACATCATAGAGCACCACATCCGGCTTCCAGGTCTCAAAAAGCTTCAGATCCTCCAGAAGCTGAAAGGTTGCGATAATTCCCCTTCCTGCACAGCCAAGCCCCGGTGTAGGGCCTCCTGTCTCGATACATAAGACGCCGCCAAATCCTTCTTTCGAGATATCGGTCAGTTTCTCCGGTTCCTCATCCTCTTCTCTCATATAATTCATTACCGGGCGCAGCGGTTCCCCTCCCAGAAGATTGATCGTGGAATCCGCCTTCGGGTCACATCCGATCTGGATCACTCTTTTTCCCATGGCTGCAAAAGCTGCCGCCAGATTGGAGGTCACTGTGGACTTCCCGATACCGCCCTTTCCGTAAACTGCTACTTTCAGCATAAGCTCCTCCCATAATAGCCGTGTCTGTCACCACAGATATTTTCAATAAAAAAACTCCTTCACGCACAAGGTGAAAGAGTCCGGTATCCTGCACGCAAGGCCTGAAAGCCCTGCCCCATGAACATCAATTCCCGCTCGGATATTCCTTGCCGTCAAAGTTCCTCTTCTGTCCTGCCAGAACATCGGAGGCTGTTCTTCTATATATTTTTTCCTGTCAGCTCATCCGGATAGAAAGAATATTTGTTCATTCCGTCTGATTTTTTCTGTTTTTATTATACAATGCCGTATATTAGTGAGTCAATTGCAACTCTGGCTTTTTACACAAAAAAACGGTTTCTCATCGAAATATTTTTAAACATTTCGACGAGAAACCGTTCTCTGATCTGCCGGAACAAAATCCTCCGGTATTTTTTTACTGAATAGAGACTACATGGTATCCTCTGTCCTCTACGACTCTCTTAAGTTCTTCTTCTGAGATCTCTCTGTCATAGGAAACCACTGCCTCACCTTTTTTGAGGTTTACTTTTGCTGCCGCACCATCAATACGGTTGATCGCTCTTGTGACACTGGCCACACAGTTCTCACAGTGCATGCCTGTGATCTTCATAGTCTTCTCACCAAGCTTCGTTCCGTCCAGCTTTTTCTTCGGAATGTCCGGCTTTCCGGCTCCACCGCCACAGCAGGCGCCTTCGCCTTTCAGATGTTTGTATGCGCCTTTTCCGGCAAACACCATAATGATAAGAACGATAATGACGACAATTGCATTTGCCATTTTCTTATGCCTCCTGTTTTTATCTGTGTACTCCACTGCAGCCGGAGCATCCGGAACAATGGCCGGAGCATCCGCCGCCGCAGCCACTGGTACGTGTATTTCCGGCACAGCCTACACAGCTTAAGCCCTGTTTTTTTCTTGAATAAAGATAATGGATCACAAATACTCCATATGCGATCACAAGTGCCAGTACAATAATATCCGCTATCATACTCATATCTTTCATCCTTTCTATGTCTCAGCCGACAGGTATTCGACCGTCAGCTGCATTTACGGTTTCTCACAAAAATCTTTTTTTCAGGAATCATTATATCACAGAAGGCCAGGTATTTACATACCCGGCCCTCTTACGTGCTTATCATTTCCACTGCTTTGGGCAGCTTCATTTCCAAGCTTATATACCGGATCTTTACTGTACCACCGGTATTCGATTATTCTGCTGCCTGTACAGATCTTCTTGTAACATCATTCTGGTTCTTATACGGATCCGGTCTGAACAGCAGGAAGAGCAGGATCGCCACGAGGATCAGTGCTACAACTGTTCCAACTCCGAAAGCACCGGTGCCTGTGACAACCAGACCGATCTGGTATACACAAAGTGTTACAACATAAGCAAATACGTTCTGGAAGATGATCGCAAACCAGAACCATTTTCTGGACTGCATCTCATGTGCCATTGTAGAAATAGCTGCAAGGCACGGAGAGTCAAGCAGGTTGAACAGCAGGAAAGAGAATGCTGCTACTGCACTCGGGAACCATGCTTTGATGGCTGCTCCAACGATCATAGTATCCTCAGCATCATCACCAGCTACGTTTGCAAGTACACCCATGGTACTTACGATAGACTCTTTTGCGGAGAATCCGGAGATGGAGGCTGCAACCGGCTGCCATTTACCAAATCCGAGAGGGGCAAAGATCGGAGCAAGGATACCGCCAAGGATAGCCATGATACTGTCGTTGCTGTCCTCAACAAATCCGATTCCGCTTCCTGTATTTCCGATGCTGGAAAGGATCCACATGATAACTGTTGCAAGGAAAAGAATTGTACCGGCTTTGATGATGAAGCCTTTCAGTCTCTCCCAAACATGAAGCAGAACTGTCTTTACAGACGGAATATGGTACTGCGGAAGCTCCATTACGAACGGAGCAGGTTTACCGGAGAACGGTTTTGTTTTCTTCAGGATGATAGCAGATACAAGAACTGCTACAACACCGATGAAGTACATCAGTGGTGTGATGAAACCAGCTGCTACATAATCACCAGTTACATAAGCTGTCATGATACCACCCATAAGAGCGATAACAGGAAGCTTAGCGCCACAAGGAATAAAGGTAGCAGTCATGATCGTCAGACGACGGTCATTGTCAGCCTCGATAGTCTTGGAAGCCATGATTCCAGGGATTCCGCAACCAGAGGAAATAAGGAGCGGGATGAAGCTCTTTCCGGAAAGTCCGAAATGACGGAATACACGGTCCATGACGAATGCGATACGAACCATATAACCACAGTCCTCAAGGATGGAAAGGAACAGGAACAGGATCGCCATCTGTGGAACGAATCCAAGTACTGCACCAAGGCCACCGATAACACCGTCAGATACAAGGCTTACCAGCCAGTCAGCAACACCAACGCCACTAAGTGCACCGGATACGACTTCCTGAATGGTTCCAACGAAGCTGTCGTTGGTCCAGTCTGTTACCATGGTACCTACTGTTGTTACAGATACATAATAAACAATGAACATTGTCAGGATGAAGATCGGAAGACCGAGGATACGGTTTGTTACGATACGGTCGATCTTATCAGAAACTGTCATCTTATTTCCGCTTCTCTTGACATTTGCGGAAACTACCTTCTGTATGTACTGATATCTTCCGTCTGTCACGATACTCTCTGTATCATCATCTTCTGTCTGCTCAAGCTTAGAGGCGATTTCCTCAATTCTGGACTGTGCAGAAACCGGAAGACTCAGGCCTTCTTTTACCTTGCTGTCTCTCTCGAGAAGCTTTACTGCATACCATCTTCTGTTCTCTTTGGCGATCGTTTCCGGAACAAACTCCTCGATCTCATTGACTGCCTTCTCAACAGCCTTCGGGAATTCCATCTGTTTAGATGGTACTCTATGCTGGTTCGCACATTTGATTGCCTCATCAACAACCTCCTTAAGACCTGTTCCTTTAAGAGCAGATGTCTCAACGATCGGGCATCCAAGTGCGGAGCTTAAGCCTTTTACATTGATGTTGATATTGTTCTTCTTAAGAAGGTCCACCATGTTAAGTGCGATAACAACCGGGATACCGATCTCAAGAAGCTGTGTGGCAAGGTACAGGTTTCTCTCGATGTTTGTTGCATCAACAAGATCGATGATCACATCCGGTTTTTCTTTCAGAAGGTAATCACGGCTGACAACCTCCTCAAGTGTATACGGGGAAAGTGAATAGATACCCGGAAGGTCTGTTACTGTTACATCCTTCTGGTTTTTCAGTTTTCCCTCTTTTTTTTCTACAGTAACGCCTGGCCAGTTACCAACATACTGGTTAGCACCTGTAAGCGCATTGAACATTGTAGTCTTACCACAGTTCGGGTTTCCGGCAAGAGCTATTGTTACAGACATTTTGCATCCTCCTTTTTGTTCAGATCAGAGCCTGCCGCTCTGTCATTTTTCGAAGTTTATTTCTGCTTTACTTCCACACATGCGGCGTCATGCTTACGCAGGGAAAGCTCATAACCTCTGATGGTGATCTCAACCGGATCTCCAAGAGGAGCTACCTTGCGGATATAAACCTCGCTGCCTTTTGTGATTCCCATGTCCATGATACGACGCTTATAAGCCGGGTCACCGGTGATCTTGGACACAACTACTGTAGAACCTACTGCTGCATCACGTAAAGTCATTTCTCATTTCCTCCCTGTTTATATTCTATATAATGAATTTCATCATCACACCATAATGTGTCTTGCCATTTCCTTATTGACTGCCACTCTGGAATCCTTGATGTTCACGATCAGGTTACCGTCAAACTGGGAAACGACTGTTACTTCTGCATTCTCCACAAATCCAAGTCCTGCAAGAAATCTTCTTGTATCCTCTGCTCCGGAAATACGTTTGATCGTGCCGGTATCGCCTGACTGTAAAAATAAAATCGGCTGCATAGAAGTCCCTCCGTTTCTTCCTATTAATTAACTTCATCTAATTAGTTAATTCTAACTCAAAGGTTAGTTTATACTAAGTTTTTTCAAATGTCAATCCCTTAAATGAAAAAAGTTAATCAAAATTAATTTTTTATAAAAAATATATAAAAAGAGCTCCTGCATTTTCGTATACGTTCTGTCACTCTGACAGTTGTATATTTCTTTACAGGAACTCTTTTTTGATTGATAGTATTTTCTGTTGCTGTATTAGTGGATCTGGTCATCCAGAAGCTTCAGGATCAGATTCTCTGTCTCCTGGATTCCATAGCTTGCACTGTTGATGCAAAGATCATAATTCTCCGGTTTGCCCCAGTGTGCGCCGCCGTAGAAATTATAATACTTTTTGTGCTGGGCATCCATTTTTTTCAGAAAACGCACAGCTTTTTTCATATCCATCTTCCGCACATCCATGACATGCTGTACACGTATGGCAAAAGGTGCCGTGATGAACAGGCTGATATGTGGAATGTGATTGTTCTTAAGGATCGCATCCGCACATCGTCCCATAATGATACAGTCTTCTTTTGATGCAAGGTCACAGATCAGGTCACTCATATTGAAGAATACCGCATCCTGCTTCGGAAGTCCGTGATAACGGTTGAATTCACGGAACCATCCTTTCAGGTCAAAACGTTTCTTCGTTTCATACTTATTGAAATCTGCGAAATATTCAGCATCATTGACTGCACCTTTTTCCGCCTCGAGGCGTCTTAAAACCTGGTCAAAGATCTCCACATCATAATAATTGATACGAAGCTTATCTGCCAGACCGAAACCGATATCATTACCGGCACTTCCCTGCGTACGGCTGATACAGATGACCAGATGATCATCGCCGGAGATTTTTTCCCTGTGCTTGATCATGTGATTGAGCTGTACACGCTCCTTGTCCATGATGTCTGTTGCAACAAAGGTTTCCGGCAGTGTGAGGATCTCCTGAAAGATCTCATCATACTTCTTCATCAGGCGGCTTTTTTCTTCCTTGTCCTTGATGGTTCTGGCCATGTTGCTGATCAGCGCCATCTCGCTCCGGAGAAGATGTCCGTCCGGCTTGGTGTACATCAGGGCACTTAAGTTCCGGATAGTACTCTCCTCATCACCGGTGAAGGTACGTCCAAGGGAAGATCCTACGCTCTCATAAACCTCGCCGTCCAGCTCATAAAGTCTGGTGGCAAGCTCTCTGCATTTTTCACGAATGTTGTTCTCCTGCATATTGATCCTCCTCCCTTATAAAAAGAATACCAGCATATCGATGATGAACACCGGTACCAGGAAACAAATGGACCAGCCGAGATATCCAAAGAAGGACGGCATATTGATACCATTTTCGTCAGAAAGTGTCTTGACCATAAAGTTCGGTGCATTACCGATATATGTATTGGCTCCCATAAATACAGCACCACAGGAAATCGCGGAAAGCAGCTTCACCGGAACAGTTCCAAGAGAAGTAACGATTCCGTTTGTGAATCCCAGTGTTCCCGCAGTTGTAAGGAATACCAGATAGGTCGGTGTATTATCCAGGAAGCTTGAAAGTGCTCCTGTTGCCCAGAACATCTCAAACGGCTTGGTAATTCCAAGGTTCGGTCCCACAGCCTTGAGAAGCATCAGAGCCGGCTGCATGGTAATAAAGATACCGATGAAAAGTACTGCAACCTCTTTGATCGCACCCCAGGTAAAATGGTTCCGGATACGGATCTTCTTGTCGGTTGTCTTAAAGGACAGAAATGCAGCTACAAGAATCAGAACGATCTCGATGATCGCCGGGAAAGTCAGTGTCACTTCTCCGAAAATATGAAGACCTCTTACATTTCCTGCAGCATCCTGGAATGCAGGAACACTTGGCAGCACACCACTTAAGATAACTCCTGCAACGATCATCACAAGGAAAATGATGTTGTGAAGACCTTCGATCTTAAACTCGGTACCAGGCTTGCTGATGTCCGGTTTACGTCCGTCAGCGATATCCCTCTTATAGGAACGCATGTCCAGATGATAGAACACAAACAGAAGGATCACCATATTGAAGATCAGTACCGGAAAAAGATGCAGGCTCCAGAAGAACGGAACTCCTCGCATGAAGCCCATAAGAAGCGGCGGATCACCGATCGGTGTCAGGCATCCACCCATGTTGGATACCATGAAGATAAAGAAGATCATAATGTGACCTTTTCTTTTTCTCCAGGAATTCATCTTGATCACCGGACGAACCATAAGCATACTGGCACCGGTAGTTCCGATGCAGCTTGAAAGTAAGGTTCCCAGTGCCAGAAGACCTACATTTACACGTGGCGAACCCGCAAAATCGCCTTCAACTGTAATGTTACCGGATACGCAGAATAATCCGAATAACAGAATGATAAATGTAAGATAGTCATTGATTACGCACTCAAGTACTGTTTCTGTTGCTTTTCCAGCGCCGTAAACAACAGCAAACGGAACGACCATGAGAATGATCCAGAATGCAACCACGATCGGCTGATGAGCTTCCCACCACTCACCTTTTACAAGTGGCATCACTGCGATACACAGAAGAAGCCCCGCAAAAGGAATACAAAGCCACAGTGGCACGGTTGCTGTTTTCTCACTGTTTCCCGCTGCCCATACACCCACAGGGCATGCCAGAAATACTGTCAGAAAAGTACACATGATGGTTAATAATTTTTTCAAAATTTTCACCCCTCACATAAATTTTTTAACCAGAGCAATTATATCATATGCGGTCGCAAAATCAACTGTGTGAATGTGCAATTTGCGGTCAGTATTTCGTGCTTTTTTGTGCAACTTGTCGATGTCTGCTGTCTGTTTTTGTTCATTTTTTAACACACGATATGATTTTGGGAATCATTATGATATGGATATTATATATTTTATATATATTTAGTGGTAGTGTGTTCACCATGTGGAGACGTTTGTCCGTGGGAAGATGGAGACATTAAAAGAAGTCCTGTCTGAAGAACTTTGTTATTTCAGGGATGGAGCATTATGGAGTAATTTTCCATAAATAACAAAAGCAGCACTTTCCCTGGCCTGACTGCCTTTGTGAAAAGTACTGCTTATATTTGTATCTATTACTTACATTTTATTTTGTAACATTATGCCGGATCCCGCCATAAAAATACACCTGTAATCCCGAATTCCGGGCAGTTACAGCCTTTATGATTCCGGGCTTATTCCATGCACTCGCCCAGGAGCTCTGTCATCTTGTCGATGTCATCCTTTGTGATGATAAGCGGTGGAACGAGACGAAGAACATCGCTTCCTGCTGAAATCACAAGAAGACCTTTGGAAAGAGCTTTCTTCACTACATCGCCTACCGGACGTCCTTTGATCACGATACCCTGCATGAAGCCTCTTCCTCTTCTGGTCTCTGCACAGTCGTATTTCTCAACCAGCTCATCCAGTTTTGCCTCCAGGTAAGGAGTCAGCCCCTGTACATGAGTAAGGATCTGGTCTTTTTCAAAAATCTCAAATACCTTGCTGACTGCCGCACATACGAACGGGTTTCCGCCGTAGGTTGTTCCGTGATCGCCCGGCTCGAGGGATGCTGCTGCTGCTTTTTTGTTCAGCACAAAAGCACCTACCGGAACACCACAGCCAAGTGCTTTCGCACAGGTCATGATATCCGGCTGAACACCGTAAGCCTGCCATGCAAAATAATGTCCGGTACGTCCCATACCGCACTGGATCTCATCCAGGATCAGGATGATATCCTTCTCGTCACAGAGCTTCCTAAGACCTTCCAGGAACTCTTTTGTTGCCGGGTAGATACCACCTTCACCCTGTACGGTCTCTGCAATGATGGCGCAGGTTTTGTCTGTGACCTGAGCCTTTACGCTCTCAAGATCATTGAAATCAGCAAATTTCACACCACCCATCAGCGGCTCAAACGGCTCTCTGTAATGTGCAGTTCCTGTTACGGAAAGAGCACCGATGCTGCGGCCGTGGAAAGAATGGTTCATGGCAATGATCTCATGATCTGCATGTCCGTCCCTTGCATAGGCATATTTTTTGGCAGCCTTCAGAGCACCTTCAATCGCCTCAGTACCACTGTTTGTAAAAAATGCTTTTTCCATATGGCTTGCCTGTACAAGCTTGGCTCCTGCCTCAATGATCGGCTCATTGTAGTACAGATTGGAAATGTGCATCAGCTTGTCGATCTGCTCCTTCAGAGCATCGTCATATCCCGGATAATGATAACCCAGAGCATTTACAGCGATACCTGCTGCAAAATCCAGATACTCCTTACCCTCGGAATCATAAAGGTGACAACCCTCACCTTTTTCAAAAACTACCGGAAAACGGTTATATGTATGAAGAATACTAGCCTCGGATTCTTCCATCTGATCATGCATGTTCATTGTAATATTTCTCCCCATCGTCTTTTAAGATTGCGGTACCAATACCTTTGTTTGTAAAAATCTCAAGCAGTAAGCTGTGCGGAATTCTTCCGTCCAGGATATGCACCCGGTTTACACCATGCTCGATCGCATCGATGCAGTTTTTAAGTTTCGGGATCATGCCGCCGCCAACTGTACCATCTGTGATCAGCTGCTCTGCCTCATCCACGCCAAGCTCAGAGATCAGAGTGGACGGATCAGAAGCATCCCTGTAAACACCTTCAATATCCGAAAGAAAAGCAAGCTTCTCTGCATTGACAGCCTCAGCGATGGCACATGCCGCATCGTCTGCATTGATATTGTAGGAATCGAAATTCTCGTCAAAACCGATCGGGAATACGATAGGAAGGAAATCTCTTTCCAGAAGATCCTGGAGGATCTTAGGATTCACCTTTGTAATCTCGCCTACATAGCCGATGTCCTCACCCTTGGAAAGCTTCTTCTTGCACTGCAGTAATCCGCCATCCTTACCGCTGACACCAACAGCCTGCACACCAAGAGATTCAACCAGAGTTACCAGCTCTTTGTTAACTTTGGCAAGAACCATCTCTGCGATCTCCATGGTATCCTTATCCGTTACACGCAGACCGTTCACAAACCGAGGCTCCATGCCAACCTTACCAACCCAGCGGCTGATCTCCTTACCACCGCCATGAACAATGATCGGTTTGAAACCAACCAGCTTCAGAAGGACAGCGTCCTTGATAACATTACGCTTCAGCTCCTCATCAAGCATTGCGCTGCCGCCATACTTGATAACAACAATCTTGCGGTTAAACCGCTGGATATATGGCAGAGCTTCTATAAGAACCTCCGCTTTGTCAAGATATTTCTGATTCACCATATGTGATAACTCCTTTTTTGAAAAATGTTATAGATTGAAAAAGTTTTTTTTGTTTGGTTCACAGCTGATAGCTGTGGGGGATTTGCGAGGAGGGGAGGCACTCGAAGTTGCGAAGGCCGTTTCCCC
>OLNJ01000142.1_pt1 | contig 69337 bp, 67 predicted proteins | sample 1672191 | NCBI WGS metagenome assembly OLNJ01 (sample SAMEA3136657, study PRJEB25190) | human gut metagenome | biome: human gut; feature: human-associated habitat; material: faeces | place: Austria | collected 2013
AATCTTGGCCATAAAGGCCTTGATATATAAGGGTTAAGAAATATGATTAACCCTATATTATTATCTTTAATTTATTTCTAATCTTAATCCAATTTCCCAAGCCTTCTGTTCTATCAATATCTTGTAATGTATAAGATAGTATTATATCCAATTATTTAATAAAGGAGAATTTTAAATGATTAGAATCAACTTTAAAAATTTTAAAGGCTTTAATGATTCAAAAGTAACAGATGCTAACGGAAAAGAAATTATTAGTTTTGAAAAAGTGAAAGCATTACCTACACGTGCATGCTATTCTATTGTTAACGCTAATCATGAAAAAATAGGGAGGATAGAAAAAAGGAGATATAATTTTGGGTTAGTTGATTTACCTCAAATAATTATATCTATAAATAATGATAAAATTGAAATACAAAAAGATATGAAAGAATTGAAAGAATTTTATGAGATTAAAGGAAGTAATTTTTCGATTAGCGGTAATTGGGATGGTCCACAATTTAATATTTCCAAAAATGAAAAAGTATTGGCTTCGGTTAATGTGCAAAAAGAAGAATCAGGAGGTACTTATTTAGTTGATATTATCGACAAAGCAAATGAAAACCAAGTTCTATGTATATTATTCGCATTAAGCTGGATTAGATAAATAAAATTAAAGGTAGGCACTTGCCTACCCTTAATGCTACATAATATGTTAAATCTGTTCATGTAAATCTAATTTTCAAATTTATATTTATCATCAAATATCAAAACTAATATTATTTTATTATTATAGTAAATTCTTCCCCAGTTATTTTATAATCATGGCTCATTTTACCACTTTCTTTTGGGTATGCCACTGCATATGGAGTTAATGTTAATATTTTTGCCTCTGAAGAAATTTCTATTTGATTTTTCATCACACCACTAGTGATTTCTTCATAAGAACTATAAAACTCTACTTCATTTCCTAAGTCATCATGACCTTTTAATACCAAATCATATACATTATTCTTATCCTTATTTTCGATTGAGTAATAAATTTTTTGTCCTATATCATTACTTCTATATTCGTTAAGAGTTATCTTTTGTCCATTTTCTAAAACAAATGAATTACCTATTTTTATACTCTTACTATTCGCTGCTAAAGTATCTCCATTAGCTGTAAATTCAAATTTCCATGGTCCGTTAACCTTATTTTCTCTATCATTAATATATAAATATGCTGAATCATATTTTATTTCTATATCTAAATCACCAGCTTGTAGTTCCTTATCTAATTTATATGTTAAAACAACTTCTTCAGTATATTCATCAATTTGTTTACTTGAACCACCTGCTGCACTAGATATTCTATTGCCATTAATGTACACATTTCCATGTAAAGATATATGCCCATTATTATCTAGATTCTCATCTGACTTTATTGTTGTTGATACAATAATCTCATCCTTATCTAAAATAACTTCATTTAACTGAACTGTTACTCCATCCTTACTTATTGCACTATTTACTACTGTTTTGTAATCATCTAAATTTCTATTAATACCTAAATAATTTCTAATATCAAACATTGCTAATTTAACTGTTGCACTTATCTCATTAGAGAAAACTGTTCCAACTATAGCTATACAAAAAGACGCAGCTATAGTTGCAGCTATTGCACTTTTTCTAATTCGTTTCGTATTTTTATATTTTATATCCTTATATCCTTCAGTTGCAGCATTTTTAATAACTTCATCTAATTTTGAAGAAACTTTTATATCATCAATATTTATATCTTTCATAATTTATACCTCCATATATATTTTTAACTTTTTTAAAGTTCTATTTAATCTACTTTTTACTGTTCCTAATGGTACATTAGTTTTATGTGATATGTCTTTTAATGATTTATCTTCTAAATACCTCATTACTATTAGTTCTCTTTCTTTTGGTGATAACTTATCTAAAGCAATTGCAATATCTTCCTCAAAATCACTTTTAGTATTTTCTATAATTAAATTATTTTCATAATCATTTATATTTACCAAAGTAACTTTACTATTTTTCTTTATATAATCCTTACAAACATTTATAGTGATTCTAGTAATCCAAGTATTAAAATATTGTGGCTCTTTTAAGTTTTTTAATGATTTTATAGCTTTTATGATTGCTTCGTGAATACAATCTAAAGCATCATTTTCATTTTTTAAATACATAAAAGATACTTTATATAAATTTTCTTTAATTGGCTCTATTAATTTAACAAAGCTCTCCATATCACCTTCAACTGCTTTTTTGAATAATAGTTCGTTAACCACTTATAACTCCCCTCTCCGAATCGATTCGTATAATAGACGATTATATATGTAAAAAGGTTCCATACTAACATCTAAAAAAATAAAATGATGCAATTACGCAGCCTTTTATTAATTATTAGCATTAAATTCTATATAAAAATATTTGCTATACATCATTATAAATAACCTAAAAAGAGTGCAAACCATTCCTGATTTGCACTCTAAGTTTCAACTAAATATTAGCTATATCAAATACTTCTAAGTTTTTCTTATCTATTTCATTTACCTTAACATCAGCTATAGCTCTTAATGTATCTAGAGCTGTTATAACTCCTATATTTCTTTCTATAGCAGCTCTTCTAATTAAGAATCCATCTCTCTTAGAATCGTTACCCTTAGTTGGAGTATTTACAACTAAATCTACTTCTTTATTCTTAACTACATCTAATATGTTTGGTTCCTCTTCATTAAGTCTTCTAACTATTTCACAGTCTATTCCTGCTTTTCTTAATAGTTCACAAGTTCCTTCTGTAGCAATAAATTTATATCCTACTTTAGCTAAATCCTTTGCTATTGGTAAGAATTCAGCTTTATCGTGCTTATTGATTGTAGCTAATATCTTTCCTTTTTCCATTGAAGGATACATGCTTCCACCAACAAATCCTTTGTATAAAACTTCTTTAACATCCCTACCTACACCTAAAACTTCTCCTGTAGATTTCATTTCAGGTCCTAAAGATACTTCAACTTTTGGTAACTTTTGAGTTGAGAATACTGGAACCTTAACTGAAACTAATTCTGGCTCTGGATATACATCCACCCCGTATCCTAAATCAACAAGCTTTTCTCCAAGCATAACCTTAGTAGCTAAATCAACTATTGGAACTCCACTTACCTTACTGATATATGGAACTGTTCTTGAAGCTCTTGGGTTAACTTCTATTACATAAAGGTTTCCTTCAAACTCAATGAACTGAATGTTTATCATTCCCTTTATTCCGATAGCTAATGCTAACTTCTTAGTGTAATCTAATACTTTAGCCTTAATTTCATCACATATGTTTTGGCTTGGGTACATAGTAACAGAGTCTCCTGAGTGAACTCCAGCTCTTTCTAAGTGTTCCATTATACCTGGGATTAATATGTTTTCTCCATCAGATATAGCATCAACTTCGATTTCTCTACCCATTAAGTATTTATCTATAAGTATTGGATTTTTCTTATCCTTCATAAATGCATTCTTTAAGTAGTAGATTAACTCTTCTTCATCATGAGTTATTTCCATACCTTGTCCTCCAAGAACGTATGACGGTCTCACAAGTACAGGGAATCTTAATCTTCTAGCTTCTTCTATACCTTCTTCTAAAGTCCAAACACCTTTCCCCTTAGGTCTAGCTATATCAAACTTTTCTAATAACTCTTCAAACTTTTCTCTATCTTCAGCCATATCAATTTGGTCTGCTGTAGTTCCTAAGGTCTTAATTCCTTTTTCCTTTAAGAAATTAGCAAGCTTGATTGCAGTTTGACCACCGAATTGAAGAATTACTCCATCTGGATTTTCTTTTTCTATTATGTTTAATACATCTTCTTCAGTTAATGGCTCAAAATAAAGCTTATCTGAAATATTGAAGTCTGTACTTACTGTTTCTGGGTTGTTGTTAACTATTATAGTTTCGATTCCCATCTTCTTTAATGCCATTACACAGTGAACTGAAGCATAGTCGAATTCAATACCTTGTCCTATTCTGATTGGACCTGAACCTATAACTATAACCTTCTTCTTGTCTGATACTTCTACTTCATCATATTGCTCATAAGTTGAGTAGTAGTATGGGGATAATGCTTCGAATTCTCCTCCACAAGTATCAACCATCTTATAAGCTGGCTTTATGTTCCATATGTCTCTTAATCTGTAGATATCGTCTGGCTTAACTTTTAATATATCAGCTATAGCCTTATCTGAGAAACCTTTCTTCTTAAGATTTAATAACCATTCTTTATCTAAATCATCTATCTTGCTTAATTTTAATCTTGTTTCTTCCTGAACTATCCACTTGAATTTTTCTAAGAAGAATATATCAATTCCAGTTATCTTAGCGATACTTTCAATTCTATAATCTCTTCTTATCATTTCTGTAAGAGCAAATAATCTTTCATCATCTGGCTTCATTACAGCTTCTTTTAATTCTTGTATACTCATTTCTTTAAACTTTGGATGATCTAAAGAATATTTTCCTATTTCTAAGCTTCTTATACCTTTTAATAATGCTGCTTCTAAGTTAGCACCTATAGCCATTATTTCTCCAGTTGCCATCATCTTTGTTCCTAAAGCTCTATCTGCTGTAAAGAACTTATCAAATGGCCATTTTGGAATTTTAACTACTACGTAGTCTAATGTGGGTTCAAAGCATGCATATGTCTTTTGAGTTACTGCATTTTTGATTTCATCTAATCCATATCCTAAAGCTATTTTAGCTGCAAGCTTAGCTATTGGGTATCCTGTAGCTTTTGATGCAAGTGCAGAAGATCTTGAAACTCTTGGGTTAATTTCGATAACTGCATATTCAAATGAGTTTGGATTTAAAGCAAATTGTACGTTACATCCACCTTCGATTCCTACAGCATTTATTATGTTTATAGCTGAAGTTCTAAGCATTTGGTATTCTTTATCTGATAATGTTTGAGATGGGGCTACAACTATACTATCTCCAGTATGAATACCAACTGGGTCAATGTTTTCCATGTTACATACAGTTATACAGTTTCCGTAAGAGTCCCTCATTACTTCGTACTCTATCTCTTTCCAACCTTTAACTGATTTTTCTAATAAAACTTGTCCAATTGTGCTTAATTGTAATCCTGATGCAAGAATAGTTCTTAACTCCTCTTCATTCTCAGCTATTCCACCACCAGTTCCTCCTAATGTATAAGCAGGTCTTACTATAACTGGATATCCTATCTTGTTAGCAAAAGATATTCCTGATTCCATATCAGTTATTATTTCAGATGTGATAACAGGCTCGTTTATTCTGTTCATCATATCTCTAAATAATTCTCTATCTTCCCCTTCTTTAATAGATGCTATTGAAGTACCTATAACTTTAACATTATATTTATCTAAAATTCCAGCATCAGCTAAATCTACCGCAAGGTTAAGTCCTGTTTGACCTCCCATACCTGTTAAAAGACTATCTGGTCTTTCTTTGGCTATTACCTTTTCAACAAACTCTACTGTTAATGGCTCTATGTAAATTTTATCTGCTACTTCTCTATCTGTCATTATAGTAGCTGGATTAGAGTTAACTAATACAACTTCTACACCTTCTTCTTTTAAAGCTTGACATGCTTGAGTTCCTGAATAATCAAACTCAGCCGCTTGTCCTATAATGATTGGTCCTGACCCTATAACTAAAACTTTTTTAATATCTTTATTTAATGGCATTCTCTAATTCCTCCTATAGTGCATATTCCATAAATCTATCAAATATATATTCGCTATCCTTTGGACCTGCTGCAGCCTCCGGATGGAATTGAACTGAGTATATCGGTAAAGTAGTATGTTTCATTCCCTCTATTGTTCCATCGTTTATATTTATATGAGTTGCAACTACACCTTCTGGTAATTCATGAACTACATATCCGTGGTTTTGAGAAGTTATGTGTACCTTATTTCTTTCTAAGTCTTTTACTGGATGGTTACATCCTCTGTGTCCGAACTTTAACTTAGTAGTTTTCCCACCTAGTGTTAACCCTAATAATTGATGTCCTAAACATATTCCAACTATCGGCTTAACTCCAACTATCTTCTTAATATTTTCTATTACGCTTCCTAAATCTTCTGGATCTCCAGGTCCATTTGATAAGAATACTAAGTCAGGGTTAACTGCTAATATTTCTTCTGCCCTTGTGTTCATTGGGAATACTGTAATTTTGCAACCTCTTTTTTTGAAATTTCTTATAATGTTTGTTTTTATTCCAAAGTCCATTATTGCAACGTGCTTACCAGTTCCTTCTATTGTATAAGGTTTTTCTGTTGAAACTATACTAACAGCTTCTTTATTTGAGAAAGCCTTAATCTTTCCTTCAACATCTTGTAATGTTTCTGCTTCTAAAGATATTATTCCTCTCATAGTTCCATTATTTCTTAATACCTTAGTTAAAGCTCTTGTATCTATTCCTTCTAACCCAATTATCTTGTTTTGCTTTAAGTAATCTTCTAATCCGATTTCACATCTGAAGTTATTCGGGAAGTTACACTTCTCTCTTACTATAAATCCTTTTACATTTGGAGTCTCAGATTCATTATCTTCTAAGTTGATTCCATAGTTCCCTATTAGTGGATATGTCATAGTTACTATTTGTCCGTAATAAGATGGATCTGTTAATACCTCTTGGTATCCTGTCATCCCAGTAGTGAATACTACTTCTCCCACACTATCTTTTAAGTGTCCAAATGCATTTCCTTCGAATATCATCCCATTTTCAAGTATAAGTCTTGCTTTCATATTTATGTTTCCTCCCATAAGCGAACCTCTAAATTTTAATTTAGCTAGGTGACGTTAAGTAAGATTCTAAGTCTCTAATTTTAGAAATCTAACCTATATATGTTTTACACCTACCAACATATGTTAGTAGGTGCTTCCTTACCCTTTATCCTAATTTAGTCAGATGTTTCTTTACTTTGTTCACGTAAATAATACGCTTTAAGTAAGCCTACTAAATTAACTTGAATAGGTGTACCATATTTCTCTATCTAATATTTATATAATATTTATATAATCCCTACTATTTCATTTATATCTTTGATTCCTTGTTCTCTACAGAATCTTTCCATTTCCTCAACTATCTCTTTTCCTGCATTAGGATTAAAGAAATTCACCGTTCCTATTTGAACTGCACTTGCTCCAGCCATCATAAATTCTATAGCATCTATTCCTGATGTTATTCCGCCTAAACCTATTACTGGAACGCTAACAGCTTTCGCTACTTCATGAACCATTCTAAGTGCTACTGGTTTAACTGCTGGCCCTGAAACCCCTGCATAAACATTATCGAATACTGGCTTTCTCTTATATGGATCTATTGCTAATCCTTTAAGTGTATTTATTAATGAAATTGAATCCGCTCCAGCTCTCTCACATTCTAATGCCATCTCTACTATATTTTCAGCATTAGGTGATAGCTTAACCATTAAAGGCTTATCTGCTATTTTCTTTATCTTTGATACAACATCATAAGCTACTTCTGATTTAATTCCAAAAGCCATCCCCCCTGACTTAACATTAGGGCAAGATATGTTAAGTTCTATCATATCTATATCTGTTCCTCTTAGCTTTTCAACTGCTATTTCGTAATCTTCGATACAACCTCCACCAACATTAGCTATAACGTTAGTGTTTAACTTTCTCATCTTTGGAAGTTCTTCTGATATAAATCTTTCTATACCTGGGTTTTGAAGTCCAACTGAATTCATCATTCCTGATGGTGTTTCAAAAACTCTTATTCCATTATTACCATCCTTAGGATTTAATGTTAATCCCTTTGATGATATTCCTCCAAGCATCCCAACATCGTAAAACTCATTGTATTCACTTCCGAAGCCAAATGTTCCAGATGCTGCTATTACAGGATTTTTAAAATCTACTCCATTTATATTAACCTTCAACATATCACGTACTCCTTAGTTCCTATAGTTCAACATAGTTTCCATCAAAAACTGGACCATCTTTACATGTTCTTTTATTTCCATCTTTAGTTTTGCATGTACATACTAAACATGCTCCAACCCCACAAGCCATATGTTTTTCCATTGAAACATATACTTGAACTCCCTTTTCTTTACACATTTCAACTACTTTTTTCATCATAACTTCTGGCCCGCAGCATAATACTGTATCATATTTATCAACTTCTAATAAATCTGTTACAAATCCCTTATGACCATACTTTCCAGTATTAGTTGAAACATATCCATCATTTATGTACTTACATAATTCATCAGTTAAATATATGTCATCTCTAAATCCAGCATAAAGATCCATCTTCATACCTTTATTCTTTTCTCTTAATCTCTTGGCAAGTTCCACCATAGGTGCTATTCCAATACCTCCAGCAACTAAAGCAACATTACCATATTTCTTATCTATATCGAATCCATTTCCAAGAGGACCTGTTAACTCTATAGTTTCCCCTTCTCTAAGGTTCGCAAACTCTTTTGTACCTTTACCTACAGTAGCATATAAAAATGTTACTGTTCCTTCTTCCTTTTCAGAAACACTTATAGGTCTTGGAAGTAGTGTTGCACCTTGATGCTTTAACATATAAAATTGACCTGCATTTACTTTATTATGGTCTTCAACCACCATTTTATATATTCCATCTACTATTTCTATATTAGATAATATCTTTGCTTTCGTATACTTCATGATATTGTCCCCCATTACTTAGATTCTACAGCTCTTCTTATTTCATCTCTCATCTTTATAGCTTCTTCTCTTGCACAAGCTGCAAATTCCATTTCTCTATTTTCCTTTTTATACGCTAATAATATTCCTCTTGATGAATTTACTACTCCACCATTTCCATTGTTTAAGTAAAGAGCTACATCTTCAGCTTTTCCACCTTGTGCTCCATATCCTGGTATTAAGAAGAACATATCATTATATCTGCTTCTTATTTCCTTACCTTCTTCAACATGAGTACATCCTATTACTCCACCGATTTGAGTATATCCGTACTTACCTTTAACTTCTTGACCCATTTCAGTTAATCTATCACCAACAGCGTTGTATAACTTTTTGCCACCTACTATATCAAGATTTTCAAAATCTTCTGCACCTGGATTTGAAGTTCTAACTAGTACGAATACTCCCTTTATTCCTTCTTTCATGTAAGGTAGGTATGGTTCGATACTATCCATTCCCATGTATGGACTTAGAGTTATAAAATCCGCTTCAAAATCTCCTGTAAAGTGCGCCTTTGCATATTGTGAAGCTGTCGCAGCTATATCTCCTCTTTTTATATCTGCAATTATTATTGCATCTTTTTCTCTTAAATATTGAAGTGTATTTTTGTAAGCTATTAATCCTTCAATTCCTAAAGCTTCATAGTAAGCTATTTGAACTTTAAAGCAAGCTACAACATCTAAAGTTGCATCTATTATTTCCTTATTGAAGTGGAATAATGCTTCACTTAAAGTTCTTCCTTCTAATACGTGGCTTGGAAGATACTCAACAGCTGTATCTAACCCTAAACAAACTACTCCTCTTTCTTCTACTCTTTCATATAATTTATCTATTATTAATTTATCCATTTAAAATTCTCCTTACTTAAGCTTTATAAACTACATTTCCACCTTTTATTGTCATCTTAACTTCACCGTAATATTCTCTTCCGTGGAAAGGTGTATTCTTACCTCTTGATACAAATTTATCTCTATCTACAGTAACCTTTTGATTTAAATCTACAAGTACCATATCTCCATCTTTTCCAACACTTATTAATCCCTTATTCATTCCTAAAATATTAGCTGAATTTCTAGACATTAATTCGCTTAATTTATTTAATGAGATATTATTTTCTTTAACTAGCGTCGTGTAGCATATTGAAAAAGCAGTTTCTAATCCAACCATTCCTGGCGCTCCATTTTTCTTATCTTCTTCAGTATGTGGAGCGTGGTCTGTTCCTATGCAATCTACAACACCTTTTCTTATAGCTCTTATTAAAGTTTCTACATCCTCTTTTTCTCTTATTGGAGGATTTACTCTATAATTACTTATGCTACTATCTAAAGCTAAGTGATGAGGTGTTACTTCACAAGTTACATTTACACCTTCTTCTTTAGCTCTCTCTATAGCATTTATTGATTCTACTGTACTTACATGAGCCATATGAAGATGTGCTTTAGTTACTTTTGCTAGATATAAATCTCTTATTGTCATTAAATCTTCTGCCATTCTCATATCTATCTTTGAAAATGTCTTATCTTCAGCATGTGACATAACTATCCAGTTATTTTCTCTAGCTACTTCCATAGCCTTCATCATTACGCTTGAATCCATAACTCCTACACCATCATCTGATATAGCTTTTACTTCTTTATCATCTTTAAACATATTTAAATGTTCTATATTGCTACCTTTGAAGTTTTCAGTTATTGAAACACATTGGTGTATATCTGTTAATCCAACTTCTTTTGCTCTATTTCTTACATGATTTAATACTTCATAGTTTGAACATACTGGCCAAGTATTAGCCATTAAACAAACTCCTGTATATCCACCTTTTACTGCTGCTTTAGATCCAGTTTCAATATCTTCCTTTTGAGTGAATCCTGGTTCTCTAAAGTGTGCATGAGTATCTATGAAGCTTGGCATTAAAGTTAGGCTGTTTCCATCTATAATTTCAACATTATCCTTTTTTATATCTTGTCCAACTTCCTTTATTATTCCGTTCTCTATATATACATCTCCATGGAAGTTTTGAAACGCATCTACTACATTAACGTTTTTTATCAATAAGTTGCTCATTTTTATACCTCACTTGGATTAATTATTGTATCGCAATACTGACATTTGTAAGATCCTTTATCTTCGTTAACAAGATCAAAAACATGCTCTAAGTATTTTTCATCACTTGTTATACATCTTGGATTGTTACATGTAATTATTCCTTTAATTTGCTTTGGTAATTCTGGTTTTATCTTTGCTATTATCTCTTCATTTTTAACTTGATTTATAGTTATTCCTGGCGATAATAACGCTAAAACTGTAAAATCTATTTCTGTAGCATTTTCTATCTTTATTATATCTTTTCTACCATTCTTCATACTTTTTGCATTTATTATTAATGCAACTTCATTTTCTCCATCTTCAAGTTTAAGATATTTAAATATCTTAACTCCTACCCCAGCTCTAATATGATCTAATACAAATCCATTTTTTATACTTGTAATCTCTAACATTACGCTACCCCCAATAACTTAGCCATTAAAGCCATTCTTACATACATACCAAACTCTGCTTGCTTAAAGTATGCTGCTCTTTTATCTTTATCAACTTCAACATCTATTTCATTTACTCTTGGAAGTGGATGCATTATTATCATATCTTCTTTAGCTAATTTCATCTTTTCTGCATCTAAAATGTAGCTATCTTTTAATCTCATATATTCATCTTCATTAAAAAATCTTTCTTTTTGAATTCTAGTCATATAAAGGATATCTAATTCTTCTATTACATCCTCTATCTTTTCTACTTCTCTGAATTCTATATTATTTTTATTTAAAACCTCTTCTCTTATATATTGAGGTATTCCTAATTCTTTTGGTGATATTAAAACAAACTTGATATTTTTATATCTTGACATGGCTGTTATTAAAGATTGAACTGTTCTACCATATTTTAAGTCTCCACAAATACCAATAACATGATTGTCTAATCTACCTTTTAAAGTCTTTATCGTTAAAAGGTCTGTTAGTGTTTGAGTTGGGTGTTGGTGCCCTCCATCCCCTGCATTTATAACAGGTACTGATGAGTACATACTTGCGACCTTAGCTGATCCTTCTTTAGGATGTCTCATTGCTATAATATCTGAGTATATAGATACCATTTTTATAGTGTCTGCTAAAGTTTCACCTTTTGCTGCTGAGCTTGAATTTGGTTCTGAAAACCCTAATATCTTTCCGCCCAATCTCATCATGGCAGCTTCGAAGCTAAATTTTGTTCTGGTACTTGGTTCATAAAACAGAGTAGCTAGTATTTTTCCTTCACATACGTGTGAATACTCTTCTGGATTTGATATAATTCGATGTGCTAATTCAAAGATTTCATTTAATTCTTCTATCGTAAAGTCCATTGGATTTATTAAATGTTTATTCATCATATAATTTTCCTCTCCTTCTTAACCTCTCAGGGCTAAATTTAAAGAAATAATAAAAAAATGTCTTCCTTTATCTAAAGGAAGACATAATAATCCCGTTGTCTAATAAAAATTACACTTCCTTTTAAATCTCTCTGGATTTCATTAAAGGTTCTTTATTTTAATCTAAGATACCATTTTTTTTTAATGCTGTCAATATTTTTAGAGAGTTTCGGTTGTAATTTTTTTATACACCATATTTTTCATAATATTTTTCTATTGCAACTTTGATTTTGTCGTCTATATATACTTTTCCGTTCAATTCTCTGTTATATAAGTACTCTACAACTTCTTTCATTGTAACTATTGAGTAAGTTTGAATTCCAAACACCTCTTTAATTTCTTCTTGAGCTGACTTTTCACCTCTACCTTTTTCCATTCTATCAACAGAAATTATTAATCCTTGTATTTGTGGATTTCCTTGCGCTTTTAATATTGGTGCAGTTTCATATATTGAAGTTCCAGCAGTCATTACATCTTCTACTATTACAACTTTCTTATCAGAGTCAATCTTAGCTCCTAGTAATATTCCACCTTCACCGTGATCCTTTACTTCTTTTCTATTTGAACAATATTGAACATTTGCTCCGTAAAGCTTATTCATTGATACTGCAGTAACTACTGTTAGTGGAATTCCTTTGTATGCAGGTCCAAATAAAACATCTACATCATTATTAAAATGTTTCTTTATAGCTTCAGCATAAAAATCACCAAGCTTACTTAATTGTTCCCCAGTAGTATAGTTTCCAGTGTTAATAAAGAAAGGGGTTTGTCTTCCACTCTTAGTAGTAAACTCTCCAAATCTTAATACATTACTTTCAATCATAAATTCAATAAACTGTTCTTTGTACTTATCCATTTTATAACATTCCTCTCTACAAAAATATTCTCTTGTATTGTAACACGATTAATTAATTAATCCAACATTTTATCTTTTATAGATTAATCTGGATATAAACTACTATCTTTTGACTAATTTCTTTGCGAAAATTATCCCAAAAATAATAATTATTAATGGCAATATAAACTTCACGGAAAATGGATTATTAAAGTTCATTCCTAAAATTACATAACAAAGTGTTTCAGGAGCTACCCCTAAAACTGATGCCCAAATAAAATCGCTATACTTTATTTTAGTTAATCCACAAGTATAACTTAATGCATCATATGGTAATATTGGAGGAAATCTTAATAAAAATAGTATTTTAAATCCATTTTTCTCAAGGTTTTGGTCTAGCTTTACAAATCTACTTCCGATTAAATCTTCTACAAAACTTCTCCCTAAAAGCCTTGATAAAAAAAATGCCACAGTCCCAGAAATATAATATCCAATCATAGTTAGTATAAATCCCCAAAAAGCGCCAAATACTTTTCCAGCAGCTATAGCTATTATATTTGATGGAATTATAACAAAAAAAGGTTTTATCGCAAATATCAAAAGATATATCGAAGACGAAAAAACACCATTTTTTCTTATAAAATTAGCTATCACCACTATACTTAATTTACCATTAAGATACTTTACATTTAATATTAAAAGAGTCAGAGCTACAAATATTATTGTTAATAAAATATAAAATTTGCCTCTATTTATTCTATCCTTTTTATTCATCTAATCTTACCCTTAAACCTTCATATTTTCATAATAAATATTCATTCTAAACTTACCGTTTTTACTTATATATTTCTAAAAACAGAAAAAACCTTATATAAATACTAGCAAACAATTCATCTTTAATATTTATATGTAAAATTTCTTAGCTATACGCTTGATTTCAATATTTTACTATAAAAACATTTTGTATACAGTTTCTTAACAATTATCATTGTTATGATTAGATATAATAGTATTAAGTTATATTTTATCTAAGGCATTATATGAAAAATAAATCTATATGGTATTTATCCCAGTAAAAGATTTGCTTACATATTGTGTGAACTTTATAGCGAAGTTATAATATTAGAATAATTAGGTTAGAATGGATTTAAAATTTTATATTATATAAGTACTTTACCTGATGTTTATTCTACCTTATAACTCTATAACTTCTAATTGAAAATATCTATATTTCTCAAATAGCGGTCATAACTCGGTAGTATCTTATGAGGTAAGTAACTATGGACAACTTACCTTAATAAGAAAAAATATAAAGGTAGCTTCACCACTATATATTACATTTATCAAGTATAAGGAGAAACAAATGACAAATTTAATAGAAACTTTAAAAGCTAATACTTTAGTAATTATTTTTATAATTATGTTCTTAGAAGCATTAAATCTTACCGGTATTCCTGCAATCGTAATTATGCCAGCTGTAGGTGTTTTTATAAAAAGCAGTGGACATTCTTTTCTGATAGTTTTTGCTATTGCAACTTTAGGGTCAATTCTTGGAAGTATAACTTATTATTTAGTGTCTTCCAAATTTGGTGATATCATATATAACTTTTTTTATAATAAATTTCCGAGTACTCAAAAATCACTAAGAAAAGCTAAAGAAACAGCTGAAAAATATGGAGCTAAGATGTGTCTTATTGGTAGAATGCTTCCTACGATTAGAACTTTTATATCTCTAATGTCTGGGATTTTCAAAGTTAAATTCAAAGATTATATAATATATTCCTCTATTGGAATTTTTGTATGGAATCTTGTTTTAATGTCTTTTGGATACTTTGGATATATTTTATCAACTATGACATTTTAAAATTTAAGAATTAATAGTAACTATTCATAAAAAAAATCCAGCAGAATAATATTTATATTTTGCTGGATTTTAAAATATCCTCAAAGAAATTTTATCTTAGTTTAATGGTTAATTTTAAAGTATCAACTCTTAACTATTAATTATTTTGCTTTTTCTATTACATCTGCTTTAAATTTTTCTATTCCTAATCTTTCTATCATAAATCCTAGCTTTTCACCTAACTCAGCATTTTCTCTATAATAATCAAAGATAGAATCTATAAGTTTTAAAGTTTGCTGTTCATCTAAATCTTTTGCAATAATATCTGCAATTCTTGGATTAAACCCTGCTGAACCTCCAGCAACTACCATTAATCCTGTTACATCGGCTATTACTCCTACATCTTTAGCATAAACACTTCCACAAGAATTTCTACATCCAGCAACTCCTATTTTAGTTCTACAAGGCATATCCTTCTTGCCATACTTTTTAGTTAACTTCATTCCAATTCCTATAGTATTATACTTGCTTCTTTTGCAAAAGCCCGCTGGACATATTTCTACGTTCTTAACAGAATTAGCCTTTACAACAGCTGGTTCCATACCTAAGTCATCCCAAATTTGTGGTAAATCCTCTTCCTTAAGATTTGTAATTAAAATTCTTTGACCTGATGTTATTTTTAATACACCATTATACTTCTTTGAAACTTTAGCTATTTTTTCTAATGTTTCTGCACTTACAAATCCGCCAGGTATATCTGGAGTTATTGCATAAGTTCTTCTTCCATCTCTAATTTTTTGAAGGTTTCCATAATGCATAAAGATTTAATTCCTCCTAAGATAAAACAAATTTTTCTATAGCTGTTGCAACTCCATCTTCATTATTTGAATCGGTTATGTAATTAGCAGCTTTTTTAACTTCTTCAAAAGCATTTCCCATTGCAATTCCCATTCCTGCATATTCAATCATGTGTAAGTCATTTCCTGCATCACCCATAGTTATTACTTCTTCTCTCTTTACACCTAAATGCTTAGCTAAAAGCTCAACACCTACACCTTTATTAACTTCTTTATTTAAAAACTCTAAGAAGTAAGGAGTACTTCTAACAACTGTATACTTTTCAAAAACTTCCTTTGGTAAATTATCTACAGCATTTTGAAGTATTTCAGGCTCATCTATCATCATTACCTTTATGTAACTTTCATCATTTTTTATATTTTCAAAATTTATTTCTTGTATTGTTATGTTATTTATACTTGCTTCAACTTCAGTATACTTACTATTTTTAGGAGTAACTAGTCCATTTTCTTCAGAGAATGCGTGAATATTAACACCCAATTTTTTGCTTAAATCGTAAAGATAATGAACATCTTCCCCTATTAATCCCATCTTGCATACAACTTCTCTGCTCTTTGTCTTTAATACTAATCCCCCATTATAGCTTAAAACATAATCATTATCTGTGTACATATCTAACTCTTCTAAGTATCTAGTAACACCATCAATTGGTCTACCTGTTGCAAGAACAACTGTTACACCTTTATCTCTCGCCGCTTGTATTGCCTTTTTAGTTCTTTCTGTTACTATTTTTTCTTCATTTAATAAAGTTCCATCCATATCTAATGCTATTAATTTATACATATAATTCACCGATCCTTGCTTCAAAATATCGGTACTATTATAACACGAAAGAATGTTTTAGTCCTAATCAAAAGTTAATCTTTTACTTTTTGCTAGAGCAAAACCCTTCACTTTACCACAAAGCAATCTTTCATCTTTTGCTCTAGCAAAACATTTATCTCTTGCCCTTAGGCAAACTACTTACTATATTCTATATAAGATGAAATTACATCATCAAATCCATCTCTCTTTAATACCTCAACTACAACTCCTACAATTTCATAACTTGACGTATTACCATATTCAGATCTTAAATCCTCTATAATTTTAATTATATCTTTTACTATTATTTTAATATCTGACTCATTTAAAAGCGCCTTAGTTCCACTTGTTGCATTTAAAATACTAATCTTAATCTTATTAGCATCTAATTCTTGTAATCTACCATCTTTTTTTATTACTTGCATAAAACTACCTCCTTAAACTCTCTTCTTTCTTCTTTTTATAAAATAAATTTTTCTTCGTTATATTAGGCTTTTCAAAAATTTAATTATTGTTTTTTATCGTCGATAATATCTAATTCCAACTTATTATTTACATATTTCATTTTTTTATTTATATACTAAGAGCTATACATTTATTATGCATAGCTCTTCTAGTTATATATTATTTTTTAATAATCTCTTTTCTGTACCATTCTTCATAGTCATATTTTTCTAAAAGTTCTTTTCATAACTCATATTTACATACGCATTCATCTTTTATCATACTATTCCCACTCGATAGTACTTAACTATTTTTTATTCATCATAATTTCCTAATATATTTTATGTTTCTATACACTTAATCGCTACTTAAATTAATAAAAAAAGTACCATTTTTTATTATGGTACTTTCAAAACTCTTTATTTTATTTATCAATATAAACTTTAACTTTACTTTATAATTTAATAAACTTCTTTATCCCAATTGTATTTAGAAGTCTATATGAAATTATTAATAAAATTACAAGTATACCTAACAATAATAATAAAAACATAGTTATATTTGTTACTTTAAATAAAAGGAATGCTCCTATAGATAATCCAATAATCGCAAATACAAATAACATTTCTATCATTACTGCTGCACTTTGTTTTACAACTACAGTTGGTGATACCCAATCTAATTTAGGTAAATATAAGTTTATAAGTAAACCTACTATTGCTGTTAATAAAGAAAATACTATTGTAAATGCTAAATTCCATACTAAAGCTGCAAAACTAAACTTTAAGCCTATGGAAAATATTAAATTAGCTAGTATTCCTAATGGAATAGTAATAATTAAATTTAATAATATTTTGCCTCTAAATATATCTTTTTCTCTTATAGGTAATGACTTCATTATCCATAAATTCTTCCCTTCCAAAGATATTGAAGAGGTCGTTGTACACGATATTCCTATTCCAAAAGCTATTATTAACAAAACATTAAGTGGCATTAGTTCATCTACATATGGCATTTCCATATACATAGCCAAAGTTTGTCCATCAACAAATAGAGTCGCAATTGAAGCTACTAAAATTATAATCATTCCAATGCCTGTATTTAAAACATATATAGGTGTTGAGAAATACCTTCTTATCTCTTTTTGTAATAAAGCTTTAGCTATACTACTAGATTTAAGTGACTGTATTTTGTAATTTGCCTTTTTATAGTTTTCTCCTAGTCTAGCATTAATCTTCCCAAATAATCTACTAAATACAATTATGAATATTATAAAAGGAACTATTGATATAGCTATAAGCTTTACTAATTCTATTAAATTTTTATCTCTTAATGCATTAGTAAAAAAAGTTACTGGAATATATATTTTACCTATACCTTCCATAATAGAAGCACTATTTATCATTAATGATTCAATAATAGAATTAATATTAAATGAACCTATAAGAATTAGTAATGTAACAATAGTCGCACCTAGTATAGTTACTAAATTCTTATGCTTAAACTTAGTAGCAAAATAACTTATAAATACAGCTAAAATTGAAGCTATTATAACCGGAATTAATGGCATAAATATAACTGATATTATTAATATTACGAAATAAAGCCATGATAATCCTGGAACTCTCATATAATATATAACTCCAGTTGGTATAAGCACAAAAGCTGTAAATATCCAATTGAATACTAGTAAATTTATTATTTTACTAGTTAGTATTACACTATTTTTAATTGGCAATGACATTAACATATCATAATCTCTTGAAGTGAATAATGTTCCCTGAGCTTTATATATAGATGTAAAAAATACCATCATAACGCTCATCAATCCAGCCATCATTAATAGTAAATCTAAAAAACCTATACTTTCTAAAGCATCAGCCATAAGATAAGCGTACATAGTTACAGTAAATGCTATTGCCATTGCTCCAATAAGAAGCACTAAAGATGACATCATCATTTTTCTTTTTTCTTTTGTCCCAGAAACATTTTTTGAAAATCCATTTAATCCCCAATCATTAATAAATGTTGCTTTTAATACAACCCATAAATTATTCATTATCAATCAACCCCATAAATATATCTTCTAAAGAACTATTACCCCTTACTTCATCTGTATTTCCTTGTGCAACAATTTTTCCATCCTTTATTATAGCCACTCTATTACATAGTTTTTCAGCAACTTCTAATACATGCGTAGAAAAGAATATAGCGCTACCTTCTAAACATATTTCTTTCATTATCTCTTTTAATGTATGGGCAGCTTTTGGATCTAGCCCAACAAAAGGTTCATCTAATACTAATAATTTAGGCTTATGAATTAATGCAGAAATTACAGCTAACTTTTGCTTCATTCCATGCGAATATGATCCTATTAAATCACCTAAAAATCTAGTTAATTCAAGCTTGTCCGCATACTTTTTTATAAGCTCTTCTCTTTGTGATTTACTAACCCCATAAATATCTGATATAAAGCTTAAATATTGAATTCCAGTTAATGCTTCATATAAATCTGGATTATCTGGAATATATGCCATAATCCTTTTACATTCTATAGGGTTATCTTTAATTGATAATCCATCAATTAATATTTCTCCTTCAGTAAACTCTAATATACCTACTACAGATTTTATTGTAGTAGTTTTACCTGCTCCATTATGTCCAATAAATCCAAATATATCACCTGAATTTATTGTTAAAGATATATTATCTACTGCCTTTTTACCTTGTTTATATGCCTTTGAGAAATTTTTTATTTCTAACATATTATTACCCCCGATATATTTGTTATAGTTATAGTATAACAGTAAATCACAAAAATCAATATAATTATTTCGACAACCATCAACAAAGTGGGAGCATTTAAATAAAATAGAGTATAAGTAAATTTTAAGGAGTTTAAGTTATGTGGCTTATTAACAAAGTTAAAGGCTTATATAGATTTGGACGACTTAATGGTCGCCTATTAGTAAATTCATTTAGAACAAGTTCTTATTATTTAGATTCCGCAACGAAATTTGTAAATACTAACGGCTTCATTAGTAGTTCGCCATACTTTATTTGGGTTGATACTGAAAATTTTAAAACTAATATTTTTAGAGGTTCAAAAAATAACTGGACTCTTATTAATAGTTATCTATGCACAATAGGAAAGCCTAATAATCCGACTATAAAAGGAACGTACTTCGTTGGGGTAAAAGGATATTCTTTTGGAGAATCAAGAGGCTTTCGATGTCTTTATTACACTCAAATAAAAGGCGATTACCTATTTCACTCAATACCTTATTACTTAGATGGAACAATAAAAGACGATAGACTTGGAATGATGCTTACAGACGGGTGCGTTCGTTTATCAACACCTCATGCAAAATGGATTTATGAAAATATCCCTGGTGGAACAACCATATTTATTACCTAACTTTATATAATTATATAATTAGTGATTGGAGATATATTATGCTAATAAATATTTTAAAAAATATCTATCGTGCTACAAAGTTAAATACTACAGTTCTATCAGACTTTCTATTAGTTAATTCTCTTTCTAGTTATGGTGAATCCTTTGTTAATAATAGTAATTTATCTAGTACAACCAATTATCTGATCTGGGTTGATACTCAAAGTTTTAAAGTTAATATTTTTACAGGTAAAAAATCTAATTGGAAACTAATCAAAAGTTATTCTTGTTCCATAGGCAAACCTACTACCCCTACACCTAAAGGTACATTCTATATAGGAATTAAAGGTTATTCCTTTGGATATTCTCATGGATATGTTTGTTATTATTACTCTCAATTTAAAAATGACTACTTGTTTCATTCAATTCTGTATAATTTAGATGGAACCATTAAAGATGGTCGTTTAGGTATGAAAATTTCAAATGGCTGTATCCGTCTAGCTAAAGTTAATGCTAAATGGATATATGATAATGTTCCTGCTAAAACTACTGTGTTTATAAACTGAAATAAAAAAGGTGAATTCAAATTGATGAATTCACCTAATAATATACTATAAACTATTTAATTAATTCTAATGCTCTATCAAGAACAGCAGCACCGTTCATAGTTCCGTATAATCTCATATCGATTACTTCTACTGGAACTCTTCCTTTTACTAAAGCATCAACTTGTGGTTTTTGGAATCTAACTTGTGGCCCAAGTAAAACTATATCAACTGTATCAACAACGCTTGAACATTCTGAAACTGGTAAAGCGTTAATGTTTACTTCTATTCCTTTTGCTTTTGCAGCATCCTTCATCTTATTAACTAAAAGACTTGTAGACATTCCTGCAGCACATACTAATAAAATATTTTTCATGATAATTCCTCCTAAAACTAAAACATTATATTTAATATTTATTATATAAATTTTTATTTATAGCTTATAAATTTACTATTATATATTATGTTACAATACCTCTAAATAGAATTCAATAATTAAATTCCTATCAGGAAATGTTTTCAAAAACCGATTACATATTTCTGATATAATCAACTATATCATATTTTTTCAAAATATTCATTACTTTTTTACAACTTAATTTGGAAAATTTTCCGCAAATATTTTTCTTTTGATATTTAAGCTACTCTTTCTTCTGAAAAATATAGCTTAAATATCAATGTTATATATACTAATTTTTCTATTAATCTTTAGGCGACATTATACTTATCATTTGCTATATTAGAAAATTCTCTTTTAATCAATACTACACAAATTACCAATGCTATAATATCACTTATAGGTTGAGCCATAAATATTCCGTTAATTCCTATAACTTTAGGTAATAAATATAAGAAAGGAACTAAGGCCACTACTTGTCTCAATAAACTAATTACAATCGATGGGTTAGGTCTACCAATTGATTGAAAGAATGTTGTGCATAGCATTACATACCCTAAAATAGGAGTAATTATAAAATTCCATCTTAGAGCAGTAATCCCTATAGACATTAACTCCTCTCCACCTCCAAATGCTCTAATAATAGAAGCTGGAAAGAACATTACTACAACCCATATTATTGATGTTACCCCTACTGAAAGCATCGATGCTTTATTTAAAGTTTCTTTAACTCTTAAAGTATTTTTACTACTGTAGTTATATGCTAAAATCGGTTGAATACCTTGACTTATTCCACTAGCTGGCATTATTACAAATGTCATTATACTTGAAATTACTGCATAAACACTAATAGCAATATCTCCACCATATTTTCCAAGTTGACCATTATAAATCAAGCTTATAAATCCCATTGCCATTTGTGCTATCCAAAAAGCAAATCCACATCTAAATATTTCTTTTTGAAGTTTAAAGTCCAATTTGAAAGTATCTTTCTTTATTTTTACAAGTGTTTTACCACCAAATAATAAATATGCACCAAATAATACAGAAACAACTTGTCCTATTACTGTTGCAATAGCTGCTCCTTCTATCCCCCAATTTAAAACTGCAACAAATATAGCATCTAATACTATATTGGTTATAGCTCCAATAGCTGTAACACACATTCCCATTATAGGTTTTCCAGAAGCACGTACAAAATCACAAAAAACAAATGTCAACCCTTGAAAAACACAACCTAAAGACACTATAGTGTAATAAGTTTTAGCCATATTATATGTTGTATCAGTAACTCCAAACACCTTTAAAAATATATCAGGAAATATTAATAAAATTGCTGTAAGTATTGCTTCAAATACAATAACCATTATAAATGCATTACCAAATGATAAATTCATTTTATCTTCTTCTTTATTTCCACGAAATAAAGAAAATAAAGTGGAGCCACCAGCACTACATGTTAATCCAAAAGCTATCATCATAAATGATAACGGAAAACATATGGATAATGCTGCTAAAGCTGTATTACCAACAAAGTTTCCTACAAATATTCTATCAATTATATTATAAATAGCAGTAATTAATAAAGAAATAGCCGCTGGTATAGAAAATTCCAAAATTATAGGTAATAACTTTCCTTTTGAAAAATCTATTTTATCACTCATCTAATTATCCTCCATAATATTATTCTTCATTAGGTTATAAACATCATTTGCAACTTTAATAAAAGTTTTAGCCTCTTCATCAGATATATTATTTAAAACTTTTGCTACCTTGCTATGATATTCCTCAACAAACACTTTATACAGTTCTTTACCATAAGTAGTTAATTCTAAATAAGTTATTCTTTTATCTTCCTTACATTCTATTTTTTCAACTACGTCTTTCTTCTCTAATTCTTTTATTAGTTTGGTTACACTTGGTGTAGTAATATTCAAAGCATTACTTATATCACTCACACATACTAATTCCTTATTTTTCTTACAGGTATAAATAGCATCAATAACATGTATATGCCTCGGTTTCATATCTTTGGGAAGCTCTGGCATCATTTCAGTAACTTTCTTTGCTATAAAACATGCATCAAAAATTTCTTTTACTAATTTATCGTTCATAATATCCCCCTTTATATAATTACTAAAGATAATTACTAATAGTAATTATCTTTAGTAATTATATATCTGTATAAAATTTTAGTCAATTACCTATTCTTACAGAAAACTTCTTATTATCCTTCACTATATAATTTGATTTTTTACACATTGATATTCTATTATAAAAGTTATTATCTAATTTAACCGACATCAAATCTAATTATTAACAAAAAACATGAATCAATTAAAGATTCATGTTTTCTTAATTTATTTAATAAAACAAATTTTACTATTTTTATATTAACAGCACTATATTATAAAATTTTAGGGGTTACTATATTATCTTTATAGTTTTATATTAAACATCTGTAAAATTTATTTGTATTATCTATTTACAAATTTACCTGCTGATTGTCCTGCTATACGTCCAAACACAACGAAATCAGTAACAGCAGTTCCTCCAATTCTATTTCCACCATGAACTCCACCAGCTACTTCACCTGCTGCGAATAATCCTGGTATTACTGTATCTTCTTTAGAAATAACTTCTGCATTTGTATTTATTTCAACTCCACCCATTGTGTGATGTACACCTGGTGCAATTTTTATAGCATAGAAAGGTCCTACTGATATATTTTTTTCCATACCAGTATTTCTTCCAAATTCAACATCATTTTGATTAGCTACAGCCTCATTCCATGTATTTACTGTAGAGACTAATGTAGCTTCATCTAATCCTAATTCTTTAGCTAAACCTTCTATTGTATCTGCTTGAACAACTATATTATTTTCAACATATTTTTCTATAGCACTTAAGCTATCTCTTAATTGTTGATCAAAGATAGTATATGCATATCCATCTTCTTGCTCTATTATAGCTGCTGAAACAACATCTCTAGTAAGTAATTCATTACCGAATCTCTTGGCATCTTTGTTGACTAATATAGCTCCACCACCACGAACTGACTCAGTTATTAATAAACTAGTTGTTTGTTCAACTGTTGGGTGAATTTGAATTTGTTCTATGTCAACTAAGTTCGCACCTACAGCTTCGGCCATAGTTATACCATCACCAGTAGCTCCTGGAGTATTAGTAGTTACGAATCCTTTTAATTCCGGTCTATATTGAGTATACATATCTTCATTAGCACCAAATCCACCAGTTGCTAAGATAACAGCTTGTGCATTTATAGTATAATTTTTATCTTTACCTTCAGCCTTAATTCCAGCTACAGCATTATCAGCTGTTAATATCTCTTTAGCTTCAGTATTGTATATTATTTCTATGCCTTGCTCTTCTACATTTTTAATTAATGCATCAACTATAAAACTTCCAACAGGTTCTCCACCTTCTGGTCTATGTATACGCTTATTAGTTGCTCCACCTGAGAAAGATAATTCAGGTAATGGCGCTCCTATTTCTTCTAACCACTCTATAGCATCAGATGACTCTTCAGCCATTTTAGTTACTAATTCACGGTTGTTAAGTTCGTATCCACCCTTCATAGTGTCTTCAACAAAAACTTCAACACTATCTTCAACGCCATATGCTTCTTGCACATCTGTCTCAGCAGCATTCATTCCACCTGTAGCTTTTACTGAGTTACCACCAGCCATAGCCATCTTTTCAACTATAACTACATTTAAACCTGCAGCCTTTGCTTCTAAAGCAGCTGTCATACCAGCTCCACCAGCTCCTACAACTACACAATCCACATTTAAAGTCTCTTCAGTCTTTTCTGTAGCTGAACCTTCTTGTGATACTAAAGTTGAAGCATCTATTCCAGCACTAGCAAATGCTGCTGTAACAGCTTCAATAACAGCATTACTAGTTACGGTTGCACCTGAAACTATGTCAACATTAGCAATTTGTTTTGCTAACATATCTTGTGGCATACTTTCAATTGCTACTCCCCCTATAGTTGGAGTTTCTTTATCCCCTACAACAACTATTTCTTCAATTTTAGAATCTGATAATTTAATAGTTGCCTTAATTTCTCCACCGAATCCTTTAGCTGTACCTTCATATGTACCAGCTACAAAAGTATTATTAGCATTACTATTCTTGTTTTCATTATTACCGCATGCTACAAATGTTAATGCCATTGCACATGCTAAAAAAACAGATAAAAATTTCTTTTTCATTTTATCTCTCCCCTAACAATATATTGATATTTTTTTATCATACACGTTTAAGTATAGAGATAAATTCTATATAAATTCTGACTAAATTCTTAAAATTTGTTAAGAATTATCACTTTCTATATTATAAAATTCTATTTTTACCGTTGTTCCTAAACCTCTAGTGCTTTCAATCTGTATTGTTCCATTAATTTTTTTCAATAATTCTACTACTATACTTAATCCTAACCCATTACCATTATTTCCTTTAGACGTATAAAGAGGCTCAAATATTTTATTTTTTGCTTCATCTTCAATACCTTCCCCATTATCATTAACAATTAAAATAGCCTTATTGTCCTCTAAATAGTATTTAACTTGTATAACTCCACCACTACTTTCCATAGCCTGGTATGCATTAGTGCATATATTTAAGATTATTTGTTTTAATTCTCTTCTATTGCCATATATATAAATTGATTTATCTAAAATTAAATTATCTATTTGTATATTAGGTGGTACTATAGTTTTTAAGATATTTATTATTTTTTTTATTTCCTCAGTACTATTAAACCACTCAGTAGTTTCTTCCCCACCTTCTTTTGAGTACATTAATATATTTTTAGATAACTCTAAACAGTTATCTGCTGCTAATTTAATTTCTTTTAAATCATCTATAGCCTCATTATTATCTTTTAAGCTATTCATTAATAGTTCATTATAAATAAAAATTGGTGTTAATAAATTTTTGAATTCATGGGCTATTGTACTAGCCATCATTCCTAAAGTATGTATACTATTAATCTTACTTAACTTTTCTTCATGCTTTCTAAGCATATTAGTAGACTTATTTATTTCTTCTGAATATTTTAGTTCTAATATAATTTTTTCTTGTTCATTTTTCATCTTGATAATAAAAACTATAAAGCTGACTATTAATACTAATAAAATAATTCCTAATCCTACTATGAAATAAAATATTTTATCTAAAGGACGTGCTATTTCATCATAAGATGTAATAGCGCTTATAACCCACCTATGTTCCCCTATATCTACAGGGGCATATCCAATTATCTTCTTTACTTGTTTTATTTCATCTTCTCCCCACCAATAGGACTTTACTATATCACTACCTGTCTTACCACTTAATTGATTAGTAACTAATCTATCTATTCCTGCTGGATCTAATTGTGGATACTTCTCTTGTCTATCTTTTAGTGAATCTAGTCCTATCTGCTTTTTATCTCCATGCATTAATATGGCTCCAGACATATCTTTTAATGTACAATAACCATATTCACCGACTTGTATTTCTCCTAAAGTTTCCTTATAAACTTCATCTAATAAATATTCTACTAGTACAACTCCTTGAACTTTGTATTTTGATAAAATAGGTTTTATTATCTGTATCACATAGTTATTCTCTTTAGTAAATACTACAGATCCAATTTTGCATTCTTTTAATTCATCTTTATTTATATTATATTTATCAAATAACTCATAAGGTATATAACTTAGCTTTCCTTCATAATCACTATTATTTTCATTTATATATAGTATCTTATTTTCTATGTAATCTTCTACATCTATTCCCTGTTCTAATAAATTATCATCTATTTGAAATACACCATTTAAATAATCTATTTTTTCATCAAAATATGTCTTTAAATTATTAGCTGAAATCTTTGCTATAGAAATCATCTCATCACTTCTTAAAGCTATTAAGGTATTCCTTTGATTGATATATATCATCCAGATAACAATCATTATTGTTAATATTACAATTCCATATATCCATATAATACTTTTATACCTAAACTTTCTTTTTTCTAACATATCTTTACCTCTTGAAGTAATATTCTATATTCGCTTATAATGAGTTATATATTATAAAAGTCAAATAATTAACAATTATATCATAGTTATATATTAATTTTTTACATCTATTAAATTAATATAGTTTATTTAGAAAGGACATTTAATGTTTAAAGAACACGTACTTTTAATTGATGATGATCTATTAATCCAAAAAGCTTTAAGAACAGCCTTAGCTAGGGAGCAAATAAATACAACAGCAACAACTTCAGGTAATGAAGCCTTACTTCTATTAAAGAAATATTCATACGATACAATAATAATAGATTTAGTTATGCCTGATATAGACGGCTTTGAACTTATACGTCAAATAAGAAATAACAATATTTTCACTCCAATAATAATTCTTAGTGGTAAAGAAGAAGAACATAATAAGATATTAGGGTTAGGCTTAGGAGCTGATGATTATCTAACAAAACCTTTCAGTATTAATTTATTAGTTTCAAAAATTAAAGCTTTTTATAGGCGTTCTAATATGTATCAAAAAACTATTAATCCTGATTTAACCATTGGCCCTTTTAGATTTTGTCAAAATAACTTTCAAATATTTAAAAATAATATACCTCTTGATTTAACGGCAAAAGAGGTTCTTTTCCTTAAATTTTTATTAGAAAATCCAAATAAAGTTTTTTCAAAGGAACAATTATACGAAACAATTTGGAATAATACCACAATAGATGATAATACTATTATGGTTTATATAAAAAGACTTAGAGATAAAATAGAAGATAATCCCAAAGCCCCTAAATTCTTAAAGACTGTCTGGGGACTTGGATATAAATTAGAAATTCAATAATTAAATAAAGTGCGAAGCACTTTGGTGAAAAATTTGACTTCGTCAAAGGGGAAAATGTCACTGACGTGACAGTGAAAATATTGCTTATGGCAATAGTGAAAAGTGTCTACATTAGTACCTTTCACTTTAACTTAAGTTAACTTTTCCCCGCTACTCTAGTAGCCTTTTCACTTCGACGAAGTCGACCTTTCACCTGTGAGCTCCGCGAACAATTTCTTTCATTTACTCTCTATATTTTAATTAGCAAATTTACTTTATCTTTTCTGCTTCTGGATATTCTACACCTTTTGTATCTACTCTTATTTCTTCAATAACAATAGTATTTACTGGAGTTGATTTTTCTCCTGTAGCTTTATTCTTTTCTACTTCAGCTTTATTTATAGCCTCAACAACATCTAACCCATTTATAACCTTACCAAATGCTGCATATTGCCCATCTAAACTTGGAGCGTCTGCTGCCATTATAAAGAATTGGCTTCCTGCTGAATCTGGATTTTGAGCTCTTGCCATAGATAAAACTCCTGTAGTGTGCTTTAAGTCATTAGCTTTATATCCATTTCCTGAAAATTCACCTTTTATACTATAGCCAGGTCCTCCTGTTCCATCACCCTTTGGATCTCCACCTTGATTCATAAAACCTTCTACTACTCTATGAAAAGTTAATCCATCATAAAATCCTGAATTAGCTAACTCAATAAAGTTATTTACAGTATTAGGCGCTTTATCTGGGTAAAGCTCTGCTTCTATTGTTCCAAAATCCTTAACCTTTATAGTAGCTATTGGTAGATTTTCTGGTCTTTCTACTTGAGTAGTAGAATTATCACTTGAATTATTATTTTCTGTTTTAACATTGCTGTTTCCACAACCAACCATAGCCACTGACATAACTATAGCTAATGCTGATATCATTATCTTTTTAATTTTTTTCATCATAATTCCTCCTTAAGAATCTCACTTATATTCTAACAGTGTAATCAATTTTAATAAATAATTAATATGTAAATTTTGTATAAAATAATTAAACGAGGCCAAATGATTTTAATCTAGTAATTAATACATAGATATATCAATTTATAGCCTCGTTTTATTATTTACACATATTTAATCTAAAGGTTCTCCATCAAAGCTCTTATATGCAGGAGAATTTTTATCATTTCCTACATTATCTTGATCTTGATGTAGTTTTTGTCTTCTAGCTCCTTTTTGCATAGGATTACTTGTATTTGAGTTCTTATCCCAACGGTCTTTTTTCATATTTCACACTCCCTTCAATCTATATCTTTTGTCTTATTGTTTATATTAATTCATTTTTTTATAACTTTGACCATTAGCAAATTATAAGTTATCATTAACTGAAAGTCCAAACTTCAATTTAGTAACTTAAAGTTACTAATTCAACACTAGAAGAAATAGTTTCCGTTTAATTTAGGAGTGATAGAATGACTGATAATAAAACTTTAAGAAAAAGCTTTTTTAGAAATCTTATTCCATCAGTAACTGCTATGTGGGTCTATTCGATTTATACAATAATTGATGGAATATTTGTTGGAAAAGGAGTTGGTTCTACTGCACTAGCATCAGTAAATATAGCTATGCCATTTGTAAATTTAATTTTTGCATCTTCTATATTTTTCGCTACAGGAACTTCCACTCTAATCTCAATAAGACTAGGACAAGATAAAAAAGATGAAGCAAACAATATTTTTTCTTTTAATGTAGCTATAATGATTATATTTTCAATAATTTTATTAGCATTTAGTTTAATATTTATAAATAAAATATCAATTTTTCTAGGGGCTACTGAAAGTACTTTTAAAATGGTAAAAGACTATTTAAGTATAATAATACTTTTTAATGGATTCTTTATAGTTTCTTACTGTTTAGAAGTATTAACTAAAGCTGATGGTTTTCCTAACCTTGCAATAATAGGAGTTTCTATATCAGCAATTACCAATATTATATTAGATTACTTATTTGTGATAAAGTTTGGATTTGGAGTGAAAGGAGCTGCTATAGCTACTGGAATATCTCAAGTTGCATCTTGTTTATTTTTTACATTGCACTTTTTAAAGCCAATATCAACTTTAAAATTTGTTAAATTCAAACCTTCTTTTAATATATTTAAAAGAATTATAAGTATAGGTTTTCCTGATGGAATAACAGAATTAACTTCTGGAATAGTTATTCTTATATTTAACCAAAGCATTTTAAAATTTATAGGTGAAAATGGATTAGTTACATATAGTGTAATATGTTATGTGTCTACATTAGTTCTTATGACTATGATAGGAATTACTCAAGGTGCTCAACCTTTATGTAGTTTTTACTATGGTTCAGAAGATGTTAAATCACTAAAATATTTATTTAGTATTACTTTAAAAACTATAGCTATAGTATCAGTTGGAATATTTATTATATGTATTTTATTTGCACCATCTATAATTAATGTATTTATAGCATCAAATGATAGTGCTCTAATAAATCAATCTATAATTATATTTAGAATATATTCATTATCATTTTTATTAGTTGGCTTTAATATATTATCATCTGGTTTTTGTTCTTCTATAGAATCACCAATCCTAGCCACACTAATCTCTATATCTAGAGGACTAGTTATAATAATAATTACACTAATTATTACAATAATTCTATACGGAGGAAATGGAATATGGATAGCAACAATATTATCTGAAGCTATTTGTTTATTAATCTCAGTATGGTCTATTAAAATAAGTTTTAAAAATTTACTTAGCTAAAAAATTTAATGACTACCTATAATTTAGGTAGTCATTATTTATTAATATACTATATTAAAGTTCAAACTCTTCTATCTCTATTGAATATTCTCCACAATGCTTACATACGTTAATAGTTACTAAATAACTGTTATCAACTTTACCAAGTGCATATAACTTATCATATGTTGATCCTTCATATTGTGGTTCTATATTGCTTACAACGTATTTTCCATTCTTTGTGAAAATATAAAAATTATATCCTAAGAAATCAAAGAATTTCTTCTTTTCTTCAACTCCTGTTTGACAATTCTCACAAGCTAAATTAAAGTATGCTTTAGAAAAGTCTACCTTATCACTATTATTTAATATTTCTATAATCTTTTTTTCATCTACATCATTAATAGGATTTTCTTCATCATTAAAAAAACAATATAGATTTTCTTCATTTAATATATATTCTTTTTCATCAAATTTAAATGTGTATTCCATAATATGTACCTTACTTTCTTATTTAATTTATACTATTTTATCATAAATAACTTATAAAGTTAAATGTTACTATTACTTTTTCCATTAATACTTTATTATTGTTATATTTACTTTTCATTAAAATTATTCATTTTTTATTAACATTACTGGTAATTTGGTGTAAAATATGAATATATAAAACGGGGGAGGGAATTAAATTGATTAATAACGATATTTACATAATTTTTCCAAAAACTGGAACTCTATTTTCTAACGTTATTTCATTCTTTACAAAAAAAGAATTTGCACATATATCTATCTCATTTGATCCGACATTTCAAACAATGTATTCATTTGGACGTATAAATCCAGCATATGTACTTCCAGCTGGATTCGTAGAAGAAAATCTTTACTCAGGAGTATTTTCAATGTTTCCTGAAAGTAAATGCTTAATATATAAGGTTTCTGTTACTTCTGAACAATATACTTCATTAAAAAATCATATCGATAAATTTTTAATGGATAAGTCAAAATACAAATATAGCGTACTAGGAACCGCTACTCTTTTATTTAATAAACCAATTAAAAGAGAAAATTATTATTTCTGTTCACAATTTGTCGCTGAAGCTTTAATAGAATCTGGAATCTACAAAACAGACAAGCTCCCAGAGCTTATTAGACCTATGGATTTATTAGACCTAGAAAACAAAACATTATTATATAAGGGTAAAATCAACAAATATCCTTTATATAATCTTTATTCCACTGATGAATCCTACAGCATTTTTGATGCACCATATTCCTTAGCTTTATCAGCTTATGGAAAAATCAGAAATAGATTTATTTAGAAAGAAATTGTTCGCAAAGCTAGCAGGTGAAAAGTCGACTTCGTCGAAGTGAAAAGGCTACTAACGTAGCGGGGAAAAGTTAACTTAAGTTAAAATGAAAGGCACTAATGTAGACACTTTTCACTATTACCAAAGGTAATATTTTCTCTGTCACGTTAGTGACCCTTTCTCTTTTGACGCAGTCAAACTTTTCACCAAAGTGCTTCTCACTTTATTTACTCTTCTTCATACTATATTATTAAAATAATTTATGGAGAAAATTTTATGGAATACTATGTTAATATACCTTATCCGCCAATAGAGGTAAAAGAAAAAAATCCTATCTACGCAAACTTAATCTTATTGAACTATGCTGGTTCTGTATCAGAGCTCTCAGCTGTTACCCAATATGTGTACCACGAAATAGCATTTAGTGATAATAAATATCCAGATATTTCAGAAACTATTAAGGGAATATCAATAGTTGAAATGCATCATCTTCAAATACTTGGTGAGCTAATCGTAAAGCTTGGAAAAGATCCTGGCTATTGGATATATAAACATAAAAAAACTAATCTTTGGACTCCTGAATTTTTATCATTTAATACAGATTTAAAAAAAGCTTTAACTATCGATATAATAGACGAAAAAGAAGCTATTGCTCAATATAAAAGAACTGCAAAACAAATAGATGATACTCATATAGTTGATATAATAGATAGAATCATCTTAGACGAGGAGTATCATATAAAACTATTTACTGAATTATATGATAAATATGTTTTGTAAAAAGTAGATTTAATGAAATGCATGTAAAAAATCGCCAACTGCTTAATTGCCTTGACGATTTTTTTACTCAATTAAATCTTTATAGCTTAAAATTGCATTACATATTGCTTCCGCTATATTTTTTTGCCAAATTTTCGAAGTTAAAATATTTTCATCTGACCAATTACTTAAAAATCCTAATTCAATAAGAGCTGATGGTGCATCATTATTATTTAGAACTGCTAAAGGCGCATCATCACTATAAAATTTTATTCCTCTATCATTTGTATACTCTAAGTTACTTAACTCGTCTTGTATCAATGATGCTAAAGCTTTACTCTCCTTACTTTTAGGATTATACCATGTCTCTACTCCTTTATACTCTGAAGAATCATATGCACTATTACAATGAATTGATATAAATAAGTCCGCATTATTATCTTTGCTTATACGAACTCTTTCATATAAATTTTCTATAGAATTATCGGACCAATTTAATGTATCATTATTTCTCGTGTATACAACATTTATCCCGCTATTTTCTAATAGTTCTCCAACTATAAGTGCTATATCTAGTACAATATCTTTCTCATATGAACCATTTACACCAATAGCACCAACATCCCAATCGCCATGACCTGGATCAATACAAACTGTAAAAACATCAGTATCTTCTAATAGATTAATATCACTTGAAACCATTCTTGCATCTGGTGACTTAATCAACCCACTACAAATATTAACAATTTTAATCAACGATATTAAGCTAAAAATTAGAAATAAATTAATTATAAAAATTCTTCTATATCTTCTTTTTTTTCTTCTATACACCCTTCTTCTTCTGCTACTCATCTATAAAACTTCTGTCCTTTCTAGTTCTTTCTTTAGAAATATAATAACAAGTTTATATGGTAACTCTGTGTGTCTAATATGAACATTAAATGTATTTTTACAAGAAAAATGGTTGAATTTTTATATATTTTAAAATTCAACCATTTCTCTATATTTTCTATTTAATTTTTATTATCCCTTTATTTTTTACAGCATAAATTTCATCCGTTTCTTTAGCAACATCCTTATCATGAGTAACCATAATAACGGTTTTACCATCCTTATAAACTATATCCTTAAATAATTTAATTATTTCTACTGTCGTTTCATCATCTAAGTTTCCAGTTGGTTCATCTGCTATTATAATATCATTATCACAGCATAAGGCTCTTGCTATAGCAACTCTTTGCTGTTGTCCGCCACTTAACGTTAATACCTTTTGATTTGCTTGTTCCTCTGTCAATCCAACACGTTTAATCATATCCAAAGCAAATTTCTTATTATCTTCCTTTTTAATTTTTTTTATTGACATAGCTGAAGTTATATTTTGAAGCGCTGTCATGTAATTCATTAAATTATATCCTTGAAATATAATAGAAACATGTTTATTTCTGTAATTATCTAATCCAATATTTTTTATGTTATTATCACCTAAAAATATATCTCCCTCTTTTACTTGGTCTAATCCAGCAATTAATGATAATAATGTAGTTTTTCCACTTCCTGATGATCCAACTATAGAATAAAATTTCCCTTTCTCAAATTCCATATCTATATTATTTAATATCTTTTTATTATTGTCGTACCAATATCCTAACCCTTTAGTTTTTAATAAGACATCATTTTTTCTTTCAACTCTTTCTTCCATATTTAACTCCTCCATTAATTATGTTTACTTAGAATTTGTTTTGGATTATATCTCATTATCATCAATGATGGTAGCATAGTAGCAATTATCGCTATTAATATCGAAATACCAGACATCTTTCCTATGTCTAAAAGACTTATATTAACATTTAATTCTTCAATTTTATCTACAGTTGTACTAGAGCTATTCATCCCTATCATAGGTTTATTTCCTTTGGTAGGTCTATCACTAGTAACCAAATTACTCACTTCTGTTTGCTCAGTTTTCAATTCATTTGCTAATAATATATCACTCATTTTATTACTTATTGTATTACCTGCTGCTACTGAAATTACTATTGCAAGAAGTAGAACCGTTAGCACTTCAACAGTAAATTGTCCTATTATTTTAAACTTCTTTTCCCCTAATGACATAAGAATTCCAACTTCATGAATTCTATCTTTTATCGATAACATTATAATTAATGCTAAAATTGCTCCACCAAATACTGCTACTATTAAAATAGTTATTTTAGAAAATGATGCAACATTTTCAATAGGTTCTATCATTGCTTCATACTCTCTATTTCCTGCATCAAGTATAAATGTATCAAAATCAATTGATGTGCTATCTCCATATTCTAAAAAACTATCTACATTAGCTGGATCATCTAAGTAAAATGTAATTGAATCAACACCTGAATTTTCTGCTTTTCCATTTAATAGATTAACTAATGTATAAGATGAATATATATTGTTATAAGGTAACATTGCAGTATTTCTTAATCCATTATCATCAATAGATGTGTATGTTTTATATATTCCAATAACTGTAACTCCAATTAAATTCTCACCTGATATATTTGTGATATTAAATTCACTTCCAATTTCTAAATTATTTGCAATAGCAAAATTTTCTTCAATCATTACATTATTAGTACCTAAATCATCTTCAGTAAGTTCTCTACCTTCTAATAGCTCCGCTTCACCATTAACATAAGCTGATGTTGTCTTAAAATCATTTATTCCAGTGAATGTGATATCTCCCATACTACCTTTCATATTCATTCCACCACCAAATCCTTGTTTTGATGATGTTTCCTCTATTGTTTCTTCTTCACTAGCTCCTACTGCTAGTAATTCATCTAAGTTAGCTTGGATACTATTTGTAGCTAAATATGCAACAACACTTTCATTGCTACTTAGCTCATCAATATATTCTAAAGGAACTTGTACTCTAGTTATATTAAATCTTCCTGCCCCTCCCCCTTGTTTCTCTCCTTCTGCACTATTAGCAGCCATATTCTCTCTTTGCTCTTGCATTAATTTTTCTACATTCTGTGATAAAGTTACATTTGCTCCTAACTTTTACCTTGCTAATACAGCTCTGCATCAGTAGCTGATTGAATTCCAAAAGATGATAATACAACCGCTGATATAACGAACATGATACTTAATAAAATCAATGTTCTTCCTAATTTTTCTTTTAAAGTTATAATTGCTCTAAATATAAAGTCCATTTATTTCAGTCCCTTCATTAAATTTCATATTTATAATACTTATAACTAATGACAATAATATGTAAATAAAATGAAAAAGCTCTGTATTTTTCATTCTAAAAATGATTAAAAATTCATATAAAAATAAGCCGTGCAAAATTTTGCACGGCTTATTTTTACTATTATTATCTCTTTCCTGCATCAAATGTTTCACCAGCTGCTTTTGGTGCTTGTGATGATTTAGAGAATATTATTAACGCTATTAAAGTAACCACATATGGGAATACCTTTAATGCAACCTGTGGAATGCTACTTAGTTCAGGTATAGCTTGAGATACATTCGCAAGGGTAGTTGCAAATCCGAAGAATAATGTAGCTCCTAAAATACCTAATGGCTTCCATTGTCCGAATATTAATGCTGCTATTGCTAAGAATCCTAATCCAGCTACGTTACCATTAAACTCTCCTGAGTAAGTTACAAGTATTATAGCTCCACCTAAGGCTGCAAAAGCTCCTGAAATCATAACTCCTATATATCTCATCTTATATACATTAACACCTGCTGCTGCAGCTGCTTGAGGATGCTCCCCACAAGCTCTTAATCTTAAACCAAAGCTTGTCTTGTATAGTAAAAATGTAAATATAGCTAATATTAATAACACTAACCATGTAGTTATATATGATCTTGTAAATAATAGCGGTCCTATTACAGGTATATCTGAAAGTACAGGTATATCTTTTGGAATAAATCCTAATGTTACTCTTATATTACCACTTCCAGTAAGGTTTCTTGCTAAGAAAACTGTTAATGCACCAGCTATCATATTAATAGCTGTACCACTAATAACTTGGTTTGCACTTAAATTAATACTTGCAAAAGCATGTAGTAAAGAGAATAACATCCCAACTAAAGCTGCTACTAATAATCCAATCCATAATGCTCCTGGAACACCAGCTGCTTGTAGTTTTGAAATGGTGAAAGCTCCTGCAAATGATCCTACAACCATAAGCCCTTCAATACCGATATTTACAATACCACTTCTTTCACAATAAAGAGCACCTAGAGCTGCTATTAATAGTGGAATTGTATAAGCTATTGCATATGGAAATATCTGCTGAATTATTGTCCACATTATTTCTCCACCGCCCTTTCTGATGAATTAGCCTTATTTTCTAGTCTATCTTTTTTAACATTCTTAAACTTCTTAATAACTTTATCCATAACTACGCTTGTAGCTGCAAAGTATATTATTGTAGCTATTATAGTATCTGCAAGTTCTGGTGGTATTTTTACAGCTGCATTCATAAATCCTTTTCCTACATATAGTATTCCAAAGAATAACGCCGAGAAAAGAACTCCTATTGGAGTATTAGCCCCTAATAATGATACTGCGATACCATCAAATCCTTGAGAAGGCATTACACCTATTTGCATAACTGTTGCATTACCCATATACTGAATTACACCTGCAAGACCAGATAAAGCACCTGCAATCATCATAGAAATAACTATATTTCTATTAACAGGCATACCTGCATATTCAGCACCGAATCTATTAAATCCAACTGCTTTTAATTCATATCCTAAAACTGTTTTATTTAATATAAACCAAACTACAAATACTGCAACTAATGCTAGTATAATACCTAAGTTAATATATGAACCTCCGAAAAGATCACTTAACCACTTTACTCTTAATGTTGCCGTTTCTGGTAACATCCTAGATTCTGTTTCCAAATACTCACCTTTAAAGTATTTTGGAACTGTATAATATATTGTCCAGTAAGCAATCCAGTTCATCATTATTGATGAAACAACTTCGTGAACATTAAATAGTGCTTTTAATACCCCTGGAACTACTGCCCATAAAGCTCCACCTAAAATACCAGCTAAAACCATTAACGGTACTATAACAACAGTTGGTAAATCAAAGCTTAAACCTACTGCTATTGTACAAAATCCTCCAAATAACATTTGCCCAGGAGTACCAATATTAAATAACCCTGTTCTAAATGCAAAGGCAACTGAAAGACCTGTAAGTATTAATGGAGTTGCTGTAGCTATCGTATTACCAATTCTTTCAATATTCATCAATCCACCTTTGAATAGGAATTGATAACCTTTGATTGGTTCAAACCCCATAGCTAACATTAAAAGAGCACCAGCTAAAAGACCTAATACTATAGCTAATATAGACTTTAATCCTCTGTTCTTTTCCATTACTTGTCACCTCTCTTTATACCAGCCATCATTAAACCGACTTCATTTTCATCTGTTTCTGAAGCATTTACTATACCTATTAATTCACCATTATTTATAACAGCAATTCTATCTGATACATTTAAAACTTCATCTAATTCTAGTGATACAAGTAATACGGCCTTACCAGCATCTCTTTGTTCTACCAATCTCTTATGAATATACTCTATAGAACCAACATCTAATCCTCTTGTAGGTTGTACAGCGATTAATAAATCCGGATTTGATTCTATTTCACGTCCTATTATAGCTTTTTGTTGGTTTCCTCCTGAAAGACCTCTAGCTATAGATTGTCCACCTTCACCTGATCTTACGTCAAAAGTTTCTATAATATGATTTGCATACTCTCTTATCTTAGCTCTGTTAATTAACCCATTCTTTGAGAAAGGTCTCTTTTTATAAGCTTTTAAAACCATATTATCTTCTATAGTATAATCTAGAATTAATCCTCTTTTATGTCTATCTTCTGGAATATGTGCTATACCGTTATCAATTCTTGCACGAATAGAGCTTTTAGTTATATCCATATTTTTGTACGTTATAACACCTGATTCTATATGTCTCATTCCAGTTAATGCCTCAACCAGTTCAGTTTGTCCATTACCTTCAACACCAGCTATTCCAAGAATTTCACCTTTTCTTAATTCTATAGAAAAATCCTTTAATCCTAGTACTTTTTTATTATTTTTAACTGATAGCTTGTCTATCTTAAGAACTACTTCTCCAGGATTAGCTTCTTTTTTATCAACCTTAAATGATACTTCTCTACCAACCATCATTTTAGCCATTTCAGCTTCATCTGTATCTTTTACATCAACAGTTCCTATGTATTTACCTCTTCTTATAACCGTACAACGGTCTGCAGCTTCTTTAATTTCTTTTAACTTATGTGTAATTAATATAACTGACTTTCCTTCTTTAATAAGATTTTTCATTATATCTATTAACTCTATTATTTCTTGTGGAGTTAATACTGCTGTAGGTTCATCAAATATTAAAACTTCAGCATCTCTGTATAGCATCTTTAATATCTCAACACGTTGTTGCATACCAACAGAAATATCTTCTATCTTTGCATATGGGTCAACATTTAATCCATATTGTTTAGAAAGTTGCTCTATCTTTTTCGCTGCATTTTTTATGTCTACTGTCATATATTTTTTAGGCTCATAACCTAAAATAATATTTTCTGTAACAGTAAAGTTCTCAACTAATTTAAAATGTTGATGAACCATTCCTATTCCCAAATCATTTGCTACGTTTGGATTAGAAATCTTAACTTCTTTTCCTCTTATCTTTATCGTCCCTTTTTCTGGTTGATACATACCAAAAAGCATTCCCATTAAAGTAGATTTACCAGCACCATTCTCTCCTAAAAGAGCATGAATTTCACCCTTCTTTAACTGAAGTGTGATATTATCGTTCGCCACAATCCCTGGAAACTCTTTTCGAATATTCAGCATCTCTACTACATATTCCATCGGATCTCCTCCTATTTTTTTACTTATTGAAAGCTCTGTCTCAATTTTAATTATACAATATTTAATATCATTGTTAAACAATTCCATAAAGTATTTAAAAATAAATACCGAACTTTTTTTGAATCTAAAATCAACATTCAGAACTAATATACTTTTACTTTTAAACTCTATTTTATCACTCTACAGTGATACACAAATTATATTAAAATTATATATCATATCTTTCGTATTTTCAACAATTTTCGTCATATTTTGAATTGCAATATTATGTAATATAATTCCATTTATAACCTCTATCTTATTAAATCACTCTCAAAAGTTTATTATTATATTCCTCAACTTTTCGCCAGATTCCAATGTATACTTTTTCATTTGAAACATTTATATTACTTTCTTTAATTTCATAAAAAACTTTAACCACTTTATTTAATGATTTCTTTATTGAATTTATTACTACTTAAATTAACACTATTCATTCCAACTACTATTAACTTTATTTCAATTATATTTTACATCACTTACGCATTCAATTTAGTATATTCTTTTTGTTTTTAAGTATATATATTCATAAATAATAGTATATGCTTAATTCATAGTTTTAAAGAACAATCTACTTTTTTCTAAACGGAATCCTCTTTATTTTTGCATTTTACTTGAAAATAAAAAAATAGATGAGCTTAAGCTCACCTATTTCTACAAGAAAATTATTTTATTAAGTCCCCTTGTTCTCCTGAAACCACAATTTCTCCAGATTTGATCTTTTCAAATACTTCTGCAACTTTATCAGTAGTTTCTTTGCTTAAGTTTGGATTCTCAGCAGGAATACCAACACCGTCATTCTTAGCATCAAATGTTAATTGTTCTCCACCTGGGAATTCACCATCTAATTCAGCTTTAATAACATCAAATGTAGCTGTATCTATCTTCTTCATAGCAGAAGTTAAAACAACTGATTTGTTATTTGCTTCATCATATATACCATCAGCATATTGGTCAACGTCAACACCTACAACCCAAACTTCATTTCCATTAGAAACTCTTTCTTTAGCTTCGTTTATAGCACCTAGTCCAGTTCCACCAGCAGCACAGAATATAGCTTTAACTCCTCTATCGTACATAGTAGCAGCTAATTGCTTGCCTGCTGGGATATCAGCAAAACTATTTGCATATTTAACATTTTCTTCTTTTATTGACATCTTAGTTCCTAAGTTTTCGTTAGCATAAGCTACACCTTGTTGGAATCCCCAGTTAAATCTTTGAACTGCAGGAATTTCTAATCCACCAATGAATCCTAGTTCACCATCTTGTAATTCTAAAGCAGTTGCTACACCAGCTAAGAATCCAGATTCATGTTCAGCAAACATAATTGAAACTGTATTATCAGCTATAACATTGTTATAATCTCCTGAGTGTGGAGCTCCATCTAAAATTACAAATTTAGCATCTGAATATTTTGTTTGAGCTTGGAATACAGCTGTTTCAAATTTAAATCCAGGAGTTACTATAAATTTATATCCTGTATCATAAAGATTTTGAATTTCTTTTAAGTAATCAGCTTCTGTTTCTCCTGCTGGTTTTATATAGTTCTTGTCGATACCAAGTTCTGATTCTGCCTTTATTATACCTTCCCAAGTACCTTGGTTAAATGATTTATCATCAATTGTCCCAGAGTCAGTAACCATCCCGACTTTCATTGCATCTTCAGCAGGTGTTTGTCCCCCTTCTGATTTGCTTCCACATCCAACAAGACCAGTAAGCACAAGTGCAGAAAGTGCTAATGCGATTGCTCTTTTTTTCATTTTTAATTTCCCCCTCAAATAATATACTCTTTAATTTATATTGTATACGAATTATGAATTTATTATAAAACATATTATTCGTATTTTCAATACCATTTGTATCTTTTTTAATTTTTTTAGATATTTTTGTCGTAATTTACGAGTTAATAGAGAGATTTTATATTTGCACATTAATTCACTTTCAATTTTATACCATTATTTACTTTTTTTCAATACAACAACTAAATAGATACATTAATTTAATATTTTTTATTTAATTTGCACCATATAATATTTAAACAATTCACTTAACTACTCTACATCACTATAATTATATTTAATATTATCAAATATAATACTAATATCATTCTTCTAAAATCTACATAAAAACCCCTAATAAAACAGGTAAAATAACAGCTGGTAACATATTAGCTACCTTAATTTTAGTAATTCCTAAAATATTAAATCCCAGCCCTATTATCAGTAAACTACCCACTGCTGTCATATTATTAATAACTGACTCACTTAAAACATTAGCTAACATGCCTGCCCCCAAAGTTATTAATCCTTGATATATAAAAATTGTAACAGCTGAAAAAATAACTCCTATTCCTAATGTCGAAGTTAATATTATAGAAGTTACCCCATCTAATAAAGATTTTGCAAATAATGTGTCATGATTTCCTCTTAATCCGCTTTCTAATGAGCCAACTATAGCCATAGCTCCAACACAAAATAAAAGACTTGCTGATACAAAGCCTTCTGCAATTGCAATATTGCTCTTACCAACTTTATTTACCTTTCTTTCTATTATCTCACCCAATCTACTTAACCATTTATCTATATCTATTAATTCTCCTATTAAGGCTCCAATAACAATACATATTATCATCAAAAGAGTATCTTCACCTTTTAATGCTCCTGATACACCAATATATAATACACATAATCCAAGTCCACTCATTATAGTATTACTTATATTTGTTTTTAATCTTCCCTTAATTAAAAATCCAATTAAACAACCAATAACAACTGCTACACTATTAACTATCGTCCCTATCACTTACCTCAACTCCTATCTTTATTCTAACTCTAAATATTTCATATCACTTAAATATACATTAATTAACTATATTTTACCATAAAAACATATATCTGTATCAATTTTATAATTTTCTTAAATTAAATACTTTTATAGACATTTCAAACATATTCCCCTTATCTAATTAACTATTAACTAAAAAAGCTCACTTAATATGAACTGTTATTCTTAACAGTCCAATATAAAGTGAGCATATTAGCTTAACAAATTTAATCTTATAATATTAAATTAACATTATATTCTTTAAGCCATGCATTAACTTGTATTAAATAAGCTATTAATTGAGGTCCTGTCATTAATTGTCCATACCAAGGGGTCTTAAAAGATTCCCCTTTACTTTCAACAATTTCTTTAACCACATTTCTATCAATTACTTCTAATATCGGAGAAGTCTTATCATTTAAAATTTCATTCATCATACTACAAACTATTGAAGTATATACAGGATTATGAGTTTTAGGATAAGGACTCTTTTTTCTAAATAGTATTTCATCTGGTAAAATACCTACAAATGCTTTTCTTAATAGTCCTTTTTCCCTTCCATCTAACAGCTTAGTTTCAACTGGTAAATTAAATGCATAATCAACTATTCTATGATCAGCAAAAGGAACTCTTACTTCTAAGCTATTATACATAGTGGTTCTATCTTTTCTATTTAGTAAATTAACCATAAACCACTTTAAATTAAGATAGAATATCTCTCTCATTCTATAAGTTTTTGCATCTTCTCCATCTATATGAGGAACATCTTTTAATGTTTTTTCATATTGATCATTTGTAAAGCCTTCAATATCTAAATTCTTTAAATTAGAATTTAAAATTTCTCTTCTACTACTTACACTTCTTGACCAAGGAAATGTCTTTGCATTTATCATTTCTTCATTGGTAAACCAAGGATAACCTGCAAATATTTCATCTGCACATTCTCCTGATAATCCAACTACGAAATCTTTTCGTATCTCTCTTGTAAATAATAATAAAGATGAATCTATATCAGCCATACCTGGTAAATCTCTAGCTAAAGTAGATTCTATAAGCGCTTCTGCTAAATCTTTTTGACTTAAAACTACTGTCTTATGATTACTTCCTATAAATTCAGCCATTCTTTCTGCCCAATATTGATCAGATGTTGGTTGAAATAGTGATGATTTAAAATATTTATCATTATCTTCATAGTCAATAGAATAAGTTGTTAAAGTCTTTCCTCTCTCTTTAAACTCCTTTGCTGCTACTGCTGATATTATTGAAGAGTCTAAACCTCCAGAAAGAAATGTACATATAGGCACATCTCCAACTAATTGTCTCTTAATCGCATCTATTAATAGCTCTCTGACATGTTCTATAGATTCATCTGTAGTTTCATCTAATTCTCTAGCAGTAACCTTCCAGTATTCCCATATACGTTCACCATCTTTATTGATAACCATACAATTAGCTGGTGCTATTTCATTTACCCCTTTATAAATACCACTTCCAAGAGGACGAGCTGGTCCTACTGCAAACACTTCGGTTAATCCCTCTCTATCCACTTCTGCTTTTACATAAGGATGTGCCAATATAGTCTTTAGCTCTGATCCAAAAATTATAGAATTACCTCTCTTAGCATAAAATAAAGGCTTTACTCCCATATGATCTCTTGCTAAAAAAACTTGTTCTTTCTTCTTATCATAGATAGCGAAAGCAAATATACCATTTAATCTATTTATTACTTCAAGTCCCCAGCAAATATAAGATGTTAATAAAACTTCAGTATCTGAATATGACTCAAAATTAAATCCTTTATTTATTAACTCCTTTCTTAAGTCTTCAGTGTTATATAATTCTCCATTATAAACTATAGTATATTCATTGCCATCAACAATCTTAGTCATAGGTTGTCTTCCGCCTTCTGGGTCAACTACAACTAATCTTCTGTGTCCTAATAAAACATTAGTACTTACATATACTCCTTCATCATCTGGTCCTCTTCTCTCTAAAGTCTTTACCATCTTATCTACGATGCTTCTTTTATCTCTTAAATCGTTATTAAAGTCTATCCATCCTGCAATACCACACATAATTTTCACCTCTCATTAAATCCATATAATAGAATATGACGAATATTTAATTAGAGTGTAAAAATATATAAAAATATAGTTTATATATTATAAATAAACTTATTAATTCAATCATATTATAGTTATGTAATAATGATAAAAGGAGCTCTGTATGATTGATAAAAATTCTCTATTTCCATTAATACTTTCATCTATAGCCGGACTTTCAACAGTGATTGGGGCAGTTTTAGTATTTTTCACAAAAACAAAAAACAATAGATTTCTTACATTTTCTCTTGGATTTTCTGCTGGAGTTATGATAACAGTATCTTTTACAGACCTTTTTCCAGCAGCACAAGAAGCTATAAGCAAATATCATGGAAAAGCAAACGGAATACTTTGGTCAATATTATTTATGCTTATCGGTGCTTTAATGGCATTTTTAATTGATAGCTTTATACCAGACGAAGAAAAATCTCAAGTTCCAAAGGATGATAAAAATTTTGGCCTTTTCAGAGTTGGTTTAGTATCTACAATAGCTTTAATGATACATAATTTCCCTGAAGGTATTGCTACATTTGTTTCTGGTTACCAAGATGCAGCTTTAGGAATTTCCGTAACTTTAGCTATAGCACTTCACAACATCCCAGAAGGTATTGCAATAGCTATGCCAATATATTTTGCAACTAAAAGTAGAGCTAAAGCATTAAAATACTCCTTTCTTTCAGGAATGGCTGAACCCCTTGGAGCATTTATATCATTCTTGTTTTTAAAACCATTTATTAATGACTTAGTACTAGGAATAGTATTCGCTGTAGTTTCTGGTATTATGATGTATATTTCATTTTCTGAACTTATTCCATCATCAAGGGAATACGGTCATATAAAACTTTCATTAGCATCAATATTTTTAGGCGTAGCTATAATGCCTATAACACATTTATTATTATAAATTTAATTTTTTATATGAAACTTCTGTGAATTTAATAATTCTTAACATTTTTATCTGTATTTTATTAATACTTTTGGATTATTATATTAATATAGAAATTAAATTTTGTTAAGTGGAGGTTTTTATTATGAGTATTTTATTGACAATTACTCTTGGTGGAGTTATCTACACACTAGTAGAAATGACTTATAATTGCCTTAATAATATAACAATTCCATAATAAAAAGGTTGTATTGCTACAACCTTTTTATTATGTAGTAAATGAAACTAATCCTATAGATGAATTCACTCTATGTAACTTAAAGTTACAAACTTTCACTTAAGTTCATATAAATAACTAAATCAAAGATTTAGATTTTCACTCAACATTTATAGCTTCATTTATCATATCAATATAAAGTTTTTGAATTTTTTCGTATTCTAATAAACTCTTTAAATTTACTTCAACATTTATATCATTTTCATTAAACAAGCTTTCCCAAGAGTTATCTCCTTTTATATCTTTAATTATGTGATTTCCAGGTAAAACTAATAAAGGCATTATTATCACATCATCTATTTTCTTATCTTTAAGTTCTTTAAGTACAACACTCCTAGTTCTGCTACCTTCTAATGTTCCAATTATAACATTCTTATATCCTATACTTTGAAGGGCCTTTTCAATTTCCTGATAACAGTCATCATTACATACATTACCATTATCCCCGCAGTACTCATTAATTCCTATAGATGTATAACAACAATTATCCTGACATCTATTGCTACCATGCCCTACTAACACTACACACCTATCTTTATTCACATTATCCTTTATGGCATTTGCTATATTTAAAGCAGATTCTTTAGTATTTTTTCCTTTATTAATAAGTAGTGTGGGATTTAATTTAATATAATTAAACCTATCTTTATTTTCTTCTAGGATATTTCTCAACGAATCACAGTCTTTTCCATCAATCATATGTAATGGCTGCAAAATCACCTCTTTATATCCATCATTAAATAATATTTCTAAGGCCTCTTTAACATTTAAAATATCTATATTATTTTTTTCTTTCATTCTCTTTATAAGTATATTTGATGTAAATACACACTGTATAAATAGTTCTTTATCTATCGAATCTTTTATATTTTTTATAAAAGATTCAACTTGTTTATAAGCATCTAAGTTAGAACTTCCAAAACTAACTATTAATACTGATCTCTTCATTATCCTTCAAACTTTCTAAATGCATCTAAGAATTTATTAATATGTTCTTCTGTATGTTCTGAAGATAAAAATACTGCTTCATATTGAGATTGAGGTAAATTAATACCATTCTTAAGCATATGAAGGAAATATCTCTTAAATCTCTCTGTATCACAAGTCTTTACATCATTATAAGTATTAACTGCTGCTAAATCTGTGAAGAATATTGTCATCATTCCCCCTACTCTATTAACAACTATATCTATATTCTTTTCTTTTGCTATTTCTAAAAGCCCATTTTCTAATTTTTCACCTATTTTATTTATATGATTATATATCTCTGGGTTTTCTTTAAGTATATTTAAAGTTGCAAGTCCAGCTGCCATAACTACAGGATTTCCAGACATTGTACCTGCTTGATATACCCCACCTAGAGGTGCCAACTTTTCCATTATTTCTTTTCTTCCACAGTAAGCTCCACAAGGTAGACCTCCACCCATAATCTTTGCATAAGTTACAAGGTCAGGCTTAACATCAAATAAACTTTGGGCTCCTTTAAATGCCACTCTAAATCCACTCATAACTTCATCAAATATAAGAAGTGAACCATATTCATCACAAAGCACTCTAAGAGTTTCCATAAATTTATCATCAGCCTTTATAACTCCCATGTTACCAGCTACAGGTTCAATAATAACAGCAGCTATATCATCTTGATAAGCTTCAAATAAAGCTCTAACTTGTTCAATATCATTATATACACCAATTAATGTGTTTTTAACACTTTCATTAGGCACACCTAAACATCCAGCAATTCCTTCTGTTAAAACTCCAGAACCAGCCTCAACTAAAAAACCATCAAAATGCCCGTGATAACAACCTGCAAACTTTATTATTTTATTTTTTCCAGTATATCCTCTTGCCAGTTTTATAGCACTCATAGTAGCTTCTGTTCCAGAGTTAACCATTCTTACCATCTCAACATTATCTAAGTTTTCACATAAGAATCTTCCCATTTGAAGCTCTAATTCAGTAGGTGCTCCAAAAGCTATAGAACTTTCACTTATTTCTTGTATACATTTTACAATATCATCATTACAATGACCTAATATCATAGGTCCCCAAGCTAAAACAAAATCTATATACTCATTTCCATCTTCATCTTTTACTATAACACCTTTACCACTTTTCATTACTGGAGGATTTATTCCCATATCTTTATATGCTCTTACTGGTGAATTAACTCCACCTGGCATATATTTTTTAGATTCTTCAAATATTTCTCTGTTACCCATATTAATTCTCCTCTAACTGACACTCTAAATCTCTGATTAGTTCTGTGTTTCCTTTAACCATTTAGATGCCTCTAATGCATAATAAGTTATAATTATATCAGCTCCTGCTCTTTTCATAGAAAGAAGCATTTCTAAAGCTGTTGCCTTTTCATTCATAAGTCCTGCCTTCGCAGCAGCCTTAATCATTGAATATTCTCCACTTACATTATAAACACATATTGGAATATCGACAATATCTTTGGCTTTTCTTACTATATCTAAATAAGAAAGTGCTGGTTTAACCATTATTATATCTGCACCTTCTTCAATATCCATATTTATTTCTCTTAAAGCTTCTCTTCCATTTGCAGGATCCATTTGATATGACTTTCTATCACCAAACTGTGGTGCTGAATGTGCCGCTTCCCTAAACGGACCATAAAATGCAGAGGCATATTTAGCTGCATAACTCATAATAGCCACATGTGTAAACCCATTATTGTCTAATACATTTCTTATAAATCCTATTCTTCCATCCATCATATCCGAAGGAGCCACCATATCAGCTCCTGCCTTTGCATGTGATAGTGCTATTTGACCTAACTTTTCTAAAGTAGCATCATTATCTATTCTATGACCATCTAATATTCCACAGTGACCATGAATAGTATACTGACACATACAAACATCCGTTATTATATATAAATCTTTAGATATTTCTCTTATTTTCTTTATGGCTCTTTGAACTATTCCATTACTATCAAAAGCTGAACTACCACATTCATCTTTTGTATCAGGAATTCCAAATAAAATTATTCCTTTTACACCACAATTAATAACTTCATTTATTACTTCCTCTAATCTATCTATAGACCAATGATAATTGCCTTCCATAGATTTTATTTCTTCCTTTATATTTTCACCCTCAACTACAAATATAGGATATATAAAATCATTTGCTGTTAATATATTTTCACGAACCATAGCTCTAATAGCTGCTGTTTCTCTTATTCTTCTTCCTCTTTTAATCATAATAATCCTCCATATTCCTATACATCTCAACGATTTCTTCTAAGAAACCATCTTCTGAATGCTTTTTACAAATAAGAGCCTCTACTCCTCTTTCAGCTAAGGCTTTATTAGTTTGAGGACCTATAGCTATATTGGTCTTTTCCTTTATCTTTTCTAATCCAACCATATCAACCATATTTTTAACTGTTGAAGGACTAGTATAAAGAATTATATCTACTTCCTCAAAAGCTTTTGGATTTTTTATCTCACCACAAACTGTATCATATGTATGTACTCTATCAACTTTTAATCCTAAAGATTCAATTTCATCTTTTAAATATGTTCTACTTGATGATGAGCATGGTATAAGAACCTTCTCATCTTTTTTAAGTTCAGGCTCTAAAACTTTAAACAAACCTTCACCTACGAATTCTCTTGCCATTATAAAAGGCTGAATACCTCTTGCTTGTAATGCTTTCTTAGTTGCTTTTCCTATAACAGAAAACTTTGCTTTAATTTTTCTAATATCATACTCTTCTTTTACAAGATAATCAAAGAATCTATTAACTCCATTTACTGAAGTTAATATTATATGGTCATAATCTTCCAACCTATCTAAATATCCTTTAAGATTCTCTTCTGTACCTTTAATTCTTATTGAATTTATTTCAGTAACCTCAGCACCTAAATCTCTTAATTTTTCTTTCAAGCTTTGTGATTGCTCTCTAGTTCTTGTTACACAAATATTAGCTCCAAATAAAGGTTTGTTTCCATACCAATCTAATTTATCATTTAGAGATACAACCTCTCCAAATACTATTATACAAGGCGATTTCAATCCAGCTTCCTTCACCTTTTGAGATATATCAGCAATAGTTCCAACTACCTTCTTCTGCTTTGATGATGTTCCTCTCATAACTACTGCAGCTTTTGTATTTGCATCTTTACCATTTTTCAATAAATTTTCTATAATCAAATCTAAATTTTCAAGACCCATCATAAAAACTAAAGTACCTGTTTCTTTTGCTAATGCTTCATAATTTATTTTTGAACTTCCTGCAGACATCCCAGTTACTATATGAAAACTTTGTGCCATAGCCCTTTGAGTTATTGGTATACCTGCATAGTTTAAAACTGCTATAGGAGAGGTTACCCCTGGAACTACTTCGAAATCTATGTTTTCTTCTACTAGAGCTAATACCTCTTCTCCACCTCTACCAAAAACATAAGGGTCTCCACCTTTTATCCTTCCTACGATATGACCTTCTTTAGCAAGTTTTACAATAGACTCATTAATTTCTTCTTGAGTTTTATAATGACTTCCTGGCTCTTTACCACAGTAATAAATTTCACATTCTTCATTTAAATAATTTAAAATATTATTAGAAACTAATCTATCATATAACACAGCTGTACATTTTTTTAATACTCTTACAGCTTTAAGTGTTAATAACTCTTCATCTGTTGGCCCAGTTCCTATTATGTAAACTTTACTCATAACTATACTCCTAATGATTTAATATTTTTTCCGCAAGTTTAACTCCCAACTCTTTGTTATCTTCAATTTTCCCTTTTATTTCTTTTCTTATTATTTCACCATCTACTTCATAAGCGCCTATCATATATAATTCATCATCTATTATTTCTGAATAAGCTCCAATAAGACTATGACAATCTCCATTTAAAGCTGTCATAAAGCTTCTTTCAGCTTCAACAGTTATTCTTGAATTCTTACAATCTAATGCTTTAAACTCATCTCTAAATTTAGATTCTTTTAAACACTCTATTCCTAATGCACCTTGCCCTATAGCTGGCAAAAATACCTTTGGATCAAAATAATCTGTTATTATATCTTCCATACCTAATCTTTTTAAGCCCGCAGCAGCAAGGATTATTCCATCCATTTCTTCCTTCTTCATCTTTTCTAATCTTGTTTGAACATTTCCTCTTATAGGTACTATATTTAAATCTGGTCGCATCATTTTTAAAAAAGATGCTCTTCTTATACTACTTGTTCCTACTGTAGCACCTTCCTTTAAATCATTAAAATGAGTACCGTCAGCTGAGATAAAACAATCTCTAATATCTTCCCTTTCAGGTATTGCTATTATTTCAAATTCATTACTTAAAGCATAAGGTACATCTTTCATAGAATGAACAGCACAATCTGCTTCTAATCTAATTAGTGAATATTCTATCTCTTTAACAAAAAGACCTTTACCTCCAATTTTATTAAGAGACACATCTAACCTTCTGTCACCTTCTGTTACGATTAAAAGCTTCTTATAATCTAGATTTCTCTTTTCTTCTAAAAGCTTTCCTACTTTATCTGCTTGAACTTGAGCTAAAATACTCTTTCTTGTTGCTATAACTATCTCCATTTATCTCACCTCTATATAAGCACTGTAAATCTTCATCCTCTAAAAAAAGCTTAAATACAGTTTTATCTTTTCCTTTATCATAAAAAAACTTAAAATCATTAGAATTTAAAAATTCTATTACTTCCTTCTTATGATTTCCTAATACCTTAGCGTTATTTCTAAGCCTTGTTATAAAACCTATAAAATCATCAATACTACAAAGTGATTTATAAGCAATATCAGCAACCATTAATGCACCTCTAGGATTTCCACCAACAGTATTTATTCCAAAAGATATATTTTTCAAATTTCGTTGAACTGGCATAGCTGCAATACCATCTTTAAAATCAGAACAATTAATGTATAGCTTATAAGCTTCATCACATTTATCTTTTATTCTTTGTAATAACTCATTATCATTTATTGCTATTACAATTATATGTTTATCCTGAATAAAATCACTTTTATAGTCTGATTTTATTAATCTAAGGTTTTTATCTCTTATACTTAAAATATCTTCAGAAAATTCTCTTGCCAATACTTCTACGTATACATTTCTCTTTAAAAAGCTTCTTATCTTTATGATAGCAGCCTTTCCTCCACCAATTACTCCAACTCGTAATTTATTTGGGAAAAATGATAAATATATTCTTTCTATTTCTTCTCCATAAATATTCTCTTCAAAATTCTTAAGCATTCTTCCTCACTACCCTTTAATGTTTCCTCTTTTAAAACTTCTATTGCTCTATTAATGTATACATCTGTAGCGCTTTTTATAAGAGTATTTGCCAGTTGTATATCATCTTCATTCTTACACTTATGTGAAAAACTATTTATTCTTTCTAATATTACTTTATCTCTTTCTTCTTTCATTTCTTTTATATACGGAGAAATTTTACGTTGCTTATTCCACTGATTAAATTTATCAATACTTTTTTCAATAATATATTTATTTGATATCATTATCTCTTTTCTTATTTCTTTGTTTTTATCATCAATAGAACTTACCTTATCAATATCATATAAATAAACTTTATCTATGTATTTTACAGAATCCTCTACATCACGAGGAACTGATAAATCAAAAATATGTAATGGCTTATTTCTCTCTTTAATATGTACTCTTTCTATCATTAAATGTGGTGCAGAAGTACAAGTTATTAGACAATCTATATTTTCTATCTGTTTTCTAGCCTCTTCATAATTCATTACTAAAACTCTCTCATCATTAATATCATTAACTTTGTTTATATCTCTTACACCAATAATTAATGATTCAAAATCATTAGCTAAAATATATTTTGAAACTAATTTTCCTACATCCCCATATCCTATTATCATAAATTTTTTCGAATTATTTTTTATAGCTTCATTTACTGCTATAGATGCTGAAGATACAGGTATTTCATATAGCTTACTTTTTGTTCTAAATTCCTTTCCACAGCTGATTGTCATTTCAAATAATTTTTTTAATATGCTTTTTACAGTTTTTAATTCTAAAGCTTTAGAATAAGCATTTTTAATCTGCCCTAAAATTTGATCTTCTCCAAAAATCTTTGAATGAAATCCACAGGCTACATCCATAAGATGTCTTATAGCTCTTTCTTGGTTTAAAACAACACAATTATCAGCTAACTCATATTCCCACTTTAATGCTTCAAAAATCTTTTTTAATATCTCTTCATCCTTTTCTTCACAAGAGCTATTAAAATAAATTTCTGTCCTATTACATGTATTTAATATTACTACCTCATCAAATATATTATGTAGTGCTTTAAGCCCTTCTTCTAGCTTTTTAGGATTAAGTGCGAACTTTTCTCTTATATCTAATGAAATATTTTTTCTTATAGCTAATAATCTTATCATTTTATCGCTCCTAATATTTATTATTATATTTACATTATACTACTTTTTAAGTGAGTCTCCAAATCTCTGATTTAGGTAGATGAACTGTTAACTAAAAGTCTAAATCTATAATTTTGTAACTTTAAGCTACTCTAGCAGAGTACGCCAATTAATTCATCAGAATTAGTGTTTCCTTTTAACTTAACATCTATTTTTTAAGGCCGCTATAATTTAATATAGCGACCTTAATTTTAGTTTAGTTTGTTAAATTTTAATTACATAGTAGTATTCTTTCATTAGTCAGCAATTATTATACTAATCTAATTTAATATCTTACTCCGCTCCAATATACATTATTCTTTAATACAGCTTTATCTGAAAGTTCTACACCTTCTAATGCGTATTTCTTAAATTCCATAAATCCAGTTCTATCTATGATATATCCAATGTGTTCTTTTCCACCTGGAGCATCTTTTGCAATATGTTCTGTAACATATTTATAAGTGTTAGTAATTATTTTAACTATACTATCTTCATCTACCCAAACTATAAAGTCTTCAGCTAATCTTGGGTTCTTCTTTCCTGTTCTACCCATGATAACTAATCTATAGTATTTTTCCTTACTTCTAGTCCATGCACCTGTTGGACAGTTGATTACACACTCTCCACATCCAATACATTTGCCGTGATCTCTTACTGGTCTATAGTTTTCAGCATGTATAGCTCCTGTTGATTTCTTGTTACAAGCTCTTACGCAAGCACCACAAGATACACACTTATTTTTATCGAATTGAGGCTCAGTCATACCTAGTATTCCAAAGTCGTGCATTCTAGCTTTTATACAGTCATTATGACATCCAGTTAAAGCTATTTTAAAATGTAAGTCATTTGGGAATATAGCCTTTTCTATTCTCTTTGCGAACTTAGAAGTATTATAGTTAGCAAAAGGACAAACATTATTTCCTATACATGCTGATACATTTCTTGTACCTGCTGCATTATATCCATCTCCAGGATTTTCTTGGTTTATTTCTAATCCTTCAATTATAGGTTGAAGCATCTTATTAACTGCATCCATATCCTTGAAGCTTATTCCTGGTATTTCAAATCCTTGTCTAGTAGTTATATGTACAGTTCCGTTTCCGTACTTATCAGCTATTTCTTGAATTAATCCTAAATATTCAGCTTTTAGATGTCCTCCTGGAACTCTAACTCTTGAAGCTGTAACTCCTCTAGTTTTAGTTATTCTAAAAGCATTCTTTTTAAGCTTTTTAGTATTTATATCCATAACTTCTGCCTCCTAATTAATCTATTAAAAGTTTACCCTTAGTGTAGTTGAATACTGGTCCATCTAAACAGATATAAGTATCATCTATCTTACAGTGTCCGCACTTACCTACTCCACAACACATTTTTCTCTCTTGAGAAATCCAGATATTTTCTTCTTTAACACCAAGTTTTAAGAACTCTAAAACTGTAAACTTCATCATCATTGGAGGTCCAACTACAACTACTTCTACGTTTTCTAAGTCTTTTAGTTTAAGCTCTGCAACATACTTTGTAACAAGTCCTGTATTTCCTGTATATCCTTCTTCAGCTTTATCAACTGTTATTATTACATTTAAGTTTTTCTTCCATTCTTCTATATCAGCTTTAAATAGTACATCTTCAGGTGATTTGAAGCCTGAAATTAAAGTGAATCCATTAGCATCTTGAGGATTTCTTGAGAAGTATTCTACTATTCCTCTTACTGGTGAAAGTCCTGTTCCCCCAGCAACAACAACTACTTCTTTTCCTTTATAGTTATCTATATCGAAACCATTTCCGTATGGTCCTCTCATAAATAACTTGTCCCCCTTATAGTTCTTGAAGATTTCATCAGTAACTTTACCAACTCTTCTTATTGTTAAGTCAACATATCCTTCTCCAATTCCACTTACAGATATAGGAGCTTCCCCGTACTTAGGAAGTGAAACTTCAAAGAATTGCCCTGGCTTTACATCTCCTGTAAATGCCATTCTAAAAGTATATTCTATTGAAGTATGTTCAATAACATCTAATATTTCTGATATAAATGGTTTGTATATATTGTTTGTCATCTATTTCACCTCATCCATAGCTTTCTCTAATTTATTTATGCAGTTTGAGAATGATATGTATTCAGGACATATATCGTCACATCTTCCACAACCTACGCACATGTGGTATCCCCACTTCTTCTTGTAGTCATAAACCTTGTGAAGAGCTTTAAATCTCATTCTTTGTCCCTTATCATTTCTGAAGCTATGTCCTCCAGCCATATCTGTGTATCCATCAACTTGACATGAAGCCCATACTCTTCTTCTTTCACCTGATTTTTCGTTTTCTTTGTAGAAAATATCTTGCATTGTGAAGCATGTACATGTTGGACATACGAAGTTACATCTTCCACATGCTATACATCTTTCTGAATATTCATCCCACATCTTAGATTTCATTACTTCTTGAGTTAAATTTTCTGGAATATTAACTTTAACTTCATTTTCAGTTACGAAATCTGGAGTTACATCTACTGATTCGTTGTTGAATTTATCCATAAGGTCTTTGAATTCTTCATTTTTAACATCTAAGTAAACTTCATTTCCATTAACTTTTATGTACATGTCATACTCATCAGTTGTGTTTGTTCCCATATTTACGCAGAAACAATTTTCAAAGCTTTTTTCGCATCCCATTAATACAAATTTAGCTTTTTCTCTTATCTTCTTGTAAAATGGATCTTCAAATCCATTTCTTAAATATATATCATCAATTCTTCTTAAAGAATTTATATCACAGCTTCTTAAGAATATTAATGGAGCCTTTTCTTCCATATCAGCTTCTTTCATTTCATTTTCTGTAAAGAAGAATAATGTCTGAGAAATTGGAAGTAAAACTTCTTTATATGAAAATTGAGATTTTTTATTGAACTCAATTTCTTCAACTCTTGATACTTCTTCATATCTTACTATATCAGTATCTGAGAATCTTCCTTTTCCTTCTAATACCTTAGGAGCATATATCTTGTACTCCTTTGATAATTCTTTTAATGCGCCATTAAAATTTTCTATATCAAACTTATATCCCATTTGAACACCTCTTAATCAACTTTATTTTATTAGGTTAAAAGACTTCCTACTCAAATTGTTATTCTTATCTTTGTTATTAAACTAACAATAATCTATGTTTTTATTATAATTTTTGATAGAAAAAAAGACTGTGATTAATATCACAGTCCTTTAAAAAATTTCGAAAGCCTATCTTTGTCCTTAATTATAATTTTTTTATTATCATTTATTATTAAATCTTCTTTACTTAAAAGTTTTAATGCTCTCGATATAGTTTCACGGGGTGCGCCAAACATATCAGCTAAATATGTAACACTTATGTTTAATTTTATTAACGTTCCTTCTTCTACTTCTTCTCCGTAGTCCTTTGCTAATTTCCACAGTTTAGCTGCAACACGCTTTTCGACTTTTATAGGTGTTGAATTCTTCATTTGCCTATATAGTCTCCTAATTTTTAATGCTTGAGCCTTAATAAAAATCTTTGTTAAGTCAAAATCACTTTTCATTATTTCAAGAAAAATCTTTTTATCTATAGATAAGATTTGTGCTGTTTCAAATACTTCACAATTTATTGAAGATGGAAGATCATCAATAGCATAATCATTTATTATCTTACCTGCCCCTAATATAAAAATTATCTTCTTTTGAGCTGATTCATTCATTTTATATAATGATACTTTTCCTGAATATAGTATATATATTCTACTTACAATCTCCCTATCCCTAAAAACATGACTCCCCTTCTTATACTCCTTCATATCACAATGCTCGCTTAATAGCTTTAATGTTTCATCTGATAGCTCTTGAAATAGTTCCATGTCTTTAAGTTCTTCTAAGCTTATCTTAACCATAATCTCACCTAATAATTTTATTTTATATATTTAAAGCTCTGTAAATCGCTTTAGCTACTCCATCATTATCATTTGTGTCAGTTATGAAACCTGCTAACTCCTTTATTTCAGGTATAGCATTTCCCATAGCGCATGCATTTTTAAACTCTGTAAACATAGAATAATCATTAAAACTATCCCCTATAGGCATAACTTCATCTCTTTCTAATCCCATCTTTTCAGCTACCTTTGCAAGTATTAACCCCTTTTGGGCTTGCATGTCACTAATTTCTATATCATTATCAAAAGTTGATACTACTGATAGTCCTGGTAACTTCTTTAATTTTTCTTTAATACTCTTAATTAATTCAACATCTTTATTAAAAGTTATAATTTTATATATATCTATTTTATCATCCATTAGCTCATTTATACTATTAAAAATAGTAATTTTTCTTCTGCCAATAAATTCCTTTAAAAATCCTTGAATTTCCTCATCACTATGTTCAGGATTTAAAGACCTTACCCTATCTTCTATTGAAGCTTTAACTTTTTCATAATCTGATGTTAAAGTTCCTTTATTAGTAAAAAGCTCTATACATAAATCTGCTTCTTCCATAATCTCCATAACAACTTTAACTTTCTCTTTATCAATTGTTATATTTTCAAGAATATTTCCATTCCTATCTCTATATTCAGAACCATTCATTAAAATATATTCACAATCAAGATTAAATTCATCTGCAATTGGTTTAACACCATCATAACTTCTCCCAGTAACTATAGCAAATTTCACACCTAGCTCTTGTGCTTTTCTTATAGCTTCAATATTTCCTTGTGATATAGTGTGATTGCTATTTAGTAATGTTCCATCCATATCTGATGCAATAAGTTTAATCATAATTATCTCCTTCTACCTACATTTATTATTTAATTCTTACAACTGTAAAACTTTCACAAATTATTATACCAATTATTATATATTTTTGTTTTCAAAATTTAAAATAAAGAAAAGATAGAAGTATTCTTTAACAAATACCTCTATCTCTTTATCAACTTATTATTTTGTAATTAAGCTGCTTTTTCTTGTTTATCTTTCTTATAGCTATCTTTAAATAACATGAAGAAACGTAATAAAATATATCCAATTAACATTGTTGTTACATAAATTTGTATTCCTGCTAATTGATTAACTGCGTTTCCAGCAGCTTCATATCCTTGAGCTATTAAATAAGCTGACATTTTATTTGAAGCAACTATTCCTATAGCCATAGGGAATGTTAATGCTGCAAATCCTGGATGGAAATCAAATGAGAAGAACTTTGGTAATCTCCATAATATAAATATAAATGCAGCTAATACTAAAGCATATAAATAATATACTATTATTGCATTCGGTTCTTTAATAAAATTAAAGTAACTCACTAAGCAAAGACTTGATGGTGCAAGTAATATTGCTTGAGTGTGGAATACTGGATCTTTAATTTCATGTTTTACTAATCTATAAATCATAAATGGCATTATTATAGTAAGCACTGCTATACCATAAAATACAACTATCTTACCAATAAGAGGTTCATTCATAACTCCGCCAACAACAGTAGAAACCATTATTCCATTATATGTTACAAACCAGCTTGGAACGAAAGTTTGCATATTTACACCTTTAATAACATTTCTATATGTAAATATTAAAATATGAATTGCATGTAATATTAAACCAGTAAACCATAAAGTCTTACCAAAGACAGCACTTGCATTGTAAAAATAACTACCTACAATCATAGTTATCATTGTAGCTCCTGCATAAAGCGAAGCTGGTACAGTGTTTGAATATTCCTTCTTAAAAGTATCAAAATGGAATATAATTTTTGTTAAATAAACTAATAAAATTATTATTGCCGCCCATGTAGTAATATGTCTTACCCATGTATAACCCATACCTGAATAAACATTTCCTAACGTTAAGGCTCCCACCATAGTAGGTAAAATCGCAACTGGCATGTTTTGGACCTTTTGTAAAAATGATTTATTACTCATAATTACCTCCTAATTCAATTAAAATTTCTAGTTTTTGTTAAGTTTTTAACTCTTTTCCCGAAACGTCTCTCTTTACTTGTAATTATATATAACTAATTCTTTAAAAACTGTGATTAATATCACGTTTTACTTGGTATTTTAATATTTTTTTCACAATCTTTTTGTAAAAATATATCAACTGTTATAAAAAAGTCCCATCATTCAATGTAACGATGGGACTTCCTTGATATATAAATTTTAGTGGAAACTTGATTGTTATGATATTTTTATAACTAATATATAAACTCAAAATTTTCTTTCATATTAAAGAAATCTGCATAGTCTATATCAAATATACTTTTAGTTACTTTTGAAATATCTATATTTTCTTTTATAAGCTGAGTTAAAACTCCTGCATAAGATAAATCGCCTTGAATTAAAGCTCCATAAATCTTACCATCCTTATGGATAATCTTCTTGTAGTTATCTCCATCAATCTTAACTTCTACTTTATAAGTTTCATCCTTTGGTTCAGTATCACCAAGAGACATAGTTGCTATCCCAACAAAGTTCATAGTATTCTTGCTTCCAAAGAAATCTGTCATTATCATTTCATTTCCTAACATATTATTAGCTGCAATAATACCTTCCTTAACAGCTGTTGGCCATATTGGATTTCTACCTGTTATATCTCCTGCACCATATACATTGTCAATGTTAGTTTTACCCTTTTCATCTATAATTAAACCAAATCTATCAAATTCTATGTTGCTTCCTTCTAAGAATGCAGTATTAGATCTAACGCCTGTTGCTACTATTACTAACTCACATGGAATTTCCTCTGTTCCATTGCCAGTATTTATAACTAATGCCTTAGGATTTTTATTTTCATCTAATATTAACTTTTCAGCTCTAACGCCAAGCTTTAAATTAACACCATTTTCAGAGAACTTCTTTTGATATACATCAGAAGTATATTTATCTAATTGAATAGGTAATATTTTATCTCCCATTTCAACTAAAGATACATTTAACCCTTGTCCTAATAATCCACTAACTGCATCTATTCCAACAAGACCTGCACCAAGAACTACTACATTTTTAACCTCTTTAGCTTGTTCCTTTATTAATACAGCATCATCTAAGTTTCTTAATCCAACTACATTGTTACCTTCTCTTAAACCTTCTACTGGAGGTATAAATGCAGATGCACCTGTACATAGCATCACTTTATCATATGTTAAAGTTTCTCCATTAGATAATTCTAAACTTTGAGCTTTATCATCTATAGACTTAACTTCAACACCTTTAATCCAAGTTATATTATTATCTTCAAAGAATTTTTTATCTGTGAAGTTTAGTGCTTCTACGTCTCTATGATTAGATATATAGTGGTGAAGTATACATCTTGAATATACATTTTCATCTTTAGATACTAATATTATTTCTGCATCTTTATCTAACTCTCTTAAAGTCTTAACTCCGCTGATTCCTGCTGCAGAGGCTCCTATAACTACATATCTCATTACTTAACCTCCTCTAAAGTAATTGCTGACATCGGGCATTTAGCCACACATTGTGGGCTTCCTTTTTCCTTACATCCATCACATTTCATTATCTCTTTATGAGTTCTTGAATCAGCCTTTAACACTCCGTATGGACAAGCCATTATACACATATAACAGCTTGCACATTTGTTTTTATCATAAGTTACTTTTCCTGTTTCTCTATCCTTGCTCATAGCACCAGTCATACAAGTATAAACACATTCTGGTTTATCACAATGTCTACAGAATATTGGAGCATATTTACCGTTACTATCTATTGTAATTCTACTTCTTGTATCCTCTGAACCGTGAGATACTATACATGCAGTTGTACATGTTAGGCATCCAACGCATTTACTTCTATCTATCTTAATTCTCTTCATTTTTCTACCTCTTACTTCTTGATGATATTTACTGCCACAGTCTTAAATGATGGCTCCTTTGAATATGGATCATATACTGAAGGAGTAAGTGAATTTGTTTCTATGTAGTGAATTGGTGCATATAAATGATTCTTTTTAACATGGTCTGAAATTTTTATAGTAAATTCACTAGTAACTCCGTTTTGAGAAGCTATCTTAACTCTTTCGTTTTCTACTATATTTAACTCTTTAGCTAGTTCTGGATGCATAAATGCATAGGATTCTTTAGAATATATTCTTTCAGATTCTTCAATTTCTCTAGATCTAACTTGAGTATGCCATTGTCCTACTGTTCCTCTTCCTGAGTTAAATATATATGGGAATTCTTCGCTTGTTTGAGTTGGATTTTCTGCTATATCTTCAAAGTGGAATTTAGCTTTCTTTGATGGAGTATAATACTTACCATCTTCAAATAATCTTCTTTCATCTGCTTCAAGAACATCCCCTTCTCTAAATGGCCATTGAACTCCTCTTGAACCTTCCATGTTCTTACCTTCTAACATTTCATAAGTTACACCAGTAATATCACAAGGCATTCCTTTTGAACACTTCTTTAACAATTCAAATGCTTGTCTTGGAGTTTCCCATCCTTTTAAAGTATCTCCCATTCCTAATTCTTCACCAATCTTGTAGAAGATTTCGTAATCAGATAACTCTCCTTCTTCTTTAGCTATAACAGGATTAACCTTTGATAATCTTCTTTCAGTGTTTATTAATACACCTTCTTTTTTAATAGCTGGAACTGATGGTAAGAATAAATCACAAAGCTTAGCGCTATCTGTATCTTCATATATATCTTGAACTACAAAGAAATCTAAGTTCTTAACTGCCTTTTCAAATTCCTGATTATTTGCCCATGAGTGTCTTGGATTTGTGCAAATTACCCATAAACCTTTTATTTCACCAGATATAACTTTTTCTATTATAACGTTATATGGAATTGTTGGCTTAGTAGCAAGTACACTTTCATCTACTCCTAAAGCTTCTGCAACAGCTTTTCTACGTACTGGATTATCAAAATCTCCACCACCGTAAAGTCCTGCAGTATTACTAAATGCTCTTGAACCCATAGCATTACATTGTCCAGTTAAAGAGTTAGCCCCTGTTCCTGGTCTACCCATGTTACCAGTAATTAAAGCTAAATTAATTATTGATTGAGCAGTTCTAACAGCCTGATATCCTTGGTTAATTCCCATTGTCCACCAGAATGAAACTCTTTTTCCGTTATGTATTATTTCAGCTAATTCTAAAACTCTTTCAGCTGATATTCCAGTTTCAGATTCAACATTTTCTAATGTAAACTTAGAAACATGTTCCTTGAATCCTTCATATCCTTCTGTGAAGTTTTCAATATAATTATTATCAATATAACCTTTTTCTATTAATACATTCGCTAATGTATAGAATAAAACTAAGTCAGCTTTTGGCTTAACATCTATCCAAATATCAGCATTCATAGCTGTCTCTGATTTTCTTGGGTCTATTACTATTATTTTAGCATCTTTATTTTCTTTGATTCTTCCCCAGAATACTGGATGAGCTATTACTGGATTTGCTCCAATTAATATTATAGTGTCTGAAAGCTCAGCATCATTTAATGTATATGGAGGTGCATCAAATCCAAAGCTTTGCTTATGAGCAACTACTGAAGTAGCCATACATAATCTAGTATTACCATCACCAGGTATACCCATATGATTTCTACCTACATGTCCAAGTAGTGCCATATCTTCTGTTGGCATCTGACCAGTACTTATGAAAGCAACACTTTCCTTACCATACTTCTCTTGAATCTCTGTCATTTTTTTAGCAAATGTTTTTATTCCCTCTTCCCAAGAAATTTCTTTCATTTCTCCATTTTCATCTCTTAAAAGAGGTGTTTTTCTTGCTTTAATTTTTGTTTGCTGTTTATCTAAATTTAAACCTTTAATACAGCAAAACCCTTTATTAACAGGATAATCCACAGTTGGTGAAACCTTATATATTTTTCCGTCTTCTACATGAAAGTCAATGTTACATGCTAATGCACATAAGTTACAAGTTGATTGAATTTTTTTCATAAGTAACTTCATCTCCACTTCTTTATATATTAATATCATTAAATCCATTGTTATTTATTTCACTAAGTAAAATCTATCATACTTTTATCTAAAAAACTGTGATAATAGTCACATTTTTAAACTGAAAATATATTTATATAAAAATTTCATAATTAAATATAAAAAAAGCACGAAAATCTCTTTCCGTACTTTTACTTAATAATTATATTCTTTAATTTTATTTCATATTTACTTTAATTACTGCCCCTAATATATTTGCATCATTATTGTACTTACATCTACCTATTTTTGTTGTAAGAATATCTAGTCCTAAGAAATTCTTCGATGCTACTTTGAATCTTTCTGATATTAAATTTATAAACCAATCCTCTTCAGATATTCCTCCTCCTAAACATATTATTTCAGGATTATAGAATGTTGTTATAGATAGTAATTGATTTGCTATATTTCTAGTCCAGTCTTCTATAGCTAACTTAGCCACTTCATCTCCAGCTAAATATTTAGCTGTTATTTCATGACCATACTCTAATCTCTCATCTTCACTTACTTTAGTATTATAAATTTGAATTAAAGCAGTCATTGAGCAATAATCACCTTGTCTTAATACCTTATTTTCATGAAAATCTATAAATGGCATATGATGAAACTCCCCTGCAAATCCATCAACTCCATATATAACATCATCTTCATTACATAGGCATCCACCAGTACCAGTTCCTATAATTAGAAAGGCTGATGATTTAGTTCCTTTTGCATTACCAGCTTTAAGCTCACAAAGTCCTGCTGATTTAGCATCATTTATAGTTGCAACTATTTTACCAGTTCTCTTTGATATTTCTTCATTAACGCTTGTCCCAAACATTATTACAACATTTGGTGCTGCATAAGACTTTATTTCTGATGCTTCATTAACTAATCCTGGAGCACTTACCCCTATTCTATCTACTTCATCTAAGTATTTAGCATTTGAACATATATAATCATAAAATTCATCTTTAGTATCACACTTAGCTGTTGGAATTTTCCACTTTTCTATTATATTAAATGCTGAATCTACTAATGCGTATTTTATAAAAGTTCCACCTATATCTATTCCTAAAGTTAATTTATTCATATTTTCCACCCTTTTACAAATTAAGTTATAATTATTATATTTTATAATTAAATTATATCAGTAAAGTTATACATAAGTTTTCATTTTTTGAAAATATATTAAATAAAAAAAGAATTAATAATAGGGAATTTATTGTTATAAATTTCCCATTATTAATTTCTGCTCTCTACGCAAGAGTAACATTTTTAATCCACTTATCCAGAAGCAATCTCTTTGTACACCACAATGCTTTAATTACCTCATCTATTTTTAAGCAGAAAAATACTATACCAGCTGGTAAATTTAATACTACCCCTGCTATAAATCCAAGAGGAATTGCTAATAACCAAAGGAAAAGTACATCAGCTTTCATTAAGAATTTAGTATCTCCACCTGCTCTTAATACACCTTTAGTTAATGTTGAGCCAACAGCTGAGAATACTACTATAATAGATGTTGTATTCATTAGTTGATATGCAATTTCCTTTGTACTTCCCGCTACATCATAAAATCCTATCATTACATTCTTTAAGCTAAATATAAGCAGTCCAGAAACACATCCTATTAATACTGCTAATACTAAAAACGTCTTTCCATAATCTTGTGCCTTATCATACTCTCTAGCTCCAACAGTATTTCCTATAATTACACCACTTGCATTTGCTACTCCCATTAAAAATACTGTACAGAATTGTTGTAATACTGTATTTATAGAGTTAGCAGCTACCATTTCTGCTCCCATTCTCCCCATGATTACAGATAACATATTTAACCCTATTACTAATATAAAATCACTTATAAGCACTGGAGTTCCATGCTTAGCATAATCAGTAAAAATAGCCTTATCATGTTTAAATAAATCCTTAATCTTAAATTGTATTCTCTTATCAATAAATATTAAATAAATTGCAACTATTAAGAATTCAATTATCCTAGATATTAAAGTTCCTACTGCTGCTCCAGCTGCACCTAATCTTGGAGCACCTAAATTACCGAATATAAACATCCAGTTTAAAAATATATTTGCAAAGAATGAAATAGCTGTTGAACATAAAGCTAACTTAACTATTCCAACAGTTCTTAAAATTCCTATTGCTATAGTAGAAAAACCTTGTACTAAAAATGCAAAAGATAATATCTTTAAATACTTAACTCCTTCAGCAATTACTGATAGATCTGGAGTATATATTCTCATTATTTGAGATGGGAAAAACTGTCCTAATATAAAGAAAGTAAAGCTAAATATCGCACTTATCTTAAGCATCATAGATAATGTCTTGCTTATAGATTCTTTATCCCCTTTTCCCCAAAACTGTCCTGTTAAAACTCCTGCTCCTCCAGCTAATCCAAAATGTATTACTAGAAATATAAAGCTAAATTGGTTTGCTAATGCAGAAGCTGATAATGCTACTTCGCCTAATGAGCCAAGCATCATCGTATCTGCCATATTTATTCCTATTGTAATTAAATTTTGTAACGTTATTGGAATAGCTATAGCTAACATTCTCTTATAGAAGTCATTTTCTCTTTTAAATACCGTCAATTCCATGCTTCCATCTCCTTCCTCATATGATTATATCATCGAACACGTTCTTAGATTTTCTTATTTTGAAACTTTCATAATTTAATTAAATATTACAAAGTATTAAGAGGTAAAATTTAAAACTTTACCTCTATAAACAAATATTATATATTTTTATAATTCATCTCCATTTGTTGCTATAACATTTTTATACCAATGGAAACTCTTCTTTCTACTTCTCTCTAATGTACCTTCTCCGTCATTATTTTTATCAACATATATAAATCCATATCTCTTCATCATCTCTCCTGTTGATGCCGAAATTAAATCTATACATCCCCACGGTGTATATCCCATTAACTCTACTCCATCAATAGAAACAGCCTTCTTCATTTCTTCTATGTGTTTTCTTAAATAATCTATTCTATAGTCATCATTAATTGATCCATCTTCTTCAACAATATCTACAGCACCTAAACCATTCTCAACAATAAACAATGGTTTTTGATATCTATTATATAAATTATTTAATGATATTCTTAGTCCAACAGGGTCTATTTGCCATCCCCAATCTGATGCTTCTAAATATGGATTTTTCTTACCTCCCATCATATTCCCTGAAACTGACTCTTTATCTTTCTTCGTTCCCATTACAAGTGACATATAATAGCTAAATCCTATATAGTCTACAGCACCATCTCTTAATATCGCTTCATCCTCCGTTTCCATTTCTATATTTATATTATTTCTTTCAAAGTAATTCTTCATATAATTTGGATAACATCCTCTAGCCTGTACATCTGAGAAGAAGTAATTTTTATTCATAGCCTCTTGTACCAATAACGTATCTAATGGATTACATGTTTCTGGATACATAAGCGGATAAATCATCATCATTCCAATTTTAAAGCTTGGGTTTATTTTATGTCCAATACTTACAGCCTTAGCACTTGCTACTAATTGGTGATGAGCAGCTTGATATGTTACTTGCTCTTTATTTTCTCCTTCTGCAAACTTTATCCCAGCAGGCATAAATGGATGTAATGCTATTACATTAATTTCATTGAAAGTCATCCAATATTTAACCTTATCTTTATATCTTGTAAATATAACTTCACAGTAATTAGCATAAAAATCTACTAATTTACGATTTCTCCAAGCCCCATATTTTTCGACTAATGTATATGGCATTTCATAATGAGATATTGTAACTACAGGCTCTATTCCATACTTTAAACATTCATCAAATAATCTATCATAATATTTTAATCCTTCTTCATTTGGCTCACTTTCATCTCCATTTGGGAATATTCTTGTCCATGCAATTGACATTCTAAAACATTTGAATCCCATTTCAGCAAGTAAAGCAATATCACCTTCAAATCTATGATAAAAATCTATTGCTTCATGAGATGGATAATACTTTCCTTCAATTACTCCATCAGTATACTCTCTTTGCTTTTCCCTTGACCCAGCTGTTGCTACATCAGCCGTACTAATTCCTTTTCCATCAACATCCCATGCTCCTTCACATTGGTTAGCAGCTACAGCTCCTCCCCATAAGAAATTTTCTGGAAATCTATTTTTACTCATATTATTTTCCTCCTAATAATGAGGCTTATTTATAATAAACAAGCCTCATTTTAAATTTATACTATATATTTCTTAGTCAAAAACAACATCACTAAAATCTACATCATCTTCCTCTTCTTGTTGTTCCATAGCATAAGCTTCTTTATCTAAAGATCTAATGAATGGTAAATATATCAAGAAGGATACTACAATTAATAAAATTTGTAATGCCGCTATCATCCAACTACCTTGTAAGAATCCACCTACTACTAATGGAGTTCCTAAAGGTAATCCTATACATGCTAATCTTGGAACTATTCCTGTTACAGTTAATAAATACGCTATTGTTGCACAAGCTATAGGTGATACTATAAATGGTATTGCTAGTCTTGGATTCATTATACATGGAGCTCCAAAAATTAAAGGTTCATTTATTCCACAAACACTTCCTGGTAAAGCTAATGCTCCTAAAGTCTTATAACGTTTACTCTTAGCCCTAAATGACATATATATATTCATTCCCATAGTTGCACCTGATCCACCTACTAATACATAAGTCATTAAAAATGCTGATCCAACTATATTAGGTAATGGCTGTCCTGCATTGTATGCTGTTAAATTTGCCATATCTAACCCTGTCCATATAGGCATCATTATTGAAAAGACTACCATAGTTCCATGAATACCAAATAACCATAATACATGAGATACAAGAATTACTGTTAATAAAGCTCCAAATGACCCACCTAATCCTTGTAATGGTGTTTGTACAAATTGATAAACTAATGCATGTATACTTCCAAAAGAACTATTAGCAAAAATTGCTGATACAGTTAAGAAAATAGGTGTAATTATAAATGCTGGTATTAATCCAGTAAAAGATTGTGCTATTGTAGGAGGTACACCTGCTGGCATTTTAATTACTATATTTTTAGTAACTATAAGTGCATATATTCTTCCTACAACTAATCCAACTAATATAGCAACGAAAAATCCAGTTGCTCCTAACCATTCAAATGATATAAAGCTAGTTCCCTCTACATTGGCTAATGGAGTTACTATAAAGAAACATAATAAAGATATCATACCTGCTATAGGGCCACTACAATCAAAGCTTTCTGACATCTTATATCCAATGAAAAATACTGCATATAAAGAAAGAAGGTTTGTCGTAAATGTTATTGGTAAATTAAATAATGTTACAAGTCCTGTATTTGCTAAAAAGTTTTGATATGGCTCAAATGGGAAGTTTGCTAACAAAGTAAATATTGCCCCTACAATAATTACCGGAAGCGCTCCAGCAACCCCATCTGATGTTGCTTTTAAATATCTATTATTACTTATTTTATTTACAACTGGCATAACTTTTTCTTGTACTTTTGATACGTTCATTTTCTTATCCCCCTTTTATTTAGTTAATGCTGCTTTTAAAACTTTTGCACCATTCATCATTCCATAATCTGCACTATCTATAACTTTAACTACTATTCCCTTTGGCTCATATTTTTCCTTAAAATCTTCATATAAAAAACTAACTTGTGGTCCTAATAAAAGAATATCTGTCTTATCTTCATACTCAACAAATTTTGATTGTGGAATTGCAGTTATTGTAACTGGCAAGTTATTTTTCTTTGCTACAGTCTCCATCTTTGTTACTAATAAACTTGTAGACATCCCCGCTGCACAAATTAAAGTTATTTTTTTCATTATTCTTTCCTCCTAAAAATATATATA
>OLNJ01000148.1_pt1 | contig 67113 bp, 53 predicted proteins | sample 1672191 | NCBI WGS metagenome assembly OLNJ01 (sample SAMEA3136657, study PRJEB25190) | human gut metagenome | biome: human gut; feature: human-associated habitat; material: faeces | place: Austria | collected 2013
TTAAGCCCGCCTTCGCCGAAAGTACTGCAGCGCCAGGCTGCGGGAGGACAGGGCGCCGCGCTCATGCAGGGCGCTTCCGCATATTTCTAGGGCCTTACGGCCCTTTTTCCTTTTAGGGGGGGGCCGCGCGGCCTCTTTCTTCTTTCTACGAGAATTCATCAGACCCTTCTCGCGAGCCTTTGGCTGAAGCCGAAGCCATTCAGGGCAACTACAACGGCAAGGGTGTTCTCGACGAAGTCGATGTGAAGGGTGTCACCTGGACGCGTTATACCGCGGAAACCGGCACCGTGTACATATATGCGAAGGCTCCGTGCGGCAAGACCGTGCATATGTTCTTCGACAATGGCATCACGTGGGACGATGCTCTGCCCATGATGGAAAACGTTGTTTTGAAGTAAGTCGCTTCAAGATGATTTCCCCGCAATGGTGATAAAGGGCTGGCATTGTGGCGTTTAGCTGGTCCTGATGTCGGCCTATGGGGGCCAAAAAGGAAAACCCGCGAAAGCGGGTTTTCCTTTGTTCTGGATCGCGTTTGTACAAAACGGAAGGGTTAGTTGTTGAATGCGCCTTCGTTCCAGGCTTCGATGTTCTCGATGCGGATGATTGAAGAAACGGCCTTCACGGAATCGAGCGCCTCAAGGTCGGCACGTGCCTTCTCAATGTCGCGTTCTTTGGCGGCATGCGTCATGTAGATGAGCGTGCAGGCTTCGTTGTCTTCCGATTTCATCTGATTAATGTCCGAAATGGAAATGCCATCGTCAGCAAGCACCTTGGTGGTTTCCGCAAGCACGCCGAGCTTGTCGGCCACGGTAAGGCGAATGTAGTAGCGCGTCTCCAAGTCGGCGATGTCGCGAATGGCGAGGTTGTGGCCGAAAGGCTTGCTCTCAGGAATGATTTCTTTGCCGTGCGCGATATGGTCGGCAAGCGACATCACGTCGCCCACTACGGCGCTTGCGGTGGGGAAGGAACCCGCGCCTGCTCCGTAGAACATGGTCTCGCCCACGGCGTCGCCAACGATGAACACGGCGTTCATGGCGCCCGACACGCTTGCGAGTTGGTGTGTCGCGGGAATCATGGTGGGGTGCACGCGCACGTCGACGCCGCTTTCGGTGTTGCGTGCAATGGCGAGCAGCTTAATGGCGTAGCCGAATTGGCGCGCCATTTCGATATCGGTGGCGGAAACGTTGCGAATTCCCTGCATGAACACGTCGTCGGTATTCACGCGGGTGCGGAAGCCGATGGAAGCGAGAATCGCGATTTTCGAAGCGGCATCGAAGCCGTCGACGTCGGCCGTGGGGTCGGCTTCGGCGTAACCCAGTCGCTGCGCGTCGGCGAGCACTTCATCGAAGCCAAGGCCCTCGTTGGCCATGCGCGACAGAATGTAGTTCGTGGTGCCGTTCATAATGCCGGCAATAGTGAGAATTTCGTTGCCGACCAAGTCATGCTCAAGCGCGCTTACCACGGGAATGCCGCCAGCTGCGGCAGCTTCGCACTTAATTTGCACGCCGTGGCTGTTTGCGAGCTTGGCCAGGTGCTCGACATGGCGGCCGAGCAGTGCCTTGTTCGCGGAAACCACGTGCTTGCCGTGCGCGAACGCGTCCTCGAAAATTTCGGTTGCGGGGTGTTCGCCGCCAATGAGCTCGATCACGATGTCGATAGTGGGGTCGCTCGTGATGTCTTGCCAGTTGGTGGTGAAGACGTTTGCGATGCCGAGGTTTTTCGCTTCTATGTCGTTGCGGCTGCATGCGCGCTTAATTTGAAGGTCGATGCCGTAGTGCTCGACGTAATCGTCGTGGTGGCGTTGAATAAGGCGCACTACGCCTCCACCGACAGTTCCCAAACCAATAATGCCAATGTTGACGCTGCGCATTCGCGCCTCCTTATCTTCGGAGTTCGTGTTTCGCCTATTGTCGCTCATATGTACGTATTAGCGGTCCGCATTCGGCAAGTGCAAAAAACGAGCAGCTGAATGCAACGCGGCGGCAAGCACCAAAACGGCCGTGGCATCGAGCACGCGATCGATGAACGTTGCGATAATGTGCGCGCCCGCCTGGGGCATTCCGATGCCCGTGAAGTAATTTTCGTAGGCAATTTCGAACGGTGTGGTGATCACTCCGTAGGCGAGCATGTCGCTAAGGGCGAGCGAAATCGCCGACTGCAGAACTGCGATGACGAGCACGGCGCATATCGCCGCACGAAACGCGCCGAGCTTTGCTCGACAGGCGCGCAGGAAAACGCCGTAGATAAGAACCACCACGGCGCATTCGCCATAAAACAGCAAATTGCCTGCGTTTCCGTTGACGAGCGCCAGAATGAGGCTGTGGACGAAGCCAACAATGAAGCCCGCCGCAGGTTCGAGCGCGAATGCCGCAAGCGCCGTGCCCGTGGTGTCGAGCCATACGGGAAAACCCAGAAGCGACATCGCGCCATACAAGGCGCAATCGAGCAGGGTGAATGCCGCCATATATACGAGATATTTCCCGACGCGCGGGTTCTTCTGGAAATAGATTCGAATTGACGCGGGCGTCGCCTTGAAGCCGCTCGACGCATGCATGCGCGCGAAGGAATTTGCCTCGAAATAGCGCTCGCGGTTCTCACTGATTTGGCGCAGTTGGTCGAGGAAGCTGCCCGTGATGATGCCGGCGGGAAGCGCGATTACCAAAATGCCCACGATCGATGCCGCGATAACGATGACTTTGCCCGTTTCCGTCGTGGGCGTAAGGTCGCCGTAGCCGATAGTCGTGAGGGTGACGGCTGCCCAATACAGAGCATCGATGAATGTATCAAACGTGTTGGGCTCGTTGCAAAACATTAGAAGCGCCACCATGAACACGTACATGCCCACTAGCACGAGCGAGAGGGTGAGCGTGCGGCGCTCCGACGCGAACGTGTTGACGATGACGGCAAGACGACGCGAATAGCGCATGATGCGCACCACGCGCAGCGCGCGAAGGAACATGAAACTCGCGGGCAAAACGCCAAGTGAGGGCAGAATGGAGGCAAGGTCGATGAGTGCGGTTACCGTGAACGGGTATTTTACGAAAGCTTTCCAATCGCCTCGGCGGCCTTCTTTTATGTCATGGGTGATCCAACGCAGCAGGTAGTCGAAGAACAGGATGTACACCGTGACAAAATCGAGCGCGGTGAACGCGAACTGCCAAGCGCCGGGAAGCCGGTCGACGTGGAACATGAGCGGAACGATGCTCGCAAACGCGACGGCGACCAGGAATATGTCGTAGAGGCGGCTCGCGCGGTCGTCTTTCTGCGCGATTTGCACGATTTGGAAGATTCTGGTTCTCATAGGGCGCTTTCTTCGAATGGATGATTGAAGTGTAGCCTATGGTGAAGTGTTCGACTGACTTGATTAGGCTGGTCTTCTATAATCCGAGGGGTTTTGATTCTTTTTGCGGAAAGGGTGCGGCAATGGCAAATCATGCGGAATTCGATGCGTTCGTTGAAACGATTGCGAAGCTGCGCGCGCCCGATGGGTGCCCGTGGGATCGCGAGCAGACGCACGCGAGCATTGCGCACAACATGATCGAAGAGGCTTACGAGGCCGTCGATGCCATTGAGGCGCGCGATGTGGCCCATTTGCGCGAAGAATTGGGCGACGTGTTGCTGCAGGTGGTGCTGCAGAGTCAAATCGCTGCCGATGAGGGCGAATTCACGATCGACGACGTGTGTCGCGACATCAACGAGAAAATGGTGCGCCGCCATCCGCATATTTTCGGGGAAGTGCAGGCTTTAACGCCCGAAGAAGTGGCCGATATTTGGGATGCCGTGAAAATGCGCGAGCGCGAAGCGGCGATGGGCGAGGCGGCTGGCGCGGAAAAGCCCGATGGCCTTCTCGATGGCGTGCCCACGAGCTTTCCGGCGCTGATGCAGGCGCAAAAGATTTCGCGCAAGGCGGTCGCCGTGGGCTTTGAATGGCCCGATGAGGCGGGCGTGTGGGCGAAGGTCGCAGAAGAAATCGAGGAATTCAAGGAAGCCGAGACGTCCGAAGATCGCGAGCTTGAATTCGGCGACATTCTGTTCGCGCTCGTGAATGTGGCGCGCTGGAATGGTGTCGATGCCGAAAACTCGTTGCGCGCGACGTGCGCGAAATTCCGTCGCCGCTGGAGCTTTATGGAAGGCGCGGCGTGGGCGCATGGCGAGCGCCTGGAAGACCTCTCGACCGACGAGCAAGAGGAATTGTGGCAGCAGGCGAAGGACGTGGAGGGGGCGCAGGCTTGCTAAAATCCGCACTCAGCGGTTGCGGAATTGGGCTGATGATTCCTAATAAAGCAAATAAGAAGCAAATAGAAAAAAGGGTTGCTGGTTTACAAAGTGCCAGGTCAAGAGGTTTTTTGACATCGACAATAACTCGAGCAGGGCAATTTGAAGGTCGAAAAGCAAATAAGAAGCAAGTAGGATTCCCGAGCGGGGGTCCGGAATCCTACTTCGCCCTTTAGGCCCATGCAGGGATGTAACGGCGATATTTTGGACCCGCGTTGGGGTCGGCTAATTGAACGAGATTCTTATCGATGCAAGTTTTAACAAGCCTTGAGATCTGTGCCGAATTGGAGTCCTTGAGGCCGAACCGTTCGCGTAGAGATTGATTGCATGCGTAATTGCGCGAAGCGTACCGAACGCAGACATGCCAATAGCACGCGTCTGCGCGCTCTTCCGGAGTGAGCTCTCGAAAGCTTCTACGCCCGTAAAGAGTGACACGCATAGAGCCGTTTGCTGTTTCGATGACGGGTGCGGGTAATTGAAAGGCTTCGCATGATGTAACGATTTTGTCCCATCCGCTGCCGGCCTCTTCGCAGATTCCCATACGCCTCAAAAGAGCGGCGAGTGCTTCGTTTCGGGAGCGGGGCGGGTCGTTGACGATTTTTCGCAGTTCAATAAGTGGAGTTCCTGGATTCGTGACTTCGATTCGCCCATCAAATAGTTCCACACAAGGAGATGAGCCGGCAGCTTGCAGGTCTTGGTGGGCTATGGCATTTGCCAATAGCTCGCGTATCGCGATGTCGGGGAATTCGGGACGAGGTATTCTAAGGCCGTCCTCGATAGGCTCTTCCGATGGAATGGCTCCTTTTAGGTATAAAAGCGCTTGTTCAAAGGCCAATGCATAGCCGGTTTCAAATACCATATTCTTTTCTATGGAAATGCGGGCAATTCCCGAGTACTTAATGACTCGGATTGATTTGTGCCTAAGTGCGGGAAAATCTTGTAAATTCCGCGCGAGCAGAATTGCTCCGAGGTTTGTTATGGCGAAGCCGTCAATTCTGTCTTCGATGATACGGTCGGTCTTCAGCGCATGGACGATGGATTCTTGGTTTGAGGGAATTGCTTGTCCGAGCATTCTGAAGTAGGTGTGGTAATCGATGAGGCTTAAGGCGTCTTCAAGGCTGAGCCCATCGGCGGCAACCTGGCTCTCATACACCAGCTGTTCGGTTTTTCGCCAAAGCTCTCGTTCACGTTCCGATCCCGGTTTAAGTATCTGCGTACTAGACCCCGATCGGATATATGCTAGGCTTTGGTAGCGTGCGGGATAGTGAATCGCGGGACAGATCTCCAAAACGACAAGGTGTTTTCCGTATAGGTCAACGTTATGGAATTCAAAGTTGAGATTGGGGCTAAGCATCGTGCGCAAATGAATCTCAAGATCCTGGTTGCCCTTTTTGACTTTTCGGGGGTCAAAAGTGGTTCCAACGATCTCGTGGGTGTTGTCAGTGATGCCCCAAATCTTATAAGCGCGAGGCACATTCTTCAATGCGGCAGAATTTGAGAGTGCACAGATGTCTCGACCTTCTTTGTTAAAATCGCTGTAGCTCTCTTTGAATTCGACGTATTCGGTTTCGCTTGGTAATGCGCAAAGGGCTTCGATAAGCGATTTGAAGTCGGACATGGCAACCTCCTTTTGTACTTCCGTCATGAATACTAAGCATGTAGGAAGCAAGTTGAAAGCAAATAGAAAAAAGCAAGATACAATACATAAAAAGCCAGGTCATGCTTGCGTTGATAATAATGAATGACTTGAAGGCGATTGCCGCAATGCCTGAAAAGCAAATAAGAAGCAAATGCAAATTGGCTCGCTTGTAAAGGCGGATTCGCCGCGCTTTTGAGCTGTTTTTTGAGATCGAGGAGGCTCAGCTTTTAAGACTATCCGCCGCTCGCGGATAAATATCTCAGTTTGTGCGTTTTCCGCATGCGAAATGGGATGAAGCCTGTAACAATTGCCCATAAGCCGCAATGGCGGCTGGTGGGAGTTGCGGGAGAAAGGCTTCCCATGAAGGCGAAAATGATTCACCGGTGCATTCACGTGCTCGATTTGGAAAAATCGCTCGCGTTCTACAAACGCGCATTTGGGCTCGACGTTGTTCGCGAGATTACTCGCGCGGAAGGCTCTCGCAAGATTGTCTACATAGGAAACGACACCACCGATTTCGAGCTTGAGCTCGTGTGGGAAAGCGGCCGCACTGAAGCGTACGACAATGGGAGCAACGATACTCATTTGGCGTTTGCGGTCGACGACGTCGATGCGGCGCGTCTTCTGCATGACGAAATGGATTGCGTGTGCCACGAACTCGGCCGCGATGGCATTTATTTCATCGAAGACCCCGATGGTTGCTGCCTGGAAATTGTGCCCAGCAATTTGTGGGACTAGGCGATTTGCAGCATTGCCGATTAAGACGCCAGCTGCGTCTCCGAAAACTTTTTAAAACTTGCGGCAATATAATCTTCGTTTGGGCGCGCATTGGCATCCTTTGGAAGCTGCAGCGGTTTTCCGTCGAATTCGCAATAGGGTGAATCTCCAATTTTGCTCCCTACGACAACGCGAAAATCGGAAGGATCGATTCCGATCAATCCGCGGTCAAAAAGAATATGGATATCCGAACGTAAAAGCAGCCCATTACGGACGTTGTTGGATGGTGTTCCTCGGTATTCGAGAATATGGGCTGCCTGCAGAACGGGATCGACGCCGTAGTTGCTTATTGCACAGCGACCACCGTATGCCGCCATAAGTTCTGATCTGAATTTTTGTTGTCCGACGCGAACGACCTGGGTTCTGTTCTTGATGATACGTGTGTCTCTCTTGAGTTCTACTGCAGAAGGCAAAGACGCCGATGGCTCATGGGACTCGAAGATAGATTCTGTTTCAGGTGTAACTGGGCCATGGAGGACAAACATGCCTGAATCGGGGTCATACTCTTCGACGAATGCGAGCGCTCGAAGGTAGCTTTGGCCAGAGCGGCCCTCCTGAACAAATACGCCAACCGGAACACCGTCTACAAGGCAGTTAATGAGGGGTTGATTCCAGGTCGGGCTTTTTGTGCCATTCGTGTTATTGCGGTGTTCGCAATAATGCAGGACCCAGGTGCCGTCACCAAGATCGGCGAACGCCCCATCGCCGTAGAGGCTTTTCTTGGTAAGCGTGACCGATGCAGCGTATTTCCTTTTTGACGGGGTGTGAATTCCCCGTTGGGCGGAATGGGGGAACTCGACGCCGGGGAGTCGTTCTCCAAGCATCCTCGAACCGATTGTTCCTGAGTTTTCCTCGAACCATTTGTAGAGCGCAGAATAGCTGGCGCGGTCTTGTTCGGGAATTTTTTCGAGGGCCCCTGCAACGGTAAGGTCGGTGCTTGGCAAACTTTCGTCAACACGAATTGGCGCTGAAATGAGCGCATAATCGGTGAAGCTTGGTTTGTCGTATTCGAAGATTGCCATGCGGAAATAATGCCACATTTTTGTTCGCGTTCGGCCCACATAAAGGCGACAGATTGAACGTTTTGGATAATGGGTAATCGCCCGGTCTGATGGCTATTTGTCGAAGCTGCTTAGAAAATAATCGTACAGATCGGCACGGACTGGTGTTTCCAGGTCGTACGTGATTTCGACGGCCGACGTGCTGCCGTCTTCCATGACGATCTGCTCGAAATGTCCCGTTGGGTGCATCTCTCCTAGGAAATAGAACTCGGTCCCATCGTCTTTGTCTTTCTTGTTTTTGCGCAAGAACAGAAAGCAGCGCATGCCGAGCTCTCTCGCATGCGCGAGATTTCCTATTTCGGGCGACTGAAGCGTGCGGTTGCTCTTCGAAATGCAAATAATCTCGCGGTCGGATACAAATCGGTCTTCGTATTGCGTGGTCACGCTGATGTCAGGGTCTTTTTCGTAATTGATGAAAACCGGAAAAGTGTTGGTTTCCTTGTCATGAAAGTAGCCACCGACATTCTGATAATTCGGCTCTTTCGCCCAGCGTAGAAGCCTGCACACGTCTTCGCGTGTGTATTTCTGATTCAGTACGAAGTCGGTGTCTTTGTACGTTTCCGCAAAGGCGGCTTCGTTTCGCGAAAGGCCGAATTCGATCACGTCGGAAACGCAGCTGCGAAACCACGGATCGGAAAGTGACGTTTCGAAGCGTGAGTCCAAGACGATTTTTCCGTCGATCTCCCTAATGAGTTGCTCTCCTCTTGTCGAGAATTCGCCTGAGAGCATACGGATGGTCGACGTGGTGGATTCATTGCTTCGGCAAGCTGCGGAAGCAATGTCGACTGATCCATCTGAGCTCTTGAGCAGCTCTTGAAGAATGAGCAGTTCGCCACGGCGTTTTCCGCTAGCCATTTTCGTTGATATGAACGCTTTTCGAATTCGGCTTTGGTTTTATGGGCGATGTCGCCCGTTGGGAAGGAGCGAAAGAGAACGTTCCACTCCTTGTTGCACGTCAGGGCAGTTTGCGTGAGATTCGAGCTTCCGATGATGATGGTGGAAATGCCCTTCTTGTTGAAGAAATACCCTTTCGCGTGGAGGTCTCCCTGGTAAACACGCGTTTCGATGTTGGGATATTCGAGCAGCTTCCTGAGCGCGTCGGGATCGTTGAAGCAGAGATACGTCGATGTGAGAATGCGCCCCTTGATTCCCCTCTGTCGCAGTTGAGAGAGTATTTCGGCGAGCACCTGAATTCCGCTGGCCGTGATGAATGCGACCGAAAGATCGAAACTCACGCAATCGAGGAATTCCCCTTTGATAACGGAGAGCACATTGCTTGTGGGATCGTTGTTGCTGAGAATGCGCGGCGCAAAGCGGTCATCGGGCTCCTTTTCAGATCCGATGAAGCTTGCTTCGAGGATCTTTCTGAAAGCGGACTTCGCTTCTTCCGAAAACTCGACAACGTTGTATTCAATGCGCTGATTCATGAATGCCTCGATGGGGAAGGGTTGTGCACTTGGAGACAATCATACCCGGGAAAGCCTATTCACGCCTCGGGGCTTTGATTTTCGGTGGCGGTGATTTTGGCGGAGGCGGCTTCGGTGGAGCGTGCGGCGTTTTTCTGGTTGGCCTTGATAGCGATTTGCCTGGGCTGTATCGTAAATTCTTTAGCATTGCGAAGCTTCGGGTTCGCTTTCATTTTGGTCATGAATCGAGGCAGTGTCCTATGAAAACAATCAACGTCGTTGCGGCCGTCATTGTGCATGACGGCAAGGTATTCGCGACTCAGCGCGGGTATGGCGAGTTTGCTGGCGGGTGGGAATTCCCTGGTGGCAAAGTCGAGGCGGGAGAAACCTCTGAGCAGGCGTTGGTTCGCGAGATTCGCGAAGAGCTCGAAACGACGGTTTCGGTCGATTCATTCGTGTACCAGGTAGAATACGATTACCCTGCGTTCCATCTGTCCATGGGGTGCTACATGTGCTCCATCGTGGAGGGGCATTTGCATTTGCTGGAGCATTCGACGGCGAAGTGGCTCGGCGCGGCGAACCTTCGCTCGGTCGATTGGCTGCCCGCCGACATCGAAGTCGTTAATGCCCTCGAGGCTAAAGGAGTGCTTTCCTAAGTTGGCTTTCCCTGGAGAAAAATATCCGCTCGACATGGGCGAGCAAAACTGCCTTATTTCGAACATGCTTGCGTCGGAATGCCTGCTGCTGCTTATCGGCGTTGTTGGCTCCATGGTCGCAAGCGGAGTTGTTTCAGGCGATTGGTTCGGTTCGATCGTCGGGTTTGGCTGGGCGCACGAAATTGCGCTGTCGTGCATGAAACTTTCCGCCATTGACACCATCGTGGCGGCCATTGTCGTGACCGTGGTTGCGCTCGCCGTTGCCCATGCCATCGAATTCGTCGCGTCGCATACGACGTCGGGCAGGTTGAGCATCATTGCGAGTCGCCGCGGCCTCAATGGTGAAATTCCGCGCATCGACTCGTACGCTGTGTTCGCGGGCATGGCCGCGGCGGGCTTTGCCGAGGAGCTTTTGTTCCGTTTCGTGCTGGTGGGCGGCGTGGCCATGCTTTTGGGCCTGTTCATTCCCGCCAAAATCGCCGTAATTGCCGCGGTTGTTATTTCCACCGCCGTTTTCGTGTATGCGCACGAGGAATATCGCGATTGGTACACTCTGTCGGTGTGCGTGGCGATGTCCCTCGTGATGTGCATCGCATTTGTGATTACTGGCAGCTATGTGGTGGTCGCGCTTGCCCATGCGGCGTACGACATCATCGATATCGAAATCGAGGGCTCGCGCATGGTGAACGAGGACGACTACTTCTTCGGCGAGGTTCCGCAAAGCGTGATGCTCGATATGTATGAGGAAATTTGTCGCGAAGAAAACGAGCGCGCCAATCGCAAAGAGTAGCGCGCATCGGAATACATCGAAAAAAGAAGGAGCCCGCAGAATGATTGCGGGCCCCTTCCTGTACAGGACCCGTTACTTCTTACGCCATGATTTTGCGGAAGAGCTCGACCACCTGGTCATGGTTGGCTTCGCGTGGATTGCCAGGGAAGCATGCGTCGGCCATAGCATCGCAGGCCAGCTGCTCGAGATCGCCTTCGACCAAGCCCGCGCACGTCTTGGGAATCTCGACGTCTTCGGAAAGCTGGCGCACGGCCGCGATGGCGGCGTCGGCGGCTTCTTCAGTGCTCTTGCCCGTGGTGTCAACGCCCATCGCGCGGGCCACATCGGCCAAGCGATCGACGACCACGGGTTTGTTGAATTCCATCGCGATGGGCAGAAGCATCGCGCAGGCAACGCCGTGCGGCGTGTCGTAGTGCGCCGAAAGCGTGTGCGCCATGGAGTGGTCAATGCCCAAACCCACGTTGGAGAAGCCCATGCCGGCGACGTATTGGGCGAGCGCCATGCCTTCACGGCCGCTCGCGGGCACGCCGCTTTTCGCTTCGGCCACTGCGTCGCGCAGGTTCTTCGAGATGAGCTCGATCGCCTTCAGGTGGAACATGTCGGAAAGCTCCCACGCACCCTTGGTGGTGTAGCCCTCAATCGCGTGCGTGAGCGCGTCCATGCCAGTGGCGGCGGTGAGGCTTGCGGGCATGGTCGCCATCATTTCGGGGTCGACAACGGCAACTTCAGGAATGTCGTTCACGTCGACGCAGACGAATTTGCGTTCCTTTTCCGTATCGGTAATCACGTAATTGATAGTGACTTCGGCCGCGGTGCCAGCGGTAGTGGGTACGGCAATGGTAAACACGGCATGCTTGGTGGTGGGCGCGACGCCTTCGAGGCTTACCACGTCGGCGAACTCGGGGTTCGTGGCAATAATGCCAATGCCCTTCGCGGTGTCCATGGCGCTGCCGCCGCCCACGGCCACGATGCAATCGGCGCCGCTGGCCTTGAACGCCGTCACGCCCGCCTGCACGTTCTCGATGGTGGGGTTGGGCTTAATGTCGCTGAACATTTCCCATGCGATGCCCGCTTCGTCGAGCAGGTCGGTGACCTTTTTCGTGACGCCGAAACGCACCAGGTCAGCGTCGGTCGCCACAAACGCTTTTGAGAATCCGCGACGGGTAAGCTCGCCGGGAATTTCCTGAATCGCGCCTGCTCCGTGGTAAGAAATGTTGTTCAAAACGAAGCGATTTGACATAGCTGCCTCCTTGCGTCGACGGGCTGCCGTTGCGCGTAGCGTTTGCGGCGCGTCCCCTTTGGCGTGCCCGATTGCTTGTAAGAACAAGATACTCGTTTGCCTGTTGTGTGGCACCGAAAATGGCGTCGTTTTCGAATTGCCGATGCGTCGGGGGCAAAGCGCTTTTCGCAACGAAACGTCAACATCGCGTGGCGCTGCTGTGGGCTTGCTTGACACTCGCGGGCGGCGAACTACAATCCTGTTTTGGCACTCGAGCATGTTGAGTGCTAAAAATCGCCGCCGCCACGTGCGAACGCGGGCGAAGCGCCTGCGCCACCTTGTGCGATACGGCGACCTTTGGGTAAAAGCCGCCTGAGCGGCACGCGAATAGAAAGGCCATTCGAGCTATGAAGAAGTTCAAGACAGAGAGCAAAAAGCTGCTCGACCTCATGATCAATTCGATTTACACGAATAAGGAAATCTTCCTGCGCGAGCTTATCTCAAACGCGTCCGACGCTGTGGATAAACTCTATTTCAAGAGCCTCACCGATACCGACGTGAAGCTCTCCAAAGACGAGCTGGCCATTCACGTATCCTTCGACAAAGATGCGCGCACCATTACCGTGAGCGATTCGGGCATCGGCATGACCAAAGACGAGCTCGAGAAGAACCTGGGCACCATCGCCCATTCCGGCTCGCTCGAATTCAAAACCGAAAACGACAAGGCCCAGGGCGACGACGTGGATATCATCGGCCAGTTCGGCGTGGGCTTCTATTCCGCATTCATGGTTGCCAAGGAAGTGCGCGTTGTGAGCCGCGCATTCGGCAGCGACGAGGCGTGGGAGTGGGTCAGCGACGGCGTTGAGGGCTACACCATCGAGGAAGCCGAGCGCACCGGGAACGGCACCGATATCATCCTTACGCTGAAAGACGACACCGACGAGGAAAAGTACGACACGTACCTTTCCGAGTGGGGCCTGAAGAGTCTTATCAAGAAGTACAGCAACTATGTGCGCTACCCCATTACCATGGATTGCGACAAGACGCGCGAAAAGCCGAAGCCCGAAGATGCCGGCGACGATTACAAGCCCGAATTCGAGCATTACACCGAGTGTGAGACCATCAATTCCATGGTGCCCATTTGGAAGCGCAGCAAGTCTGACGTGACCGACGAGGAATACAACGAGTTCTACAAGTCGAACTTCCACGACTTCGCCGACCCCGCGCGCACGATTAAGGTGCATGCCGAGGGCGCTCTTACTTACGACGCTTTGCTGTTCATCCCGAGCCGCGCGCCGTTTGACTTGTACAGCAAAGACTACAAGAAGGGTCTGGCACTCTACAGCTCCAACGTGCTCATCATGGATAAGTGCGAGGAACTTCTGCCTGACTGCTTCAACTTCGTGCGCGGCGTTGTCGATTCGGCCGATTTGCAGCTGAACATTTCGCGCGAGACGCTGCAGCACAACAGCCAGCTGCGTGCTATTGCTAACAAGCTCGAGAAGAAGATTAAAAGCGAGCTCGAAAAAATGCGCGACAACCATCGCGACGATTACGAGAAGTTCTTCGAGCAATTTGGCCGCGGCCTGAAGTTCGGCATTTACCAGAGCTACGGCATGCAGAAGGGTCTGCTCGGCGACCTGCTGCTGTTCTATTCGGCCAAGCAGCAGAAGATGGTGACGTTCGAGGAATACACCGCCGCCATGCCCACCGATCAGAAGGCGATTTACTATGCCGCTGGCGATTCGACCGACCGTTTGGCGAAGCTGCCTGTGGTGAATTCGGTGCTCGACCGCGGTTACGACGTGCTGCTGTGCACGCAGGACGTTGACGAGTTCACGTTCCAGACCATGCAAACCTGGGGTGAGGGCGAGTCGGCCAAGGAGCTGAAGAACGTCGCGTCGGGCGATTTGGGCCTGGAGACCGAGGACGAAAAGAAGGCCGCCGAAGACGCCACGAAGGAAAACGAAGGCCTTTTCGGCGCCATGAAAGAAGCTCTGGGCGATTCGGTGACGAAGGTTGCGGTGTCCACGAAGCTTGCCACGGCCGAGGCCGCGCCGGCGTGCATCACCGCCGAGGGCCCTGTGTCGCTCGAGATGGAGAAGATTCTCTCGCAGATGCCCGACATGGGCGAAGCGCCCAAGAGCGATCGCGTGCTCGAAATCAACGCCGCGCACCCTGTGTTCGCCACGCTGAAGACAGCGCAGGAAGCGGGCGATGCCGAAAAGGTGAAGACCTACGCGAGCCTGCTCTACAACCAGGCACTGCTCGTCGAGGGCATGCCCCTGGAAGACCCGGTCGCCTTCGCGAACGCGGTTGCCTCGCTCATGAAATAGCCTGATTCCCAACCTGTTAAATGCTCGTAGCGTTTAACGGGTTTCGGTTGAGCTTGGTTGCTGATCTTGACCGTTGGCTCTAGTTGCCGATTCTGGCTGCTGGTCTCGGTCGCTTGCCGTGATTGCTAGCCTTGATTGTTGGCTTCCGATTGTTGAAAGCCGGTCGCATCCGCGGCCGGCTTTTTTCGTGCCCGCGTGCCCAACCTGCCGTGGACCTGCTCCACCTGTTAAACACTACGAGCATTTAACAGGTGGAGCATTTAGTGGAGGAAGGTATCTGGCAGATTTTCGTTCGGTCGCATGCTGTTCTTTGTTGAAGCGGCCGACATGCTCGTTGAACGTTATGAGTGCATGGCGGCTTCTAAAACACTTGCGGTATCGCAAGGGTTTTTGTATTGTGGTGGCATTCATATCGGGCGATTCAAAGGGGAAGTCCATGCTTTCTGTTTCGGAATGCGCGCAAATTTTGGGAGTGTCGACCGCTCGGGTTCGGCAGCTCATTGCCAGCGGCTCGCTTGAAGCTACAAAGGTTGGGCGCTCGTGGGTTTTGCCAGAGGCCGCGGTCTACGATCGCTTACTGAAGAATCCGTCGTCAGGAAGGCCCTCGTCCTCATCGGACGATTCGCATTCCGAGCGTATGGCATCTTCCGCAGAAAGCCGTTGCGACCTGCCACGTCTCTTCGAAGAATGCAAGAAGGCTTTTTCCTTTTGCGTTCCGCTTGATGTTCTTCAGTCGGCCAAAACGCAAGAAGAGGCCGATTTCTATATAGAGCTATCCGATTTCTTTTTGCGTCAAAAACAGCGTGAGCTCGTGAAACGTGGTGCATTCTAAATGGCGAGCCAGCCTACGTTCGTTGTGTTTGCCGGCGTGAACGGCGCAGGGAAATCGACGTTTTACCAATCGGGGCTTTGGCGCGAATGCGATACTGATTCGCGCATGTCCCGCATCAACCCCGATGAAATGATTGTCGCCGCGGGAAAGGACTGGTCGTCGCCGACCGACCAGCTTTGGGCGGGCAAACAGGCGGTTGGCCAGGTTCGAGATAATTTCGCCCACATGAGGTCATTCAACCAGGAAACGACGCTTGCGGGGAAATCGGCGGTGGCGCGCATTCGGAAAGCGTATTCGCTGGGGTATAGGGTTCGGCTCTTTTATATCGGCGTGGATTCTCCTGAAGTCGCTTTGGCTAGAATTCGCCATCGCGTGCAAGTTGGAGGCCATGATATTCGCCCCGAGGACGTCGAGCGGCGTTTCTCTGCGAGCATTTCCGCCCTGGGTGAGGTTTTGTCATATACGCACGAGGCGGTGGTTCTCGACAATACCGACGGCTTTGTCCATTTGGCCGCATGGAAGAATGGGACGCTCTGTTGGTGGTCTCCCGAAAAGGCGAAGGCCCATCCGTGGTTCGTGCGGGCTATTCAGCGCGAGAATTGGAGGGGCGAGCCTTCGGTTGAGGTTGAACCTGTTAAATGCTCGTAGCGTTTAACAGGTTTTTCATAGGGAGTGCCCCGTTTGCCGCAATTGCCCACCTGTTAAACGCTACGAGCATTTAACAGCGAGCATTTAACAGGAGGGGCAGGCAAGGGGAACGAACGATTTCGGCCGCTCTTCAGCGTTGGCGGTTTTTCGTAGCGAAGCGTTAACGCTTTCGGCTTGTTTGCGACGCGTCGGTTACCATGGCGGTTTGTACTGATATATGCGGCGTGTGCCGCATAGGCCGACTCTTAAAGGAGCCCCATGGAATCGTTCGAAGTCGTTTTGCTGCTGCTTGGATGCGTTCTTGTCTCAAGCATTTTCGACCAGGTATTTTCCCGCTTGGCCATGCCGCTTGTGCAAATCGCCCTTGGCGCGGTAGTCGGCTTCTTGATCGCCGAAGACCCCTCGGCGGTTATTTCCGATCCTGAGCTCTTCCTGCTCATCTTTATCGCGCCGCTGCTTTTTGATGAATCGCGTCATGCCGACAAGGGCGCGCTTTGGAAAAACAAGGGACACATCATCTCGCTCGCTATTGGCCTGGTGTTCATTACGGCGCTCGTGGTTGGCTTCGTGCTGAACCTTATCGTGCCGTCTATTCCTCTTGCGGCTGCCTTCGCGCTAGGCGCCGCGCTCGGTCCCACCGACGCCGCCGCCGTTGCCGCCATGGGCAAAGACGTCAAGCTTACCGACCGTCAAAAATCGCTACTTTCGGGCGAGGCTTTGTTCAACGACGCATCGGGCGTTGTGGCGTTCGAATTCGCCATCGCGGCGGCCGTCACAGGCATGTTCTCGCTGTTCAACGCAACGGCCACCTTCCTGTTTGATTTCGTTGGCGGCGTGGTCGTGGGCCTTGTGCTCGCCGCAATCGTGATGTTCGTGCTTGGTCGCGTGCGCGCGCTCGGTCTTGAAACGCCCACGGTGTTTCTGCTGTTCGAAGTGGTCATGCCGTTTTTCGCGTACCTCGCTGCTGAGCACTTTGCCGTGAGCGGCATTTTGGCTGTTGTCGCGGCCGCGCTGTTTATGAAGTTCTACCCGAGCTCGCTTACCATCGAATCGTCTCGCTACGCCGTGGCCAGCGAAAATGTGTGGGAGCTCATCGTATTCGTGATTAATGGCATCGTGTTCGTGCTGCTGGGCATGAAGCTTCCCGAGGTTATTCTGCCTACATGGAACGCATCGGGCAGTCAGGGCGGCGCGTGGCTCCTCGTCCTTATCGTGCTCATCACGGCCATCGTGCTTGGCGTGCGTTTCGCGTGGGTCGTGATTATGGAGAAGCTCACGCGCAATCGCGAGGGCGCCCGTCCGAAGATCAACGCCGATTTCCTGCGCAACGCGGCCGTGATTACGCTTGCTGGTCCGAAGGGCGCCGTGACGCTTTCGGTCGTTATGTCGCTTCCGTACTTCATTGACGCGACGACGCCGTTTCCCAACCGCGACCTGCTCATCTTCCTTGCGTCGGGCGTTATTGTGCTCACGTTGCTCATTGCGAATTTCGTGGTGCCGCTGCTTGCTCCTGCCGAAGAAAGCGAAGGCGCCTCGCCGCGTTCGAAGGTGGAAGTCGACATTTTGCAGAATGTTATCGACGAGCTGCTTGAGAAAGAAACGCCCGAAACGGCGGTGCCTACGCGCGTTACCGTGCAGGCATACCGCGACCGCGTGAATTTGGTGCGCGAGCGAGAGGTTTCCGACGACACGCTGCGCGGCATGCGCATTGATGTTCTGGGCGACCAGCTCGAATTCGTGCGCGAAAAAATGGCGTCGGGCGAAGTGAGTCGCGCGGCGGGCGAACGCTATGCGAGTACACTCAACCATAGCATTGACGTGCTTAAGCGCGGCTCGCATTCGAAGTTTGCTTCGACGTTTGGCTCGGGCGCTCCCGTTGTGGCGGGCGCGGGCGTTGCTCCCGGTGCGGTTGTTGCGCGGCCCGATTTGCGCAAGAAAGCCCCGTTCACATGGACGATTCGCTTCATTGTGGACAAAGTTCGCGGTTCGAATATGACCGATGAATGCAAGCGCGAAATGTCGAAACTCATCATTGCCGCCGAAGAACACGCCTTGCAGTATTTGGAAAGCATGGAGCCCGCGCTCGACGCTGAGGGCCGTCATGCTGCGGGCCTGCTGAAGAGCGAATACGGCGCTAACCTTATGGCGTTGCGCCTGCGCGTGGCCCGCGTGGAAGCGGAAGCGGCCGTCGAAGCCCGCGAGGAGGCGCGAGAGGCCGCCGAAGAGAAGTGCGCCGTGCTGCCTGATTCGACGGCGAAGCTCGAGGCCATAACGGGCATCGACATTCCGAAAGTCACTCCCGAAAGCAAGCGCGTACTTGACGCCGCCGAGGCGCGCGAAGCCCAACTGGAGGCTGTGATGGGGTCGCCTTCCGAAACGGGCACGATTCCGTTCGTTGCGCCCGATTCCGATGATGCCGATTTGGCGGCCAAGGTGAGTTCCGCGGCAAATGCCGTGGCCGATGCCGCATCGGCTGCTTCCGCTGCGCTCGCTGGCGAAGAGACGCATACCGGCCGCAAGGTGCGTGGCACGTTTTTGGGAAAGCGTCGCGTGAAGGCGAAAACGCGCGACATCGAGGCCGAGGCGCTTTCGATGGAGCTCGAACAAATTCGCCTCATGCGCGAGGCCGGCCGCCTTACCAATGCAGATGCACGCGAGCTGCGCGAAGAGGTGTACATGTTGCAGATGGGCCTCGAGGCCAGGTAGCAAGCGGAAGCTTTGGTGCGCGACAGCTGGCGCACCCTTCGACAGCGGCGGTGTGTGCGGCCGTGAAAGCGCCGACCTAACAATCCCTCACTGAGATTTCAAAAGCCCCATTCGGTTACCGTCGAGTGGGGTTTTGCCGTATAGAGCGGTCGAAAACCACAATATGTAGGTATTGCTCGCATATCTTCCCTATATGGGGCATATAAATAATCATTCAAAGTGACAGTTAAGTAACGTGCAAAATAAATTGTCAGATAAGTTGACAATGAGGCACTTAGATTTTATATTGCCAAATGTACCAAGAAGGCGCGAAAGTCGCGGAGGGCAAAAGCCGCGGGCTCCGAGCCAAACATGCAAGGTAAGAACAGTCGGTGGCAATGCCACCAGCGGGGCTGCAAGATGCAGTCCCGTCAACGAGAAAGGGCTGAATAGATATGGGCAAGATTCTGGGTATCGACCTGGGCACCACGAACTCCGCGATGGCGGTTATGGAAGGCAATGAGCCCACCATTCTGGTGAACGCCGAAGGCGACCGCACCACTCCGTCGGTCGAGGGCTTCCGCAAAGACGGCGAGCGCGTTGTCGGCAAGGCCGCTAAGAACCAGGCTGTCACCAACCCTGAGAACACCGTTTCTTCCGTGAAGCGCTTCATCGGCCGCAGCTACGACGAAACTGCCGAAGAGCGCAAGACCGTCGCCTACAATGTCGTGAAGGGCAAGGATGGCCGTTCCGTCGTCGACATCGATGGCAAGGAATACACTCCCGAGGAAATTTCGGCCATGGTTCTGCAGAAGCTGAAGGCTGACGCCGAGAAGCGCGTGGGCCAGCCGATTACCGAGGCCGTCATTACCGTTCCTGCATACTTCAACGATGCTCAGCGTCAGGCCACCAAAGACGCTGGCAAAATCGCTGGCCTCGAAGTGAAGCGTATTATCAACGAGCCTACCGCTGCTGCTTTGGCTTACGGCCTCGACAAGGTGAACAAAGATCAGAAGATCCTCGTGTTCGACCTTGGCGGCGGCACGTTCGACGTTTCCGTGCTTGAGCTCGGCGACGGCGTGTTCGAAGTTCTGTCCACCGCTGGCGACAACCACCTGGGCGGCGACGACTGGGACCACCGCGTCATCGACTGGATGGCCGACAAGTTCGCTGCTGACAACGGCGGCATCGACCTGCGCAAAGACAAGATGGCTCTGCAGCGCCTGAAGGAAGCCGCCGAGAAGGCGAAGATGGAGCTTTCCTCCACCACGCAGGCTTCCATCAACCTGCCGTTCATCACGGCCGACGCGACCGGCCCGAAGCACCTCGACTACACGCTGACCCGCGCTGAGTTCGAGCGCATCACGAAAGATTTGCTCGACCGCTGCAAGCAGCCTGTTGAGCGCGCACTGAAAGATGCCGATCTTGGCACGGGCGACATCGACGAGGTCATTCTCGTTGGCGGCTCCACCCGCATGCCGGCTGTCCAGCAGCTCGCCGAGGCCATGACGGGCAAGAAGCCGAACATGTCGGTGAACCCCGACGAGGTCGTCGCTATTGGCGCGGCTGTTCAGGGCGGCGTGCTTTCCGGCGATGTTGAGGGCATTCTGCTCCTCGACGTCACCCCGCTTTCCCTGGGTGTTGAAACCATGGGCGGCGTGATGACCAAGATGATCGACCGCAACACTACCATCCCGACCCGCAAGACCGAGATTTACTCCACGGCCGCCGACAACCAGACGTCCGTTGAGATTCATGTTCTGCAGGGCGAGCGCCAGATGGCCAACGACAACAAGACTCTTGGCCGTTTCCAGCTCACCGGCATTCCTGCGGCTCGCCGCGGCGTGCCCCAGATTGAGGTTACGTTCGACATCGATGCTAACGGCATCGTGAACGTTTCCGCTAAAGACCTGGGCACTGGCAAGGAACAGCAGATCACCATCTCCGGTTCCACGGCTCTGTCCGATGACGAAGTCGACCGCATGGTGAAAGACGCCGAGGCTCACGCCGACGAGGACGCGAAGCGCAAGGAAGAGATTGAGGCTCGCAACAACTGCGACTCTCTCGTGAATGCCACCGAGACTACGCTCAACGAGCTGGGCGAGAAGGTTCCCGCCGACAGCAAGTCCACGGTTGAGGCCGCTATCGCCGAAGCCAAGACTGCGCTTGAGGGCACCGATATCGACGCCATCAAGGCTGCTACCGAGAAGCTGCAGCAGGCAAGCTACAAGCTGGCCGAAGTTGCCTACAGCAATCAGGACGCTGCCGCTGCTGGCGCTGGCGCCGCGGGTGCTGCTCCTCAGCAGGATGACGGCCCCATCGAGGCCGACTACGAGGTCGTCGACGACAAGAACGAAGGGAAATAATCATGAGCAAGGACGGTAAGGACAAAGCCGCCCAGGAGCCTCGTGAGATTCCTATCGACGGCGCAGACGAAGTAACCGAAGGGGCGGCGGAAGCGGCCGCCCCGGCCCCCGAGGCCGAACCGGCGGAAACCGCCGAGGCCGCCGAGGCCGAGGCTGATTCCATCGAGGAAGAGGCCGAGGCGGTTGTGGCTGACGCCGAGCGTGTCGCCAAGGCCGAAGCCGAAGCGGCTGCCATGCGCGATAAGTACCTTCGCCTTCAGGCGGAATGGGACAACTATCGCAAGCGCACGGCCGAAGAGGCTGGCGAGATGCGCGTTCGTGCCGCTGAAAAGCTCATGGGCGATCTGCTTCCCGTGATGGACGACTTCGAGCGCGCTATCGCGCACGCCGAAGCCAACGGCGATGCCGGCCTGCTCGACGGCGTGAAGGCGATTTCGACCAAGCTTTCCGAATCGCTCGGCAAGCATGGCCTTGAGACCATCGACCCCGCGGGCGAGGCGTTCGACGCGCTTGAGCATCAGGCCGTAGGCCAGGTCGAAGACGCGAGCGTGCCCGACGAGACCGTTGCGCAGGTGTACCAGAAGGGCTATCGCCTGGGCAAGAAGGTTATTCGTCCGGCAATGGTCACCATCTCCACTGGCGGCCCGAAGCGCGAAGTCGAAAGCGACGACGCAGAATAGTATGTATTGGAAGGCGGGCGCAGTGCTCGCCTTCTTTGTAGAAATTGCACGTCAGAATAAAAGGAGGTGGCGCAGTTGGCAGCCACGCCGGACTACTACAAGACGCTCGGGGTTTCCCGCAGCGCCACGGACGAAGAGATCAAGAAGGCCTATCGCAAACTTGCACGCACGAACCACCCCGATGCAGGCGGCGATGAGGAAAAGTTCAAGGAAATCAACGAGGCCTATGAGGTCTTGAGCGATAAGAAGAAGCGCAAGCTTTACGACCAGTACGGAACCGCCGACGAGCAGCGCATTCCCTATGGATGGGGCGGCGGCGCCGGCGGCGCTGGGACTTCGGGCTTTGGCGGCTTCGGCAGCTGGGCCGACATTCTGGATAGCATTCGTCGCGGTGAAGGCGTGGCGGGCGCTGGCGGCTTCAACGTCGATGACATTTTCGGCGGAGGCGGCTTCGGCGGTTCTGGCTTCGGCGGGCAATACCAGCCGCAGCCCCAAAAGGGCCGCGATATGAACGTGACGCTGAACGTAAGCTTTGATGAAGCATTCAACGGCTGCACCAAGAAGGTGAGCGTGCGCAACCCTCAGGGCGGCGTCGAAACGCTTGACGTGAAGGTGCCCGCCGGCGCGGTCGATGGCGGCCGCGTGCGCTTCCGTGGCAAGGGTGCCGCGGGTGCAAACGGGGGACCGGCCGGCGATTTGCTTGTGACTACGAAAATCAGCGAGCATCCGCTGTATTCGCGTCATGGCGCCGACGTGCTCATGACGGTGCCCATTACGGTTTCCGAAGCTGCGCTCGGCGCGAAAATCGTGATTCCTGCGCCCGACGGCACGAAGATCCGCGTAAGCGTTCCCGCCGGTTCTCAAGACGGTACTGAGCTGAAAATCAGCGGCAAGGGCGCTCCGAACGTGAAGGGCTCGGGCAGCGGCGCGCTGCGCATTACGTTCCATGTGGAAATCCCCAAGCACATGACTGAGCAGCAAGAACAGGCCATGATCGACTTCCAGGCGGCTTGCGAGCATGCGGGCCAAAACGTTCGCGAGCATTTAGGCGTGTAGGAGATAGCAATGGCAGACAGGCACACACCTCTCTATATGATCGGCGTCGCGGCCCAGTTGGCGGGCGTGCACCCTCAAACGTTGCGCATTTACGAGCAAAAGGGCCTCGTGAGCCCTCAGCGCACGAGCGGCAACACGCGCATGTATTCGCAAGCCGACATCGAGCGCCTTGAGCTTATCAACGAACTCACGAGCGAGGGCATCAACCTTGCGGGCGTCATTCGAATTTTGGATTTGAAGGGTCGTCTCGACGAGCGCGATGAGGAAATCGACGACTTGCACAAAAAGGTGCGTCGCCTGGCCGACCGCGTGCATGAACTCGAAACGCGCGAAAGCGTATCGCGCCTCATGCTTCCCGCGAGCACGCAAAACATCGAGGTGCGTTAGCGCGCCAACCTGCTCAATGCTCGTAGCATTTAGCAGGTTCTATTCGAAACCAATTCTCTCCATCTAGGAAGGAGATAGTTTTATGAGACTCGACAAACTTGCAGTAACCGCTCAAGAGGCCTTCCAGGCCGCTATGGGCATCGCGAGCGACGCCGACACGTCGTCGGTCGAGCCGATTCATTTGCTGAAAGCCCTGCTCGATGCGGGCGAGAACAACATTTCGGCCATCATCAAGCGCGTGGGCGCCGACCCGGCGATGCTTTCGGGCGAAGTCGATAAGGCCATCGCCAATGGACCCAAGGTCACAGGCGGCGTGATGGGCATGCCCCTTCCGTCGCAAGGCCTTATGAACGCCATTGACAACGCGGTGAAGGCCGCCGAAAAGATGGGCGACTCCTATGCGACGAGTGAGCATTTGCTCATTGCCCTCACCGAAGACAAGGGCCAGGCGGGCAAAATTCTCAACGGCGCAGGCGTGACGCGCAAAAACATCGAAGAGGCCTACGATGACCTTCGCGGCGACACCCGCGTGACCGACCAGCAGAGCAAAGCCGAGCTTGATGCGCTGAACCAGTACGGCCAAAACCTCACTCAGCAGGCTCGCGAGGGCAAGCTCGATCCGGTCATCGGCCGCTCCGATGAGATTCGCCGCACCATTCAGGTGCTTTCGCGCCGCACGAAGAACAACCCTGTGCTTATTGGCGAGCCGGGCGTTGGCAAAACGGCAATCGTCGAGGGCTTGGCCCAGCGAATCGTTGCGGGCGACGTGCCGTCTAGCCTGAAAGACCACGATGTTATCGCGCTTGACTTGGGCGCTATGGTTGCGGGCGCGAAGTACCGCGGCGAGTTCGAGGATCGTTTGAAGGCGGTTCTGCGCGAAGTGAAGCAGAGCGACGGCCGCATCATTCTGTTCATCGACGAGTTGCATACCATCGTGGGCGCTGGTTCCACGGGCGATTCGTCCATGGACGCGGGCAACATGCTCAAGCCCGCATTGGCGCGCGGCGAACTGCATGCCATCGGTGCGACCACGCTCGACGAGTACCGCAAATACATCGAGAAAGATGCCGCACTTGAGCGTCGTTTCCAAACGGTGCTCGTGGGCGAGCCTACCGTGGAAGATACCATCGCCATTTTGCGTGGCCTGAAGGAAAAGTACGAAATCCACCACGGCGTGCGTATCACCGATTCGGCGATCGTCGCTGCGGCCGAGCTTTCGAACCGCTACATTTCCGACCGCTTCCTTCCCGATAAGGCCATTGACCTTATGGACGAAGCCGCCAGCCGCCTGCGCATCGAGATTGATTCCATGCCGCAGGAAATCGACGCCGCTCAGCGTAAATATACGCAGATGCAAATCGAGGAACAGGCGCTCATGAAGGAAAGCGACCCGGCGAGCGCCGAGCGCTTGGAAGAGCTGCGCAAGCAGATGGCCACGTCGAAAGAATGGCTCGATGCGCGCAAGGCCGAATGGCGCAACGAGAAAGACGTCATCGAGAAGGTGCAAACCTTGAAGGCCGATATCGATGCGGCCCACGTTGACGAGGAGAAGGCCACGCGCGAGGGCGATCTGGTGAAGGCTTCCGAGATTCGCTATGCGAAGATTCCCGAGCTGCAGCGCCAGCTGGCCGAGGCCGAAGAGGCCGTGAACGCCAAGCAGGGCGACGGCGCCATTTTGAAGGAAGAGGTTTCCGACGAGGAAATCGCCGAAGTCGTGAGCGCGTGGACGGGCATTCCCGTGTCGAAGATGATGCAGGGCGAAATGGCTAAGCTTGTTGACCTGGAGAGCCAGCTGCACAAGCGCGTCGTGGGCCAGGATGAGGCCGTCTCGGCGGTCGCCGGTGCCATTCGCCGCAATCGCGCGGGGCTTTCCGACCCCGACAGGCCCATTGGCAGCTTCCTATTCCTGGGCCCCACGGGTGTTGGCAAAACCGAGCTCGCGAAAGCGCTTGCTGAATACCTGTTCGACACCGAACGCGCCATGGTGCGTATCGATATGTCTGAGTATATGGAGAAGTTCAGCGTGCAGCGCCTGATCGGTGCCCCTCCGGGATACGTGGGCTATGACGAGGGCGGCCAGCTCACCGAGGCCGTTCGCCGTCGTCCGTATAGCGTGATTCTGCTCGACGAAATTGAGAAGGCGCACCCCGATGTCTTCAATATTTTGCTGCAGGTGCTCGACGATGGTCGCCTGACCGACGGCCAGGGCCGCGTGGTGAGCTTCAAGAACGCGATCATCATTATGACGAGCAACATTGGCTCGCAGACAATTCGCGATTTTGCGGCCGACGCGCAGGAAGAGGCCAAGGAACAGGGCGCCACGATGGGCGATTTGGTTCAGGATATGATGCAAGCCGATGCCGCCGGCTTTGCGAAGAAGATGGCGGAATTCCAGGCCGCAATGCAGGAGAACCTGCGTGCGACCTTCAGGCCCGAGTTCCTGAATCGTATCGACGATGTTATTACGTTCAAGCCGCTTTCGTCCGAGAACATCGAGAGCATTGTTGCTCTGCAGGTCAAGGACGTGCAGGCGCGCTTGGCCGATCGTCGCATCGAACTCGAAGTGAAACCCGCCGCCATCGAATCGCTTGCCATCGACGGTTTCGATCCGGTGTATGGCGCGCGTCCGTTGAAGCGTTTGGTGCAGCGTGAGGTCGTCGATCGCGTGGCGAATGAGATTGTTGCCGGTCGTGTGATGGAAGGCTCGAAGGTTACCATCGATTCCGATATCGTCGACGGCTACACCTGCAAGGTTGAAAACCCGCAGGCCGCGGCCGACGAACACGGACAGGTTGCTGCCGGCGAACAGACCTATGAGGTTCCCGCTGAGTAAAGCGATGCGTTGCGCGGCGTGGGCGAGGGATCCCGCAGCGTGACGAGGCTCAGCGTGAAGCTTGAGCTTGGGTCGCGAGGCTTGCGGCGCAATGCGTGAAGCGCGGTGGCGTTGCGCGTGTCGGCTGGCTCGAGAAAATCGACCATGGCGTCTGGGGCGCACTGTTCACTCAAGCAATAGGCGGAAATGCTCCGCTCGAGAAATCGAGCGGAGCATTTTTTATAACGAAGTCGAGGATTGCTTGTTTGATTCGTGCTCGGTTTCGACGCCGAGCATGTCGAACAGCTCTTGGCGCGTATGGATGTCGAGCTTCTGATAAATGTGGCGAACATGGGCCTTCGCTGTGCCGTTCGCGATGAACAACTCGCGCTCAATGATTCCCACGGTTTTGCGCTGTCCGAGCAGCAGGAGCACCTCTTCTTCGCGCGTCGACAGCTTATACTCGCGCGCGACGGTCGCTACGCGCGTCGCGAGTTCGTGCTTCTTTTCGGCAGGCGTTTTCGATCGTGGCTCTGTCGGGAGAATTGATTGCGTCTCGGGTATGACGGGAACGGCGCCCCAATTGCTCGAAAGCTCCTTTTCCGACATGAAAATCATTGTGGCGGCAACGATGGAAATAACCGCGAGCGCACTGGTAACTACCTCGATGTTTGCGGGGGCAACGCCGATTGATTCTAAAGCCTGGCTTGTATCGCGACCGAGCAGCATGAAAATCTGGCGGACGCCGCGCTCGATGCCGAAGAGCCAGATGGGCGATGCGCCATAGCGATAACAGATGCTGGCAATGATGATCATAATCAGTATTGATTGCATAGTGTAGCCGGCGGAAATGCAAAAGGAGCTTACCGATTCGCTAAATAGGTTGAACGCGGGAAGCAGCAGGAATGCCGCCACGGTGATGGGCAGCGCCCCTCGATAGATAAGCCCGAAATCGAAGTGTTTTCCACGAATGCATACGCCAAGGAAAATCGCGAGTGCGGCGAAGAGCGTTCCGGGCGACGAGTGCGGTCCGAATCCTCCTGAATAGGAGCTCATTTCTAGCAGACCATAGGCGAATGCGTATGCCGCCATGAGAAATACTGCTTTCCAAGGTATGGAAAACTCGGTCGCTTCGCGGCGAGCGGGGCGATCTGATTTCGGGATATGGAGGAGTGCGGAATGTGCGCAGAGTAACGAGACGAGCGGAAGAAGCGCCGTCATAACGAAGAGCCATTCAAATTTAAAGCCCTCATATACATAAATGACGAGCGCTCCGGCTACGATAGAAAGCGAATAATAGGCAGCGACGCGAAATGGGTTGAGGCTGCCGTAGATTTCGCTCCATATGACAATCATGAACGCGATGCCTACGCCGCCAACGATTCCCGACACCGTTCCAAGCTCGGTCGCGATATTCGGTGCGTAGAATGCCGAAAACGAGAGTACCGTAGACGTAGTGAGCAAAATGCCCGTCATCGTAAGAGCGCTGCGCCGGCCAACGAGTGTTTTGAGTTTCTTGGCGAAAATCGCGCACAGCACTACGGTGAGCACCATGATCGAGTCGAAAAGGTCGCGAGGCGTCGCCATGTTGAAGGGGAAAGGCACGAACGTGCCCACGAAGGCGATTTCGATCCAGGCTCGATAGATGCCGAGGCCCAAGAAAGCGAGCGGCACCACGGGAATGTACCCGAATAGCAGCGAGCCCCTGAGATCTTCGGCAAGACTTGCGTCCAGTTCATCGCATTTGTCGTTTTTTATAGGTTCAATTTCATGCGTATCGCATGGCGTTTGCTTTGGCACAATCCCTCCCCGATAGTGCGTTCGAGAGCTATTTTTGCACGTCGGCCGAGGGTTATATAGGGGGTTATAGAAAAATAACCCCATAAAATCGATTTCGGTCGATGCTTTGCCTCCTGTTTCTGTCTAGATTTTAGGGCGTTCCGAAGGGGAACGGCGGTGGTCTGTTCGGGTGAGAACGGGCTGCCAACGAGAAACAACAGGAGGGATATCATGGAACTTTCACGTCGTGATTTGTTTAAATTCGGCGGCATCGCAGCCGTTGGAGCGGCCGGCGCAGGCATGCTCGCGGGCTGCTCTCCGTCGGGCGGATCGTCGAAGGGCGCTCCGGCTGCCGCTTCTAAAGATACTGACGGTTTGCCGAGCTTCTTCCAGGCTCCCGAGCCCATTAAAGACGTCAAGGAGACCAAGGAATTTGACGTGGTCGTAATTGGCGCAGGCGCCGCAGGTGTGCCGTGCGCGCTGGCCGCGGCCGATGCAGGCGCGAAGGTTGCGCTTATTCAGAAAGAGAGCCAGGCGGTTTCTCAAGGCAATACGTGCGACTCGCTCGAGGCCTCCACGAGTGCCGCCGGCAAGGCGGCTGTGATGTCGTGGCTCACCGAGCAGTGCGCATGGCGTTCGCACCGCGATCAGCTTGAGCTGTGGGCAAACAATTCCGGCGAAGCTCTGCATTGGTTGTGGGATAAGGCGACCGAAGCCGGCTGCCAAGTCGTCGACACCACCAAGAAATGGACGAGCAACATCTCGGTTATCGACGAGCAGCCTGTTTCTTATTTCGCATTTGATTTCGGCCCGAAACCTTACAACACCGGTAGCGGCATGCGCGATTTGTGCGATTACTACAACGGCAAAGATGGGCTTGAGATCTTCTATTCCTGCCCGGCTGAGCAGCTCGTGAAAGACGGCGATAAGGTCGTGGGCGTCATTTGCAAAGACGGCAGCGATTACGTGCAGTTCAATGCGAAAAACGGCGTTGTTGTCGCGACGGGCGACTATACCAACGATGATGAGATGATGGCCTACTACAACCCCGACATGAATCATCTTGATCGCAAGGAGACCAATAAGACTGGCGATGGCCAGAAGATGATGGTATGGGCTGGCGGCCGCATGGAGAGCGTATGCGGCTCCAAGGTGCAGCATGACTTCGACGCGGGCCCGGGCTCTATGGCCGACATGCCGTTCTTGACTGTGAAAAATGACGGCACCCGCTTCTGCAATGAGGCACGTAGCGCCATGGCCTACAACGGCAACTTCCTTACGAGCGAAGAGGACAACGGCTATTACACGCAGGTGTTTGATTCGAATTATATGACCGACTGCGCTGACTGGCCGGGCAAGCTCTATGATCCCGAGGCTATTAAGGCGTACATGCCTGAGGAGCCGGGCGAGAAGAAGGGCGTGTACCCCGATTTGGCTGCGACTTTCAAGGCGGACACCATCGAGGAACTCGGCAAGAAGCTTGGCCTTACTGACGTGGACGCGTTTGTGAAGACGGTTGCTCGCTACAATGAGCTCGTCGATGCCGGTGTTGACGAAGACATGGGCAAGCCCGCCAAGTGGCTGAAGCCTATTAAACAGGCCCCCTTCTACGGTATCCATCGTCACATTCGCCTGTCTACCATCGTCCATGGCGTGAACGTCAATGGCGAGATGCAAGTGCTTGACAAGGATGGCAATCCTATCGAGGGCCTGTATTCTATCGGCAATTGTGCCGGCAACTTCTTCGGCAGCCCCGACTATCCCATGGATTTGCCCGGCCTTTCCCTCGGCCGTTGCCATACTCAGGGCTACGTTGTAGGTAAGATGCTCGGCTCCAAGTAATCGATAGCTCAATAATCCTATTGCTTTCCATGTGGCGACCTCCCTCCCGTATGGCCGCATGTAAAAGCAACGCAAGCCCCGCTCGGTTTTGTCCGGGCGGGGCTTTTTCTGTTGAATCGATTTTGTTTAAGTCGTGATCCGATGCCCTGAAACCTGAGGTAACTTTTACTTGTATATACCCCATGGGGGTATATAATGCTATTTGCGCATTGTGGAACGGGAAGTGCGTTTGTCGCTTCGGGTTTGCGTGTGCTTGTTTTGAAGAGCGGAGTTGTTATGGCCGAAGAGATGAAACAGTGCTGTGCATGCCGGCATAAAGAAACCGAGCGCACCGATGATCTGCAACACGATTTGACCAAGCGCCTAAACCGTGCGATTGGCCAGCTCAATGGCGTGAAAGACATGATTGCCGACAATCGCTACTGCGGAGATGTGCTCGTGCAGCTCGCGGCGGCGGAGTCGGCCGTGCATCGCATCGCCGAAATCGTTTTGCAAGACCACATGGAAACGTGCGTGGTGGAGCAGGTGCGCGCCGGCAACGTCGAGGTCGTCGATGAGGCCATGCGGCTCATCAAGAAATTCATGTAGCCGTAAAGAGCCAACTGACGAAAAAACTAAGCGCGGCCTCGTGGTACAGATTGCCTTGAAGGTTCCGCCTGCCCGAGAGGAGCGGCCTTGTGGCCGTGACTGAGGGTAGGCGGGTTCTGAAAGGCAAGATGTCCGCGAGGGCGTGCTGGCTGGGAGTAAATATGAAGCAGGCGTTCGATATAGCGGGAATGACATGCGCGGCGTGCAAGGCTCGCGTCGAGAAAGCCACGGCGTCGGTCGATGGCGTGGCCGAAGTTGTCGTGAACCTGTTGAAAAACAGCATGGAGGTCACCTACGCCGACGAATCGCCGGATGCGATTGCTCGGGTGAATGCGGCTATTTGCGCCGCCGTTGATAAAGCGGGCTACGGCGCCGAGCTGCGTGCCGCGGCAGGCGAGGGCGCGCAACCTGCCGCACAGGGCGGCGTTTCTGCGGCCAAAGTTGCGCGAGAGGCGGCGAACAAAAAGGCGGCCGAAGCCGAGACGGCCATGCGCCGCCGCCTAATCGTTTCGTTCGTGTTCGCCATTCCGCTGTTCTATCTTTCTATGGGCCACATGTTCTCGTGGCCGCTTCCCGCGTGCTTCTTGGGCCACGAGAACATGATCACGTTTGCATTCACGCAGTTCTTGCTGCTCATTCCCGTTATCGCGGTGAACTTCAAATATTTCAGCGGCGGTTTCAAAAGCCTTATGCATGGCGCCCCCAACATGGATTCGCTCATCGCGCTTGGCGCCACGGCATCGACTGTGTACGGCATTGCAGCCATTTATCGCATTGGCATTGGAATGGGAGCGGGTGACATCGACGCGGCGCACATGGCCGTGATGGACTTGTATTTCGAATCGGCCGGCATGATTTTGACGCTCATCACGCTGGGCAAATATTTCGAGGCACGCGCGAAGGGCAAAACGACCGATGCGATTTCGTCTCTTCTCGACCTTTCTCCTAAGGTTGCAACGCGGCGCGAGGAAGAAACTGAGGTTGAGGTGCCCCTTGAACAGGTGCAGGTCGGAGACGTGCTCGTGGTGCGTGCGGGCCAAGCAGTGCCGCTCGACGGTACGGTTGTCGAGGGCTCGGCCGCGGTGGACGAATCGGCGCTTACGGGCGAAAGCGTTCCCGTGGAAAAGCGGCCGGGCGATGGCGTGATTGGCGCGACTATTTCGAAAACGGGATGGTTCGCCATGCGCGTCGACCGCGTGGGCGATGACACGGCGCTTGCGGGCATCATTCGCATGGTCGACGAAGCGACTTCGACCAAAGCCCCCATCGAGGAGCTTGCCGATAAAATCAGTGGCATTTTCGTGCCCGCGGTCATCGGCATCGCGATCGTGACGTTCGTCGTATGGATGCTCGCGTCGGGCGATGTGTCGATTTCGCTTACTCATGCGGTTTCGGTGCTTGTGATTAGCTGCCCGTGCGCGCTTGGCCTGGCAACGCCGTGCGCCATCATGGTAGGCACGGGCCGTGGCGCGCGTGCTGGCATTTTGGCGAAAACGGCCGAAGCACTGCAAACTGCCCACGACGTGAAAACCGTAGTGCTCGACAAAACGGGCACCATCACCAAAGGCGAGCCTGAGGTTACCGATATGCTATGCGCCTCGGGAGTGGAGGCAAATGAGCTGCTGCGTGTTGCGGCGGCCCTCGAGAAGAAATCGGAGCATCCGCTTGGCCGCGCAATTGTTTCGCGTGCGGAAGGCATGGGCCTCCGCGCCGACGAGGCGAGCGAATTTCGCCAGATTCCTGGCGGTGGTGTCGCGGGCGTGTATGACGGAACCGTGTGCATAATGGGCAATGCTCAGCTCATGCGCCAGCAGGGCGTGTATTTGGGCGAATTCGAGCACGAAGCTGAACGCTTGGCCGACGAAGGCAAGACCCCGCTGTTCTTGGCGGTGGGTGCTGGCGTGGTGGGCGTTATCGCGGTTGCCGACACCGTGAAGCCCACAAGTGCTGCTGCCGTATCGGAGCTTCACGATATGGGAGTGCGCACGGTTATGCTCACGGGCGATAACGAGCGCACGGCACGGGCTATTCAGCGCGTATGTGGCGTGGACGAAGTCGTTGCCGGTGTCTTGCCCGAAGGCAAAGAGCGCGAGGTTGCACGTTTGTCCGGTGAAGGTGCCGTGGCTATGGTGGGCGATGGCATCAACGACGCGCCCGCGCTCGCTCGAGCGAATGTGGGTATCGCGATTGGCGCGGGTACCGACATCGCCATCGAGTCGGCCGACATGGTGCTCATGAAGAGCGACTTGCTCGATGTTCCCGCGGCCATTCAGCTCTCGCGCGCGACCATGCGCACCATTAAGCAGAATCTGTTCTGGGCGCTTATCTACAATGCGATTTGCATTCCCGTTGCGGCGGGCGCATTCTCGTGGGCGGGTCTTACGCTCAACCCTATGATCGCGGCCGCGGCCATGAGTCTAAGCTCGGTGTGCGTGGTGAGCAATGCTCTGCGTTTGCGCACATGGAAGCCTCGTTTTTCCGAGCATGCGCAGGAAGAGGCGTCGCGGCGCTTTCTTCCTGAAGACGAAATCGTCGTTCGCGAAATTGCGTACAAATTGCCGGAAGGCATTCAAAATACCCTCGAAAGAAAGGAACCGTACATGGAAAAGACTCTGCATGTTGAAGGCATGATGTGCCAGCACTGCGTCGCCCACGTGAAGAAGGCGCTCGAAGGCGTCGCGGGCGTGGCGAGCGTCGATGTCGACCTTGATGGCAAGAAGGCCACCGTGCAGCTCGCCGAAGACGTTGCCGATGCCCAGCTCATCGATGCTGTGGTCGATGCGGGCTACGAAGCGAATATGGCATAAAGGTTCATTAGTTCAACGGTTCCGTAACTGCGCGGCTAAGAGTTCGTTTCGAATGCGCGTCTGCGGGGCGGCGCGTGGGTTCGTGCGTATAATGGAGTCAACGAAAGCTTCTTACGAATTGAGGATTCCATGACCGAGTTCGAGAACAACAAGCGTGCGGAAGACGCAGCTGCCGAAAAACCTGCCGCTCCCGCTCAGCCCGCGACGGTTCCGCCGCTGCAGGGCATGCCGACCCCGCCGCAATCTGCGGGCCAGGTTCCTCCTGCCGGAAACCCGTACGCAAATGCGTCGCAGCCGCAGCAGCCATCCGGCCAAGCTCCGTTCTATGGTGCCCCCGCGCAACAGCCCCAGGGCGCTCCTCAGAACATGCCTGGCATGCCTCTGCTCTATCTTACGGGGGGAATGAAGTTCGGTTGGGCCGTGTGTGGCTTCTTCCTGGGTCCCATCGCCATTTTGCTTGCGTGGCTTACGAACCAAAGCAATTTCCCGCAGGCGAAATCCGAGGCGGTTAAGTTTTCGCTTATTGGATTTTTGGCGACGTTCGTCATCTGGGTGCTGCTCATCGTCTTGTTCGGTGTGGCTGCATGCTCGGCGTTGACCTATGGACCTTCGTACTACTCGTATTACTAACGTTATTTGATCCGTGTTTGCAAATAGCGCCCAAAGGCTCGCCGCTTAGCAGTGGCGAGCCTTTTTGGTGCTCGCGACGTTGTGATATCGTGTTTTTCGATGCGCCGTTACGCTATCGTTGCTGGCGCTTTGTTTATGGATGCTAAACTGCACTTTCAGGTCTCAACCGAAAGAGAGGGTGTCATGGCCGAAATGGCTTCAACCGCTGCATGCTCAAGCGTCACGTTTGGTGACGCCGATGTCGAAGAAATTCTCTATAGCGAACAAGCGATTCACGAGCGAGTGGCGCAAATCGGCCAGCAGATTACCGAAGATTATCGCGATGTGGCATACGAGGAAACGCCGCACGGCGACCCCGCGATTCTCATGGTGAGCGTGCTTCGTGGCGCTGCCATTTACATGTCCGACCTCGCGCGTCAGATCGATCTTCCTTTCGAGATGGACTACATGGCCGTGTCTTCTTACGGAACGGGCACGAAAAGCTCCGGCGTCGTGCGCATTCTGAAAGACCTCACATCGAACATCGAAGGCCGCCACGTGATTATCGCGGAAGATATTGTCGATTCGGGCCTCACGCTGAAGTACCTGCTTCGCGTGCTTGAGTCTCGCAATCCCGCATCGATCACCATTGCGGCGCTTTTGAAGAAGCAAAACCCCGAGCAGGCCGAAATCGATTGCAAGTACGTGGGCTTTGAGTGCCCCGACGCTTTCATCGTGGGATACGGCCTCGACTACGCCGAGCGCTATCGCAACTTGCCCTATATCGGCATTCTGAAGCCAGAAGTGTACCAAGGAAAATAATGAGCGAAACACAGCAGCAAAACGACAACCAAACGCAGCAGCCTGCGCCGTCGGCTCCCGAAAATCAGCCGCAACAGCCGCAGGCACCGCAGCAGCAGGGCCAGCCGCAGCCTCCTTTTGGCCAGGCTCCGCAGCAGCCTCAGCAGCCCCAGCAGAACCCCTATGGGAATATGCCGCAGCAGGGCCAAGACCCTCAAGGCCAACAGTTTCAGGGCCAGCGCGGCTCGTCCATGTTCAACATCGACCCTAAAGACGCCAAGCAAATGATGTCTCGCCCGCCGCAGCGCGTGAGCATTATTTCGGCCATTCTGTTCTTCGTTGTGGCGATGTTCATCGGCAGCCAAATGATGACGATGATGAATGGTGCCGAAACCGATACGCTCATCACCTCGGAATTCGTGCAGGCCGTCGAGCAAGATCGCGTGCAGAACGTGGTCTACGATGCCGGTAGCTATACCGTTACGGGCACCTATTATCCGGCCGCAACCGCTGGCTCCACCGCGTCCGATGCATACAACAATGCTATCGGTGCGTTGAATGCCCAGGTCCAAGGCGTGCTCGGCACCGATGCGCCCACGGTTGACACCACCAACCTCGATGCGAAGAGCGTTGGCACCCCACGCAAGTACACGTCTACCTACGTGGGCCAAGATTCGCTCATGCAGCTCCTGAAGAGCCATCCCGATGTTGAGTATCAGGTGAAACTGCCCGACGGCATGGGCGACTTCCTTATGAGTCTGCTGCCCACGCTGCTTCTTATCGGTCTTATGGTCTTCTTCTTCGCCCAAATGAACAAGGCGAACAATTCGCAAATGTCGTTTGGCAAGGCGAAGGCGAAGGAATACACCCAGGAGCACCCCGATGTACGTTTCGACGACGTCGCTGGCGAAGACGAGGCGGTCGAGGAGCTTCAGGAAATCAAAGACTTCCTCGTCAACCCGAAGAAGTATCAAGACCTCGGCGCGAAAATTCCGCGTGGCTGTCTGCTCGTAGGCCCTCCGGGTACGGGCAAAACGCTGCTTGCGCGTGCTGTTGCGGGCGAGGCTCAGGTGCCGTTTTTCAGCATTTCGGGTTCTGAATTCGTCGAAATGTTCGTGGGCGTTGGCGCAAGCCGCGTGCGCGACTTGTTCAAGCATGCCAAGGAATCGGCTCCGTCGATCATCTTCATCGACGAGATTGACGCCGTTGGCCGTCAGCGTGGCGCTGGTTTGGGCGGCGGCCACGACGAGCGCGAGCAAACTTTGAACCAGCTGCTCGTCGAGATGGACGGCTTCGAGAAGAATGAAGCCGTGGTGCTCATCGCCGCGACGAACCGCGTTGACGTTTTGGACCCGGCTCTGCTTCGTCCGGGCCGTTTTGACCGTCAAATCGTCGTCGATGCGCCTGACGTTCGCGGCCGCGAGAAGATTCTTGCGGTGCACGCGAAGAACAAGCCCATCGGCCCCGATGTCGACCTGCCGCGCATCGCGAAACTCACGAGTGGCATGACCGGCGCCGACCTCATGAACCTCATGAATGAAGCTGCGCTGCTCACCGCGCGCCGCAACAAGTCGCACATCTCCATGGCCGAAGTCAACGAGTCCATGGAGCGCCTGATGGCCGGCCCCGAGCGCAAGAACCGCGTGATGAACGAGAAAACTCGTCGCACCATTGCGTTCCATGAATCGGGCCATGCTCTGGTTGGCCACTTGCTGCCGAATGCCGATCCGGTGCATAAGATCACCATCGTGCCGCGCGGCCGCGCGCTTGGCTATACCATGTCGATTCCTGACGAGGACAAATTCCTCGTGAGCCGAAACGAGATGTACGACGAGCTCGCCGTGTTCTTGGGCGGTCGCGTTGCTGAAGAAATCTTCTGCGGCGACATCACGACCGGCGCGAGCAACGACCTGGAGCGCGCCACGAAGATGGCCCGCCAGATGGTCGTGAACTACGGCATGTCTGATGCGCTGGGCCAACAGACGTTCGGCCAGCCGAACCACGAAGTGTTCCTGGGTCGCGACTATGGCAACACCCAGGATTACTCGCCCGAAACTGCCCAGCGAATCGACGAGGAAGTCGCGCGCCTCATGAAGCAGGCGCACGATACCGCCTACGAGATTCTTTCGCAGCGTGCCGACCAAATGCATACGATGGCCGAAGTGCTGCTTGATCGTGAGACGGTCGACGGTGCGGCGTGTGAAGCTTTGCTCAACAACACGTGGGCCGAGTTCTCGAAGAAGGAAGCTGCTGGTGAAATTCCTCCCGACGAGGGTTTCACGCTCGTGGAGCCTGTCGGCAAGCAGGAGGAGCCGCAGCTCGCTTCGCCACAGCAGGCAGCTGAGCCGCAGGGCGATTCCTCGCAGCAGCAGTAGGCTTTTTGCCGCAAGGGGAGATTGCGGCGCATGACACAACTAAGGGGCGCGTCCCCTCGCTTTCAGGCGAGGGGGCGCGTTTGTGCGTATATAAGAAAGGAAGAAACCGAGCATGATGTGGAAATGCGCGAACTTCGAATTCGACTCCACGCGCCCCGTCGTTATGGGCATTTTGAACGTGACGCCCGATTCGTTCTCTGACGGTGGCCAGCACAACGGTTTTGCCGAAGCGGTGGCGTATGCGCGTCAAATGGTCGACGAAGGCGCTCAGATTATCGACGTGGGCGGCGAGTCGACGCGTCCGGGTTCGGCGGAAGTGTCCGTCGAAGAGGAGCTCGCGCGCGTGCTCGATGTAGTGCGCCAGCTGGCCGATTTGGGCTTGTGCGTGAGCATCGATACGCGCCACGCCGAAGTTGCTCGCGCGTGCGTTGGAGCTGGCGCGGCAATCATCAATGACGTAACGGGCTTCCGCGATCCTGCTATGGTCGAAGTCGCCAAAAACTGCGATGCGGGCCTTGTCGTCATGCATATGCTCGGCGAGCCTGCCACCATGCAGAACGATCCGCATTACGACGACGTCGTGGCCGAGGTTAAAGAATACCTGGGCGGCCAGGCCGCCATGCTCGAAGCAGCCGGCGTTGCGCGCGAGCGCATCTGCGTCGATCCCGGCCCTGGCTTCGGCAAAACCGCGAGTCAGACCATGGAACTCATGCGCAACTTCCACGAGTTCAACCGCTTGGGATATCCCACGATGGTCGCCGTTTCGCGCAAAAGCTATATCGGCTCCGCGTATGGCATAAGCGAGCCCGCGCAGCGCGATGAGGCCTCGGCGCAAGAGGCCCTAATGGCGTGTGAGCTGGGCGCTTCGGTGGTGCGCGCCCATAATGTGCCCGAAACCATGAAGGCGCTCAAAAACCTGCGTCCCTATGTGATTTTGGGCCTCGGCTCCAACGTGGCCCTCGTGGCGAACCCCGGCGAGGAAACAGAGGGCAAAATCGCGAACTTGGAACAGGCCATTACGGGCTTGTGCTCCATTCCCGATACGCAAATCATCGACATCTCGAGCTACTACGAAAGCGAGCCTGCGTACTACGAAGACCAGGATACGTTTGTGAATGCCGTGGTGCTTGCGCGCACGGGCGTGCCGCCGAAGGAGCTTTTGAAGTATTTGCATGCAATCGAGAACAGCCTGGGACGTACGCGCGAAATCGAAAATGGCCCTCGCACGCTCGATTTGGACATCGTCGATTATCAGATGTACGTGGGGCAAACTGACGAGCTTACGCTGCCTCACCCGCGCGTATGCGAGCGCGATTTCGTGGTGAAGCCGCTGCTCGAGCTTTTGCCGAACCATGTGCTCGCCGACGGCACGCCCGTTGTCGCCGATGGCGCGGTATATGGAAAGGCAACCAAGCTATAAGCTTGCGACCTGCGCAAAGCGTTCATTCATCGGTATTTCTTTTGCAGGCTGCCTTTGGGCATGGGGTTCATGCGAACCCCATGCCCGCTTGCTACACTTCGAAGACTTCCCGCTGAATAATGTGCGATTTCGTCCGCACGGACGATGGCGCGCTCGACGATGTAAGGAACTCCATGAACTTCGATATTATTTATAAAGACGTGACCGGATCGACCAACGACGACGTGTGGGACCTTGCCAATCATGGCGCACATCCAGGCGTCGCGGTGCGCGCGCTGCGCCAGGAATCGGGCCGCGGCCAATGGAAAACGCGTCCATGGGTAAGCCCTGAAGGCGGGCTGTATTTCTCGGTGTTGCTTGAGCCTCGCATTCCCGAGGAAGAATTCCCCTCGATGAGCCCTCGCCTCGCCGAGGCCGTGGCGCGCATCGTGCGCAGCATTGCGGGCGTGACCGAAAACGAGATATGGGTTAAGCCTGCCAACGACGTGATGTGCGAAGCGGGCAAACTGTGCGGCATGTCGCTTGACGCGAAAGACGGCAGAGTGGTACTCGGCGTTGGTTTGAACGTGTTCCATCCGAAGGAGCCCATCGTGACCGACGGCCGCAACGTTGCCGCGTATGTTTGCGACTTGGGCACGGAGGGGTCGCGTTCTTTGCCGTTCGCAAATGCGCTTTCGAACCCGCTTTTGCGCGTGCAATACCTCGATGCCGTGATGCAGGGCTTGCTTGGCGCTATTGACCTGGAGCTTTCCGCCATCGAGTGCGAGCATATCTAAAATAGAACGAACGAATAATCGCAAGAAGGACGTGTATGACTGAAGAAAAGATGATGGGCGAAGCATGTGAGGGAAAACCCCAAACGGCTGACAAGAAGGAAAATGAGCGCGTCACGCGCATGGGCTCGGGCAATATTCCGGCCCTCGTAGTCGAATTCGCGGTGCCTGCGATTTTGGGCATGCTCGTGAACGGCGCGTACAACATTATCGACTCGGTATTCCTTGGCCACGGTGCAGGAGAAATTGGCCTTTCCGCCGTAAGCGTGGCAACGCCGATCATGACGGTGTTCATGGCGATTTCTATGCTCATCGGCGCAGGCGGCAACGCGTTGTGCGCGCTTCGTTTGGGCGAAGGCAAGCACAGCGAGGCCGAGCATGTTCTGGGCAATACCTTCACACTCGGCGTGCTGGTATCCATTCTGCTCGCGGTGCTCGCTCATGTGCCTGCCTGCATCGAACCGCTGCTTTCGCTTTCTTCGGCCACCGATACGGTGCGCCCCTATGCCCGTGACTTCATTCAAATCATCAGCCTGGGCTGCGTCTTCCAAATCGTCGGTATGGGCATCAATAATTTCATCCGTACCTGCGGCGCGCCTAACAGGGCGTTTCTTACCATGCTCATCGGCGCGGTAGGCTGCACCATTTTCAATGCGATTTTTGTCATGGGCATGGGTTTGGGCGTCGTCGGCAGCGCGTGGGCTACCGTGTGCGGCCAATGCATCAGCTGCATTACCGTGGTGTGGTACTTCACGAAGACCCCTGGTGTGCCGCTACGCCTGCGCCGCAAGTATCTTGCGATGAATGGGGCGCTCGTGCGCAGGATTCTCGCGCTGGGCACGGCTTCGTTCGTGCTGCAGATTGGCGCTGCCGTATCGCAGGTCGTTACCAACTATGCACTCGTGAAATATGGCGCGATGAGCCCCATCGGCGCCGACAATGCGCTGGCCGCCGTCGGCGTGGTCGGTCGCGTGGCCATGTTCACCATTCTGCCGCTTATCGGCATGTCAATCGCCGTGCAGCCGCTTTTGGGCTTCAACTACGGTGCGAAGCTGTGGCATCGCGTGAAGAAGACGCTTGCCGTGGGCATGCTGGGCGCTACAATCATCGGTACGGTGCTGTGGGTGCTCATCATGGTGTTCGCTGCGCAGATTATCGGATTCTTCGGCATTACCGATGCGGCGCTCGTCGACCTGTCGGCGTTCGCGTTGCGCGTGAATCTCATTTTCCTACCCATCATCGGCTTTCAAATCGTCGGCTCGAACTACTTCCAGGCTACCGGTCAGCCCACGAAGAGCATTATTCTGTCCATGACGCGCCAGATTCTGTTCCTTGTGCCGCTCACGCTCATTTTGCCTGAGGTGTTGCCGGGCATTCTTCCGATGTTCGATGGCCTCGACGCGGTGTATATGGCCGTGCCGTGCTCCGACTTCTTGGCGATTTTCACCGTGGGCGCATTTGTGCTCGTTGAGCTGCATCGTCTGAACAAACGCATCGCCGAATCGAAGTCGGAGGCTCAGCTCGCCACAAGTGAACAAGCCGCTCAGCCGCAAGAATAGGGGATATTCATGGGGGAGCCGAAGCTTCGTCTGCAAGGGGTATCGCAGGTGTACGAAGGTGCGCGTGGTGAAACACGCGCGCTTCAAAATATGGATATTGACGTGGCTCCAGGTGAGGCCGTGGCGATTCTGGGGCCTTCTGGCTGCGGAAAATCGACGAGCCTGCTTATTGCGGCGGGCTTGCGCGTGCCTACGCAGGGTGCCGCGTTCGTTGATGGCGTGCGCGTTGCGGGGCCGCGTTTGAACACGGCTCTGATTCTGCAAGATTTCGGCCTTCTTCCCTGGAAAACCGTTGCGGAAAATGCGGGACTCGGCTTGCAGATTCGTAAAACGCCGAAACGCGAGAGAGCCGAGAGGGTTGCACGCGCGCTCGAGCAGGTGGGTTTGGCCGATTTCGCCGATGCGTTTCCCGCGGAGCTTTCGGGCGGCATGCGTCAGCGTTTGGCCATGGCGCGCGCCCTTACGTGCGATGCTGATTTGCTGCTCATGGACGAGCCCCTTTCTGCACTCGATGCGCTTTTGCGCGAAGAAATGCAGGATATGTTGAAGCGGTGCTGGTGTGAACAGGGCTATGCGCAGGTGCTCGTGACGCATTCCATTGAGGAGGCGGTGTATTTGGGCCAGCGCATCGTGGTTATGTCGCCGCGACCGGGCCGCGTGGTGCATGTGCTGGAAAATGCCGAGATGCGGCAGGAAAACTGGCGCGACGCCGATTTGTTCTTCGAGCGCTGCCGCGCATTGCGCGAGATGCTGCGCGACATTGTGGCGAAAGAGGAGGTGGCCCATGCGTAAGCATCCTGTTTTGGGCCGCATTGCAGGCTATGCGTTCGCCATCGTGTTCATTCTTGCCGGCTGGCAGTTTACCGCCATGGCGGTGCACAATCCTGTGCTGCCTGGGCCTTTTGACGCGTTTCCCATGGTGGCGCAGTATTTCGATGAGCTGTGGCCGGCGTTTCTCGTGAGCCTTTACCGCGTGGTGGTTGCGATGCTCATCGGTACGGTGCTCGCTATTCCTTTGGGGCTCGCGTGCGGCCGATCTCCGCGCGCCGATGCCGTATTCGCGCCCATTCTGTATTTCCTCTACCCGCTGCCGAAGGTCGTGCTGCTGCCCGTGCTCATCGTGCTGCTGGGCTTGGCCGACGCGCCGAAGATCGTGCTCATCGCGATTACCGTCTTCTTCCAAGTGCTCGTAACCGTGCGCGATGCATCGAAGAGCGTGCCTGAACAGAGCATTCTTTCTATGCGCTCACTTGGTGCGAGCAGGCTCGATATATATCGCCACGCCATTGTTCCTGCCACGTTGCCTGAGCTGTTCACGGCATTGCGCATTTCGAGCGGCACTGCGGTTGCGATTCTGTTCTTCGCCGAAGGCATTGCGGGTTCAACGGGGTTGGGTTATTTCATCGTGAATGCCTGGGCGCTGCTTGCCTACCCGAAGATGTTCGCGGGCATTATCGCTATGGCGCTGCTTGGTGTGATTCTGTATGAGCTGTTCGATGTCGCGGAACGGCGCCTGACGCGCTGGAGGCGCGTGTAGGGGTCGCTTCTGAAACATACACATGTGGCCCTATCGGCTCTGTACGCCGATAGGGCCACATTCGTTTACGGGGTTATGGTTGCGCAGTTCTTCGGTGCTTGGTCATGCTAATGAATATGCTCGTGGACGCTGGGGAGCGAAACGACGAAGCACGCTCCGCCGCCTGCCGCATTGAACGCCTCAATGGTGCCGTCGTGGCCTTCGACGATGCCTTTCACGATGGAAAGGCCCAATCCCGTGCCGCCGGTGTTGCGTGCGCGGGAGTTGTCGCCGCGATAGAAGCGCGTGAACAAAAGTTTCGGGTCGATATCGCCAAAGCCGGGGCCGTCGTCGATGACGCTGATGACGGATTTGTCGGCCAGACCCGCAAGGCGAATGGTTACGTGTCCGCCTTTGCCCACGAAGCGGCTCGCATTGGCGACCAGGTTGTAAATGACCTGCTGAAGACGGTCGGGGTTTCCCAGCACGTCGGGCGCTTCGCCTTCGATTTTCAGCTCTGCGCCGTTTTCCTCGAAAATCGGATTCATCGCATCGGCCACGCGTTCGGCAACGTCATGCAAATTCACGCGTTTCATGATGACTTGATCGGTGCCTTCTTCAATATGCTGAAGAGTGAGCAGGTCGTTCGAAAGACGCGTAAGGCGCTCCGATTCGTTGATGATGGTTTGGCAGAAGCGTTCGCGCAGCGCGGGCGGCATGTCGGGATCCATGAGGGTTTCGGCGTTGCCGCGAATGGCCGTAAGCGGCGTGCGCAGCTCGTGGGCCACGTCGCTAATGAAGCGCGTTTGTCGGTTTTCCTGCACGGAAAGGTCGCTCATCTGGGCTTTTGTTTTTGCGCTCAGGGCAACGAAGTCTTCGGCAAGCTCGTCGGCCTCGTAAAGCTTGCCTTCCGGCTTAATATCGACGCGCGCGTCTCCATGAAGAATCGCTTGCGCGCGCACGTGCAAATCGGTAAGGGGCTCGGCCAGGTAGTGGCCAATGACGAGGCTCAACGTGAACGCGAACGCCGTGCCCGCAAACAGGAACCAGAGAAGCAGCCCTATATCGGGAATGCCGAAAATGCACACCAGGAAAAAGGTGAGTATCGAAGCCGCCACGGCGAAAATAGTGGCCAGAATGGCATAAAACGACTGAAGGCGCCTCATAATGAAGCGCCTTCAGTCGGCGGCGCTGTGCGTAATGCGTCATTCATCGTAAACGGCGCCTATGCTTTCAGGCGGTAGCCGTAGCCGCGCACGGTCTCGATGATGCTCGGGTCGAAGCCTGCTTGCGAGATTTTGTCACGCAGGCGTTTGATGTGCGTGTCGACCGTTTTCGTTTCGGTGATGTACTCCCAACCCCAGGCTTCGCGCAACAAATCTTCGCGGGTTACGACCTTGCCTGCGTCTTTCATAAGGGCGGCAAGCAGCTCGAACTCGCGCGGAGTCAAATCGATGGGGCCATTGGGGCCGACGGCCGTGTGTCGGTCTTCGTCGAGCGTGATTCCGGCAGCCACGAGCGCGCCGCTATCGGGTGCCTCAAGGGTGCCGCGGCGAAGCAGGGCGCGAACGCGGGCGATGAGCTCGCGCACGCCGAAGGGCTTGGCCAGGTAATCGTCACCGCCGATTTCGAGGCCGACGACCTTGTCGAGCTCGGTGTCGCGTGCCGAAAGGAAGAGCACGGGCGCTGTGGTACGGCTGCGCAGGCGGCGGCACAGCTCATAGCCGTCCATGCCGGGCAGCATAATGTCGAGCACGAACAGGTCGTAATGCTTGCGCGTCGCCTGTTCGAGCGCGTCTTCGCCGTTGTTGGCGACATCGACTTTGAACCCCTCTTTCATGAGGGAGTAAGAAACGAAGTCGGTAATGGACTGCTCGTCGTCGACGACGAGGATCGAGGCGGCTTCTTCGGTCATGGGTGCCGCTCCTTTCGTGCTGGGGTTGTTCGTGGGTGCAATCGCACCCGTTCAGCTACTTGAATCATAGCACGTCACATGCCTCAGCATGCCCGTTCACCATTCGGTTGACGCGCTGTAAGGTTGGCGTTTCACGGCAGTTGATTTCGTTGCTTGCACAGCGACGGTGTGTGCTCGTTTCGGCTTCGTGGCGAAAACATGGGGCTTCGCACGGTCGCGTTGTCGCGTTGCCGCGCGAAAGTCGCACTTCTTCTGGGTTTCGCGCTTCCGATCGTTCCTTTCGCCCGAGCTTTCGGCTCGCTCGCAGCGGCCTTGTGCCGTTTCCCTGCGAATCTGCGCCGAGTTCGTGGCGCGGGACTTTGCGTGCGCCACCGTCGTTACAATGGGCTTCGTTGCGATAAGAGAAAGCCGCAGGAAGAAAGGGCCCGACGTGCTGACTGACATTGAAATTGCCCAAGCTGCAACCCCCGAGAAAATCACCGTGATCGCCGAGCGTGCTGGCGTGCCCGAGAAGTATCTCGAACAATACGGCAACTACAAGGCGAAGGTCGACTACAACCTGCTTACCGACGAAGCTCATACTCCCGGCAAGCTCGTACTGGTTACGGCCATTAACCCTACGCCTGCGGGCGAAGGCAAAACGACCACTACGGTCGGTTTGGCCGACGCCATGCGTCGCATTGGCAAAAACACTCTGGTCGCGCTGCGCGAGCCGTCGCTCGGCCCCGTATTCGGCATTAAGGGCGGCGCCGCTGGCGGCGGATACGCCCAGGTCGTTCCCATGGAGGACATCAATCTGCACTTCACGGGCGACTTCCATGCCATTGGTGCTGCGAACAATCTGCTTGCCGCCATGGTCGACAACCACATTCACCAGGGCAACGCGCTCGGGTTCGACGTGCGTCGCATCACGTGGAAGCGCGTGGTCGACATGAACGATCGCCAGCTGCGCCATATCGTGTGCGGCATGGGCGGAAAGGCTTCGGGCGTGCCCCGCGAGGACGGTTTCGATATCACCGTCGCCTCCGAGATCATGGCTATTTTCTGCCTGGCTACGAGCATTTCCGACCTCAAGCAGCGTTTGGCCCGCATTGTCGTTGGCTATACGCGTGCCGACGAGCCCATCACCGCTGGCCAGCTGAATGCTCAGGGTGCCATGTGCGCACTCCTGAAAGACGCGTTGAAGCCGAACCTCGTGCAAACGCTTGAAGGTACGCCGGCATTCATTCACGGCGGTCCCTTCGCGAACATCGCCCACGGCTGCAATTCGATCATCGCTACGCGCATGGCCATGGCGCTGGGCGATTACGCCATTACGGAAGCCGGTTTCGGTGCCGATCTTGGTGCCGAGAAATTCCTCGACATCAAGTGCCGCTTGGCTAATTTGAAGCCCGATGCAGTTGTGGTTGTCGCGACCGTTCGCGCGCTCAAGAACCACGGCGGCGTGCCGAAAGCCGAGCTGAACGAAGAAAACCTCGAGGCGCTTGAGGCGGGTCTTCCGAACTTGCTGCAGCACGTGGAAAACATCACCACGGTGTACAAGCTTCCCTGTGTGGTTGCCATCAACGCATTCCCGACCGATACGAAAGCCGAGCTCGACTTGGTTGAGGCCAAGTGCAAGGAACTCGGCGTGAACGTTGCCCTTTCCGAAGTGTGGGCCAAGGGTGGCGAAGGCGGCGAAGAGCTGGCTCGCGAGGTTGTGCGCCTGTGCGAAAACGGCGACGATGAGGGCCGCAGCGCCGAGACGTTCGAGTTTGCCTATGGCGACGAGGGCGGTATCGCCGAGAAAATCGAGGCCGTTGCGAAGAAGGTGTATCGCGCCGATGGCGTCGACTTCACGCCTGCCGCGAAGAAGCAGATCAAGCATTTGGAGTCCATGGGCTTTGGCGAGTTCCCGGTATGCATGGCGAAGACCCAGTACAGCTTCAGCGACGACCAAACCCTGCTCGGCGCGCCGCGCGGCTTCCGCATCACGGTGCGCGAGGTGAAGGTGTCGGCTGGCGCTGGCTTCGTGGTGGCGCTCACAGGCAACATCATGACGATGCCCGGCTTGCCGAAGCATCCTGCGGCCGAGAACATCGACGTCGATGAAACCGGTAAAATTACGGGCCTGTTCTAACGAGTAAGCCCCTATGCCGACGCGGCATTGGGTTCTGGCGGCGCGCTTCGAGGTCAAGCTGCCGATCGCGTGCCGAAGTTGCGCGCCGCCTTGCTTTCGTCCGAATCGCCCTCGTCTAAGCCCATGCCGCTGACGTTTGTTCGACCCGGGTTTTAATGGGTCAAAGGGACCGCGCCTTTGGCCCATTCTTCTTTATTTGGAACTCGTTTGAAAATGGGTTGCGGACGGTCTTTGACCTATTGAGGATGCTTCTATGGTGAATACTGAATTTCTCGATGCGCTGGCTTCCGATGCCGCTGTGCCTGGCGGCGGCGGCGGCGCGGCCTATGCTGCCGCGCTTGCTGCGGCGCTCGGCGCCATGGTGGGAAATATTATGGCGGGAAAGCCAAAGTTCGCCGATGTCGCCGACGACATGCGTGCATCGGTTGTTGAGCTTGATGCGGCGCGAAAGCGTTTACTCGAGCTCATCGATGAAGATGCCGAGGCGTTTTCCCGGCTCGCGGCCACGTGGAGGCTTTCGCGTGCGACTGAGGAAGAAAGGGCCGCGCGCCATGCGGCCGAGCAAGCGGCGCTTGTGGGCGCGTGCGAGGTTCCGTTGCGCATCATGCGCGTGTGCGCGGCCGTAATCGAGTCTGACGAATTCCTCGCGAACAACGCGAGCAAACTCGTGCTTTCCGATGTGGGCGCTTCGGCGATTTTGGCGAAAGGCGCCCTGCAGGCAGCGGCGCTCAATGTGCATATCAACACGAATCTTATGGATGATGCGGCTCAGGCTGCCGCGTTCAACGAACGCTGCGAAAACTTGCTAGGCGAGCCCTGCGCTGCCGCGCAAAAGATTTACGATGAAGTGGCTTGGGCTTTGCATGGCGCGTAACGATGGAAAGCCCGACTTGGCGCCTCACGCATGGACTATTGTCGGCTCGGGCTTGTTTTGGGCGTGGGTGGATTCCCTTTTCATGGGATCGTTGTTTCCCGAGGGGTCGCTCCTTTCAATATTCGTTCTCTTGGCCGTGTCGCTTTTGGGCGCTTTGGCAGGCCTTGTTTTATGGGCGGTTTCGAAGCGGATTCGTCGTATATTGCTTTCCCCGAAGCTGTTCTTGCTTGCGGGTGTTGCTGGCTGCCTTTCTTGTCTCGTCCTGGGCGTTTCTGCTTATTGTGGTTGGGCTTTTATGCTTGCATGCGGCGTGGCGCTGGGAGCGTTCTATCTGCTGTTTTCGGTAGTGAACTGGGGTGTTGCCTATTGCCTACACCGTGGTGAGTCCGCTGTTGCATGCATAGCGGCATCGTTTGCGCTTGCCGTTGTAGTTGATTTGCTCATTGTTGCAATAGACCCTGTTGCCCGCTCGGTTTTTTTGGCCGTTGTTCCGCTGGCATCGTTTGCTGTTCGGCGGAAAGTTCGCATTCCAAATTATGACGAGCTTTCCGCCGAATTCCCCTTGTCGGATGACGAGGGGAGGAAGGCCACGTCGGGCACGCGCAGCATTGGCGAGCGCCTGTTTCGCATGTTTGGTATTACGCCTGTGGCGTTGGGGAGCCTCCTTTTAATGATGCTGTGCTTCGGCTATATGCAATACATCATGTCCTCGGGCGCCATATCGGCGCAATTGGGAAATTGGCATGTGCCTGCGGTAATCGTAATGCAGGTTGCTCGCGGGGCGGCGGCGCTGCTGCTGCTTGGCGTTGCGGCGTGCGCTCCGAAGCGTACCGATTTGGTATTCAAGGCGGGCCTTCTTGTAGCCGTTGCGGGCTTTCTTACTATGCCGTTTTTCTCGATGGCGCAGCTTGCTTGGCTTTCGGGTGCCATGGTGATGGCCGGCTACACTTTCTTTGACACTCTTATTTGGGTTCTTGTGGTTCGGGCGTGCTGCACGCGCGCATGCGATCCCGTAAGTGTGATTCTTGCCATGCGGCAGGTCGCCAACGGAATTGGGATATCGTGCGGCATGATTTTCGGCATGGTTCTACCTGGCTGCTTTCCGAAAGAAATGTCTTTTCACCCCGACGCGATCGTGGCAGGCTATGCGGCCACGATCGCGGCCATGCTGGTGGTGGGCAGTCGTGAGGTGTGGTTGCTGTTCGAGGCCAGCGCAAAGAGGGCGGTCTCGCAAGGTGACGAGCGGGATCTCGAGCCTACTCAGCTGAGGTTGAAAAGTTTGGGCGAAAAGTGGGGGCTCACCCCGCGTGAACAGGAAGTGTTCGCCTATGTGGCCGCTGGTCGCTCCCAGCCCTGGATTTCTGAAACGTTGTGCATTGCCGAGGGCACTGCGAAAACCCACATTCGTCATATTTATCAAAAAGCGGGCGTTTCGAGTAAACAAGCACTTATTGACCAGGTGTTTCAGGATGAATCATCCGAAAGGGCATAGGCGTTTTTTTTGCTCGATAGAAACGGTTTATCTTCCGACAACAACGCTTTTCGGTCGATTTGCGTTGTTGCTGGCTTCCCCACAATGAGCTTCGTCATTCGGGCCGAAGGGCTCGCAAGAAGCATCCAAGTGAGAGGGAGCAGACAAATGGGAATCAGCAGAAGGAATTTCCTGAAGGGATCGGTGGCCGCGGGCGCAAGCATCGCCGCCATGGCCGGATTGGCGGGTTGCGCCAGTCCGCAGCAAAGCCAGTCAAGCGAATCTAAATCCGATTCGGGCAACGGCATTGGCAAACATACGTGGGAAGTGAAACCCGAAGCAATTACCGATATCTCTGAAACCAAAGACTACGACGTGGTTGTGGTTGGTGGCGGTATGGCGGGCACCAACGCCGCGCAGGCCGCTGCTCGTTTCGGCGCTTCCGTTGCCGTACTCGAACGCAACGACGCTGGTCGTTTCTGCGGTTTGGATATGGCCGCCATGGGCTCGAAGGTGTTGCTTGATGACGGCATTGAAATCGACTTGGAAAAGGCTGCGCGCATCATGCACTCCACCAGCCAGCAGACCAGCAACTACCATCTTATTAAAACGTGGCTCGACCAATGCGGCCCGAAGATTGACTACATTACCGAGTTGTGCGCGGAAAACGGCGTGTCGGTTATTCGCTCGGTTGCCGGTAGCTCGAAGGCTGGATGGGATGACCTGCCCGAGAAATACACGGTGTTTAACGATTCTGTGTGCTTCAGCAGCGATGAATGGGGTGTATTCGACCGTCCCGATGGCAAAGAGCCGCATCAGAACCTGGGCGATGTGCTGGTGAAGTCGGCCGAGGAAAACGGCGCTGAATTCTTCTTCAATACGCATGCTGAACAGCTGGTTGGCGATGCCGAAAATGGCATCACGGGTGTTATCGCAACCGACGCCGACGGCAAGCACGTCCAATTCAACGCATCCAAGGGCGTCGTTATTGCCACGGGCGACATCGGAGGCAACGACGAAATGCTCAATGCTTGGTCGCCTATCGCCACCCGCGCTGATGCCAACGTGTACACGCCCGCAGGCGCCAACACCGGTGACGGCATTTTGATGGGCTGCTGGGCTGGCGCGGCCATTTCGAAGAGCCCCGCCTCCCCGATGATTCACCCCTTCACCATCCAGACGCGCGATTACAACCTTACGGGCTTCATGCTGACGCTGCTTGCCGTGAACCAGAATGGCGATCGCTTCATGAACGAGATGCCTTTCGAGCCCTACGTGACCGATGGCCGTATGAATCAGCCGGGCAACGTTGCATGGTCGATTTTCGATGCGAACTACGGTGATGTGCTGAAATCGCACTGGGGCGATTCCTACGAAACCCGTATGGCTGCCGCTCCCGAGGAAATTGAGACGCGCCTGCAGAACGGCACCTTGGTGAAGGCCGATACTGTGGCCGAGCTTGCCGAAAAAATTGGTGTGCCCGCCAAGAACCTCGAGAAGGCTGTGGCTGATTTCGATGCTGCTTACGAGAAGGGCGAGGATACCCAATTCGGCGTTGCCTCTCGCTTCCTTAGCAGTCTTCACACGCCGCCGTACTATGCGCAGCCTTTGAATGCTGCTTTGCTGGTGGTGTGCTTCGGCCTGCACGTGGACGACAACTCCCAGGTGTGCACCGAGGACGATACGCCCATCAAAGGTCTGTATGCCTGCGGCAACGCGCAGGGCGATTTCTTCGGCTTCAATTATCCCATCACCTGCCCGGGTTGTTCTACGAGTCGTTCTTTGGTGTATGGGCAGCTTATTGGCGAGGCGCTCGCGAAAAACACCACTATTACCGAGCTTGTTGGCGAGTAGTCCCCCTGAACACATGCCCTCCCTTCATGGCCGGCTTCCCCTCCCTTCGTGCCGGTTTGTGCGCGGCGACGCTTCGGCGTCGCCGTTTCTTTTTGGGTTGCTTTGCATTTTGGAGCGTGGGTGTCGGAGTTTCGTTTGTCGAAAAAACGCGGGGTGCGCGGTAGGAAGCGCTCCGCATGCCGTACAATGGCGCGACGAGGAGAACGCCTCCGTTGTTTGGTGATCGACTGCGCCGCGTTTGGATCGCGGTGGCTTTGTTAGAAAGAACCGCCATGGCGAAATTGCTGCTTGGAAAGCCCGTTATTGACTCGCTGCGAGGGGAATTGAGGGGACGCATCGCTGCGCTCGAAGAGCGCGGTGTGAAGCCTGGTCTTGCGATTGTACGCGTGGGTGCACGCCCCGATGACTTGGCTTACGAGCGTACAGCGCTGAAACGAGCCGCCGGCCTGGGAATTCGTGCACGCACCATTACGCTTCCGGAAAACGCATCCCAAGAAGAGCTCATGGACGTTATCGCATGGGTGAACGCTGACCCGTCCATTCACGGCTGCTTGATGTTCCGCCCTCTTCCCAAGCAATTCGACGAAGACGCCGTATGCGACGCGCTTGACCCGGCCAAAGATGTGGACGGTATTGGGCGCGGTTCGATGGCCGCGGTGTTCACTGGCCGTGGCCCCGGTTTTGCGCCGTGTACGGCTGCTGCGTGCATCGAAATGCTGGACGCCTACAGCATTCCCATTGCGGGCAAGCGCGTGGTTGTCGTGGGGCGCAGCTTGGTTGTTGGCAAACCCGTGAGCGTGCTTCTGCTCGATCGCCACGCGACGGTTACCACGTGTCATTCGCGCACGGGCGATTTGCCTGCTATTGTACGCAAAGGTGATGTGGTGATTTTGGCCACGGGCCGCGCGAAGGCCTACGGGCGCGACTTCTTCCATCCCGGCCAGACGGTGCTCGATGTGGGCATTAACGTTGACGAGGCGGGCAACCTGTGCGGCGACGCCGATTTCGACGCGATTGAGCCGATCGTCGACGCCATTACCCCCGTCCCGCGCGGCATTGGCGGTGTGACCACGAGCATGCTCATGAAACATGTGGTGGAAGCCGCCGAAAAAACCTGCTAAACCTGCTAAATGCTCGTAGCGTTTAACAGGTTTTGTCGGCGCAACCTGCTCCCTTCTTTACGCAAATTTTGCAAACGCCTAACGTCGAGCGTGCCGTCCATCCGTAAAGTTTCTTCTCGGTTTTAATTCGGGAAGAAAGGGCGCTCGTGGCCGAGGCTTCAAATGAGACGAAAATCGCGGTTTCAAACCTCGATTTGCACTATGGCGCGTTCCATGCGCTTCACGGCATAACGATGAACATGCCGCGCAATCAAATTACCGCGTTCATTGGCCCATCGGGCTGCGGAAAGTCGACCTTCCTGCGCTGCCTCAATCGCATGAACGACACTATCGAAGGCTGCCGAGTCGAAGGCTCGATTAGGCTCGATGGGGAAGAACTCTACAGCAAGGAAATCGACGTCAACTTGCTTCGCAGACGTGTTGGCATGGTGTTCCAGAAAGCGAACCCGTTTCCTATGAGCGTGTACGACAACGTGGCGTTCGGCCCACGCACCCATGGCGTCAAGGGCAAGGCTGAGCTCGACGAAATCGTCGAAACCGCGCTTCGCAAGGCGGCGATTTTCGACGAAGTGAAAGATCGTCTGAAGAAGAGCGCCCTTGCGCTTTCGGGCGGCCAGCAGCAGCGTTTGTGCATCGCTCGCGCGCTGGCGGTTGAGCCGGAGGTGCTGCTTATGGATGAGGCTACGAGCGCCCTCGACCCTATTTCCACAGGGCGCATCGAGGAGCTCGCCATTGAACTCAAGCGTGACTACACGGTGGTCATGGTGACCCACAACATGCAGCAAGCCGCTCGCGTAAGCGACAAATGTGCGTTTTTCCTGCTTGGTGACCTGGTTGAGTTCGATGACGCAAAAAACCTTTTCGATCACCCCAACGATAAGCGCACGGAAGACTACATCACGGGAAGGTTCGGCTAAGCCATGGCACGCACGGTATTGGATTCTCAACTGCAATTGCTCGATGCCCAGCTGCTGGTCATGGCGTCGTCGACGGAAGACGCCCTGCGCACGAGCATTGCGGCGCTTGCCGCCCGTGACGCCGAAGCGGCGAATGCGGTAATCGACGGAGACGATGACATCGACCATCAGGAGCGCGAGGTCGAGGGATTGTGCGTGAAACTCCTGCTCACGCAGCAGCCCGTCGCGACCGACCTGCATCGCGTGTCGGCTGCCCTTAAAATCGCAGGCGACTTGGAGCGTATTGGCGACCAGGCGACCGATATCGCCGAGATTGCGCTTACTCTGCAAGGCGAACTCGACGATGAACTTTCGGCGCACCTGCGTGAGATGGGTGACCGAGCTTGCTCGATCCTGCATGACGCCACCGAAGCGTTCGTGGAGCGCGACGCCGAACGCGCTCGTGCGACGATTGGGGAAGATGCGCAGATCGACGCGCTTTTCGAAAGTGTGAAATCCGATGTGGTGCGGGGCATTCAGGACGAGGGCAGCGTCGCATCGAACCTCGTCGAGGCGCTCATGCTCGCAAAATATCTTGAACGAGTGGGCGACCATGCCCAAAACATCGCCGAATGGGTAGAATACGCACTGACCGGCCGTTATAAAGGAGAGGTTCTCGGATGATCTATTACCTTGAGGATGATGAGCAAATTCGAAACCTGGCGCTCTATACGCTCGAACAAACGGGTCATGCGACGCGCGGGTTCTCGCGCGCGTCCGAGATGGACGTCGCGCTTGCGGGCGAGGTGCCCGATTTGTTCCTTCTCGACGTAATGCTTCCTGATGAAGACGGTATTTCTGTGCTCAAACGCTTGCGCGCTGATTCGCGTACCGCAAACGTGCCCATTATGATGCTCACCGCGAAGTCGACCGAGTTCGACACGGTTTGCGGCCTTGACGCGGGTGCCGATGATTACCTGGCGAAGCCTTTCGGCATGATGGAGCTCATCTCGCGCGTGAACGCGCTGCTGCGCCGACATGAACGCGATGTTCAGACGGGTCAGCGCGAAATGGCGGCCGCAGGTGACGGAGAAACGCTTGAGGCGGGCCCGATTTGCCTGAACGTTGCGCGCTATCAGGTCACCGCAGACGGCGAGGAAGTGCAGCTCACGCATAAGGAATTTGAAATGCTGCGCTATCTCATGGAAAATCGCGGCATCGTGGTGTCGCGCGATTTGTTGCTCGACCGCGTATGGGGCTACAGCATTGCCGGCGAAACCCGCACGGTTGACGCCCATGTGCAAACGCTTCGCAAAAAGCTTTCTGAGGTGTGTCCCGAAGCTTCGACATATATCGAAACGGTACGTGGCGTGGGCTATCGCCTGAAAGCGTAGGCGGCCTATGGTGGTAACTGCGGTTTCCGACGAGGAAAAACCATCCCCCGAAAACGGGAAGCGTACGAAGCGTCTGCGCCTTTTCGCGCATCATTCGCTTGCCCATAATGCCGCAGCCGCCATTATGGTGGCTACTACGGCGGTGGCGCTTGTGTGTGTTGCTGCCTTTGCGGCAGCATCGTATGCCGTGCTCGATTCTCGTGCTTCCGATGGCATTACTGACGAGTCCCATCGTTTCGCCTCATATATCGACGAAGCTAAGCTCGATGGTGACGATTTGGTCGACTTCCTCGATGAGCAGGCAACGCTCATGGGGGGAGATATGCGCATTACGCTCATATCGAATGATGGCACGGTGCTGTTCGACAACGACGTGGCTGATGTGTCGATGCTCGAAAGCCATGCTGGGCGCCCCGAGTTCGTTCAGGCGGAAATCGACGGCGAGAGCAGCGCGGGCCGTTATTCCGAAACCCTGCAAGAGGTCACGCTCTATCATTCGGTTCGTCTTTACAACGATGATGTGCTTCGTTTCGCCACGACCCAATCGAGCGTGTGGGGCATGATGCTCCATATGCTGGGGCCGTGCGCCGTTGTTGTCGTGCTCGCGCTTGTTTCCGCCGCCGTGGGTTCGCGGTTTTTGGCTCAGGTGATTTCGGCCGACCTTATGCGAATCGACTTGGATCGGCCTCTCGAATCGGACGCTCCGGTCGAGCTTTCCCCCTTGCTCACGCGCCTCGACGCTCAGCGCAAGCGACTCGAGGCCCAGGCGAGCGAGCGGCGTCAATACACTGCGAACGTGTCGCACGAGCTCAAAACACCCCTCACGGTCATTTCGGGTTATGCGGAAATTATCGCCGCGGGCATCGCGAAAGATGAGGATGTGAAGTCGTTCGCGCATACCATCCACAGCGAATCGCAGCGCATGCGCAGTATGGTCGACGATATTATCTCGCTCTCAAAGCTCGATGACATGGGGAAAGATAGCACGTCGGGCGATGATTTGGGTGTTGATATGAACCAGGTCGTTTCGCTCGAATCTCTTGCCAATGACGTGTGCGGGCGCTTGCGTCCCTATGCCGAGGACCATGCGGTGTCTCTCTCGTGCGAGATTGAGCGCAGCGGCAATGAGCCTGTGGTCGTGCGCGGCAACGCGCAGATTTTGGGCGAGATGGTGCGCAACCTGGCCGAGAACGCGATTCGCTACAACGTCGAAGGCGGCCGCGCGCATGTTGCGATTATCGGTGCGGCTGACGGATCGGCCGTTGTGCGCATGAGCGATACGGGCATCGGTATTCCGCCCGAGCTGCGCGAGCGCGTATTCGAGCGCTTCTTCCGCGTCGACGAAAGCCGCTCGAAGGAAACAGGCGGCAGCGGATTGGGACTTGCCATTGTCAAGCATGCCGCGCAAGTGCACGGAGCGAAGATTTCCGTGATGGGCAACGAGCCCCAAGGCACGATAATCGAAGTGCGCTTTCCGGCGAAATAACGTGCCAATCTTGAGAACCTGTTAAATGCTCGCAGCGTTTAGCAGGTTTTTTGTTGTTTGGGAATGCGTTCGGTCGGCCAAGGACTGTTTCGGCCGGCGTGCTCTCGACGCAGCAAACGATTATCTGGCACCTCGATTGCTTGCGGTGTCCCTTGCCACGCGCGACCGCGGCGAGTGGCGTATGCCCTCGGCGCTAAACGTTGGGTCGAACGAATCTGTTAAACGCTGCGAGCAATTAACACGGGCATTTAACAGATTGAGGATGCTTTACCCGTCTTTGACGTTGCCCTGACGTGGGCATGACGTGCGCCCTTCAAGATGAGACCCCATGGAAGGGAACCATCATCCGAAAGGAACGCACATCATGCAAAACTACTCCATGAGCCGCCGCCGCTTCCTCACCGTCGCGGGCAGCACCGTTATTCTTGCTGGTTTGGGCGGCTTGGTTGGATGCTCGAACAACTCCAATTCCGGCTCGAGCGATAATGCCGCCGCAACGACCGAAACCAAGGCTCTCACGGGTTCCATTACCGCCGTTGGCTCTACCGCGCTGCAGCCGCTCGTTGAGGCTGCGGCCGAAAAGTTCCAGGCTAAAAATTCCGGCGTTACCATCACCGTTCAGGGCGGTGGCTCTGGCCAGGGCATTACGCAAATCGTGCAGGGCGCGGTGCAAATCGGCAATTCCGACGTATTCGCCGAAGAAAAGCTCGACAACAAGTCCGATGCCGAAAAGCTCACCGACAACAAGGTATGCGTTGTGGGCATGGGCCCTGTCGTGAACAGCGAAGTATCCATCGACGACATCAAGATGGACGACCTGAAGAAGATTTTCACGGGCGAAATTACCAACTGGAAAGAAGTTGGCGGTCAAGATCTCGACATCACCGTCATCAATCGCGCTTCTGGCTCTGGTACCCGTGCGGTGTTTGAGAAGGCTGTGCTCAACGGCACCAAGGTGCCCGACAGCTTCAAGCCCCAGGAGCAGGATTCTTCGGGCACCGCTGCCAAGATGGTCAAAGACACCCCGGGCGCGATTTCCTACTTGGCGTTTTCTTACTACGACAGCAGCATCAAGGCGCTTTCCGTCGATGGCGTGAAGCCCGAGACCTCTACCGTCGAGACTAACGATTGGAAGATTTGGGCTTACGAGCACATGTACACCGCCAAAGAGGCCGACGAGGCCACCCAGGCGTTCATCGACTTCATGATGAGCGATGAGGTGCAGGGCAGCCTGGTTTCCGAAAACGGCTACATCTCTGTTTCCGGCATGAAGGTTTCCCGCGACGCAGACGGCAACGTGACCAAGCTCTAGGCAGCGAAAACTCAGCCCGGCCGCACGTGGCGCGGTCGGGCTTTTTTGCGCATTCGGCGCAAGCCTGAAGGGCGCGATGTCGAAGCGGCGATCCTTCGCATCGGCTTGGGTCCGCGTATGTTTGAAAGGCAGGTTTAAGGCAGTGGTATCTCTGTCGAAAAAGAGACTCGACAATGTGGGCCGCGCGCTTTCGGGCGCGTGCGTGACGCTTATCGTGCTTCTTGTGGCAACGCTTGTGTTCATGGTTGCCCAGCATGGCTTGGCCACATTTTTCGTCGACGGCATTTCGTCGACGGCATTTTTCACGGGGACCACGTGGAACCCGCACCAGGCCGATGCATCGGGCGCGCCCACGGTGGGCGCGCTGCCCATGATTGTCGGATCGTTCTCGGTTACGCTGCTTTCCACGCTGCTTGCCTTGCCGTTCGCTTTGGGGTCGGCCATTTTCGTGGTTGAGATTTCGCCGAGGTTCGGTCGAACGGTGTTCCAGCCGGTCGTCGAGTTGCTCGTAGGCATTCCGTCGGTCGTATATGGCCTTATTGGCCTCACGATTGTCGTCGCATGGTGCCGCGGCTGGTCGAATACCACGGGTTTCGGCATTTTCTCGGGATCTATCGTGCTCGCTGTGATGATTCTTCCCACGATTACGTCGCTTTCCATCGACGCGCTCACGGCTGTGCCGAAGGCCTACCGTGAAGGCGCCTATGGCGTAGGCGCGAGTCGATGGCAAACCATTTGGCATGTGGTGCTGCGTGCGGCCATGCCCTCGTTGTGCACCGCAGTCGTGCTGGGTATGACTCGCGCGTTCGGCGAGGCGCTTGCCGTTCAAATGGTTATCGGCAACGCGGCGCAGGTGCCCGACGGCCTGTTCACTCCCGCGTCCACCCTTACGAGCGTGCTGACCATGGGCATCAGCAACGAGATGATGGGCACGGTGTATTCCGATGTTCTGTGGTCGCTTGCCCTGCTGCTTTTGGCGATGTCGTTTGTGTTCATCTCCGTCATTCATTTCATCGAACGCAAGGGAGGCCTGAGCGCCAATGGCCGCTAGTGTTGACAAAATGGTCGCCGATCAGGGTATTGTCGGAGCTCGCCCGCCGCAGGGGACGCCGAATCGAGCGCAAAGCGAGAAGGCGGAAAACGCGCTTGCGCGTCGCATTGCCCTGCAAGACAAATTCGCCACGGGCGTGCTGTTCGCTATCGTGGCTGCGATTTGCGTGTTGCTGTTCTCGCTTATTGCGTACATTGTGGTGAGCGGTGCGGGCAAGCTGTTTGACGTGAGTTTCCTCACAGGCAAGCCCGAGCAATTCAAAGAAGGCGGCGGCATTGGCCCCGAGCTGTTCAACTCGTTCTATTTGCTGGTGCTCACGTTGCTTATTTCGGTGCCTATCGCGCTTGGCGGCGCGATTTACCTTACTGAGTACGCTCCGAAGAACCGCTTGACGCATTTCGTGAAAACGGCCATTGAGGCGCTTTCGTCGTTGCCCTCCATTGTGGTTGGCCTGTTCGGATTCCTGTTCTTCGTGTTGCAAATGGGCTGGGGCTTCAGTATTTTATCGGGTGCTTTGGCGCTCACGATGTTCAATCTGCCCATTTTGGTGCGCGTTATTCAGCAGGCGCTCGAGGCTATCCCCAACGACCAGCGCGAAGGCGGTTTAGCGCTCGGCGCGAGCCGCTGGGAGACGACCATTCACGTGCTGCTGCCTGCAGCGTTGCCTGCTATTATCACGGGCATCATTTTGTCGGCAGGGCGTGTGTTTGGCGAAGCCGCGGCGCTTATTTATACGGCGGGGCAGTCGGCGCCCATGCTCGATTTCACGAGTTTCGACTTTTCGAGCGCTTCGTGCCCGTGGAATGTGTTCCGCCCAGCCGAGACGCTTGCGGTGCACATTTGGAAGATCAACAGCGAAGGTGTGGTGCCCGATTTGGACGCGGTTTCGAGCGGTGCCGCTGCGGTGCTCATGGTGTGCATTCTGACATTCAACCTGCTTGCCCGATTCTTTGGCCGCTTGGCGAGCAAGAATACACGCTAAGTTGCAAGAAAATGTCGCGAAGTCCGTCCATTTTGGATGTTGCGCTGATTTTTGGCTCCCGCGATTCATTTCTTCCTCTTTCTCGGTTAGCTGCTAAACTACCTATTTATAACTGTATGAGCTGGTGGCGTGCTGGCTGCCGCAAGAGAAAGGGTAGGGCGTGAAGCTTCTCGAAGATCGCATTCAACGTGACGGCGTGGTGAAGGCCGAGGGCGTTTTGAAGGTTGACGGTTTTTTGAACCATCGCATCGATATCGAGCTGCTTGATGCGATGGGTGCGGAATTCAAGCGCCTGTTCGCTGATGCCCCCATCAATAAAATTCTTACCATCGAGGCATCCGGCATCGGAATTGCTTGCATGGCTGCCCGCCATTTCAACAACGCCCCTGTGGTATTTGCGAAAAAGGCCCAGTCTATTAACCTTGATGGCGAAATGTATCGCACGCGCATTCAGAGCTTTACGCATGGCAAAGTGTTTGACGTTATCGTGTCCAAGAAGTTCATTGGCCCCGAAGACCACGTGCTCATCATTGACGACTTTTTGGCGAATGGCTGCGCGCTCAATGGCCTGCTCGAGATTGTCGAAGCAGCTGGCGCTACGGTTGAGGGTATTGGCATTGCGGTTGAGAAGGGCTTCCAGCCCGGCGGCGCGAGCCTGCGCGAGCGCGGCTACCATTTGGAGTCGCTCGCTATTGTCGACGCAATGGACCCCACCACGGGCCAGATTACGTTCCGCCAGGCCGGCGAGCCTGCGCCGAGCCACGAGCTGACTGTGGAAACCTGCGAAGCATAAATTATTTTGAAGAGAGGGGCTCGCTGCCGCATGCGGCAGCGAGCTTTTTTGTTTGCCTGAAAACCGAACGCGAATAAAGGACGCTCCCATGTCGAAAACAGAAACCGCAGCCCAAGGTTTCAACCATAGGCATCGGATTCACCCAGGTGTCTGGAATTTTCGTTCTGCTGCCTGAAATGCTGCAGAACGTATTTGCCGATAACTGCGTGGCCGTGGTGTTCTTGGTGGCGGTTATCGCGAACCTCGTGTTGCCGAAAGACATTTTCGTCGATGGCGCCGAGGCTGAAGGCGCAGCTGAGCATTATAGGGAAGCCCAAGCGGAAAACGACGGACGGGCGGAATTCGATGCTGCGCAATCGGAAGGGACTGAGGCCGCCGCTGCGAAGTCGTGCTGAAATGCATGAAGGCGAGGGAAAGCGATTCCTAAGCTGGATTCATTTAATCGAAAACCGCGGCTTATGGCTTATAGGCTAAAACCGCTGATAAAAAAGAGGGAGGCGTGCTTGTGCAGCGCCTCCCTCTTTTGGTATTGCCGGGTGTTTGTTCTTTGGGCCGAATGCTTTTATTGCAACGTGCCCAGTGCATCTTTGCCGACGATGACGAAAATATCGAAGCTGTCCATCGATTCGCCCGCGGTGGCTTCGTCGAAAGTTTGCACGCTGCCAAGCCCTAGTGCGGAAACGACCTTTTCCGCTTCCTCTTTGACGTCGGCGGCATCGTCGCCCGTGCCCTTTACGTATACGACGGTCGTGGGGGCGAGGCCTCCTGCAATCGCATACGAATCAAGTGCGTAGGTGTGATTGTCTTCGGTGAGGCCTGCTGCAACGAGTTTTGCCTGAGCGGCGCCTGCCAGTCCGTCTGCGCCGCCTCCGTTGCGAATGGCGATGGCGTACGCGCCTTGATGTTTGGCGGCTTTCGCGGAATCGTCTTGGCTGGCTTTCTCGTCGGCGGCTTTATCGGCGTTGCCCTCTTCTGTCGAAGTGGCTTTTTCGTTCGCACCGGTTGAAGCTGCGTTGGTGTTTTGTGTTTCGGTTTGGGCGGGCGGCGTGGCCTTCTCGGGCTCATGGCCGCACGAGGTCAAAAGGAAAGCGCCGCAGACGAGAAGAAGAGTCGCAAGGGCGAAACCCGTTACGCGTGCAGCGGGGATGCGTGCTTGGTTATGGGTGAATCCGTTATTCACGGAGCCTCCTAAAATGCAAGAGGGGGTACAAAGTGCATCTATTGTAGCGCAGTCGAGCGACGTGTGCAGGCCTTGGTGGGCGAGGGGCGGCGTGAAATCCACGACAAAAAACCGCCCCAGCGTCAGCGGAAGACGTCGGGGCGGGATTATGCGTGGCAAGGGCGCTCTTGGTAAAGCTCCGTGCCGTACACGGGCTTTATTTGGCCAAGGACTCGAGGTCGATTTCCATCAGGCGCTTAATCGCCAGGATGTAGGTGCGCATGGCGCGGCGCAGCGTTTCCTCGGAAATACCCTCATCGGCGCCGTGCATGGGGCCGACCCACTCGGGGTATTCGTCATGCGGATCTTCGGGACCGAAGCTCGCAGCGCATGGGAATTCGCGCGCGTAGGTGCCGCCGCCGATGGTGAACGGGTCGCCGTCAAGGCCGGTGGCGTCGTGATACGAAGAAGCGAGCATTTGGATTGCAGGGCTCTGCGGGTCGACGAGGAACGGAACCATGAGCAGCGTATTTTCGCAGGTTGCATGGTACTCGTCGGCAACGTCGGAAAGCTTGGCCTGTAGTTCTTCGCCCGTAGTGGACGAAGGGAAGCGAATGTCGATGGTGAGCTCCAAGTGGGCATCGACCATATGGATGGTGCCTGCGATGCAGGTCAGCGGATCGAAGTAAGCGTCGGCCGTGTCGATTCCAATGGAGCTGCCGTCGGTGGAGTCCATAATCTTCACGGCGAGACGCAGGAACTCGGCCTCGTCCTCGCTGCAGAGGTCGTGCTCAAGCGCATAACGCGCGAGCATGCCAATGGCGTTGATCGTGCCCTCGGGCAGCGATGCATGGCCGCCCTTGCCCGTGGCGACGATCTTCGCGCAGCCGTCGCCGGCGTCGGTTACTTCGAAGCCGGCAGGCGCAGGCAGCTCGGCGGCGTTTGCCTTCACGACGAGGGTTGCCTGGCTGGGGACGGCATTGGTGGCCGCGTCGCCCGTGGTGAAGTCGACGATATTGCCGCCCTCGAGCTTCTTCGACGTAATCAGGCCGTCGAAACCGCCCTTTTCGCCGTAGCACACCGAGAATTCGGCGTCGGACGTGAACAGGAATGCGGGAGCTTTGTGGTGGGCGAGGTAATAGCCCACGTCTTTCATGGTTCCGGTTTCCTCGTTGGTGCCTACAAGCATGCGAATGGTGTAGGGGAGTTTCTTGCCTTCGGCTTCGCAGCGCTCGGCAAAAAACTTCATGGCGTACAGCGAAACGACAAGCGGGCCTTTGTCGTCGAGTACGCCGCGGCCGATAAGGAAGCCGTCGCGGCGCTGCATGGTCCACGGGTCGCTTGTCCAGCCGACGCCCGGCACCACAACGTCGGCGTGGCAAATCATGCCGAGCTGGGTTTCGCTTTCGCCTTCGAGGTCGGCCCAGCCGATTTCGCCCGCCTCATCGGTGGTCGGAAAGCCCAGGCGAGAAGCCAAATCGAGCGCTGCCGTCATGCCGGCGTGCGCGTCGGGGCCGCTGGGGTGCTCGGGCGTGGCGGCGTCGAAGTCAACGACGCTTGGAACAGCGACGAGATTGCCGATTTCTTCGACGATCTCTTCCCAATGAGCGTCGATCCAGCTGTCGGCTTCGGCAAGGAATGCCGCGTCTTTCATTTCTGCCATAATCCCCTCATCCTCTCTCTTGTTCGGGGCAGTTGGCTTCATTTTACCGCTTGGCGATGCTCGCGCTCGGGTCATGCGGTAATTTGGACAAGCTGTTCGAAATAAAGAAGTGCTATCTGCTATTTTGCGGCTTGTTGCCGCGCTTGGCGCCGTTCGCGCGTCAATGGAGGATGCTCTCGTTTTTTTTAATTGACGATGGGGGAGGGGTCTCCTATTATACGGCTCATCAATTTGCGAAGGTTATCGTTGGCGTGTGTTGCAAGATTCGTCGTCGACGCATGTGAGGGAGAAGTCGCGTTTGCCTTTGATACGGCGGAAGGCGCAACTTCGGTGAAGGAGGCGGTCCTATGGCAGGTCATGGCCGTACGAGCTGGGACGACGTTGCCGTAGTTACGGTTTCTATCCTGCGTCTTGTCGCGCGCTACGAAAAGCAAAACGGCAAGCCGGCTTCGTTTTCGCGCAGGGAATTGGCAAAGGTTGTCGGCGTGAGCGAATATCGTGTTCATGCGGCAATTGGCCGACTTGTCAAGTCGGGACTCATAAGCAGTGAGGCGCGCTATCGGGACGATGGCGGCCGCCTTGCCAACGCCCTTTCTGTTACGCCAGCGGGGAAGGCGTTTTTGGTTGGCATCGAATAGAACACGCGCAATTTAAATTGACCAGAGGGGGGCAGCGTTCGAAAAATACGCTGCCCCATTTCTAGTTGTCTTTTGTAGGGTATTTCATAAGTTCGTCAATCGTGACGAACTTCCAGCCGTCTTGCACGAGCTTCGGCAGAGCGATGCGCAGGCCTTCAATGGTGTTTTCTCGGTTTCCGCCGCCATCATGCATGAGCACGATATCGCCGGGCGTGATCCGCATAAGCTCTGCTGCGATGCGGCTCGCCTCCGGCCGTTTCCAATCGGTGGTGTCGACGTCCCAACCAATGTCGGCAACCACGAGGTCTTCCACGTTGCTCCATACTTCGGTAGGGAAGTTGCCTCCGGGCGCGCGCATCACGAAGCTTGGCTTTTGTCCGGTGGCGTCTTCGATTGCCTGAAAGCCCTTCGTAATCTCTTCGCGCTGTTGTTCAGCGCTCATATAAGAAAGATTCACACTTTGACCGTCGCCCGCCGCGTGGTCCCACGTGTGGGTCGCGACTTGATGGCCCTCGGCGACCTCTCGTTTCACGGTATCGACTCCGTTGCCCGAAATTCGGTTGCCAACGGTGAAGAACGTGGCTTTCGCGCCATTGTCGCGCAGCACGTCGAGCAGCTCGTTGGTGTCGTCCCATGGGCCGTCGTCAAAAGTGAGGGCCACGACCTTTTCACCTTGCGTGTCGGGGTAGCAGCGCTTCATGATGGTGTCGACGGGGTCGCTCGTTACCTCGATGACCTGCTGTTTTCCAGAAACCTGGCCGGTTTTGATTGTGCCTGAGCCATCTTGTCCTTTCTGGGTGACGATGTGCAGCGGCCCATGCCCAACGTCTTGAACGCCATGGGCGATGGGCTGGTTTTCGGCCGTGTTGGACGGCTCTTCGATATCGACTCCGTTTGCGAAATCGATGCTCGTGTGGCCATCGAGCGGTGTGTCGGCTGCGGCGGTGGGGTCGAGCTCGTGTCCATCGAGCGTTGCCGTATATGCTGTGCCGCTGCCTTCTTGCAGCAGTTCGCCGTCAATATCGAGCATGTTGCCCGCCGTTGCGGGTGAGCCCGCCGCCTCGAATGCGTCGTTAACGGTTGCGGTGCGAGGCAGCTGCAGTTCTTGACCGTTCACCATGATGTCGATGGGTTTGGTGTTTTGCCAATGCACGACGCCGAACAGGACGAGCGCGAGCGCAACGCACGCGCCCGCAATGGCGAACACGGTTTTTGAGGGCCTCGGCGTTGATGTTTGGGCAACGGGCGTTTGGTTGCGAGACGGGTGCCGCTCGGCGGGCACGCGGGCGCGCCGAGCGTGGGAGTCGATGGGTTTACTGCTTGTCGGCATGTGCGGTGCGCCGGATGCCTGGACGTGTGGCGCGCGCGGTTCGCTCGAACGGCCGGGCGTTTCGACCGGGTATGCGTGCTCATCGGCGCGACGCGTGGGAATGCGCTGCCCCTCTTGCGCGGCAAGCGGCTTTTTGGCCGGGCGAGGGCGAGCGTGCGTACGCGTACGCAGCGCGTCGTGATTTTCGGGAAAGTCGTTGTCGTGCGACACTCTCGCTCCTCGGTTGGTTGATAAAAAACAGTCTGGTTTCAGGTTTGCTTGAACTCTAGTGTAGCGTGTCGCGCGCCGATAATGCTACGAGTCGACAATTAATGCTACGAGTCGACAATCTCAAGGGTTTGTGGTGAAGCGGGCTCCGGAGAATTTCGGATGGTTGTTTCGCTGTCACCTTGTGTTAAGGTATGGGGCTCTTGCGTGGTGTCTTTACAATTTTCCCCGCTTCAAGAGATAATGGCCCCATGAATAATAAAAACAAACACAAATATGGCGTCAGCAAAATGGGTTACAACCTTCCGGCTGGCGGTCAAAACCAAGTTGGATATAACAGCTATTCGCGTGATTCCTATGCGATTCCCAAGAAGCGGCGAAAGTGGCCGTTTGTTGTGCTCGCTGTTGTGCTGGTGCTTCTTCTTGCGGCTGGCGGCGTGGCGTTTGCGGGCGTCGTGTACATGAATTCCCTGAACGACAAGCTTCAAAACAATATCGACGACGAGTTGAAAGCTACGCTTTCGTCCGAAGCGGTTCAGCCAGGCGATCCGTTTTATTGCCTCATCATGGGCACCGACTCTTCTGAAGAGCGTAGGGAATCGGGGGCTTACGGAGATACCTTCCGAAGTGATTCGATGATTCTTGCGCGTATCGATCCTCGGCAGAAAACGGTGGCGCTTGTCTCGATCGAGCGCGACACGTATGTGAACATCGAAGGCTACGGGCCGAATAAGCTCAACGCTTCCGCCGCGTTTGGCGGTGCTCCTCTTGTCGTGAGCACGGTATCGACGTTTGCCGGTGTGCCTATTTCCCATTATGCATCTATCGATTTCGATGGCTTCAAGGACGTCGTTGATGCCCTTGGCGGCATTGAGGTCGACGTTCCTATGGAAATCGACGACGCCGATGCCGGTGGCCATGTGGATGCGGGCCAGCAAACGCTCAATGGCGACCAGGCGTTGATTCTTTGCCGAGCGCGCAACGCGTATGAAGAAGCCGGTTACAGCGGTGGCGACTTTTATCGTGCCGCAAACCAAAGAATGGTAATTGGCGCGATTGCCAAGAAGCTCATGGAGAGCGATCCTGCGACGATGGCGACGTCGATTGCGACGCTGTGCGATTACGTTACGACCGATATGAGCGTTACCGATATCGTGTCTGTTGCGAACAGCATGCGTGGCATCGATACCGAGAATAATATCTGGTCCGCGATGAATCCGACCATTTCCGCCTATGAAAACGGAGTATATATCGAATACAGCGACAACGAAGCGTGGCGAAAGATGATGACCCGCGTTGATGATGGCTTGCCTCCGTATGAAGACGAAAAGCGCAATGTCAACGATGGCGGGACGCTTGATGGAACGGTAAGAGACAATAGCTAAAATCGTTCAATAAGGGAGGCTGCATGGTGTCTCGTCGACGAGATTCTTTAGACAATCGTTTGGGGAACGAAAATGCTCGCTTCTCAAGCACTCCGCGTGTTCAGGGGTCGGGCCAAGAGGATGGCGCTTCTACGGTTCGTTCTTATTCCAGAAGGGCATACGGGTCTGGCGACTCCCCTCGCGCTTCGGTTCCCTATTCTCGAGAGAGCACGGGTTCGGAATACTCCCGAATGCGTTCGCGCAAAAAGCGGAAGAAGGTCATTGTCGGGGTTGTTGCTGCAGTGGTGGCTCTTGCTGTCATTGGCGTTGGCGCGGCTTTCGCGTATATGGGCGTTCTGAATGGCAAGCTGTCGAAGGGCATCGACGAAGATACGCAACTTGCCCTGACCGATAAATCGCTCGCCGAGCCATTCTATATGCTCCTTATGGGTACCGATAAATCCCAAGAACGCGATGCAAGTGGCGAATACGGGGACAGCTATCGAAGCGACTCGACGATGCTGGCGCGCATTGATCCTGTTCAGAAGAAAGTGACGCTTATTTCGATTGAGCGCGACACGCTTGTGAACATTGAAGGGTATGGCGTTGGAAAAATCAATTCGGCCTATACCTATGGCGGTCCGGCTCTTATGGTGAAAACCGTCTCGCAATTTGCCGGCGTGCCTATTTCCCATTATGCCGAAATCAACTTCGATGGCTTCAAATCTGTGGTCGATGCGCTTGGCGGAGTCGATGTAAACGTCCCCATCACCATCGACGATGCCGATGCAGGCGGCCATGTTGATGCGGGCGAGCAAACAATCAATGGCGACCAGGCGCTTATTTTGTGCCGCGCGCGCAATGCCTATGAGGAAGCTGGTTACGGCGGAGGCGACTACTACCGTGCGGCGAACCAGCGCATGGTGCTTGGTGCGATTGCGAAAAAACTGCTGGCCAGCGATCCGGCGACCATGGCGAACACCGTTACGGCGCTGTGTGATTACGTTACCACCGACATGTCGGTGACCGATATTGCCGCTGTCGCCAATTCGATGCGCGGCATGGATCCGTCTACCGATATCTATTCGACTATGAACCCGACTACTTCATCGTATGAAGATGGCGGTTGGTATGAATACAGCAATAACGAGGCTTGGGCGGCGATGATGAAGCGCATCGACCAGGGCCTCTCTCCCACGCCCGACGAATCGGCCTCGATGAACAATGGCGGCGTGACCGACGGCAGCATTGGTGGCGAAGCGGTGGCTCAAGCCGTTTTGAATGGCGAGGAGTCGAGCCTTTCCGACTATGGCCACGGTGAACAGGTCGAAGTGCAAAACGGAAGCGGCGTATCGGGCGTTGCCGCCACAGCTGCAAGCACGCTTACGAACAAAGGCTACGACGTAACGAATACGCTCGATGCCGATTCGTACAACTACAGCAAGACGCTCGTCATTTACGACAAGGGGACCGACGAAAGCGTTGCGAAGAGCATCGCCAAGCTGCTTGGCTGCGGCACTCCTACGGTAAATGATGGCAGCTACACCTATGAGGGCTCCTATTTGGTTATCGTGGGCAAAGACTACAAGGGCTAAGCACTTTCCTTGTAGCCGCCATGCGCGCGTGGGGCGCCTCGGTTGCCGGCGTAGTCGCGGCATCTTCTTGCGGGGCCATTTCTAAAATAAAGAAAACGCGGCCGGGGCATTGCGCCTCGGCCGCGTTGCGTATGCGGAGGCTTTTTAATATGAGCAGGACATTGTCAATAGGCAAAGTCGGGCCTGGCCCAGATT
>OLNJ01000149.1_pt1 | contig 66919 bp, 64 predicted proteins | sample 1672191 | NCBI WGS metagenome assembly OLNJ01 (sample SAMEA3136657, study PRJEB25190) | human gut metagenome | biome: human gut; feature: human-associated habitat; material: faeces | place: Austria | collected 2013
ATGTAGGTAAAGATAAGGAGTGTGAGCACAACTGGCTCATTACTATTATACTTTTAAAAGATTAAGAGTTTCAAGACATAACAGACAACAAACCTTGATTGCTGTTTTATCCCTCCTTTCTTTCGATTTTCTTTGACAAAATACCTTGAATTCTTTTGCTAAAACAGTAAGAACTCTATTCCAATCTTAACAAGATGTAGTATTTTGTAGTTAATCATCTGATCTAAAAATATTAGGATTCATTTTATTATGATGACAACTTAATGCTTGATGAGCAGGTCCTTCTATTACCTCTCCCGTATAAGAAAATCGTGATCCATGACAAGGACAATCCCATGTTCGTTCAGCCGTATTAAAAGCTAGCTCACACCCTAGATGAGGACAGGTGATATCAACTAGATAAAGAAGCCCTTCTTTATCTTTATACAAACCATAATTTCCTTCGTTAGTGGCTATAATGGTTGCTTCATCAACACCTAATTCTACGTTTTTCTCACCTAATTTTAACTTACCTTTTATGTATTCAAACGCTATCTTTGAATTGTAAGCGATTAAATTCTTAATTGCCATTTTAGAGTTTAAACGACTTGGAGAGAATAGGGCAGTATACGGACTATCCATCCCTCTAATCAATTGATTTAAAAGAAGAGCCGCCGCGGTTCCATTACTCATTCCCCATTTACAATATCCAGTTGCAACGAATTGATTTAAACAATCTTTATGAAGTCTCCCTATATAAGGCATATGATCAATCGAGACAACATCTTGTGTTGACCACTCATATGAAATAGCATCCGTTTGAAACTTTTCTTTTGCAAAGTTAATCAAGGCTTCATAATTTTCATTCGTATCTTTCACGGTACCTGGACGATGATTTTCACCTCCAATTAAAAGAAAATTTTGATACGTCCGAATGGAGCGTGTTGGCGATTCATACGAAATATACATTCCATGGGGTAGGGAAGAAGCATTCTCAACCGCTATCAAATAGGAATGACTCATCTCAATTTTAGAAAAGAGAAGCGATCCATCATCATAAAATGGAAAATGACAGGCTTGAACCACACGCTTAGCGTTAACCTTATATCCATTAGATGTGATGATTGAGGAACTTTGATCCTCATTGAAAACCATCTCACAGGCTGTTGTATGCTCATAGATCGAAATATTAGAATACTCAGCTAGTGCCTTTAATAAACCGACTAAATACTTTAATGGATGAAACTGTGCCTGATTTTTAAATGCAATGGCCTTTTCAATTGGAAAGGGGAGATCGAGCGATTCTACCAGTTCACAATCCATGTTTAGTGAACGACAGGCTTCATATTCTGCCTCAAATTTTGATAAGTTTGATGCCTCTTGGGTAAAGACATAGTGGGGGAGTCTTACAAAATCACAATCAATCTTTAAATCATGTATCGTTTTCGCCACAAAATCAATGGCTTCTTGCTGTGATTCATAATATAGCTTTGCACCATCATAACCAACATTTTGAATTAAATCCTGATAAATTAACCCTTGACCAGCAGTTAATTTCGCCGTTGTATAAGCAGTTGTCCCATGAATAACTTGGTCTGAATCAATCAATGCAATCTTTAAGCCAGAATCACGTAACAAATAAGCCAACGTAATCCCAGTTATTCCGGCACCCACAATACAAACATCAACAGATAGATCTTCACATAGCGAATGATAACTAGGAACGACCGTCGTATCTAACCAAAGTGGAACTTTCATTTTAAAACCTCCTAAAATAGACTCAATATAGTTTGGAATTCAAAAAAGGAAACTATGTATATCTTTTATTTTTATTATTAAGTTTACATAATATACATTATAGGAAGTTATGGTGGTTGATAAAAAAGCTAACTAGCCGTGCCCTTTCACAAACTCTTTTACCTAAAAATTAAAAACCCAGACACATTAGGTCTGGGTTTTTAATTTTTTTATTTAGGTTGCCAATAACATCTTTTTGGGGAAACAATTTTTTCTTCAGCTTTTAATTGTTTCATCGCTTTTTCGACGTCTTTCTTTTCAAGACCTGTTAACTCTACAATTTTACCATTGTTAAGAGGTTCTCCAGCATTTTTCATCGCTTCAAGAATTTTTTCTGTATTTTCCATGCTTAGCACCTCCTGTCTTCATTTATAATGACACTATCATAATTCATCTACCTAATATTGTCAAATAATAGGATAAAATATAACGTTTTTTAATCAGTCTTCGTTTTTAGAACCCTTAAAGACAGCGAAATTCGATTATTTAGATAACTGATCGATATAAGTTTTAATCAGCTGCTTGACTTCTATTTCCGTGAAACCAAGTTGTTCAAAACCGCCAAACTCACAATTAACACTCCCTTTAATACTTTTAAAAAGATCATTCACTAAATATTTTGACTTAGTGTACGTAACTCCATCTTCAAGTCGATAGTTATATTGTAATTCAATCTCTTTTAAAAGATAGGTCTTCTCATTCATTTTAATCTCTCCTTCTAATACCGATTCATTATCGTTTTCATCTTTCTATTATAGCAAATCGCCCCTATTTCGCTGACTTTTTTTATCAGACTAATCAAAACTAATCTTTCATCCTGAAGCGTTAATACTTAAACTTTTTTCTTAACGATTTTAAATAGTAAAAGAAAATGGATACTAATATAATCGAAACGGCTATCCCTATTCCTGTACTAAATGTATTATGAAGATGACTTGAAAACTCAGGTTCATCATTTAAAATAAAAGCTCTCATCGCATAATAAAGACTTCCTCCGGGTACTAATGGAATAACAGATGGCACTAAAAAGACAATAGCAGGAGATTTTAAAACACGGGCAAAGATTTCTGAATAAGCGGTTGCAAAAATTCCTGCAATTAAGTTACTTAAAAAAGCATCTTGATGAATAGAAAAGAGCCATAAATAAATGGTAATCGTAACCATTCCCCCAATCGTACCATAAATCAGTCTATCTTTCCTTACTCGAAAAAGGAGTGCAAACCCTAAACTCTCAATGGTTGCACTGATGATTAAAATCATATTTTCTTTCATTGTAATAGACCTCCCATAAAGTATAATGCTAATGAAAATCCACACGCAATGGCTGACGCAACTAAAATTGACTCAAAAAATCGCATTAAGCCAGCTAATAAATCTCTAGATAAAATCTCTCTAAAAGCTGTCATTATTCCAAGACCCGGGATTAAAACCATAATATCTCCAATCATTATCTTATCAATGTTTTTTCCAATCCCTAACTTAACTAATAAAATCGTCAGCATTCCAGCGAGCATGGAACACAATACCATATATAAGACCTGATTCATGTAATCTTTTTTAAAATAATTATCTAAGTAAAAAATAAAAGCTGCCACGATGGCAGATGGAACCATGTCGATGACTTCTCCTCCAAAGTAAATACAAGAACTTGTCGCAATGAGAATACAACCCAAGCAGACAGAAAAATTGATTGGAGGGCGAGATTGTTCCAATTCATTAATTTTTTCTCGAACTTCTATACAATTTGGTGCTGTCTCGCAAATCAGACGAGATAACGTATTCACGCCTTCTAACCCTTCAAGATTTGTACCATAAGAATATATTCGCCTCGTTTGCGTAATAATGTCACCATCAGTTGTTTGGATGGTCGCAATAATTAATGATCTGATCGCAAAAACATCAATTCGTTTAACTCCATATGCTTTGCAAATCCTAATAATAGAATCTTCAACACGTCCAATCTCTGCACCACATTTTGTTAGCTTCTCGCCAATATCTAATGCAAGCATTAAAACTTGCTGTGGATGATTCTTTTCTTCATTCATGACGACAACTCCTACTGTTAACTCTTCAATCTTAAACAAATGTTTTGTTAATCTTAACGTTCTATTATTAGTATTGACACAAAAATGGTGAATCATAACTAATTTTTACTAAGTCAGTGGTGCTAGTATAGTTTTATGGACACACTTAAGTTAAGTCGCTACAATAGACTTAATAAAAGGATGTGTCTGTATGAAAAAATATAATACTGAATTTAAATCAATGATTGTTGAACTTTATAAAACCGGACATTCAGTCAAAGAACTTAGTCGTGAATATGGTGTATCAGAAGTCACTATCTATAAATGGATCAAACAAATTGCTCCTATTACTTCAATCGATGATACTGACATCACACTTGAGGAGATTAAGCGCATGAAACAAGAGATGTTACGTCTACAAGAGGAAAATGAAATCTTAAAAAAGGCTATGACCATATTCGTGAGAAAGTAACTCAATCTGAATTATGTCAGTTTATTGATCAACATCATCAAGAACATGATATTAAGCAACTTTGTGAGGTCTTAAGTGTCCCAAGAAGCACTTATTATCAATCCAAGCATCAAATTGAATCTAAGTGGAAACGTGAAAATCATCAACTGCTTGAACGAATTAAGAAGATTTATTTTGAAAGTAGCCGTCGATATGGTGCCATTAAGGTACACCGTCAATTGATTAAAGAAGGATTCTCTGTTAGCTTGAAACGTGTTCAGCGATTAATGAAATCAGGCGGTTTAGCTTCGATTATTCAAAAGAAATATACCCCATACAAACAATCTAAAGAACTTGTTTTAGATCGTGATAACATTCTAGAACAGGATTTTTCGACGACTTCAATTAATCAAAAATGGGTATCAGATATTACTTATATTCACGTTCAAGAAGAAGGTTGGTGCTACTTAGCTTCAGTCATGGATTTACATTCAAAGAAAATTATTGGTTATCATTTTTCTAAGCAAATGACAACGGACATTATTGTTCAAGCCTTAAAGAATGCTTATGTTTCTCAAAGCCCCAAAGACAAGGTTATACTCCATACTGATTTAGGGACACAGTATACCAGCCAAGACTTTAAAAACTTAACTTCAGAACTTAATGTCGTTCAATCTTTTAGCCGTAAGGGATGCCCTTACGATAATGCTTGTATTGAATCGTTCCATGCCACTTTAAAGAAAGAAGAAGTGTATCAAACCAAATATGTGACGTTTGAACAGGCTAGAATGGCCTTATTTCAATATATTGAGGGCTGGTACAATCGTAAAAGAATTCATGGATCCATTAATTATTTAACACCAGAAGAATGTGAGCAACTTGCACGACAAATTGCTTAAAAACTTAACTTTTTTGTGTCCAAAATATTGACCTAGATCCACAGACTTTAAATGGCCTAAATTTATTTAACAAAAAAACCTATTAAATAAATTTAAGCCATTTACTTAATAGGTTATTCATGTCACTTTCTAAGCTCGTTTTATCATTTCTATTAGGAAAATAAATGTTTTTTAGTTGTGATGTTTCAAGATAGACTTTCCTCTCTTAGTAAACCTAGCTTAACTAACTGTGGCTTTATCCTCATTTTTACCTTTCACCAAACTTATTCCAATACCAAAAATAACGGTTAATAGGACAATCCCCCATCCCCCAGCAATTAGATTAGATACTGGATAACCATCATATGGTGTTGTTAAATTTGTGATTAAATAAGTCACACTAATAAATAAGAAGATAACTGGGCAAAGGTATTTGATGCAGGCACTCCACCACTTTCCATATTTAAAATCGGTATTACTGTTGAGATAGTCGCGGATGTTATCCGCTCCAAATACCCATCCTAAAGCTAAACATTCAACGAATCCAATCACAATTAAATTAAAGTCATTCACAAAGTGATCCACAACATCTAACCAATAAAGTCCAGCCCGTGTCGCAAAAATTAGACTCGATGCAAATCCAATCACACATACCCATAACGTTGTTTTGGATTTATTCCATCCAAATTTATCAACCACCGCTGTAATAATAGCTTCAACAATCGAAAAGGCAGAATCAATTGCAAGGGTAAATAACATGATGAAAAAAACAAGAGAAAATAAAATGACTACCAAACGGCCACCTGGCATTTGAGCTAACGCCTCAGGATACGTTACAAAAGCTAGCATAATCCCCGTATGCTTCATTTGTGAAATCGGTGTTCCACTGACTGCTGATAAGTATCCAAGTGTCCCAAAGGCTGCGATTCCGGATAAAAAGCTAATTCCCGCATCTGCAAACCCAATGATCATCGCATCTTTTGTTACTTCTGCCTCTTTGTTTAAATAACTACCGTAGGCCACCATAATAGAAAATAAGATACTCAAACTAAAGAATATTTGACCGTAAGCTGCCGCCCACACATTAATATCTAGTAATGCTGACCAATCTGGAACTAAGTAATAACTCAAACCGTCAAATGCTCCCGGTAAAGTCATCGCACGAATAATTAAGAAAACAAGTAAAATAACAGGTAAAATAACGGTATACTTCACGACTTTCCCGACTGATGTGACTCCGTGACGGATACAATACCAAATGCAAACCCAAGCAAAAATAAGTGCTAAAAACACCACAGGACTAAAACCACCGAAATCAAACATTCCACTCGAAACCTGTAATACATCCCCCGTAAAGATATCAGCTGCCCCTTTTTCAATCCAAGGTGACTTAAATGACAGCGCCACATACTCAATGACCCATGCGACGACCACTGAATAATACGCACAAATACAAAATGCTGTTCCGACTCCCCACCAACCAATCCATTCAAACTTTTTATTCATTTTTGCAAAAGCACTTGGAGCACCAGACTGATATTTCTTCCCGATAGATAACTCAAGTGCTAATAATGGAATTCCAGCTGTTAGTAACGCCACAAAATAAGGAATTAAGAAGGCACCTCCCCCATTTGCATACGCAATCCCCGGAAATCGCCAAGCATTTCCAAGTCCAACCGCCGAACCAATGGCAGCCATAATAAAAGTACTTCTTGAACTCCATTGTTGTCTTGCCATACACTCATCCCCCCTGATTTCTAATCTATAATTAACTCTTCTTGATCATGATTTCCCCTTCATAATCAAACAATTAATTACTAATAATTGTAATTCAATGTTATTCTAACATATCTCATCAAAAACACAAGACACATTTTGGACATATTTATAAAAGAAAAAAATCGCTTTTCTCTAAAAAATAGAAAAGCGATTTTTAAATAAAATTTGAGAAACTCAAAGAATGATGCACACTTTATTCATGAAATAGCCTATGTACGAGAGTGCACTAAACAGACATGATTAAGATACTGTTACAAAAATCGAAGCAAATGAATCTACAATAATTCGATGTACTGTCCATATCCCGCTTCTTTCATGTTTGATTTTGGAATAAAACGTAAGGCAGCTGAATTAATACAATATCGTAAACCACCCGATGATAAGGGTCCATCATTAAACACATGACCTAAATGAGAATCTGCTTTTTGACTTCGCACCTCAATTCGATGCATCTGATGGGACCAATCGGCTTTCTCCTTAATCATACTCCGATGAATGGGCTTTGAAAAGGCAGGCCACCCACAGCCCGAATGAAATTTATCACGTGATAAAAAGAGGGGTTCCCCACTCACAACATCAACATAAATTCCTTCTTCAAAATGTTGATCATATTCATTAGTAAATGGAGGCTCGGTTCCATTATTTTGTGTCACTTCATATTGCATCGGAGTTAATCTAGCTCTTAACTCGTCTTGAGTTGGTTTTTGATACTTCATCTAACATTACACCACCTATAAAAAATTCATATGCTTTATTATCGCCCAATCAGTGAGTCCCTAATCTGTAAGTAGCTGAAAATAAAAACAGAGGGATTAAACATCCCTCTAGCGACCTACCTGGTTTCGATAAACTAATATAGCAAACTCAATTTCTGTATCAAGTGTTTGAACTGGGTTTAACTTCATTTGATCTTCTCGGCCTGTTTTATAATAATACGGTGTCATCATAAATAAGCTAACGATATCATGATTATTTGTAAGATGCATCATCTCTTTAATATCATGTCTTTCAATTAACTCAAAACCATCTACCTCTAAATTCTCAATGACATTTTCATAAGGCGTGTCATATACCGCTTTTTTTAACGACCATAAATGTTTCTCGAGTGGAATGACTTTAATCAAAAGTCCATCTTCTTTTAACGCACGTTGACATTCCTCACCTAAAAACGGAGCAAAAATAGAAATGATGATGTCACATGATTGATCCGCGACTGGTAAATCAGCAATACTTGCCACTGCTAATTCAATCTTTTTATTACGTTTGGCTGCATAATCAACGGCACACTTTGAAATATCAATCCCAAGCATCTTAATGTGCAAAGACTGCTCCGTTAAATGCTTTAGTATATGATCCGTATACCAGCCCTCACCACAACCAGCATCTAAGATTACATCCTGATCTTTGGCATGCTTGTTTACAACATCTTGCAGTTTTTCACGTAAAACATTGTAATAACCTGATTCTAAAAATTCTTTTCGGGCCTGAACCATTAATTTATCGTCACCATGACGCTTTTTTTTCGTTTGTTGTGACATTAAAAGATTAATGTATCCACTCTTTGCTCTATCAAAGTTATGTCCCTTGTGACATTTATAGCTTCTTTCTTCTACTACTAATTGGGTTTGACAAAGCGGACATATAAAATTACTGATCATGATCCATGAACCTCACTTCATAACTATATTTTTATCTTATTATATCATAACTGACGTAAAATGATTAAATTGACTATTCATTAAAGATTCTGTTTAATTCTGGTCATTTTTGAAGAATTTTAATTATTTCCATGGTGATGATTTATTTCAAAATTAAACCACACCTTAGCTCGTTGGTTCCAAACTTCATTTTCAATCAATCCATCATGAAAATCAGTTGCTTCAAATGAGCGTAAGAAATTAATATTGGCATTAAATCCTTCTTCAATCGACTGTACAATTAAACGAGCCCATATCGGTGCCACTTCATAAAGCGAGCTCTTGTACATCGTTTGTTTAAAATCCTCAACTGAATACAATGCAATATGATGACTAGCTTGCCACTTGCCATCTTCAAAACTTAAGATAGCATACTCAGCCCCACTCCACTGATTAAAATGGACTCCCGCTGCACCTGGATTTAACACCAGTGTCTGATTCACTTCTTTTTTCCAAGGTCGATGCGAATGTCCACAAACGAGTACTTCAGTTTGACAAGCTTGAACTGCTTCTAATAAACGATCTTGTTCTTTATCCTCATATAAGTGCTCACTAATATGAAAGGGTGATCCATGTACAATCCTGATACACCCACACTTCCCACACGACCTCACACACGAATCAGATAACCCTTTAATATACTCCACATTTTCTTTCGTTAACGTTTTCGCCGTCCATACGACACTTGCCATCTGTTCATAGTTTCTCCAGTGTTGGTTCTCACCTTTTAAATAACTCAAAACATAATCTTCACGATTTCCTTTGATCACCGTTGCATTTAGGGTCTTAATATAATCTAAAACCTCATTAGGTTGCGAACAGTCTGCGATTAAATCGCCTGCAATGATATAATCACTGATTCCTGCTTTATTTAAGTCGCGAATAATCGCCTTCAAGGCATGTAAATTCCCATGAATATCTGCTATCACACCTATTCTCATTTGACAATCCCCTTTCTAAGGCTTTTATTATATCAAAAAAGAGTCATAATTAAAAAATTACGACTCTTTTTTCTTATTTTATTCCGATTCCAAATTGGTTAACACTAATCGAGCGATGGTAAATGCCATATTCATATCGCTTTCATCGTGATTGGTCAATAAAATGACGGATACTTTATCTTCTTTATGATGCAAAAGCATGGAATGCCATCCAATCAAGTTACCAGGATGGGAAATCGTATTCTCAAGATACATATCAACGTACCACCCATAACCGTAATCCTTATTGCCAATTTTAGAATACGGTGTAGACATCATCTTAAAACTTTCCTCAGAAATCAACTCATTTTTAGCAAGCGCTCGATCATACTTAAACAAATCCATAACGGTTGAATGCAAACCACCTGAAGCATATCCAAACGAAGGATTCAAAATCTTCGCATTATAACCCTCTGCAATATTTCCATTATAAGCGGTTGCCATATTATCTAGTGGCACCGCATCCATATTTAATCCTGAATCTGTCATCTCGCAAGGCTCTAAGATATTAAGTCGAACATAATCAGCATAAGACATTCCTGTAATTTGCTCAATAATGGCCCCCAGAAGATCATAACCTAAATTTGAATAAATCGCATAGACACCTGGTTCTTCATAATACAGATTATTTTCCTTAAAAGCATCTGCAATCACCTGATCAAGCGTCGTCGCCTGATTATAATTCGTCAAATCATCGCCTGAATAAAGAGCCGAGGTGTGGGTTAGCAATTGATGGATGGTAATTTCTTCTCCATGGGGTAACGTTGGAAAATACGTATCAATCGTTTGCTCAAGAGTCAATTGCCCACTTTCGACTAATTGTAAAATGCTAACAGCCACAAATGACTTTGAGACCGAAGCAATCTGAAACTTTTTATCAATTGTCATCGGTTCATGATTTTCAACATTAGCTAACCCATAACCTTTAACTAAAATTAAATCATCACCTGTTGAGACTAACGCTACTCCATTGAATAACTGCTCTTGCAAATAAGCATCAATTGATTTTGCAACGGTCTCATAATCCTTTGAAATTATTTCCGTCACGATTTCCTCTTCGACTGTTTCTTCTTGAGATGCTATATCTATAACATCACTCTCTTCTAGTGATGACTCCATTTTAAACTCTTCATGTCCACTTTTTTGACAACCACTCAATAATGCAGTAACGATTGCCACTGCCAAAGCTCTTTTATTCATAAATCCTCCCTTAAAACATCGACCCTATTCCTTCTAAACTCTAATATCCTCCTTTCGTTACTAGTTTATCATACGATTCAAAAAATTCATCTCTTTTCTGTCGATAATTGTCATTTTTGTACAATAATTTTATATCCCTTCCACAAATCTTTCTCACTATAGGATAGATCTTTAGATGACTGAATTCACATAAAAAAATAAAGATGTACAGACTCATCTTTACCTTTTTGTCTTTTAATATCCAAGTTGATGTTTAAATCGATTCACAATTTCAGAGCCTTTATAAACGGATAAATACTTTTCAAATAATAAACGATAACATGGTAACTTAGACTCATTTAAATCAAATGATAAATGAATCTCATTTGGGTCGACTTGAAAATTAACACCTTTATCATAACCATTTTCAATCCCCAATGCATACGTTCCCCAATCAGAATAAACATAGCATTGATTTTGTAAAATATCGTCATCACTAATCGGTAACAAGTTTCCATTATCATCAAGTGTTGCTTTCACATTTTCAATCGGATTTATGAAATCAACATAAATATGCTTAATCTCACAATCTGCATTGACAACTTTGAATTGAATCTCATTATGATTTACTTCTTGTACCTCTAAACAGACATGATCATTTTGATAATACTTTCCTTCATGTGTCAGAGTTTGAATCCCTTCTTCACTTTCAATTGAAACTGATTTAAGATAATTAAATAACTTGTAAATCATGACTTTCACCTCAGCAATTTTGTATTTCTGAAGGATTACATAGTTTAATGAATAGCATGAGTCCATACAGCTACTTTCACGACCACCATTATCAGTTTGAAATAGATTTCAATTCTAATCCTATATGGCTTATTATATGTCTGATAAAAGTAGAATATTCTTTCTATAAAATGAAAAGTAGCGCAATGCGCTACTTTTTAAAATTAAATGTGTTAAACAGCTAATGGAATCACTCGCTCCCATGGAAAATGCGGTTGGCCAAAGTGTCCATACGCTGCTGTTTCTTTAAAAATCGGTTGACGTAACTCTAACATCTCGATAATCCCTTGAGGATGTAGTTTGAAGTTTTCCTTAATAATAGAAACTAATTTTTCGGTTGAAACTTTAGCTGTCCCAAAGTCTTCAATTAAGATTGAAGTAGGTTCTGCAACTCCAATAGCATAAGATAATTGAATTTCACATTTATCAGCCAGTCCATTTGCAACAAGATTCTTTGCAATAAAACGTGCCATATAGGCTGCACAGCGATCGACTTTTGTTGAATCTTTTCCTGAGAAAGCTCCCCCTCCATGGCGGGCATAGCCACCATATGTATCAACTATAATTTTACGTCCTGTTAAACCAGCATCCCCATCAGGTCCTCCAACGACAAAACGTCCTGTAGGATTAATAAATAAACGTGTTTTTTCATCCATTAACGTTGTCTCAATAATTGGAGAAATAACATGCTCTATTAAATCAGTAACGATTTGAGCATGAGACACTTCTTCATCATGTTGAGTTGAAATGACAATCGTATCAATACGAACTGGCTGATTTTGTTCATCATATTCAACCGTTACTTGTGTTTTACCATCTGGTCTTAAATATGAAAGTGTTCCATTTTTACGAACTTCACTTAAACGTTTAGCCAGTTTATGTGCCAACGAAATCGGTAATGGCATAAATTCTTCTGTTTCACGGCAAGCATATCCAAACATTAACCCTTGATCTCCAGCTCCAATCACGGCTTCTTGCTCATCGAATTCTCGTGCTTCAAGTGATTCATTAACCCCTTGTGCGATATCTGGTGATTGAGCATTTAACTCAACCATGACACGACAGTTATTAGCATCTAATCCAATCTCTTTTGCTATGTAGCCAATTTCACGAATCGTTTCACGAACAACAGATTCAAAATCAACACTTGCCGTTGTTGTAATTTCCCCTGTTACTAACACTAAATCTTTAGATGCAACGGTTTCGCAAGCCACGCGAGCCATTGGATCTTGTGCTACGATGGCATCTAAAATAGCATCTGAAATCTGATCACAAACTTTATCCGGATGCCCTTCTGTAACTGATTCTGATGTAAATAATTTACGCTGTTTCATCGATGATTTCTTCCTCTCTTTTTTTACTTGATACTAATAAAGCAAGTTCCCTTAATACTTTACATGCCACTAACGTTGAGACATTCGATTGATCATAATGCGGACTTAACTCAACCAAGTCGGCTCCTACTAACTCAACCTCTGCGTTCTTAAGTGCCGTAAACACTGTTTCTAGCTCACGATAAGTAATGCCTCCCGCTTCTGGAGTTCCTGTTCCAGGGAAAATGGATGGATCTAACACATCTAAATCAAGTGTGACATACACTGGACATCCTTTTAAAGACTTCAGAACTTTAGCGACACTGTGAACCGTAAACGGCTCCATATAAGTATGGTAATCTTTTAATGCAAAATTAAACTCTTCCTTTGTTCCCGAACGAATTCCAAATTGAAAAATATGTCCATCCCCAAGTAAATCATGTATACGACGAATGACTGTCGCATGGGATAACGTCTCATTATGATACGTCTGACGCAAGTCTGTATGAGCATCAAAGTGAAGCACATGAATATCTTGATACTTTTCAAAAAGAGCCTCCATGACTGGAAGAGTAACCAAATGCTCTCCTCCAATCATCAACGGCTTTTTCCCTGCTTCTAATACTTCTTTTGTCACTTCTTTAATTTCTTCTAGACATTTTATTGTATTACCATTCGATAAATTGACATCCCCTAAATCACAAATCTTGAAGTCTTCTAAATCTAAATCAAGCAATGGACTGTAGGTCTCGATTCCTTCTGATTCACATCGAAGTTGTCCAGCCGCAAAACGTGTTCCAGGACGATAAGAGGTCGTTCCATCAAAAGGAGCCCCAAAGACAACCACTTCTGCTTCTTCAAAACTGACATCCATTGCCATAAACGTTGCACGATTACTTAATCGTTTTTGCATCTTCTAACATCTCCTTCACATAAGTTGGGAGCATAAATGACCCCATATGTAAATCTGTATTATAATACTTCGTTTTCAACCCTAAAGCTTGCCATTTATCTACTTTAGCATCTAGAAGTGGATCAAGCATTTTAGAAGCAAAGCCAAATAACCAATGCCCTGATGGATAAGTTGGAATATGTGCTTGATACACTTTAGAAATTGGGAAAATTCGATGAATCTTCTCATGTGCTCGCTTCATTTCATGTGCATTATGAGCAAAATATGGACTTTCATTTTGATTCACTAAAATTCCATCTTTTGATAAAATACGATAGCAATTTTCATAGAATTCAGTTGTAAACAACCCTTCTCCAGGTCCAATTGGATCCGTTGAATCCACAATAATTAAATCATAAGTTCCTGGTGTAGCGTTTGCTACCCATGCCACTCCATCTTCAAAGTATAAGTTCACTCGCTCATCCTCTAATTTAGAGGCCGTAATCGGTAAATATTCTTGTGAGGCTCGAACAACTAGCTCATCAATTTCAACCATATCAATCTTTTCGATTTGAGGATATCGTGTTAGTTCACGAACGGTTCCACCGTCACCGCCGCCGATTACTAGCACCTTTTTAATGGCTGGATTCACACACATTGGGGTATGTACAATGCAGTCATGATAAATAAATTCATCTTTCTCATTGACCATCATTAATCCATCTAACGTTAAAAATGTACCGAGTTCTTCACTTTTAAATACATCAACTTGCTGAAAATCTGATTTCTTTGAAAATAATTGCTTCTCAACCTTTACTGAGAAACGTACCTTATTTGTCCATTCTTCTGTATACCAAAACTCCATCTTGATCTCTCCTTATCTTTGTGACGCTATCCAGCTTGTTCGACTGGTTTATGTGTAATTAATCCTAAATCTTCTTTACTATGTTTCTGAATTTTAGAGGTTAATCCTCTTGGAATTTCAATTGATTCACTAAATTCTGCTTTTAATAAGTCTTCTAAATATTCAAAACTCTTCCATGGATCAATATCGCCACATGTAAAGAAATCCGCTGAAGCAAATCCATACTCCGGCCAAGTATGAATCGTTAAATGAGATTCTGCTACGATAACAGCACCACTTACGCCCCATGGATTAAAATGATGGAAAACCGATTCAACAATCGTTGCTTTTGCTTCAATGGCTGCCTCATTCATTGATTTTTCAATATACATTGGATTCTTTAATACTTCTTTATCGCAATTATAGTATTCAACTAAAATATGGCGACCTAATGTTTCAACTTTATGCATCTTTTAGGACTCCTTTTTTGTTTATTTAATGACTAAAATGTGATCTAAATTTTTATCCGTTTGATCCGTTAAAAAAGCACCACTTTTCATTAACTGTTTTAAGGTTCGAATGACCTCATTTGTAATGAGTTCACCTGGTGCAATAATTGGAACCCCTGGGGGATAGGCTAAAATAGATTCTCCCGAAATTTTCCCTGATGATTCTTCAAGAAGAACTAACTCTTTCTCGCTAAAATAAGCATCACGAGGTGAGAGTTTAACTTCTGGTTCAATTTGTCGAGTAGGAATTAAATGACTTGTTTTAGCCTTCGTATAACGTTTAGATAACAAACGAAAAGCTTCAATTAAACGCTCAATATTTCGCTTAGAATCCCCTAAACTAATAATAGCTAAGACGTTATTTAAATCCGCCATTTCAAGTTGGATGGAAAATTCCTTCCACAACAAATCGTATACTTCAAAACCAGTCATCCCAAGTCCGGCAACATGGATTCCAAGTTTGGTCACATCAAATGGACGTTTAGAATCCTGAGGTTGAATGGTTTGAATTCCTGGAATTTGATTGAGTTGTTCTCTCGCATAATGACTTAAGTTAATGACATGACTTAATCGTTTGTTGCCATGTAAGACTAAATTTTGTCTCGCTCCATCTAAGCTTCCCATAAGTAAGTATGATGCGGATGTGGACTGGAGCATATTAATGACTTGTTGAACTTTCATGACATCCACTCGACTCGAATTGACAAGCATGGCTGATGCCTGTGTGAGTGCCCCACCTGTTTTATGGAGACTGACACAGGAAATATCTGCCCCAAGCTCCATCGCTGATGGAGGCAATCCCTCGTGAAACGGAAAATGCGCACCATGCGCTTCATCGACTAACACTAAAACATTTCGCTCATGACTGATCGTAATAATGGTCTTCAAGTCCGTCACAAATCCATAATACGTTGGATTGAGCAAAAAGACAGCTTTAATTTCTTCATCGCTCATTAATGCTTTTTTTATCTCCTGTGGATCCACATTGGCTGAAATTCCTTCTTTACTTCTAAACTCAGTCGGTAAATAAACAGGAATCGCACCACACAAAATCAATCCGTTAAGTGCAGACTTATGAATATTACGTGGTAATAAGACTTTATCACCTGGTTTTAAAACAGACATTAACATGCAATGAATCGCAGACGTTGTCCCATTTGTCATAAAAAAAGCAGCATCTGATTGATAGGCATCAGCAAGTAGAGCTTGTGATGCGGCAATGACCCCCTTTGGGTTAGAGACATTGTCTAGAAGTGGCAATGAATTGACATCTAATTTCATCAGCTCCGTTCCAAAATAGTCTCTTAGTACTTTCACCCCAACGCCTCGCTTGTGTCCTGGTACATCAAAAGCAGCAATATCTTTCTCACCATATTGTTTAAGAGCGTTAAGCAGTGGCAACTTTTGATGATGAGTTTTTTGAAATGCCAATTCTCTGTTCTCTCTCAATTCTTTTGCACTTAGTTGCAACACCTTTTTCCCTCCTTTCAATTAAAAATCTAAGAATATAACACGTTTTGTTTAGTATTTATAAACTTTTTAGGTAAAAAAATATATTTTTTTCCAAAAAACAATAAATTAAACAACAAACAAAAAATATAAATACCCTAAAAAATACCTTCTAATCGGTGATTTTGATACCAATTATTGTTTTTTAAAGCATTTATACATCGATTAAATCCAACTTTCAGTTGAATTACGATTAGTTTATTATATAAATTTAATAAAATCAATACTTTTTTTGATATTTTTCTCACTTTTTACCTCAAGTAATAGAATACTAAACTTTTTGTTGTATTCAATTTTCACAACTAACACTATACGTAAACAAAAAAATCACCGCTATTTAAGCGGTGATTTACACAGGCCAACCCTCTTTACAACATACATTTGTTCATCACATAAAGTGACAAATACATTAATTCGTTCATTTTCTTCTATCACTAGTGCTGATATCAAACTAGTCTAGGCTGGCATTTTTTTGTTTTAAAACTTCTACTAAATCCTGTTTTTCTTTTGATAACTCTTCAATTTGCTTTCGTGCCTTTTCATTCACTTCTTCAAGTTCTATAGCAGCCTGCTTCTTCATTTCCAATTGCATTTCACTCAAGGCTAACTGATGATTTCGTCTCTCGAATTCAAACTCCTGTTGAAGCGTTTGGATTGCTATTCTTTTCTCTTCTTCCATCTTCACTTTCAAATTTTGTTGTTCTTCTATCTCTTTTTGTAACTGGAATTCTTGGCGTTTAATTAACGCTTCTTGATCCTGAACCAACGCCTTTAACTTCACCGACTCCTCAAGCACCTGATTTGCCGCTTCTATTTTAGCTTGCGAATCAGCAAATACTTTCTCTAACTGACTATTTTTATCTTTTAATAACTGATTTAACTCACGAATATTCTCTTGCTCCTCTTTTAAGACACCAAAATCCTGAGACATCTTCTTGAGTTTATCCTTTAAACCCTGTAATTCTTTATCTTTTTGCTCTATAATCTCCAATTTTTCGTTTAGAGCCGCAATTTCTTCCTCTTGTTTATGTCTTAAGATTGATTCCTTATTTTTAATCTCTAATTCACGCACTTGAGTTCGCTCAAACATATTAATATAAATATCATTCATACGTTTTGTAATTCGTTGTAATTCTTCTAAGTCTTGATTAAACTGAGTGGATCCATCTCCAATTTGCGCTAACTCAAACTGTGACACCATGACTTCCATTAATTCTTTGTTATTAATCCCATTTTCTTGCGCTAAAACGAGAAACTTCTGCTTTAATTCCTCATCAATTCGCACACTTAATACTGCATCTGCCATCTATCTTCACCTTTTTCCATCGCACTTTTTTCTTTATTATACCCTATTTTTTTATTTTTTGCTACCACCCCTATTCCATGTGCACAAAAGTATACATAAGTATACAAACTCATACACCGACGTAAATAACGTGTTTACAATAGTATACGAAAGTATACACAAAAACTACGATAAGTTTATATTCAATATAACTTTTATTATATTGAATATAAAAAAATAGCAAAAAAAATAAAAACAGAAAAAGGGATGAAAGAAAAAAATAAAGAGACCACAAAAGAAGAACAAGAAAAAAGCGAAGAGATGAGTTAAAATATGGAAATTTATTATTTACTTATAAAGAAATAGCATGAGGGATAAAAAATGCAGTCAAATAGTGATAGTTTAAGTCCTATGTTAACATTGGAGAAAAAACGACTAAACAATTCCAATCATGATGATGAAAATTGCAAAAATAGAATTTCGAAGCGACGTGTTATTTAACTCATAAAATCATAAAGATACACTCAAAATACTTGCTGAATAAAAGCTTGTTATGTTTGGATACAAGAAGCTAAGCTACTCATTTAGAATTACTGTCACACGTGAATCCTAATAACAAAGAAAATAGATGCGTTATAAAACAATTAAAATTCATTTAGAATAAAAACGAGTTAGTGTTCGACGCTAAAAAAACAAAAGAAAAGGATGAATAACTACATAAGTGACGTGAGAATACCGTTGATAGTCCCAAATCTGATTGTAAAAACAAATCGAAAACTCCTAGCTATTCCCTTAAGCGCTCAAGATAAACATTGTCTTCTTTTGAGCAAAAAGAAGCAATCTCACTCAAAATCTTCACAGCCCCGGGCGTATCACTTCTATGCAAAAATAAGTTAGACCTTCCGACCTATAAAAAAATCCTAATTCTCTATCGCCCCTCCTACTTCAAGCAGTCACATTTTTGAACAGTAAGCTAAAAAGGAGACCCTTATAAAAAAGCGTCTCCTTTTTCTTCTAATAATTCTTAGGAAGATTAAATTCTAAAACATCATACCCTTGTTCTCTCATTTGTGCTAACAATTCTTCAAGATTAGCTGCTTTAAGATATCTAAAATCTGCTTTTAATTTACTTTCATTAACAATCCAAATTTCATCATGAGGATAGTAATGATCAATAATTTTAAAATGCCGCTCCATCTCCTCATCCCCCCTTTAAAAAGTAGCAACCAGAACTGAAATATTAAATCCTGAATCATCATAATCTCCCCATGATTCCCAAACAACGTCTTTATCCTGAATCACTTGATGGCGGTGTCTTGAATACTCGTCAATCAATAAAGAAATCCCTTCTTTCGTTTTTCCTGAGTGAACTAAACTCTGAACTTTTCTAATATTCTCTGTCAGTTGCGTAACCAATACACGAGGTAAATGGTGTGAGCATACATCTTGACGTAATTTTGATGGTTCTAATAAGATACGAATCACTAACTCCGCCTGAGCTCTCCCACTAAATAATTCTTTGTAATTAGTTCCTTGAGTCACCAAAACTAATTCATTCTCTTTGTGTTCATAACATCCCTTTTCAAGAGGATAATCTTGATACAATTCAAAAGGAAGTCCCTTTTCTTCGATTAAACGCTTCATCTTTTTTTGTAAAATCCAAGTGACATCACGGCTAACCATAAATTCATATTTAGGATATTCCTGTTTGATTTCCTCTAATGCCATAAAAAAAATCTCCTGGCCAATCATCACACACATCACCCTTATTCCTAAATCCCTTCTAATACATCCTATTCAAAACGAAAGAGGAATATTTCAATAAATTAAAACGTTTTCTCTATTTTTCTGTGATTCGCTTCATATAATCCATCATCAGACCAATTAATAAGATAACGCCACAACACGTTATAAAAATTGACGCATGATTCAAATGATTCATTGCAATCCCAATCGATGCCCAAATAATGACAGACGGATAAATAAAGTCCTGTTGTGTTAACAAAATAGTAATTGCGATAAATCCAATAAACATTAAAAGAAAAATTGTCCAAAACGTCTCAGATAATCCGAATAATTCAACACCCCAACGACTCTTTAACACAATCAAAGTTTCAATCAAACTAGCAATTGAAATCCAACTTAAATAAACGGATAATGGCACTCTAAAAAAAGATGATTTACTAGTGGCATGTCGGCAAGAGATATAACTGAATACAGTCATTAATAAAGAACCTATGATACAAAAAACTGCAATTGGTTGACCAACCAACAACGATCCTCCAGCAAAGCAAAATACTAACGGGATAAAGCGACTCACTTTTTGATATGCAACATCGTATTCAGTAGACTTAAAGCCAAATCTTATAATCCAAATCCCAAATAATAAATAGATGATAATCCAAATCAAAAACGCGTAAGGTGCTGGGGTAATAAGCGGTTGAGCTCCCGCTACACTGAAGGCTGTTTTTCCATTAATAAAAAAAGAACAAACTAATAAAAATACATAACTAACCACATTAAAAAAAGTAAAAATAAATTTCTTATTCATCCCATTCTCTCCTATTTCATAAGACTTATACTTAAGCTTATGTTAAAACCTATCAAAGTCGAACTGATTTATAAAAAAATGACAACATAAATGAATAAATCTAAGAGTTGATAGATCATATAATCTACACAATATCTTTTACTTAAAGGTAGCGCTCATCTAAGAGTTTATCTCTCACTTAGCTTTCTGTTAACAACTTTATTCATTTGAAGAATGACTTATTCTTTTTTATTATCCTCTAACATGAAAAAAAGATAATTCCTGTTGAATACAGAAATTATCTTTACTAAATGGCGCTTATATCATGTTTTTAATAAGAGAACCTATTTTGATAACTTAAGATTTTTAATCGACTGATAAAGAAACATCGTCTATATTTACTGCCTCGATGCCGGCATTACCATATACGAATCTCACTTCTATTTGTTCAGTGCCAGCAGGTGCTTGCGAAGTAATACCACGATAATATGAGAAAATACTTTCACCTGTTGGAAGATCCCCACTTCTTATCGGAATTGTTAACCCAACTACATTAGAAGGTAAAAAAGTTACAGTAGCAGTTAGTGGTCCGCCAGTCCCCTGAGCGTTAGCAAAGAATGAAAACTCATAGTAACATCGACTATCATCAGAAACGTCTACTGTCTGTGTTAAAGTAGTATTACCTGATAATCTAACAGCTGATTGTCCTGAGTGAACTCGCCCCTGGGAAATTTGGCTAGCAGTTGTACCAGTAACAGTCCAATCAGTTGGAACCTCTGCTGCTGTAAAAGATTCAAATCCTGGATTATCTAATAACTCTCCTGAAGATTGACATTCACAGTTTCTAGTTGGTTCTTGTGATTCGTGTTTACAGCGGCAATGACAATCGCGATCATGATGATTGTGTTCATGACAATCGCGATCCATTCCATCATTTCCTGTTTGAACAATAAAGTAATTTGGCATTGTAACACCTCGTTTTAAATTTTTACTTTCAAGCTTAGATTCATAAGCTAAGATACTATATTCAAAGAAACTATCTGGTGTATAGACATAATCATTTACTTTAAGATTTTTTTATTTTAAGCTAATTTCCTATATTCGAAGAACCTATTTGAAGTAAAAAAACTAGTAGCAAATAAACTTCAAATTCGTCTATTTGCTACGAGCCTATAAGATAAAAGGACTACAACATAAATTTTATCGAACCTTATTTTCATTGTAAAAATTAAAATAAATCATCAATATGAATATAGTCCCCTGCATTATCTTTTAATTTATCTATCGAATGGACGTATCGATTGGTTGTCGCTATATTTTGATGAGCCGCAAAATCTCGAACTTTTTCAATACTTGCCCCACCTGTAATAGCAAGGGTAATTGCCGTATGCCGAGTTGAATGAACTTTTAAATGTTTATCTATCCCAGCCTTTTTACAAGTTGATTTCAACATATAATTCAAAGAGCTTGGATCAAGTTTCTCATTATTCCTTTTATTACGAGAGTGGCCAATAAATAAATATGATTCTGCATCCTGGATCATATCACGATTAGTGCGCTCGATATATTCTTCAATCAACCGCTTCAGACTCAACTGAATTTTTACCATATCTTTTTTATTTCCTTTTCGCATGACATGAATGACATCATACTCACCATATGTCGTAATATCTTTTAATTTAATATTAATCATTTCAGATTTACGAAGTGCAGTCGTAAGTGCTAAGACGATAATGGTTTTATTACGAAGTTCCACAATTTTTCTTGTATCAAAGATTGAGATCAGTCGTTGACACTCATCCTGAGTTAAAAACTCTGTTTCCTTATTATTCACCTTTGGCTTTTCATCTTTCAAATTTCCAAACGGGTTAAAATAAAGTAATGATTTTCCCGTTCGATTATCTTGATATTTTAATAGCCACTTATACAAAGAGCTCAGTGAAGAGACCTTGCGATTGATCGTAGCAGAAGCACATCCTTTTCCTTTTAAATCAAGTAAATAATGTTCGACATCAAACATATTAACTGCTATGATTTGTTCTAATTGAATCTGTTCAATATAATCAACTTGAAAAAAATCCAAAATGTCTCTTTCATATGAAATCGCAGTGTAGTGACTACTGCTTGCTTTTAAATTTAAAAAGTGACGAATAAAGTGTACTTTTTGAGATTCGCCGACGGCTCTATTTTGTGATAAAACTATCTCCATTCTACTCACCATTCTCCTGTTTATTCCACATTTAATCATATCACAACTTAAAAATTTTTGGATAATAAAAAATAAAATACCACAAATAACCACTCATCATTTAGAATGATTTAATCTTAAAAATTTGTTTGGCATTTAACCCCATTAATTTTTCGTAATCCGTATGACTTAAAGAATTTTTCAGGTCATAAAAATAATCTTGATAAATACGCTTTCCAAGAGTCTCCAATCCATCAATCGGATTATCACTTCCGAACATGATTTTATCCACTCCACAAACTTTGATGGCTTTAAGGGTATCTTTTGCATTAACCCAAGTTGTATCACCATAAAGATTCGGTAACTTTGAAATCAGTTTAATCGCTAATTCATGATCCGTTCCGAGCCCTAAATGCACCATCACAAAATTCAAATCAGGATATCGCTTGGCTACCTCATAAACATGTAACGGTGTTGAATACGGATCGTTTGCGGTATGAGTCACAATTGGAAGCTGATATTTTCGTGCCAACTCAAAATAAGGAATCATCCGTTTATCATCAAATGCCACCCTTGAATGATAAGGATGAACTTTTAAACCATAGATAACCGCTCGATTTTCTTCAATCAATGCCTCTAAAGAGGCATCAACCGCTTCAAGCAACGGTTTCACCCAGATTAAAGCACCTAATCGATTGGGATGCTGCTTTACAAACTTCAATACTCTCTCATTACTCTTTAGTTGTGAATGTTGAGAGCAACTTGGAATGAGTACTTGTTCATGATCAACTTCTGAAGATTCAACATTCGAAACTAAGCAAAAATCAATCGCATATCGTTCCATTGAATCTAGTAATACGGTTTCTGAGAGCTTAAAATTTAACATTTCCCCTATATGAGCATGCGAATCAATAATCATACTTCCACCTCGTTTTATTTGATGGACTTATTATACAATAAAAACAGAGATGGGTCACCTCTTGAAATATGAGAAAGAACGGTTTAAAAATGCACCTTAAATCCTAAATAACAAAACAAACAATATCCTTATATAATATAGAAAGAAAAAAAGCTTCCAAATAGAAGCTTTTAAAACGTATCTTTAAGTTTTATTCCTAGATAAATTTCACCAACCGCTGTGACAATAAGAGCCGTTCCAATCAAATACGGTGCTGTCATTAGTACTGTGAACGGTTGAAAGACCACAATGACACCAAATAAAATTAAAATCACATTATAAACTGTATAAGCATTTAACCCAAAATATCCTCTAGTCAATGACATCAATAACAAATAAATACCACGAACTAAGACCCAAATTCCGTAAGAGAAAATTAAAATATTAATCGTTGATAAGGGATAGAGCCATAAAACTAAGCCAAATAAGATATTAATGATTCCATTAAAAATAAAGAACCATCTTTCTTCCCGTCCACTTGTCCGAATAATCGTTGAAATGCCCACAATTACAAATAGTACGGCAATAATCGTGCTCATACTCATAATCGTTTCTATTGGGAAGATAAAGAACAAGATTCCAAGAACCCCAAAAATAATCCCTTCTATCACAAACATTTTTTCTAAAAATGATGACATCAAAAATCCTCCTTCTTATTTAAACGCCTCACATCGATGTGCCACTTCACCACTTGCTTTTGCTAACGCAAGTTCAATGCCACTATCATCAATTTCAGTTCCCTGAATGAGTAACGGTTCAATACACTCAATTCCTAAAAAACGAAAAACATCATAAAGATACGTAATTCCATGATTGACACGAGTTCCAACGAACGGAATACTCATACTTTTAAATGGGTAAATATCAGCAGATGATTGAATATAAATTGCCTTTCGTTTTTTAGTATGAAGTAGGCCTTTTACCCCTTTAGGAGAAATAGAAATCGTTTGGTCATTTAAAATCAAACAATCTAGGTATTGCTTTAATTTATAAGGGAATGATAACGTCCACATCGGTGCTGCAATGACATAGCGATCGGCACTCTTAAATTGGTCACACAGTTGTTGCATCCGATTGACAATGTTTTGATCTTGCTCACTTAACTGTCTAAATCGGTCGCCATTAACAAGGGTAGCGCGTGATAAAAAATGGTGATCATTTGGTTGTGGAATAGCATCATGAAAAACATTAATTTCTTCAATCACATACTCAGGATGCTGCTCTAAAAAACAATTTAAGAAAATACGTGCACCTCGTTGACAACTCGATAAAGATTCCGGCTTCGAACTTGCAACAATATACAATAACTTTTTCATAGAAAAGACACTCCTTATGATATACCTATTTTTAGTATGTCTCGTTTTTTCACCCTTATAACCTTAATTTATAAAAAGTTGTATTGAAACGATTCAACGTGTAATGGGTTACACTCTTAAAAGCCCTTTCTTATCCTGATTTTCTTCGCTATAATGAAAACAACAGTATGATAAGGGGGATTTAGACATGAGAAAGATGCAAACATTCGAAGCTTATGTGGATCAATATGAAACAATTACCGTTTATTTAAAAAAGACGTTTTATAATGGGGAAAGCTCTACTTTCCGTTTAAAAGATGAAAATTCAGCCTCAGTTGAATTAGAAATCCTTGAAAAAGTTGAAGATGGAGATTACGTTAAATACTTATTAAAATCTCCAAGCTTAACATTTGGTGGAGAGTATCGTGTGGCAGATGACCATAATTTACAAACGCCTTTACAATTTGGATATGTCGTCCGTACAAAAGAATTCGATGAAGAATTCTACTACGCGGGTGATGATTTAGGAACAACATACACAAAAGAAGCGACAATCTTTAAAGTATGGGCACCGATTGCAAATCGTGTAAAAGTGGATATCAAAGTTAAGGGTGATTATCAAACTTATGATTTATCACGTGAAGAAAATGGAGTATGGACTGCAACCGTTAAAGGTGACTTAGAATTAGCCTCATATGTTTACCTCGTTAAAGTTAATGGAACATGGAATGAGGCAACTGATCCATATGCCATTGCGTCAACTCCAAATCATAAACGTACAGTGATCGTCGATCCTGAAAAAATTAAAATTGACTCTAATCGCGAGATGGCACCAAAAGTACAGTCATATACCGATGCAATTATTTATGAAATGCACGTTCGTGACTTCTCAGTTCATAAAAATTCAGGAATTAAAAATGTGGGTAAATTCTTAGGAGTTGTTGAGGAAGGAACTCGCACAAGCCGTGGGACTTTAACCGGTCTTGATTATTTAGTTGACTTAGGTGTTACACATATTCAGTTATTACCGACTTACGATTTTGGATCAGTCGATGAATTAAATCAATTCGAAACTTATAACTGGGGGTATGATCCAGTTCAATACAACGTCCCAGAAGGTTCTTACGCAACAGATGTTTTAAATCCTTATTCACGCATCATTGAAATGAAACAAATGATTGCTAAACTTCATGAAAAAGGATTCCGTGTCACAATGGATGTTGTTTACAATCATATGTTTGATGCCGGATCATCAGCCTTTGAAAATATTGTGCCTAACTACTACTTCCGCCTAGGTGAAAATGGTGAAGTTTCAAATGGTTCATGGTGCGGAAATGACGTTGACTCGTTACGTCCAATGTGCCGTAAATTCATTATTGACTCAACAAAAATGTGGATTCGTGATTATGGATTTGACGGATTCCGCTTTGACTTAATGGGAATTTTGGATATCGATACGATGAACCAACTAACAGAAGAATGCCAGGCGATTGATTCATCTGTCATGGTATATGGTGAAGGATGGAATATGCCAACATTAATGGATGATGAATTAAAAGCGATGATGTTCAATAATGAAAAAATGCCAAAAATTGCGCACTTTAATGACCAATTCGGACGTGGAATTAAAGGATCACCTTTTGAAACAGAAATGTCTGATATTGGATACGGTCTTGGATACACAGGAGAAATTAATCGTGCGATGAACGTCATAGCGGGATCATGCACTTCTATTGGAACAAAACCAGTCTTTAAAGAACCAACCATGACGTTAAACTACGTTGAGTGTCATGATAACATGACACTATTTGATAAAATTATGTTATCAAATAAATGCGAATCATTAGAAACTCGATTAAAACGTCAAAAAATGATTACCGCTTTAATCTTAGTCTCTCAAGGGATTGCCTTCTTACATGCCGGTCAAGAATTTAACCGTACAAAAGACGGAGACCATAATTCTTATACGTCACCTGATAGTGTGAATAAACTAGATTGGGACCGCAAAGACGAATACATTGAAACAGTCGAATTCGTAAAAGGATTCATCAAATTACGTAAAGAATTAAAAGCTCTTCGCTTAAACACAGCAGAAGAAATAAAAAAACACGTGACTGTACGTAGTCTTGAAAATCGTGTGATTGAATACACGATTTCTAATGTACAAGCTTATGGACCATACGAAGAAATTAAAGTATTCATGAACCCAACACATACCTCAATTGATATCAAACTAAAAGATGATTATCAATTAATTGCCAATCAGGCTGGTGTCCTAACGGAACAAAACTCAGTCAATGAATTAACAGTTGATTCAATTGAATTAGTTGTTTTAGCAAAATAAAACAAAAGCCTTTAGGTCTTATGAAAACCTAAAGGCTTTTTAAATATTCGTTAAGAGACTCTGACCGTAACGGTGACAGGGAAAAACCCGCTTCAATTAGTTTAGTTTTACTCAATCGGCTATTGAGTGGCCTCTTGACTTTTGCCCCCTATTCGGTTGTTGAAGTTTTTAATAAACTAGCACTGACTTCAGTTAGTTCAACTATTTGAGCGGGAAACTCATATCAATCGCAATATTGTTTTTATAAGATTATTCCCACTCTTACTAAAAACCCATGAAATGCAGATAATACCGAATTTATCTAATATCTCTTGAACATCTGGTTCCTCTTTTAATTTATTAGCGCCGTACACATGAATCTGATTCTTGTGGCATTTCAAATTACTTTAAAGTAATATTCGGTTTCTTCTGCTTTGTTTACTACTGAATATGTTAAACAATGAATAATTTCGTTACCTATTTACACCTGTTACTACAATTATCATTTAAAATTACCATACTTTTGATACTCACCACGTTCAATGTGATCACACCAATCCTGATGAGATAAATACCACTCAATCGTTTCTTGAATCCCATCATCAAATGAATGAACGGGATACCAACCAAGTTCAGTCTGAATTTTCGTTGGATCAATCGCATAACGTTGATCATGTCCCAATCGATCTTCAACAAATGATAATTGATTCTCTGAAATATTCAATGCCCGCATAATCGTCATCACCACTTCTAAATTTGTTCGTTCATTATGCCCACCAACATTATAGACTTCACCCAAACGCCCCTTTTGTAAAATTAAATCAATGGCCTGACAATGATCCTCAACATGTAACCAATCACGGACCTGACACCCCGTTCCATAAACAGGTAATTTCTCTCCTTTAAGCCCACAGCGAATCATTAATGGGATGAGCTTTTCAGGAAACTGATAGGGTCCATAATTATTTGAGCAGCGGGAAATCGTCACTGGTAAACCAAATGTCCGGTAGTAAGCGAGTACAAGTAAATCAGCTGATGCTTTAGAAGCAGAATAAGGACTTGACGTATGAAGTGGAGATGATTCTGTAAAAAGCAAATCTGGTCGATCAAGTGGGAGATCTCCGTATACTTCATCTGTTGAAACTTGATGAAATCGACTAACCTTATACTCCCGACTTGCATCCATCAACACTTGTGTTCCTAAAATATTCGTTTTTAAAAAGAGGTCCGGTTGTGTAATCGAACGATCGACATGAGACTCAGCCGCAAAGTTTACCACCACATCAAATTGCTCTTTTTCAAATAATGAAAAAATAAACTCTCGATCGGTAATATCGCCTTTTACAAATTGGTAATTTAGATTGCTTTCAAACTTCTGGCAATTTTCCAAATTACCTGCATACGTTAAAGCATCTAAATTCACAACAGTGTCTTTTGGATATTTTTTCAATCTATAATTAATAAAGTTTGAGCCAATAAAACCTGCTCCACCTGTTACTAGTAGTTTCATTGCTTCAACTCCTTCCATAATTTTTGATCTCTCTCTTTTTCTAGTAAAAGAAATGTCCATTCCTTCTTTCGATCCCTCAGATTATAACAATCTGTCCGTCAACAGCTTTCCTATTATCTCATGAAATTGAAATAAGTGTTTTATTTATTGAGTTAAAGGTTGATTTTCTTTGAAAACAATCTCTCCGTCTATTTTATTATTTTTCCAACAAAAAAACTATCAAACCGATAACATTTTATCTTGATTGATAGTCTTTTTTATATTATTTGTCTAAGTAGCCTGAATTTTTAGTTTTTCTTTTGTTTCTTCATCATCTGTCAATCGATGAGATAACCATTTGTCTCCACGAAGGCGAATCATATATAGCGTTCCTCTTACTGCCCAATCGACAAACATGGCAATGAAGATACCGTATACGCCCCATTTTAAGACAACACCGAATAAATATCCAAGTCCTACGCGGAAGACCCACATACCGGTAATCGCTGTTTTCATTGTATACTTTCCATCTCCTGCTCCTTTTAGCCCCCCTGGTAAAACAAATGAAAAGGCCCAAATCGGTGTCGCTAAGGCATTAAGTTGAATTAATTTAGTTGCATAATCCATCACAGCTTCATGATCAGTGTAGAGCGCGACAAGATACCACGCGGTTGGAATCGATAAAGCACCTAAAATAACAAGACATATGGTGGCGAAGCGGGTAATATAGCTTAAACTTTTTCGAGCCTCATCATATTCCGCTCGCCCAATTTCTTGTCCAATAATCGTTGTCGAGACAGTAGTTAGAGCATTCCCCGGAATATTGATTAAGTTAATAATGGAATTTGCAATGGAATTCGAAGACATGGCAATAGCTCCCATTCCCCCAATAAACACTTGTGTCAGTAGCTTTCCTAAATGAAAAATAATGGATTCAACTCCTGCTGGCACCCCAACATAAAAAATTTGCCTTAAAAATTTAAAATTTGGTTTATAGTGATGCAGTTTCTCTAGTTTGAGCACCTTTTTCCCACTCATTAAGATCCATAGGACATAACTAGCCCCGATAGCACGGGCAAGCGAAATTCCAAGAGCTGCACCGATAATTCCCCATTCAAAGACATATAGAAATAAATAGGTTAATCCAATATTAAAAATGTTAGCAATAACATTGCTAATAGCAGCAGTTTTTGTATCTCCTGCCCCACGTAATACTCCATTAGCAATTAAGGTAATTGCCATAAATGGGAAACTTAATAAGACAATTCCAAAATATTTAATTCCATATTCCATAACCTGTGGTTCAACACTGTTATAAATCAACCTAATGAGTGGCGCATTAAATATAAATAAGAATATGGTAATCAAAATTGAAATGAAAGTTGCAGACATTACCCCTTGTTTTGCTGCTTCATTTGCTTTTTGACAATCTCCTCGCCCCATATACTGTGCAACAACAACAGTTCCCCCAATCGCTAATGCTGTAAATACAGAAATAAACAAGTAACTAAACGAGTCAATCATTGAAATCGCTGACACAACATTAATTCCTTCTTGACCTTTTAAATTAGAAGAAAGCATGGTGTTCATCATTCCCATCGTAGTGGTTAAAATCTGTTCAATCAAAATGGGAATTCCGAGTAGCATGATTTCTTTTTTTAATCGTTTCATATCCTTCACTTACACCCACCTCGAGTCCTAAAACCTGATATTCATGAGCTATTATAAAGTGATTCTTCATCAAATTATACGAGCTAATGCCACCTATTTTAAAATAAAATACGACATTTCAACATATGATGGTTTCATTAAAAAGAGCACGCTTGGCGTGCCCTTTTGCTTATTATAAATTATCGTGCTAACCATCCACCATCAACAGCGATTGTATATCCATTGATATAGTCACTTGCTGAGCTTGCTAAGAATACAACTGGTCCTTTTAAGTCTTCAGGTGTTCCCCAACGATCAGCAGGAATACGATCTAAAATTTCTGTACTTCGTTTTTCATCAGCACGTAATTGTGCTGTATTATCAGTTGCCATATATCCTGGTGCAATTGCATTAATATTGATTCCGTATTTAGCCCATTCATTTGCCATGGCCATTGTGATTCCTTTGATTCCTGATTTACTTGCTGTATAAGAAGGAACACGAATTCCACCTTGGAATGATAACATTGAGGCAATGTTAATGATTTTTCCACCCGTTTGTTGTTTAATAAATTGGTTTGCCATAGCTTGGCAGAAGAAGAAGACTGTTTTTAAGTTGATATTCATCACATCATCCCAGTTTTGTTCTGAGAAATCAACTGCATCTTCACGACGAATAATCCCAGCGTTGTTAACTAAGATATCAACATGTCCAAATTCAGCTACCGCTGCATCAATAATTCCTTGAACTGGATCAATTGACATTAAGTTTGCTTGAATAGGTAAACAACGACGACCTGTTGCTTCAATTGCTTCTTTAACTTCATCTAAAGCTCCTAACCCAACTGCTACAATATCAGCTCCTGCTTCTGCTAATCCTAAAGCCATTCCACGTCCTAACCCTACTCCTGCTCCTGTTACGATTGCTACTTTACCTGATAAATTGAATTGTTCTAAAATCATGACTTTTCCCCTTTTCCTTTTATAATTATCGTTTCATTCCAACTGATCCATTACACAGATCTTTAATATCACTGTCATTGGCAATTAAAACATCACCATTAATCGTATGTTTTAAAACACCACTTGCTAATCCATACTCAACCGCTTCAACATAGTTTTGCTCTTCTAAATTTAAAACATTCATTAACCCTGCAACGAAAGCATCTCCTGCTCCAACACGATCCACAATTTCAAAGGTATATTTTTTCGTATAGTGTACAAGCCCCTCAGCTGTGTAACAATACGCACTTAAACTATTTTGATGAGTTGAATGCTGCTCACGCATGGTTCCAAAAATACATTTACAGTTTGAATGATTCATAAAGTGTGTGAAAACACCTTGGCGGTGCGCTTCAACCGTCGCATATTCTTCACCGGTTGTATATCCACCAATGGTTTCAATATCGTATAAACTTGCAAACACGATATGAACATATGGCAACACTTGACGAATCGCTTGAGCAGCTTCTTCAACTGTCCATAGTTTAGCACGGTAATTAAAATCAAAACTAATGATCAGTCCTAAATCAAATGCTTTCTTTACTAAATCAATAGTGAAATTTTTAAGGTCTTCCCCAAGTGCAAGTGTAATTCCACTGACGTGTAAGTGTGTGCGATCCTTTAAAATGTCAGTGAGACTTAATTCATCATATTTGATATTCGCAATCGCTGAGTGTTTACGATTGTACACGACATTTGAAGAACGAATGGAGTGCCCAACTTCAACATAATAGGTTCCTAAAATATCACCACCCATAATCGTAGGTGATAAATCAATTCCATACTGACGAAGCGAGCGGTATGCTGCCACTCCTAATGGATTATTTGGAAGCTTTGTAGCGAACCTTACATCATGTCCAAAATTCGCTAAAGCAATCGCAATATTTGCTTCACTTCCACCATAAGTCACATTCAATGAAGTGCATTGTTCTAATTTATCATGGTTTGGAGGGGTTAAACGTTGCATAATCTCCCCTAAGGTTACAAACTTTTTCATGATATCCCCCTATTATCGACGAGCTTCAGCTACTTTTTGAACGAATTGTTTAGCAAGCTCTGTTACACCTGCATAATCACCATGTTTAGCTGGTGCTGTTAAGTCGCTACCTACTCCAACTGCTACACAACCATTTTTAATCCAACGATCAACATTATCTAAGCTCACTCCACCTGTTGGCATAATGTTTGCTTGTGGAAGTGGTCCTTTAACTGCTTTAACAAAGTCTGGTCCATAAGCACTTCCTGGGAATACTTTAACAATATCTACTCCAGCTTCCATAGCTGTAATGATTTCAGTAATTGTCATACATCCAGCCATGTAAGGAACTTGATATCTGTTACATAATTTAGCTGTTTCTAAATCGAACCCTGGAGATACGATATATTTTGATCCTGCTAAAATTGCAATACGAGCTGTTTCACTATCTAGAACCGTCCCCGCTCCGATTAACATCTCATCTCCAAATTCTTTAACTAATGTTTTAATGACTTCATCTGCATTTGGAACTGTGAAAGTTAATTCGATGGCATTAATTCCACCTGCTAAACATGCTTTTGAAATTTCAATTCCTTGTTGTGCATTTTCTGCACGAACCACGGCAACTACCCCTGTATCTGTTAACGATTTGATTACTTCGAATTTTTTCATAAGGCACCTCATTTATCCTGTTTATTATTTTAAATCTTTCATAGCAACATGATCCATGTCATCAAATGTGATATTTTCTCCACACATTCCCCAGATGAATGTATAACGGCTTGTTCCAACGCCAGAGTGAATTGACCAACTTGGTGAAATAACCGCTTGTTCATTACGTACGACTAAGTGACGTGTTTCTTGTGGCTGTCCCATAAAATGGAACACATTGCTGTTTTCATCTAAATCAAAGTAAAAATAAACTTCCATACGACGCTCATGCGTATGACATGGCATCGTATTCCACATATTATTTGGCGCTAAAATGGTCATTCCCATTACTAACTGACAAGATTGACAAACAGCTGGGTGAACATATTGATTAATCGTACGTTTATTTGATTCAGCATCTGATCCTAAGTGTACTTTATTCGCCTTTTCTAATGTAATTAAAGTATGAGGATAATGATGGTGAGCCGGTGCACTATTAAAATAAAACTTAGCGGGTTGCTCTTGATTAATTGACTCAAATGTAATCTCTTTAACCCCTAGCCCAATATATAGTCCATCTTGATAATTTAATTCAAATACTTCGCCATCGATGACAATACGTCCAGATCCCCCAATGTTGATAATTCCACCTTCACGACGTTCAAAGAATGAATCAACTCCCATTTCTTTTCCAGCTACTAGTGTTAATTGCTGCTCAACAGGCATGATCCCACCAGCAATGATACGATCGTTGTGAGAATAAGTTAACTGGACTTCATCCGCAACGAATACCTTTTCAATTAAGAAATGTTCACGTAATTCTTCTGTTGTATAATGTTTTACATCATTTGGATGATTTGAATAACGAGTTTCTAATTTCATTTTTAATTCCCCTTTTTGATAAAATTATCCCTGATAGCCAAGTAGCCTTGATATTTTATAAGCAGCTTCTTTTACAAGTTGTGCATCTTGTTCAACATCGTAACCCTCTTTATACAGGCTAACGATTCCGATTGAAGATGACACCACGCCATTATAATCAAAGATTGGTGCAGCAATCGCCATCGTATGCTCCTCATGTTCACGGCATGAAATTGCATACCCTTTAACTTTAACTTGCTGAAGTTCACTTTTTAAAGCAACCTTAGATGTAATGGTATGCTCAGTTAAAGGTAGTAATTGTAATTTCCTGATTAATTCCTCATGATGAGGTGAAAACGCTAAAATTGCTTTTCCAATGGCCGTTGAATGTAAATAAGTTTCATCCCCAATCTCTGGCGTTGCAATGATTCGCTTAGTTGGCTCATGTTTCAGCGTAAATATTAATTTACCATTATTCTCTTTTGCAATAAAAGCGGTATGTCCTGTCTGTAAGCTTAATTGTCTTAAGATTGGATTCGCTGAGTTTAAAAGTAATGAAGTCTTCGAATAAGCAATTCCAATGGCGTATGCTTTGACACCAATGGCATAAGTTTTTAAACGATGTTCTTTAATATATAGCATGTTTAACTCAACTAATGTTTCTAAAATATCAAAGGCACTTGTTTTTGGCATTTCAAGGCGTGTTGCTATATCATTTAATGTCAACTCTTCAGAGGATGACGCAATTAATTCAAGTATTTCAATGGTTCGTTTAGCTGTTCGATTTATTTTCATAAACTCTCCTACGTCCTTTAATAATATTTAAGACTGAAGGAGCTCCAATAAATACTGTTGACTATAAGAAATATCTTCACCCACGACTCCTTCAAAAATAATCGTTGGTTCTTGATCTAATTCTTCTAATTTTGAAAGAAGATATTTATAATCGAGTAATCCTTTTCCTGGTGCTACCTGTCTTATTTGTTGATTTTCGACCATAAAATCTTTGGCATGAACAATTCGAATCTTATCATGAAATAATTCAACCATTTCATCAATTAATCGATGTTGATTTTTATAATTCTCATTCGACAATAAATTGAATAAGTCAAACGTTACCACGGTATTTGGATGATTCAATTCATCAATTAAACGTTTTAAACGACGTGGAGTTGAAATCACATGTTGATACGCCGGTTCAATGGCAAGATAAGTATTAGATTCTTTTGCAACCTCTAAAAGTTGTGAAAAAACACGTTTCACTTCTAAAAAAGCTTCTTCACTACCATTTGATTCATGGAATGTCCACTGATCATCATTATAAGATCCCGTTTCCGTTCCAACTAACGTCGTGTTAAAACAATGAGCTTTTCTTAAATGATTTTTAAAGTTTTCAACGGAATCTTTTACTTTTTCCTTGTCACTATGAATGGGATTAAAATAGGCTCCAAGCATGGCAACTTCGACATGACTCTCATTTAAAAAAAGACTTAACTCCTCAACTAACTCTTCATCTAAAATCTTAGGCATTTGCGTTTGATATTCAATCGCCTTATTTAAAACTAGCTGAATAGAATGAAACCCTTTCTCTACCAATGAATCAACTAAATCCTTAGGTGGTAATGTTCCAATATCATGAGCTCGAATTCCTAATTTCATCGTCTTAATCACCTCCTATTATAACATTTTATAACACCTAAATTAATGAAGTTTTAACATATTTAAGTGTCTTTTTATGGATTGTTATAATGTTACACCTGATTTCCAAATATCAATTTCACGGTGTCCATTAAATTCATTATTTGTCCATTTTCCACTACATACATCGCAAATATAATTAATAAAATCTTCAACGACCTCTTCTGTCGTTGTTGCGGTTAACATAGCACCCGCATCAAAGTCAATCCAATGTTTTTTCTTATTGGCTAAGTCAGAATTAGTCGCTACTTTTACCGTTGGAATAAATCCACCGAATGGGGTTCCACGCCCAGTCGTAAATAAGGCTAAATGACATCCGGCACTTCCAAGAGCTGTCACTGCCACTAAGTCATTTCCTGGCCCTTGAAGTAAATTTAAGCCATTATGTTCTAAACGATCCGTATATCTCAAAACATCGACCACTTCAGATGTTCCTGCTTTTTGGGTGCATCCTAATGATTTATCTTCAAGTGTGGTAATTCCACCCGCCTTATTTCCAGGACTTGGATTTTCATAACACACTTGATGGTTTCGTTCATAATACCCTTTAAAATCATTGATTAAATGGACAATTTTATCAAACGTTGCCTCATCTTTAGCACGATTCATTAAAATCGTTTCAGCTCCAAACATTTCTGGAACCTCCGTTAAAACAGTTGTTCCCCCACTTTTTACTAAATAATCAGAGAAATATCCAAGTAAAGGATTTGCCGTAATTCCTGAGAATCCATCACTTCCTCCACATTTTAACCCAACACGTAAGTTACGAAGTAAAGAAGTCGCACGATAATCTTGTTTCATGACCTCATATAACTCATGAAGAATTTTGACACCTGCTTCAATCTCATCTTCAACATCTTGAGCAACTAAGAAGCGTACTCGTTCTTCATCATACTCACCCATTGTTTCTTTAAATGTTGAAACCTGATTATTTTCACATCCAAGTCCAAGTACTAAAACTCCACCTGCATTCGGATGTTTAGCAATATTTTGTAAGATTTTACGAGTTGTCTCATGGTCATCCCCCATCTGAGAACATCCAAATGGATGGGCATATGAGAATACACCATCAATCGTTAGATTATCAACTTCTTTTAAGAAACGATCTTTGATAATTTCAGCTGTCTTATTAACGCATCCAACAGTTGGAATAATCCATAATTCATTACGAATTCCAATATCCCAATTTTTACGATGATAAACGCGAATTTCACGATCCATTAACAATTTATCAGCACGTTTTGATTTAGGCTGGTACTCATAAGATAAACAATCATTTAAATTCGTTTTCACATTCTGAGTATGAACATGAGTTCCCACTTCAATGAATTGGGTTGCATGTCCAATCGCAAAACCGTATTTGACAACATCTTGATTTTCTTCAATCTTTTTGATGGCTAATTTATGTCCTTTTTTGATTTCTTCTTTTACAACGATTGAGTGCTCATCAATCGTTAGTTCGTCACCTGGTTGTAAATTAACCAAGGCAACGACTACATTATCATCTTCATGTAATTTAATAAACGGTCTCATCATATCCCCACCACTAACAAACTTTTTTTAATGCAGTTTCCATTCCATCACTTAAGATGTCTTCAACAATCGCTGTTAATTCATCAGTTAAGTTTGGAATCTCATTTAAATTCATTTCCCAATGATCTTCCATTCCTAAAAATTCAGTCACGACATCACGAACCGTTGCAGTTCCTGCTTCATAACGATTCCAAACATTTCGATAGAATTCTAAGAAATCTGCCTCATCTTGAAGCGCAATGACCTCAGTCCCTCGTTTTCCACGGAAGAACACTAATAAACTTGCCAATGAGAATTCAATGTGTGTTGGAAATTTCCCAAAGCGTTCAACATAATCCAATGCTGTGGGTAATAAACGACTTTTGAATTTTGAAGTTGAATTTAAAGCAATTGACATTAATTCGTGGCGGACACGAGGATTATTAAATCGGTCATAAACTTCTTTGGCAAACTGACGTAACTCATCAGCAGTTAAATAGCGTTCCGTTGCCGGAATCATCTCATCTTCTACCGTATGATTTAAGAAAGTTAACATTAAGTCATCGTTCATTGTTTCTCCAACTGTATCAATCCCATATAAGTAAGAAACAGGAACCATTAACGTATGCAGTCCATTTAAAATACGGACTTTGCGGATTTTGTAAGGTTTAATATCTTTCACAAATAAGATATTTAAGTTGGCTTCTGCTCCTTTTAAAACAGAAGAAATACCATTTCGATCCTCAATCACCCATAAATGGAAGACTTCACCTAGTACCATATTTTTATCTAAATAACCAAATTGGTTTGTAAATTCTTCAATACGTTTAGCAGGATATCCCGGAACAATACGATCAACTAATGTATTGGTGAAGGTATTCGCTTCGTCTAACCATGTCATAAATCCTTCTTCAAGGTGATGAACTTCTGCTAAACGTTTCACACAACGATGTAACTCGTCTCCATTATTATCAATTAATTCGCATGGAACAATGTATAATCCTTTTGTCAGATCTCCATTGAAATGACGATAGCGATGAAGTAAGAAGGCTAACACTTTACCAGGGAATGTTTTAGGTGGTGTTGCTTCAATCGAATCTGATTCATCTAACACAATTCCGGCTTCAGTTGTGTTTGAAATCATTAATTCTAAGGTTTCAACTTCAGCTAATTGTAAATAAGCTTCAAAATTCATATATGGATCAATAAATTCACTAATACTATCAATAATTTGTGATTTTGAAACGAATTCATTATTTTGAACCCCTTCTTGAATCACCGTATATAATCCATTTTGTTCCGCTAATTCTTTCACACGTCCAAAAGGTTGTGGTTGGACAACGGCAATATTTCCATTATATACTCCAGCGTCATTTAATTCTTGAATCATCCAATCGACGAATGCTCTTAAGAAGTTTCCTTCTCCAAATTGAACAATTTTTATCGGTCTTTCTTTTCTATTTGGTAAAATTTCATTATTTAATGCTTTCATTATTGACCCCCACAAACAATTATTTATCTAAATTAAAGAATGATTTTGCATTGTTATAGCAAATATCTTCTACAATTTGTCCTAAGAACTCTACATCATTTGGATATTCCCCATTTTCAACATATTCCCCTAATAATTGACATAATAGACGTCGGAAATATTCATGACGAGGGAATGATAAGAAACTTCTTGAATCTGTTAACATCCCAACAAATTTTGCTAATACACCGTTTGCTGCTAACGCGCGCATTTGATCATTCATTCCATCTTTATGATCGTTAAACCACCATCCAGATCCAAACTGAATTTTACCTGGTGTCACACCATCTTGGAAACATTGCATTAAAGTGACGACTTTATGATTATCGCTTGGATTTAAATCGTAAATAATCGTTTTTGGTAATGCGCCTTTTAAATTTAAACTATTTAAGAATTTAGATAATTTTTGTGTATCTAAAGAGTTATTGATTGAATCATATCCTGTATCTGGCCCTAATTTTTCAAGCATTGTCGTATTATTATTACGTTGTGCTCCAATATGAAATTGCATCACCCAACCACGGTTATGGTATTGTTCCCCGAGGAATAAATAAAGTTGTGTTTTGTATTTCTCAACTTCTTCTTTTGTTAAAGTCGCACCAGACATCGCTTTTTTAAAGATTTCAGCAGCTTCTTCAACTGTTGAATCAGTAAATGCTAAAACATCTACCCCGTTATCGCAGGCTTTACATCCACACTCAACGAAGAAATCCATACGCTCTTCTAATGCTTTAAATAAATCAGATAACTCATGAATGTCATATCCAACTACTTGACTTAACGTTTGAACCCAAGCGGTAAACCAGCTTAATTCAATATTAACCGCTTTATCAGGTCGGAAAGTTGGTAAAATTTGAGCTTTACAAGTTCCTTCTTCTTTAATTAACTGATGATATTTTAAATCATCACATGGATCATCCGTTGTACAAATGACTTCGACATTCATCATATCGATTAATCCACGTACTCGGAAATCTTCCGTTGCTAATAAACGATTACATTCTTCATAAATTTCTTTGGCTGATTTTGCACTCAACGGTGTTTTGATGTTGAAGTAACGTTGTAATTCTAAATGTGTCCAGTGATAAAGTGGATTTCCAATTAAATATGGCATCGAACTAGCCCATGCATTAAATTTTTCTTCTCCTGATACCTCTTTTCCAGTGATAATTGATTCGTTCACGCCAAGAGCACGCATCGCACGCCACTTATAATGATCTCCTCCAAGCCATACTTCTGAAATATTTGAGAATTTATTATTTTCATAAATTTCTTTTGCACTTAAATGACTATGAAAATCAATAATTGGCATTTTTTTGGCATGTTGGTGATATAAAACTTTAGCCGTTTCATTTTGAAGTAAGAAATCTTCTGTTAAAAATCCTTTCATATCCTTTTATCCCCTTTTTAATTTTAATTCAACTTTCGAGTTTGTAATCACCTCATGCAATCCTGGTTTTCTTGCAAAAATCGGTAAACAAACTAAATAGCAAGAGAAAACTTTTGAGACGTATTCGCGTGTAAACATCGCAAAATAATTTAAATCGGATTCATCATTTGTCACGACTTTACAAAAGACCATTGTTTTTCCAATTGTTGTACGTTCTAACCAAAATAATGATTGAAGCGCAATTGGAATTAATACAATGATACACAGCTCACTAATCGTTAATAATGTAAATGACTCCTCAAACATCCCATTGAGTTGTCCGGCAAGAAATATTCCGAGTGCAGTTCCTCCAATCAGAACAAAAATATCAATAATTTCAGCAATAATTCTCCTTAATAACACCGTCAACTACCACCTTTTTAACATTTTGAATTTGCATTGGATCGCCAATCACATTTTCAAACGTTACATTTTCTAAATTTACTTCAATTATATTGTTTAAAACCATCCCATTTTGACAATAATTAGGAATATCATCCATCATAGCAGGAACTCCTGGCTCTGCCTCTGTTGTGAAATGGAAAACACAATCTTTTAAACTTAACCGTTCAATCGGTTTCTCTGGTAAGCCATAAAAATAAGCCGCTGCAATTTCTGAATGACGACATTTAATATCTTCAAAACAAAAATCACGGATATCTGGTGTTCGATAATCGACCGGTAAAGTTTCCTTCGTCTTAACATATTCACTATGACCATCTGGATCACAGAAATAGAAACAGTTTACCACTAATGGAGTTAGTACCTTCTCCATCTCGATGTGACGGAATGTGACATCTTCAACAATTGCAGCCTCTCCACGTCCACGGCGTGTCTTAATTCGAAGCCCACGATCTGTTTCGTTAAATAAACATTGCTCCACTAGAATATGCTTAACACCTCCAGCCATTTCGCTTCCAATAACAACTGCACCATGACCAAAGTTCATACTACAATTTCGAATCGTAATATATTCTGAAGCTCGTTTTAAACGACTTCCTAAATAAATTTTTCCAGATTTGATGGCAATACAGTCATCCCCAACTGAGAAATGAACCCCAAGAATTAAAACACGATGACAAGATTCAGGATCTAATCCATCCGTATTCGGTGAATCTTTGGGATTAATAATTTTTAAATCAATAAACTTCAAATCATCCGAGAATAAGGGATGAACAGTCCAAGAGGGAGAATTTTGTAAGGTAATCCCTTGAACGTTGACATGATGAGAATGAATAATTTGAAATAAACGTGGACGCCAAGCCACATTTCTTACCTTTGGAAAGTCCCACCATCCAATAGATCCATTTCCATCTAATACACCTTCACCAATTAAATTAACATTTGAAACATTAACCCCTTGAATCAATGCTGTAAACGTATCGAGTGGATTCCCTTCCCATGAACCTAAATAATACTCTTCATGATTTGAATTTTTGGTATATCCAGGTAATATTGCACCACTTTCAAATGAGGCACTATATAATAAGGTTGCTCCTTTTTCTAATTCTAACGTTAAGTTAGATTTTAAGAAAATCGTTTTAGTCGCATAAGTCCCTTTTGGAATAAAAACTCGCCCATCATCAGGACAAGACATAATTGCGGCTTGAATAGCTAACGTATCATCAGTTATCCCGTCACCTTTAGCATTAAAGTGCTTAACATTTAAACAAATACTTTCTTTTTTTGTATATACCTCTTTTGATAGAGATTCACCTGTTTCTTCATTGATAATCGTGACCATATACGCAGTACTTGGTTGTAACCGATAAATAGAATAAACATTTTGGACTAAATGCTCATCAATTATTTCATCATTTAATTTTAAGGTATACGGTTGACTTGATTTAAAACATGATTGATTTTCAAGTTCTAGTGTTAAACTTGAGGATGTTTGTAAAACAATATTAAAGTTCATCATTTCCACCAACCATTAAATATTCTGCATAGGCCATCATCAGTGGTCCAATTCCTTTTGCTTCATCCGGCACCACTTTTTCTGAAATGTAATACTCAAAACTTCCATCGCGTACAACACCATTAAAACTTCCAAGTCCCGCTACTTCACAAATTCCACCAATATGATACCCAGCTTCGTCCTCATATCCATACACTTCTAAAATTCCTTTTAATGATTTAATTGCCTTTTCTTTATATGATTCATCTAAAATATCCAAACGAACCCCTTTTAAAATTGAATAAATCACCATTGCAGTTCCTGAAACTTCTAAATAATTTCCTTCACGATCCATCGCATCAATCACTTGATACCATAATCCTGTTTTTTCATCCTGATAAGGTAAAATATCATCGATACTCTCAACAAACATGTCAATTAATCCCTTATAATATTCAAAAATTGTTTCGCTCATTTTATCGATCGAATCAATTAATGCCATTAATAGCCATCCTTCTGCACGTAGCCAGTAATTTTTAGACAATCCCGTTTCTTCATCACACCAGAACATTGATTTCGACTCATCCCATGCATGATAATATAATCCGCATTCTTTATTACGGTGTGTTTTATACACTTCCATGAATTGTTTATAAATATCTTCATACTGTTGTTTTCCATTAAATACCGTTTCATATTCGGTAAAAAACGGTAATGCCATGTACAGCCCATCTAACCATACTTGATGTGGGTATCGATTTTTATGCCAGAAGTTACCACTATTTGTTCTAGGATGTGTTCTTAATTGATCCATTTGATGTTCGATGGCTACTTTATATCGCTCATCATTTGTTTTTTCATAAGCAAAGAATAAAACTTTTCCAGCATTTACGTGATCAATGTTATATTCTGATGAATTATACCCTTTTAAATTCCCCTCTTGATCCACGAATTCATTTAAATAAGCTTGTATATAATCCCAATAAAACTCATCATTTGTTGCGATATATAAGTCTTGTGCTCCCTTTAAAATGACACCATCTTCATAGCACCAAAATCCCTTATATGGTTTAAACTGATTAATATAAGATTTAAAATATGTTTCTAATTGCTTCAACATCCTCACATCCTCCAACTTTAGATAACCCTGGTTTGTTTTTTTGTGAAACTTTTCTTTTTATTCTAATAAAAGATAAATAACTAATGACCGAAGTCATTAGTTATTTATGGTTAATAAACTATTCTTTTGAACCTGTTGATGCAATACCGTCAATGAAATATCCTTGTGCACAATAGAATAAGATAATTGAAGGGATAATTGACATTAATGACATTGCGAAAATATTTCGATATTGAACAGCTGAATCTGTGTTATCCATTGCTAAACGCATCGCAATTGATAATGGATACTTGTCAATACTTGAAATATAAATTAACGGTCCTTGGAAATCATTCATTCCCCACATAAATGTTAATAATGCTACCGTAACAATTGTTGGTTTCATCACTGGAATTAAGATGTGAACTAATGTTTGGAATGAGTTACATCCATCCATTTTAGCTGCTTCATCTAACTCTTTAGGAATGGTACGCATAAATTGAATTAACATGAAAACAAAGAATGAGTTAGTTGCAAATGCACTATCTAACCATAAAGGAATATGTGTATCTAATAAATTAAGATCACGCCAGAATAAGTATAGAGGAATACGGAAAATAACATCTGGCATTAATAAAGTCCCAATTACCATCACAAATACAAACTTTTTAAATTTAAAGCTACGGCGTGTTAAAACATAAGCCGTTAAAATGCTTGAAACAACTGTGAAAATTGTTCTTGGAATTAAATATTTCATTGAGTTCATGAAATAATATCCTAAGTTAAATGGTGTATTTGTTTTCCATCCATTTACGATTGATTCCCAACCATTTTGAATATCTTTTGGCCAGAATGCTGCTGACGTAAAGATTTCTGTGTTTGTTTTAAAGATTGCTCCTACAAGCCAAAGCAAAGGGTACATCATGAAGAATCCAACGATTGCGAGGACCATGAAACGTACTGTTGCATTGATTTTTTGTTTTGAAAGACCTTTCACCATACTCATCTCCTTAATCGTTATAATGTACCCAATAATTTGAGCTTCTGAATACTACCGCTGTTAATGCCATAATGATAATGAACATTACCCAAGATGCGGCAGAGGCATATCCCATTTTAAAACTACTAAACGCATTTCGGTAAATGAAAAGGTTTAATAAGTAAGTTGAGTTTAATGGACCTCCATCAGAAATTAAGTAAGCTGAGTTGAACTCTTGGAAAGACTTAACTAATAATTGAACCGCGTTAAATAAAATAACTGGTGTAATGGATGGAACGGTAATCGCAAAGAATGAACGCCATTTTCCTGCTCCATCAATTGAAGCTGCTTCATATAAAGATTGTGGAACATTTTGAAGTGCTGATAAGAAGATTAACATAACTGATCCAAACTGCCATGCTTTTAATAAACTTAAAACAATAATCGCATAACGTGTATCTGTTAACCACATCACTGATTCTAACCCCACTAAATTTAAACAAGCATTGATAACTCCATCATTACCAAAAATAAATTTCCAAACGATTGAAACGGCAACACTTCCCCCAAGAATCGATGGAATATAATAAGCGGTACGGAAGAAGTTAACCCCTTTAATTTTAAAGTTTAAGATGTATGCAATAAATAATGCAAACACAAGTACTAACGGTACCGTTAAGAAGACATATTTGAAGGTAACCATTAATGATGTTTTGAACAATTCATCTTCCATTAATAAGTAACGATAGTTTTCAAATCCAATAAATTTTGGTGCACGAATCAAGTTGTTTTGTTGTAAACTCAAAACTAATGCATCGATGAATGGATTTAATTTAAAAACTAAGAATCCAATTACCCACGGTAATACATATAAATAAGAACTATTAAACTTAAATTTCTTTTTTACTTTCGCCTCATTTTTGATTGTGCTATTCGCAACCTTTTTTACATTTTCCACCTTTTATCGCCCCATTGCTTCATCCATAATTCTTGGCATTTCTTTAATAACTTTTTCAGCCGCTTCTTGTGGTGTCATTGTTCCAAACACGACAGCCTCTCCTGCACCTTCATATAAATCTTTTACATCTGTGTATTCAAAGAATGGATGCATGATTGTTGATTCAATATTTGAGTGCATATTGTAAGCCTCTACCGTTACACCAGTTAATAATCCTTTATCAACTAAAATATCATATCCAGCTTGGTTAGCAGGAATTCCACGTTGAGTTCCCATGATTTCAACTGCTTTTTCATCTGTTAACATCCAGTTTAAGAATTTTGCAACTTCTTCAGGATTTTGAGCATTTTTACTAATTGCAAATCCCATTGAAGGTTTTTGAATATTACCAGTTAATTTTGCTCCATCCATTGTGAATTGAGCGAACGGTTCTACTACTTGACCTTCTTCTAACGTATCAATGTATTTAGCGGCACTTGAATCCCACTCATTAATTCCACCGTATTCTCCAGTGATCCATTTTGGATTTTTCTCATCTAATTCATTTGAATCAACATTTCCAGCAGGCATTACATGATTTTCAACCATGTCTGCTAATAATTGATATCCAGCTGTTAATTCTTCAACTGAGTATTGAATGTTTCCATCAGTATCAAAGAATGTTTTCCCTGTTTCTTGCTCTAAGTAACTGAAGACTAAATACATCATTCCTGCTTTTCCTAATTTACTTAGTGCGTAGTAGTTATCTCCTAATGATGATTGAATTGCTTTACCAGCATCCATTAATTCGTCCCAAGTTGTTGGAATGTCGACTCCAGCATTTGAGTAAAGCGTTGTATTTAAGAATGGTACACGAGCGGTAATACTTGTTGGAATAGCTTGAAGTTTATTTTCAATTGTCATTGCATCTAATAAAGATGAATTATAGTTTCCTAATTCTAAATTAGATAACGTATTTAAATCGTAGAACCCATCACCATCTGGTGAGTAAATCCATAACCAGTTGTAGTTTACTTGCATTAAATCTGCATTTGTTCCCCCTGCATATTGCGTTGTAAATTTATCTTGAAATCCAGACCAAGCCGCATATTCAGGTATGATTGTAACGTGTGGATTTTCCTCCATGTACAATTCAATCACCTCTAATGTCGCCGCATGACGTGAATCTCCTCCCCACCAAGAGAAACGGAATGATACTGGATCATTTGATTCAGTTGTTGTCCCCTCTTGTGTTGTTGATGATTCTGGTGTTGTTGTTGAACCGTTATCTTTTGCTTCGTTCCCTGAACAAGCCACTAATGTTGCAGCACAAGCAAAAACAGTTGCTAAAGACCATATTTTTTTCACTTAAAAACCCTCCCTAGATTTTTTTACAACTTAATAGCTGTTTTTGATTTAGTGAATCCCCCCGGTTGGTTCACCAGATTGCCCCTCTTTTTCTCGTTCGTATATGCGAACTTCATTCGGTTGGAAACGCTTAACTCAAAATTATCATACTTTTTCCAATGTCACAAGATAATTCCACCAAATAATTTGTGACTTTGTTTAAAATCTTTGTGATTTTTTGAATTTTTTCCCAAAAGACATATGCTCAGAACCAAAACAACTAGGATTGTTGGTTTTTGTCGATTTTGTCGTTTTTTACTTTGAACTTCAATTTTTTTACCTGATTAATTTAATAAAAAAAGATGGTAACTCTTTACCATCTGTTAATCACAATGCATATAATCATCCGCTAAATCCCAAGGAACAATAAACCCGCTTCCTTTTGAACAAAAAATAGAGGCAGAAGGATTTGAGCGATCCTCCTCTTTATTATATTGTTTCAATTCAATGATACTTGCTTGGTTATGACACACATCATATCCCCTAACACGCAATGAAATTTTCCCTAATCCTTTTGTATAAGATAAAAATTCAATGGGATAATCCATAAATGTTGCAACAGGAACTCTCCCTTTAATAATACATTGATCATTTCTAGTGACTGGCGATTCAAATGTCCCAGCAGATTTTTGAATATCCGTGATAACTTTTCCCATTAACGATAGATCAACTTCTATTTTAAAATCGTAATACGGTTCTAAAATTATTGAGTTTGCTTTTTCTAAACCTTGACGAATCGCACGAGATGTTGCCTCATAAAAATCTCCTCCACTCGTATGCTTAGGATGAGCTGCTCCCGTTAATAACGTTACTTTAATATCCGTGACTCGAGACCCTGTTAAAATCCCTACAATTTTTCTTTCTAATACTTGCTGTTTGATGAGATTTTGATAATTGATTGGTAACTGTTCTATATGACAATTCGATTGAAACTGGACTCCACACCCTCGGTCTGCGGCCTCAATTAAAAGATGAACTTCTGCATAATGCTTTAATGGTTCATAATGTCCTCTCCCAATCACTGAATCAGCAATCGTTTCAAGATAAATCACCTCACACGGTCCAAATGAAATATCCTTGTGATATCTCTCTTTCATCAGATTCTTCAAAACATCTAATTGAATGATGCCCATAATTTGAATCTGAATTTGTTTGGTCTCTTCATTCCAAACAACACCTAGCGAAGGATCCTCATCCTCTAATCGCCTAAAATAAGATAACATCTCAAGGGGATTGATAGATGAATCATAAAGAACCGTCACACTTAAGGCAGGCAATAATTCACAAGAGTGTCTTTCAACTAAGTCACCTATCCCATCAAAAATTCTAAAATCACATAATCCCGTCACACCAACTAATTGTCCTGCCTCGACATAAGAGACACTTTCATATTTACTTCCTTGATAGACTCGAATCTGATTAATCTTTTCCTGACATTGCGTCTTTTGGTGAATAAACGTATCTTTAACGGATAACGAACCCGATAATAATTTAAGAAAAGTGACTCTTTCCCCTTTTTCATCATATCGAATTTTATACACACGTCCTGAAAAAGAATCCTGTATGGAGTAGTTTGTTTCAGTTAATTCATCTAGCACCCATAAAAAATCAGCAATTCCGATATTCTTTAAAGCAGAACCCGCCATAACGGGGATCATCTTTTTTTGCTTTATTTTAACTTTAAGAGCTTTAATCCAATAATCACGTTCAAGATTTCCTTCAAAATATTCTGACATTAAAGACTCATCTGTTTGAGCAACTGTTTCAATTATTTCTAATGATAACTCTTTAATTTGTTCACTCGCTTCAATAAAAATGGAATCGACTTTAAATTTCTGCTCTATTTCGTTTAAGAGAGTTGAAAGATCGGTGCCTTCACGATCTATTTTATTAATAAAAATAAAAAGCGGAATCTGATACCTCTCTAATAAATTCCAAATCGTTTCCGTATGGCCCTGAATCCCCTCGACTGCACTGATAACTAATATCGCATAGTCCATAATCTGAATAGAGCGTTCCATCTCCGTTGAAAAATCAATGTGCCCAGGTGTATCAATTAAATAATAGTCATGACCATTATAAGAAAAAGTTGCTTGTTCTGCAAATACTGTAATCCCACGTTTTTTTTCAATATCGTGATGATCTAAAAAAGAGCTTTGATGATCGACACGTCCACATTGCCTAATGGAATTCGTTAAATAAAGAAGTTGCTCTGCTAATGTTGTTTTACCACTATCCACATGCGCAAACATTCCAATCGTTTTTTTCATGATGACACCTCTATTTATAAACTTATTTTTTTATTATATCAAATCTTTTTTAAACTGTCCTTATAACATTATTCGAACATTTGTTCTAAAAATAATTGCTATCCTTCAAATAATATGAGATAATAGCATGGTTAGAAAATACACCACTCTAAAAACGGATAAACTCTCCCCAAGTTTTTATCCCCTATCCTATTTTTCTACTTATCAAAAAAGCACCGCTTCATGCGGTGCTTTTTTGATTATTTTTTATTTATTTTCGGAAAACCAAACATAATGGCTAATAATCCGAAAAGTCCCATTAACATTGGATAATGAACATATGGGATAATTTCAAATGGAGAAATAGCTGCTAAACCAGCTGCTCCTAAAAGTTGAGCTCCGTATGGAATTAAACCTTGCCAACATGATGAGAAAATATCTAATAAACTAGCCGAACGCTTAGGATCAATCTCATATTCATCAGCAATATTTTTTGCTAGAGGACCAGATACCACAATGGCAATCGTATTGTTAGCTGTACAAATATCAACTAAACTAACTAATCCTGCAATAGCAAATTCAGCACCTTTTTTAGATTTAATTCGAGAAGTTAAAAGATGTAATAAAAATTGAATCCCACCATTAAACTTAATTAACTCTAGTGTTCCCCCTACAATTAAACAAATGATAGCTAATTCTTGCATTCCAGCCATTCCTGAAGACGCCGATTGAATTAAATCTGGTAGAGTAGCCGCGTGTGTAAATAACCCAATCACTCCTGCTACTAACACCCCACTACTTAATAAAGCAAATACATTAATTCCGACTAATGCACCCACTAAAATATATAAGTACGGTAAAACTTTAATCCACTCAAAACTTCCAACCATCGTTGTGGTTTGATCAAATGACATTGTCGTCACGACTAATAATATCAAAGAAATAATCGCAGCTGGTAAGACGATAAAGAAGTTTACTTTAAACTTATCCTTTAATTCACAACCTTGAGTTCTAACAGCAGCAATCGTTGTATCAGAAATCATCGATAAATTATCACCGAACATTCCTCCCCCTACAACCGCTCCAACAACAAGAGGCACAGGAATTCCAGTCGCATTAGCAATTCCGAGTCCAATCGGTGTTAAAGCGGTAATCGTTCCAACCGATGTCCCCATTGAAATTGAAATAAAACTTGCAATAATAAACAATCCTGCAACGACTAAATTAGGGGGTAACACAGATAAACTCATATTTACGGTTGCGTCCACGGCACCAATAGATTTTGCAACACCTGAAAAAGCTCCAGCTAATAAAAAAATAACAATCATCATGATAATATTTTCATGACCTGCTCCCTTACAAAAAACGGCGATTTTCTCGTTAAAGGTTGCTGTACGATTAAATAAAAAGGCACAAGCAGCTGCTAACATAAACGCAACTAACACCGGCATATAGTAAAAATCACCTGTGATAACTCCACTTCCCACAAACAATACTAAAAATAATCCTAGCGGTAATAACGCCCACGGATTTCCCTTATCTTTCAACTTATTCATTTTCTCAACCTCCTACAAACCTACATATAGCTTCATTGTTGATAGTTTAGCCTAAAAATTTATAGACTTTTTAAGTTTACTTTGATTGTCGAATGTTGTCAACTATTTAGAACATCATTTTACATAACTTCTTTACATTTAGTCAAAAAAAACTCATTTCTTTCGACAAAAATTCCGATACTTTCACTACTCATATAAGATATAGTAAAGAAAACGTTTATAAATGTAGGAGAGACATAATAATGAGTGTAAAGCAAGTAATCTTAGGCCGACTTAACTCCATTGAGCGGGAAGGAATGGAAGACCTAATAAAATTTCTAAATAAAAGTGATTACTTCCTTGCACCTGCTAGTGTAAGGGGGCATTGTAATTATCCATATGGATTAGCCATCCATAGTCATAACGTTGTTGAATTACTAATCGAAAAAAACAAACGATTCCATCTAGGATTAACACTTGAAAGTATCTACTTAGCAGGCTATTTACATGATTTATGTAAAGTGAATATTTTCAAACCCGTTTTAAAACTTCGATACAATCAAAAAAATGAAAAAGAATGCTACTTCACCTATGACTGTGTCGATGAATTTCCACTTGGTCATGGTGAGAAAAGTGTCATTATCGCTCAACAATACCTTCGTCTAACCATCGAAGAAATCCTATTAATTAGATGGCACACCGGCCCTGATACACCTTGTGAAAATACCTTCCGATATGATCAAGCTCTCAAAAGCTGTCCAGCCATCAAAGCCATCTTTACAGCAGATGAAGAAGCAGCCACTTTCCTCGAAAAAATAAAAGAACCCCAAGTCTACCAACCAAGCGTTTATTATGCCTGGAAAAAGACTGGCATCTTACCTAAAAACTTATTACATTAGAAAACCAGTTCATCACAAACTGGTTTTCTTTTTTAACTCAAAAAATGATTCTTATTCCATGTTTTATATAAAATAAACAATTCCGTTTGTAATTCTTGATTGTCTTGAATCTGATTATAGGTTTCAATAAAATACCTTGTCCCTAATAATTGATAATCATCCTCATACTCCTTATAAAGTCCCTGACACTTTAATTGTTCCCCAATAAACTCAATTGACTTCATAATGTCTAAACAATAACTAGGAATCACTTTTGTTGTTTTAACATAATAATAGAGGTATTCATTACAACAACTAATACTTGGATTATGCATAAAAATACTATAAAACATTGCCACATCTTCACCATAACTTGAATCATGTGGAAATTGAATCCCCTTATCTTGGATAAAAGATAATTTGATCATTTTACCGCATATATATCCCCCGATCTCGCGGTTAAAAAACGCTTTAAGAGGATTCATAATAACCAATTCACAATTAGGTTTATATAGATTAAATGGATATCCCGCTTGTCCACTAACTAGATAAGCATGAAACAAAATAACATCAGATTGGTCAACTTCAGCAATCTGATTCAACAATTCTAATGCATTTGAAGAAATCCAGTCATCACTATCAATAAAAAGAACATAATCTCCCGTAGCCAACTGTATACCATTTAAACGAGCATCAATCGCTCCCATATTCTGTTGATGAATAACGATTAGATTAGAAACTTGTTGACTTAGTCTCTCTAAAAGCTGTGGTGTGGAATCTGTTGATCCATCATCAATCACAATAATTTCATACGCTTGAAACGTTTGTTGGGCCAGAGATGAAATGCATCTAATGATTGTGGACTCAGCTTGATAAGCAGGAATAATTATACTGATTTTCATCGCTATTCCTTCTCTCTTTTTATTTTTGAAATATCTTTTTATCCGCTCCAAACAAAATCCTAACACCATACAAATTTGCTAAATTAACAGATTTTAACGTATCATGGCTTCGATCTGTTATCACATAATGTAGACTTTCAAACATCATTTCTATTTCCCTTTCATCTATCACTGACTGTACACAGACTAAATCTTCTTTTGTTACACCCAATGATTCAAGGTATACTAATATTTCTGTTGTCATTTGATCATTTTTCAAAACTAATTTTAACTTTACTTTATCCTCACTTGAAAATTGTTCAACAAATTGTCTGACCACATTTTTCCATACAGAAAATGCGGTATCTTGACTGACAATCAAAGCATAAATAATTGGTTTTTTCCTTTCTATTAATCTTCGTTTTTCTAGAACCGGTAAGTGTTGCTCAATAAACCCTTCTACGTCTCCTTGAATAAAATATGAATTTCTTATGAACTGATTTTCATCCATATACCACCAATTTACCTCATTCAACTTCAATCTCATATCTTCATCAAATCGATATTTAATAAATTTCGCAGGATTTCCCCCAACAAACGCATAAGGTTCCACACTCTTTGTAACGACCGAGTTAGCTGCAATAATTGCACCATTTCCAATCACAACACCTCCCATAATCGTTGCCCCACGTCCAATCCAGACGTCGTGTCCAATAATAATACTCCCTTTTATTTTAGATTTTTGCTCGAGAGGAAGAGCGAAAACTTTTGAAAACGGATAATTACTCACACTTAAATGATCATGTGTTTGATTCATATTCATCATAAATGTCACTTCATGTGCGATAGCACAGTAATTTCCAATAATTAATGAAGTATGCTCTGGGTCAAAATATTCAAGATTTGCCTCAACAATATATGAACGGCGACCAATCAAAGCGATCGGAAAACTTTTATCCTCATGATTAATAACGCACAGTCGGTCTTGATTTGAAAAACTTGTGTCAGAAATCTTATTAATCAAAAAAATCCCCTCTATTCCTTCATCCCAATTACAACATAACCACTGTATAAGAAATAATTTAATTCAGTTTGTGGGACAAAATCTTTTATTTTTAAAATTTTTTGGTACTCATCCTCTTCAATCGTATCTGACCTAACTCCCGCTACCTTTACATTATGGTATCCACATTGTAGAAATAATTCTGTGATTTCATAAGCATTATACAAGCGATTGACAATCTTATCGCCTTCTGAATCATTCTCTAATGAACGTTTACCTTCTAACAAATTAAATACTTTTTTATAATACATTTTATTTTCAATGATCCCAATTAACTTTCCCTCTTTCTTTAACATCTGTTTTAGCTTTAGTAAAAGCGAATTAGGATTTTCAATATAATTAATTGCTTCCTCAATTAAAATATAATCATAATTATTCCGTTGCAAATGCTCTATATCATTTTTGCTAACGGACACAACATTAGCAAAGTTTGAAACAGAAAGTGCTGCATAACAATTCTCCTCAATAACATCAACTTGGGTATTAGGATAATTATTTATTAATTCCAGTATTGTCCCACCACTTTTAGCACCGATTGCTAAAACATTTAATCTTTTCTCTACACTTTCCGGTTGAACAAATTGAAGCAACTCATATTTTATCCCATAATCATAAACCGGATCTATCTTCCATTTTTGTTTGAATTTAGAATAATTCGTTAGATATAATTGCTTTAATGTTTCACTTTCTTTACCAAAAGACATCGAACCATAATGATGGATAAATGTATCTTCACACACTAATAATTCATAACCCTTACGTATTATCCTAATACAATAATCATCATCTTCATAATTTCCTGGGGTAAATCGTTCATCTAAATAACCAACTTCTTCAAATACCTCTCACTTAAATAATAAACAGAAACCAATTAGTTTTAAGCGTTTCTTCCACTTACTAGCGTCGGAAACATTGTACGATCTAGAAAATGGAATAATTCCTTCATCGCTCTCATAATCAACGTCAATTTTTTGCCCATAGGACGCATGATTGGTCACAGGTCCGACTGCTCCTACTTTAGATGAACGATAAAGTGCTTTAATCAAGTTTGGCAACCAATTCGGTGTCACGATTACATCATTGTTTAATAATAATAAATTATCGCCTGTTGCAATCTCTAGTCCTTGATTACAACCTTTTGGAAACCCTAAATTTTCATTATTTAATATTTTAACAATATCACCTTGTTTTAATAACCACTGAGGTGTCCCATCAGTTGAACAATTATCTACCACAATTATTTCATAGGTCTTTGAATCTGTATACTTTCGAATGCTTTCAACACATTTCTTAGTATACTCTAATTTATTAAACGTTAAAATAATTATACTTGTCTTCATGTTATCCCCCTATCCCCGTATGCTCCTCATCACTTTTTATGCCAATCCTTCGATTACATATATCTGTTTTTAAAAAGTGATACTATCCATTCAAAAAGAAAACCAAATACTTCTTAACTATTAAAAGTCAACTATTTAATAGCTAATGACTCTATTAAAGTTCTAATGACTGATAGATTATGTTTAACTAATGGACTTTGTTCTTCTTGTGGAATCTTCATATATTCGTGATAAGCATTTTCTAATTGACCATATAAAAAGTAAGTATTCCCATAAATATAAGAATAATATTCCTGTTGAACAGAATAGCCTAAAACTAAATTTGTTAATAAGCGCAAAATAAACTCCTGAAGATAAACTTTAGAATCATAAAATAAAAGTTCTTCTTTATACAAATTCTCGATCCACTCACATTCTAAAACTCTTTTAACCCCTCTCTCAATATTACCATTTTCAATCTCTTCCTTTAGTCTTAATTGAAATAGGTATCTAATTTTACTTTCTTCAACACCATATTTTTTATTTAATTTTTCTAAAATATCTTTCTTCAGGTTTGGATTTTCAACTACAAATAAATATTTTTGATTTAAATCTATCAATTTATCTATTCTTCCTTGCTCCTCATAAATTTCAGACAATTTTTCATATATTTTTATGCTTTTAGGAATTATTTTTTGCCCCACCTCTAATACTTTTTCAGCTTCTGCTACTTCATTTTTATAAATTAAAATTTGATATTTGACTATGATAAACTCTTCATCTTTGTTTAATATATTTTCCTTCTTTTCAATCTCCTTTAATGCTCGATCTAACTCTCCACCTAATAAACAACTCTCAATTATTTTAAATAATTCTTCTTTTTCTTTTTCAAGATAATTCATGTAGAAAAAATGATTTTGTTTATTGGAGAGTAAATAACCTTTTGGATTTTTTAAAGCAATTTCTTGCGCATGATATGTTAACCCGTCAGTTAAATAATGAGCAATATAAATAATTTCATTAAACCAACGCAATTTAAATCCATCGTTTGCAATAGCATTCCAAACAACACTCTCAGTCATAAAATTTTCACCATTAATTTCAGGAAATTTATATTTTTGTAAAATCTGAGTATAAAATATCTCTGCCTTATCCCCTTTAATATTATATTTATCTCGTTCTAAAGAGGTAGCATCAATATAATCCCCTTCAAATGATTCTCCTATCATAGTTTTTTCCTCATATCCCTTATTCCCTGCGATTCCACAAAAACCGGTCATCTCTCGAATAGTTTCACGCCATAAAACTATCTTTTGAATTGCATTATCTACTAAGTAATCATCAGAATCTACCATAAGAAACAATTCTCCATTCGCTAAATCGGTACCTTTATTAATTGCTCGATGCTTTCCTCCATTTTTGACTTTCATGTAGATAATATTAAACTCATTTTCTTCTAATACCCATTGAGTCAATAACTCAGCTGTGCCATCAGTAGAACCATCGTCTACCACAATCCATTCAAACTCTTTACACGTTTGTCTTTTTAAAGAATTATATAAATTTTCTATTAAATATGCCCGATTATAAGTCGAAGTAAATACAGTTACTCTATATTTATACATATTTATTCTCTCCCCTGTTCTCCCATCAAAAATTCTTCTATTACCGTTATTCTCTCCGTGATATCAAAAAATCTACTACGTTCTTTAGCTAAATTTTTATATTTAATATATAATTCCGTACTTTGCAAAATATTTTTTAATCCCTTATAAAGATTCATCGTATCATTTTCAACTATTAAACCATATTTACTATCCTCCATTAATTCTCGAACACCTGAACAATCTGTACTTAAAACAGGTAATCCTAAAATTAATGCCTCTGCAATGACAGAACTATATCCCTCAACCCGTGAAGAACAAATAAACAAATCACAGCATTTCATATATTTATATGGATTCAATTTAAATCCCAAAAATTTTACACTATATTGTAAATTATTATTAATAATATACTCTTCAAGAAGTTCTTTTTGATAACCTTCCCCTAAAATCCACAATTCATAGTCAAATCCTTCATTTATTAGTTGCTGATGAACTGCCAACAATCGATCATAACCTTTTTCTGGAATTAACCGACCTACTGTTATTATTTTCAACTTTTCACTCAACAAAAAATCATCTATAGCTTCAAATGATTTTGATAGAACTTCTTCTCTATCTAATGGATTATAAATGACTCTCACATGCTCAGTTCGGCCAAATTGTTTAATAAAACCTTCTTTTGCAGACTGTGATACACAAACAATTTCATCATACTTTTGATAACATTCCTGTTGTTGTTCAGAACTATCAAATAAATTCTGGGCATTATTACAAGTATATAAATCAGAATGTACCCACGCGATTTTTCTAGAATTTTTATTAGGTGAAAAGGCAATAACTTTAGTGGAGTAATCCTCTAAAAATGCAATTTCAATATCATAAACTTCATCAATTACTTCTTTACTGAACTCCTCAGGCGACAATGTTTTAAGATAAGTATAATAATTAATTAATGATTCGGCCTCTTCCTGGCTAGATGCATATTTTCTGAAAATAGTTTTATATTTAACCTGGTTTTTAACCTCTTCAATATAAATTCCTTCATCATCAATTGTCTGTACCGTAACATCAAATTTTTCCTTGTCGATATACTTCACGATATTTGTTAAAACTTTTTCTGCTCCGCCTCCCAGAAGAGTTCCAATCATAAATAACACCTTTTTCTTCTTTGGGTTTAAAAGTCTTTTTTGATTAAAATCAGCCTCAATACTTAGTGCAATCTGCTCTAATAGTTCCCCCCCTGTTTCATAATTAAGACTTCTTGCTGTTTTCAGACCATTTTCAATCAACACCTGTCTAAGTTGTTTATCTTGTATAAGTCTCATTACATTTAACACCAATTCTTCAATTCGATGAGTCTGAGAGATTAAGGCGTTTTCTAAATGAGTCGCATACTGTTTAATCCCTTCACAATCAGTTGCCACAACAGCAACACCTGATGCCATTGCTTCAAGTGGTGGCATTGGACACCCTTCATACAAAGAACAAGAAAGCAAAATATCACAGTTGCGGTATAATCCGGCAAGTTCAGTTTGTGGTAAATTTTCATAAAATTCAATTTCAAATGGCAAGGATGGCAACATCGGTTTAAGTTGACAGGCCCAAGCCACTTTAAATCTAACACCTTGATTCCATACGATAATTAACGTCATTAACGCTTTCTCAAATCCTTTAAAAGATAAAGCTGGATTTCCAACTAATAAAATAAGGGGCTCCTCTCTGTTTTCTTTTTCAAGATTCGGGTAATAAAAGTGCGTATCAATAAAATTAGGAAGGAGATATGATTTTCGATGAAATTTACTTTCTAAAACCGTCTGAACATATTTAGAATCCGACGCTAAGTAAATATTTTGTTTAAATGAATTTTGTAACATGGATCGAACAATCACCTCATCTTGTATGGTTCTAACATCCCCGTATAATGCTTCATGGCCTTGCTCCCAATAAAGAACTGGAATTTTCTCATTCACTAACTCGTGCAATTGATGATAAAAACCCGCAAAAATCAAATCACTATCCTGAATATGATCAATAAATCGTTCAGATTCAGGAATGACCGTATCCTCATCTGGTATAAAATCAACGACCCAATCGGCTTTTGCAGAATCTATATTCCCTTTCATGATAATTTGAATCTGATGTCCACGTTTTTTTAAAAACTTCATTTGCTCATATAACATTTTTAGCCCCCCTGTTAGATTTTTATGGGGCATAACAAACGTTATTTTTAAGGGCTTAAAAGCTATTCCATCTTCTAATAAAAACTCTGATTGAGTTGGTTGGTGATTCACATAAAGTTTATAAATTTGTCGAATTTCACCATCAAATACCCTCGTAAAATAAGATACATCATACTTTTTAAAATTGGTAACTAACCATTTTCCCTGATTTAAATAATCATTATCCGTCATTAATAAGACATAATATTTTGTCACTTTTAATAATTGATCGAGCAACTGATGTCCCGTTTCGTAATCAAAATTATCGAATCCTTCTGTAAAAACAACGACATCATAAACTGATTCTAATGCTAGCGTATCTAATGTTAAGATATTATGAAAAGTTGTATTTTCTTTCATTACTTCATTATTAAAAACTAATAAATCAATGATAATTTGTCCAAAAACTGGTTGAAGTAACTTAGAAAAAGTATTATCAGATTCTCCAATTAGTAAAATTTTTTTAATCGGATATTGCTTCAAATGATTTATGATTTCCTCGTACATGTTTTCAGTTCTTCCCACTTATCCCACTCCTTTAAAACACCCAAATTTACCTCTTCTTTATCAATATATGCAGGTATTCTACAAACTTATCCAAAAAAAAAACCACCAGTGTGAAGTGGTGGTTTTCACTGCGGCTGAAAGCCTCTATTACCGGCCAGGGCCAAAGGCCCTCTGAATCGTCTTCCCTTTTGCACCACTTTTACTCACTGATCCTAAAAGGATCTCTTATTTTTTCCTTGTATTTTTTTCTCTAGTAAATGGATCATACTCTTCAAATAATGTTAACTAATCTGCTATATGATCTTCTCGAAGTTGATCTCTTATATATTGTTCTATCTTCTTTCTATTTCTTCCCACCCTATCAACATATTATCCTCGACACCAAAAATTCCGATTTCCATATCGATACTTCAAATCTGCATGTCTATCAAATATCATTAGACTACTTTTTCCTTTTAAGTATCCCATAAATGCTGAAATACTTAATTTCGGCGGAGTACTCACTAGCATATGGATATGATCTCTACATGCATTTGCCTCAATAATTTTTACACCTTTTCTCTCGCATAGTTCTCTTATGATTTGTCTTCTATATTTTGGTGCAAATACGATGTGATATTTACAATTCCATGTTGTGTGTGCTAAACTGTTTGTATCCTTCATAGGATACACCTCCTCATGTTTTGATAAATGGTCGGGAAACCTTTTTTATCTTTTACATGCGGAGGCTTTTTTATTTCTAATACCTCGCTAAAAGCTTTTTTGAACCACCTGCATAGCAGGTGGTTTTCGTTTAACATAAATAAAAAAAGCAGTTAGATTAAAATCTAACTGCTTTACATAAAGGGGTTATAAAAACGAGTGCCGTTTGAGAACGTAATCACTAAAAAGATCATCATTAAAGCACTAAATCCTACAAGGGTATAAGTATCTCGTTTTAAAAATGGACGTTCAGAATAAAAGGTGCGTTTTTTATGTTTACCGAATGCCCTTAATTCCATCGCATAGCTGATTGTTTCAATACGATCTAAACTAGTCAAAATAAGAGGCATTAAAATGGCAGACGTATTTTTAAGACGAACCCATAATGTTGCCTTGCTAGACATATCAATTCCACGCGCTTGCTGAGCTTGAGAAATCTCAACAAAATCACGTTGAATATCTGGAATATAACGCATAGCAATCGCAACAGAATAAGCCAGTCGATAACTAATTCCAATTTTGGATAGTGACGCTGCAAATTCACTTGGATCAGTTACTGATAAGAAGACTAAACCAAGGGGAATAATCGTTAAGTACTTCAAGGTCATATTAAATTGATAAAATAATTGTTCCTGCGTTAAGACATACGGTCCAAATAATTTAAACAAATCATGCTGTGTTCCGTAAATATGAACGCCTTCAACTGGGGAAAAAATAAAGACCGCTATATTATTGATAACTAAGAAAATTAAAATAAAATAAAAGACGAGCGCCACTTGTTTAAATTCAACTTTTGATAGCTTAAATAAAATTAAACTGATGATAAACATCATCCCAAGAACACGCGTATCATAACTTAACATCGCCGTGATAGACCAAAGTAAAAAGCAAATTAGCTTCGTACTCCCTGTTAAACGGTGTATGGGTGAATCCACATCAATATAAGCAAGCAGTTTAGTATTCATTAAGTTCTCACCGCCTTATCTGCAAAAATAAATTTTCGAATAAAGTCCACCGCACTCGGAAGTCCTGTCTGCATGGCCAGTTGATAAAGTGATGTTTTCTTTAAATGAGAGGCTTCAATCAGTTGATCGTCAGTTAAAACATGCCACGTTGACGTATCAGCTAACACTTCCCCATTTGTAATCACAATGGCACGAGTTGTGTATTCAAGCATTAAATGCATGTCATGTGTAATCATTAAAATGGTAATGCCACGTTGATTAAGTTCGACTAAAAACTCCATAATTTCGGTGTAATGACGTAAATCTTGTCCGGCAGTTGGCTCATCTAAAATTAAAAGTTCTGGATTTAAAACCAAAATAGCTGCAATACTTACACGTTTTTTCTGACCAAAGCTTAAAGCTGAAATCGGCCAATTACGATATGGATAAAGACCACAGATTTTTAATGTTTCAATCACACGTTCCTGAACTTCTGTTTCTGATATCCCACGAACACGAAGTCCAAGAGCCACTTCATCAAAAATTTTTGTCTTTGAAATCATCTGATTCGGATTTTGCATCACAAGCCCTATCTTATCTGCTCGTTCCTTAATCGTTTGAGTTCCCATATCTTCGCCATTCAATAAAATCGTTCCTGAAATCGGTTGATAAAATCCACTAATCAACTTTGAAATTGTTGATTTTCCTGCGCCATTTTTTCCAACTAAACTCAACATTTCACCTTTACGAATTTGGAATGAGACATCCTTTAAGGTTAAGCTATCAGATTGATAACCAAAACAAACTTTCTTAAACTCAAGCAAAACGTCTTCGTAATGAGTTTCTTTTTGAATTTCCGTCTGATCATACCAACGATGAAGTGCCTCTTGACATCTTGATAAATCCATTTGATTTAAAGATTGTGGATTCATACTCGCTAAAATCTCGCAATTTGCGTATTTTAACGCTGTCACATATAAAGGTTCGCGAATTCCAATTTGAGATAAAAGATTTGAGGCTAATAACTCATTTGGTGTCATATCAGCAATAATACAACCTTCATTCATTACAATAATTCGATCAATGCATGCCTGTAAAACGTCTTCTAAACGATGCTCAATAATCACAATCGTTTTATGCGTTTTTCTTGAAATTTCATCAATTAATGACATTGTCTGCTCTCCAGCTGCTGGGTCTAAATTGGCTAATGGTTCATCAAATAATAAAATATCAATATCATCCACCATAACACCGGCAAGCGTAACACGTTGCTTTTGTCCGCCTGATAATTCGTGTGGAGCAGATTTTAAATGCGTCTTGATATCAACAAGTGTAGAGACTTCATTCACAATTGACTTCATTTCAGCTTGTGGCACTTCTAAATTTTCAAGTTTAAACGCAATATCCTCTCCTACCGTTAAGCCAATAAATTGGTCATCGGGATTTTGAAGAACTGTCCCTACATAATTAGATCGTTTAAACAGATTATGCTTTAGAGCATTTTCACCTTTAATTTTAAGATTTCCACTTAACTGACCTTTATAAATATTAGGCACTAATCCATTAATACAATGAGCTAACGTACTTTTCCCAGAACCAGAAGGCCCAACGATTAAAACCTTTTCACCTTCATAAATACACAAATTTATATTTTTAAGGGTTGGACTTGACTGCACACGATATTGAAAACTAAAATTTTCAAATTCAATCATCGGTTTTCGCATTCTCATCATCCTTTCTTTTCACGCGACAAAAAATTAGATGAATTAAAATCAATCTAACAAATTTGTTATCATTCTTTTTAATTCACCTAATCTCGATTTTTATTTAACTTCAATATTATAACACAAATTTTATAAAACAGACAAACTTCGACAATGTTTTTTATGTAAAAAAAGCATCTGATAACGCTTCTTCAGATGCTTTTTAACTAAGGATTAATATTCAGGTTTTAAACTTCCCTTTGGGGTACGTGTTTTTGCATAAGCCCCAACTAATAAAGAACCTAAAATTCCAATCGTAATCATGTTAAACGATCCCGCAACCGCTCCTTGAAGATAAACTTTATCTGACGGTTCAGTATAAATCAATACGTCAAGCATCGGTGCTACAATAAACCATCCGACGATATTTGCCGCGATTTGAGCTAGGTTAAAGATAATGATTTCTCGTTTGCCAAAGATACCATCTTCCATGTCAATTCGTTTGGCTAGTAATCCAATCACAAGTCCAATCATTCCTGAGGCAATAATCCAACTAAACCATGGACTTCCCCAAATTAAAATATCTTTTAAAAAGTGACCAATAAGCCCTGTTGCTAACCCAGCCATTGGACCATATAATAATGCAATTAAAGCTAAGACAGCATAAGCTGTTTCAAAGTTTGTATTTGGAATTCCGGTTGGTAATGAGGCAAAACGCGATAAAACGACAAAAATGGCAGCTCCAATCCCAATCGCAACGACCGTTTTAATTGATAGTCTTTGATTCATTTCTAAACTCTCCCTTCGAAAAAGGTAAAAATCAACACTCACTAGTATATCGGTCTGATTATGTGATGTCAAGAAAATACAAACTTCGACTATTGTAAGTTTTAAGCATTAATTGCTAAAGACGCAATGTATCCCATTGAAAACGCTGCTTGGATATTATATCCACCTGTATCGCCATCAATGTCTAATACTTCTCCCACAAAGTATAGATTCTCAACTTTTTTAGACTCCATCGTTTTGGATTTAATTTCTTTAATCGAAACACCGCCTGTCGTGACCATGGCCACATGATAGCCTCCAAGCTCTTTAACTTCCATTTCGTACTCCGTTAATATCGTTAATAATTTTTGGCGTGTCACCTTACTAATTTCAGCACACTTTAAGTCATCACTGATGTGACATAGTTCAAGTACCTTATCAGCAAAGCGTTTCGTCAGATTTAAATCACGTACAATCGTTTTGACAAGTGTTTTTCCACCCGCTGCTAATTTTTTTGTTAATTGACTTCTAAATGCTTCAATCGACTCAGCTCCAACGAAGTTACATTTAATAACATCACCAGCTTGCATATAGCGTGAATGATTGATAATTCCAGGGCCTGAAACACCAGTATGTGTTAATAAAAAGTCCCCGTGATAAGCGCCTATTTTTTTTCCGCCACGCCAAAGTGTATATGATAAGTCTTCAAATGACGTTCCCGACATATCCACAAGTTCGTAATTTTTAATTTTTAAGGGCGTTAAAGCAGGCTTCATTGGGATAATTTTATGTCCGAATGACTTTGCTATGACTTGTCCATCTCCTGTTGACCCAGTATGAGGATAACTCAGTCCTCCTGTTGCAATCACAACTTTTTGGGCTTCATATGACACTTGATTGGTTTTCACAGTAAAAAGATCATCTACTTTTTCGATTGACTGTACAGCCGTTTCAGTGATGATGTCAATGTGACGTTTGTGACATTCTTTTAATAAAACTTGTAAGACATCCATCGATTTTTGTGATTTTGGAAAAATCTTTCCCTTTTCAGTTGTCATAAATTCTAAGCCACGTTTTCTAAAGAAAGCTAGTAAGTCTTCATTTTGAAATGAAAGGAGGGCATGTTTTAAAAATTTTGCATTAGGTCCATAACACTCTAAAAAGTGATGAATGTCACCCGCTTGTGTAATATTACATTTCCCTGCACCCGCCATTAATAATTTACGCCCACACGATTTATTTTTTTCAAGAATGGCAATGCGCTGTTTTTTTTCAGCACACATAATAGCTGTAAAAAGACCGGCTGGTCCTGCCCCTACGATAAGTACATCATATTTATTCAACGTTTTTTCCTCCGATTCTTAGGTTGCTTTGTTTATTGTATTACGAGGATATTTTTTTAGTCAAGCGAAAGAAAAAACTAGCAACTTGGTTGCTAGTCTTCAAAGAGATGAAAATAAGTCACGATCTGCTGACAACACCTTTCAATAAACAACAAAATATCAGTCATATAAAAGACTTCAAGTTCCGTGTCACCTTGCTTATCTTTTTCTAAATCTTGCTTTAAAACTTTAAGGCGCCATTGTTCAACCTCATCCCGACTTAACAAGGGACAGACCGGCATTGCAATGGCTTGTTTTAAATCAGCCGATAAGGGTAAGACCTGTCCTTTTAATAAATCATCGATTCGTTGCATATCACGGTAATAAAGGGCATGCAACTCTAAGCGTTCCATCCTTTCTTTTCGAGCATGAAAATAAGGAGCATAAATAATTTCACGCCATAGGTAATCTGTATATAAATGAATTAAATATCCAAGTTTAAAGTCTTGAGTCACGCCTGTAATTATTTGTTTCGCTTGTAAAATCGCCTCAACATAATCGTCATCTGCTATGTCATAAAAATGTGTGACCGCCTTATCTGCCCACGTTTGATTCGGCCTCATATGAATGGCATCAGGACTAATTGAACCAAGCAACAAATCAGATGTCATGGGAATCGATAAACGTTTTGAAACGTTTTGGATAACATTCAAGTGCACAATCGGTGATGGCATCTTTGCCCCTCCTTATAATATGTGGCTCATAATTGTCAGATAGCGTTGATCAAACTGATCAACCTCTACTTGTTCAACAACTTCTACTAAATAATCAGAGATAGATTGAGAACTTATTTTCGGATGAGTCTGCATATAATGATAAAACAAGGTCGAAAGTTTGTACTTTCCAAATTGATAGCGCCCTAAATATTGATACGGTTGATCACAAAGATGCAGTTGGTCGTTTAGATACATCTGATACGCTAATTTGACATTGGCTTCTAAATAAGTCCCTAAGTCTTTATATTCCTCTTTCACCTGTTTTAACGCGTTTAACAAAACCTTATCATGCTTTAATGTTCGCACTCGCGCTTTTAAGCGCTTATGAATCGAAATGGGTTGTAATAATTGTTCCGTCAAACATTCTACGGCTTGTTTAGTTGACAATTTAATGGAAACGACAACATCCTCATTAAATAATTGAATCGACTTTAAATCTAATAAGTCAAAGCTGACCACATAGATGATACGCTTTTCAATGTGCTGTGGCGTCAGTGATTGATTTAAAATTTCAATGACGTTTAATGGCTGACTCTCTTTATCATAACGTTTTATTTGATCATTAATTAATGGCAAGCGTGTTTCTAACCAAAAATTCTTGAATTTACATCGCTCAAGTTCTGCAATGACGAGGCTTAATTGTTCAAAAACTTTCTCCAGATCTTTAGTTAAAAACTTTTTATATGATTTAGAAAATTGCTTTTCTGTTGTTTGTTTTTTTAGTTGTGTGACTAAATACTTTGGACTTTGTAATAATTCTGATAACCGAAGGTCATTAAATTCTGAATCCGTTGCAATTAAAGGAATTAAGGTGCTTCCAATTGATTCTCCCTTTGGTAAAGTGTTGCGCACTTTATTTAATAATCCCTCACAATTTTCACTTAATTGCTCTTCTAAGTAACGAACGAACTCCGTATCCTCATCAATTTCACCTGAAAAAAGTAAGTCTAGTAATCCAATCACATCTAATGTGTAGGATGCCTCAAAAGACAATTTATTTTTCTGTTCGTTCATGAAGTTAATCCCCCTAAATTTTTCACCTAATTACTTTTATTTTATCATACAACGAAAACACATAACAGAATTAAATGAATCCCTTACAATAAAACTTAGATGCTTCATTCAAATTTAATCAATCAACAGACTCACCCCCCATCTTTTTCTTATCGTTGTTAAAAAAATTTGAAATAGAATGATTTTTAAACGTATCAATTTCATCGTTATCGAAATCACTCTACTCTCAATGTCAATCCCGATTAAACGATCTAAATCTCTTCACCAATACGATTCTTTATTTTAACACTCATACACAAGCTGACCATCTGCTTATGTTCCATTCAGGCACCTCCTTCATTGGATTAACCCGCCTATACCATCCTATAAAAACTTGAAAAAATAAGACTAAAGAACAAAAGCAGCTAAAATTTTATTTAAAAAAGTCAAAGTGGCTTGTTCTTGAGAATCGACAAAGAAGTTGATCCCTGATGGGATTAGAGTTCCCATAAAATTAACACCAGCATCGTCATTTAACTGACTAACTTGAATCACATAGATTATCGCCCCTCTAATGTGTACAGGATTAAGGAACATCATTTCAATCGTCCAATGAAAGACTACTATTGTCGTCTTACCACTGACTGGTTAAAACTCACCATCTCTAACGCAATACGGTCAAGTATCCCAAACACCGACTGGTCATTGGAACGTAATCCTTCAATTAACCATTCCCAATCACTAGCAGTGGTTATCAATTCAATACTAAAACAACGTAGTTTACAAGATTAACGTCTTGAAGATGAACACCTCCTCCACAGTCAATTAGGAGCCTTTAAATAGCATAGTCCCTAATCTCCCCTAGACAGTGATTTTGAATGTCTCAACTTCAACACCTTACTTCGTTTTATTTAATCGAATAGTCAAAATTTTTCCTAGCAAGTCAAACTCATAATCATATCAGCATCCGTGCAGATAGATGTCATTTAAAGATTTACGTGCGGCTATATGTAATCCTATTTTAAAGGTTCTATAATATTTGGTGTTGCTAACTAAGCAACGCCTTTTTTATGGCATCAAAAAAAAGAGACATCAAGTCTCTATCCTGTTACAATGTTATCGGCTAAAACAATA